>Ga0302312_10000644_pt1 | contig 24162 bp, 16 predicted proteins | sample III_Palsa_N2_1_FD_200529 | JGI IMG/M metagenome (GOLD analysis project Ga0302312, IMG submission 200529) | Peat permafrost microbial communities from Stordalen Mire near Abisko, Sweden - III_Palsa_N2_1 | ecosystem: Environmental > Terrestrial > Soil > Palsa > Peat permafrost | place: Sweden... | reverse complement strand
TTTGGGTGGGCTCATTCAGGGGGCTGAAGCCCCCTGCTAATCCGGGTGAAGCAATGGACGGGCTGAAGCCCGTCCCCTTCAAGGATGATTCGGCGGCCAGGTCGAACTCGTCCTGGATTACGTGGGCGATGATTTCGGTGTCGGTTTCGGAGAGAAACTTGTGGCCCTTGGCTGTAAGTGCGGTCTTTAGATGGAGATAGTTTTCTACGATGCCGTTGTGGACTACTACCAGGGTGCCGGTGCCATCGCGGTGGGGGTGGGCGTTTTCTTCGGTGGGGCGGCCGTGGGTGGCCCAGCGGGTGTGGCCGATTCCGTAGGTGCCCTGGACTGGGTCTTTGGCGAGGATTTCGGCGAGGTTGCGGAGCTTGCCGGGAGCTCGGCGGAGCTGGAGGCCTTTAGAATCACCAGCTACGGCGATGCCGGCAGAGTCGTATCCGCGGTATTCGAGGCGGGCTAGGCCTTCCATGATGACAGGGACGCAGGGTTTTGGGCCGATGTAACCGACGATTCCACACATAACTACAGAGTGTAGAGGATAGAGAGGCAGGGAGGAGGGAATAGGGATTAGGGAATAGGGAATAGCGAGCAGTTGCGCGGTGAGATTGCGCTTCCCCAATCATGTGCCACCGGCGGTAGGTTTTTCACCGTGCAGTGTCAGCCTTGGGTGGAGTAGAGGATCATGGCGCTGGAGTGAGGGACGGAAGAGGCTTCGCGGAAGGTGGAGGGTTCGGAGAGATCGACTTTGGTGGATTGGAGAGAGGAGGCGGTCATCGTGTGGGCGAGGCTGTAGCCGGGGAGGTTGAGGGGGAGGTTTTGCTGCTCGTCTTTGTTGATGATGGCGATGATGGTTTGGCCGGTGGGGAGTTTGGCGGCGTAGGCGGTGGCGTTGATGGGGCCGGGGTCGAAGTCGAGGGGGATGAGGGTGGCGCCGGCGAAGTGGCCGGCGAACTTCATGCCGAAGGAGACGGGCTCCGCGACGTAGGCGGAGCCGATGTGGGCGATAGGGGTGTAGTAGGGATGGGGGTGATTGGCGGGGTTGTCGGTGACGAGGTCGTCGCCGGGGAGCTTGCCGCCGAGGGAGTTGGCGACCATCTGGCCGTCGCCGCCGTGGAGGTTGACGCCGGAGTATCCGAGACTTGCGAGCAGGAGAAAATAGTCGGCGGACCAGAGGGCGGAGGCGAAGACGTCGGAGACGCCGGGCTTGCCGCCGCGGTAGCAGGTGTTGCCTTCGGTCATGCGCCAGGTGGTTTGGAGCTTGGCTGCGGCGTTCTGGACGGTGTGGGCTACGTTGACGACGCGGGGGTCGGCTTTGAGGATGCGGGGGATGGTCATTTCGGGGTTCGAGGGTGGGCCGCCGATGTAGTAGTGATGCGAGAGGCAGGCGATGTGAGAGCGGATGGGGTCGTTGGCGAGGCGGTCGCCGATGGTGGCGAACCACTTTTCGTTGGAGGCGATGTCGGGCATGCCGAACTTGGCGTTGGGGAGCTTCGCAAGGATGGCTTTGGCGAAGACGAGCCACTCGTCGAGGTAGGCGTCTGCGCCCCAGGTTTTGGGGTCGCGGATGGTGGAGCCGAAGCGGTCGGCCTCGTTGCCTACCTGGAAGAATTCGATCTTGGCGCCGAGGGTTTTGGAGACGAAGACGGCTTCTTCGGCAGCGAGTGCGGGGAGGTTGGTGCCGAGGTTGATGCCGTAGAGGCAGGTCCAGCCGGTGGCGTCGAGGAAGGCTTTGAGGTTGGTGACGGCGAGTGGGGTGACGGCGTAGGAGAGGTCGGGTGGTGGGTCGCCGAGCTTGTTGGCGCGGGGCTTGCGGGGCGGCATGGTGGAGGTGGGTGTGGGCTTCCAGAAGCCGTAGTCGGAGGTGTTGCCGCCGAGGCGGAGGATGCCGTTGGGTGAGAGCTCGCGGAACTGGGCAATGAGGCCGGTGTTGGAGGGTGAGAAGAAGTCGGGGTCGGAGAGCTGCTGGGTTTCGTAGGAGAGACCGACGAAGTTTTGTGGGATGGTGGGGCCGGGACGATCAGCATGCAAGGTGATGGTCGCAGGCGGAGTCGTGGTCTGCGCGAAGGTTTTGAGAGTTGCAGCGGTGGCGGCGGTGAGAGCGAGAAAGCGGCGGCGATCCATCGAGGTCATGCGCAAAGCCTACAACTCAAGCCGTTGAATAAGCAAGACTGGATGGGTGATACGTTGGGCTGTCCCTCTGCGTTGACAGTGGGTGGGGCTGAGGCTAGATTAAGCCACAGACGTATGCGGCTGAAGCTCCTTGTACTTTTTCCGGTGTTGGTTTGTTCGGGCCTGTTGGTTGGTTGCGGGCCGTGGCAGTCTTCGCCCTATTCGGTGGCGCCTGGACCGCCGGTGAATATCGACGGGAATTGGCTGATTAGCGGAGACCTCCCTTCTATTTCTTCTACCCCGCCTCCGCAGAACGGAGTTTTGAATTTCTCCGCATCGCTTTCGGTCAGTAACGACCAGGTGACGGGTTTAGGCTCGTTCGATTACTCATGCATTGGTCTGGCTGGTGAATACGGCTTCGTGATTTCCGGATCGGTTGACAGCGCAGGGACGTTCACGGCGCAGGCTTCGATCTCCCAGCCGGGCGTATCTCTTTCCTTCAGCGGAACACCTCCGAGCCAAGCCAACAGCGCATGGACAGGGACGTACACGTATATCAATCCCGGATGCCCGCAGCAGACGCTGACCGGAAAATTTACATCGACGCCTCTGGGAAGTTTGACCGGTACCTATACGGGCTCTGCGTCTCTCTCGCCGGAGTTCGGAGGGGCTGGAACGCCCGTCACGATCACGATGCAACTGACGCAGGGAGGTGATATCACGCTTCCCAGCGGAGCGACCGAATACTCGGCCTATGCGCTCTTCGGTACCATGACGATCACAGGGACCACCTGCTTCCACAGCGGTACGCTTACGAATTCCCTTGGTTATCCGCCCGAGGTCGCGGGCAACTTCATGACACTTCCGTTCGCGATGGATGATGGTTCGGTGTTTACTCTGGGTGGCGGCTTCACGGACATCGCAGCCAACACGATTTCCGATCAAAACGCACGAGTATCGCAGAGTGGGGCCTGCGCGCTCGATTCCTTAAGTCCGTTGACGCTCCAGCGGTGAGGCTGATGTTTGCGTGAGATGTTGCGGGGGTCCGAAATACAGAGATCCTTCGCTCCGCTCAGGATGAAGGCGAAAATAAGCAACGGCAAGAACAACGGCAACAGCCGATACAGGGATCTTTCCACTGCGGCGCAAAAGCGCGCCTCCGGTCGAGATGACAGCGTTTGGGGTGGGCAAAAGAAAGCCCCGGGCGAGATGGTGCTCGCCCGGGGCTGGTTGGAGGTTGGGTTAGAAGATGATCTTGGCCCCTAGCTGCGCGTTGAACGGTTCGCCGGCACCAATGCCGGGTGCGCCGTTGTAGTCGCCGATGGTGTCGAAGAGAGCTGAAGAGCTGGCGGTGAGATCGGTAAGTCCCGGCGTGCATGTTCCTCCGCTGGAGGAGATGCCAGTGCTTGGGCAGGCCGCGTAGGTGATGCTTGGTGGTGCGAAGTTGGTTCGGTTGAAGAGGTTGAACAACTCTGCCCGCAGTTGGAAGGTGACCCGGTCGGTGATTCGGGTGTTCTTGAATACCGAGAGATCAACGTCGGAGTATCCGGGAGAGTAGTAGCCATTGCGACGTGTGGTCCCGAACGTACCCGGAGCGGGTAGCGCGAAGGCACTCATGTCAACCCAATTAGCGTTGGGAACCTGGCCCTGGTACCCCTTGTGAACCGGTCCGATCTGGTCGAGACGATCGTTCCCCTCGTCTGTGCCACTAATATCGGTACCGGCCAGCATGGTGAAGGGTTGGCCGCCGTGGAAGGTGAGCAGACCATTGACCTGCCAGCCCTGTGTCAGCCATTTGAGACGCTGACTGCCGGGTGCCTCATAGCTGAGGAAGCTGACGAAGGTGTTGCGGGTGTCAAAGTCCGAGTTGCTGTAGTCCCCCTTAAAGTTGAGGTTGTTCTGTGGGAGAGCGCCGCGGTAGGCAGTGACTTCATCGAGGGCGTGCGACCAGGTGTAAGCGGTCGAGCCGGAGAGATGATGCCAACTGGTGAGGCGAATAGTGGCCTGGAGGGAGTTGTAGTTCGAGGTGCCAATGCTCTGAACCTGATTGATGTTGCTGTATGTGGGGTATTGGATGAAGAAGGGCCGATTGCTCTGAAGCTGGTAGGCAGCAGTCTTCGTGGGATCTGTGTTCCCCGGTGGAGTGACATAGTTTCCCGGCAGACCCTGGTTGATATCGATGAGGCTGAGCAGGTGACGGGCTTCGGAACCGACATAGCCCAGCTGCGCGATGATGTTGGGAGCCAGAGTGCGCTCCATATTGATGTTGTAGTTCTCGTTGTAGGAAGAGCGGAAGTTGGGGGCAATGGAGAAGCCGCCGCAGGGTGAGATTGCTGTGCAGGGAGAGCCATTGAGAGCCGACGGAAAGATTGGCACATTAGCCTGAATCGCTATCTGGGCCTGGGCAGTGGCGCCAACGGTATAGACCGGGTTAGGACCACCGGGGTTGCCTTCTACGCCGTTGGGCGCGGCGTTGCCGGGACGGTTATCGAGGAAGGGGTTGAGGTTGGGTGTATCCGCATAGAAGCCATAGCCGGCGCGGATAACGGTTTTGCTATCCAACGAGTAGGCGAGGCCAAGACGGGGGCTGAAGTTCTTGAAGTAGCGCGGATAGAGGTTCGCGATCTGGGCCCCCTGGAAGGCGAGACCGTTGTTTGCGATCTCCGAGGGGACGAAGATGGACATGTCCTTGCTGCTGTTATGCAGCGGGCCTTCGTAGTCGTAACGGATGCCGTAGTTGATATTGAGCTTGGGGGTTACCTGCCAGTTGTCGCCGGCGTTGAGGAACCATGTGTTGACGTAGACGAAGCGCTCCGGATCGCCGATGGCGATGGAGGCCTCAGAGAACTGGCCGGCGAGGAAGTCGGCGAGTGCGCCGGCGTAACCGGAGCCGCCGCCGCGTGATCCATCGAAGGTGAAGGAGCCGACGGAGTGGCGCTTGTAGAACTCGTCGAGGCGAGCGTTACGATACTCGCCGCCGAAGCGTAACTGATGCTTGCCCTTGACCCATGAGAGCTGATCGGTGAGGTGGCCGGTCATATCGCTGCGGCCCTCGGGAGGTGTTTCGCCGACTGGATCGAAGCTGCCGATGGTGATGTTGGGAGCGTTGGGGTAGGGCGCGCCAGTGCTGAAACCGAGGCTCTGGACGTTGTAGTTGGTATTGAAGTCGTTGAAGAACTGGTTGAAGTAGTTGACGCCTGCCAGCAACTGGTTAGACATGGACGACGAGATGACACGGTCGTAGACGATGGCGATGTTCTGCACGTGGAGCGGTGCTGCCTCGTAGTAAGAGAGGAGTTGCGAGCCGACTGGAGCGACCTGATTGCCCTGGCCGACGAACCAGTGAGCACTGATGCTGTCCTTGGAGGTGGGGTGGTAGTCAACCTTGCCGAGACCGTTCCAGCTATAGCCGTACTCGGGATCGGAGGAGTGGTAGTTGTCGACGACGCCGACGGTGTCCTGCGCGAGGACGTTGGCACCCCAAAGGGTGTTGAGGACGCTCACCATGACCGGGCTGACGGGGGTGTTGTTTGCCGCGAGAATGGCCTCGGCCTGGTTCTGCCAACCGACGGAGGGCTCAGTAGCGGAGCCGGATTCGCCGATGACGAAGCGCTGATGCTCAAAGGTGAGGAAGCCAAAGAGCTTGTCCTTGAGGAATGGACCGCCTACGGAGAAGCCGGTGTTGTAGTTGCGGACCTTCTGCTTGGTCTCGGCGAAAGGGCTCTTGGCACCGTAGGCTTCGTTGCGATTGAAGTAGTAGACCGTGCCGTGAAGCGAGTTGGTGCCGGACTTGAGTGTGAGGTTGATGGTACCGCCGGGGTTACGACCACCTTCAGGGCCGGCCTGTGTCTGCGCGGAGAACTGGTCTACCGCGTCGATGGGAAGAACGATGCCGGCGATGCCGGAGACGCCGCCCTGGTTGACGGCGGGAATGTTATGCCAGAGATCGTTGTTGTCGACACCATCGATCTGCCAGTTCATCTGGTTGGCGCGGGTGCCGTTGAGCGAGCCGTAGCCGCCGCCGGAGTATCCAGCGTAGCCCGGGGTGAGCGAGATCAACTGGGTGAAGTCGCGTCCGTTGAGAGGGATGTCCTGGACGGTCTTGGAGTCGAGTACCGTGGTCTGCGTGACGGTGGTGGTATCGAGCGCGATGCCGGCGGCGTCGACTTCGATAGTGGTGTTGGTGCTGGAGATGGCGAGCTTGACGGGGAGGGTATACGTGACGCCCGCTGAGACCGGGATCTTATCGAACTTGGCGGTAGCGAAACCATTCAAGGTGACGGAAACGGAGTAGGTGCCGAGAGGAAGATCCTGAAAGAGGAACTCGCCGCCTGAAGAACTGACCGTTTTCTGCGCGACGCCCGTGCCCGTGTCCGTAGCTACAACGGTGGCATTGGCTATGAGAGCACCCTGAACATCGGTGACTGTGCCATTGATTCCGCCGCGGAATGTCTGGGCGTTTAGAGTTGCGTTGAAGGCAAAGAGGACGAGAAGGCTCAGCAGTAGTCGGGGGACGTTCTTCATCAAGAGATCTCCAAAATAGAGCGCAGCCTGCCGAGCCGTCGATAAGACGGTGACCGGAGGGTTATGGGGAGAAAGTGAATCAGATACAGATTTCCTCAACGATATCGCGAGAGATTTCGCGGTACCTGAAGGGCCAGGAATTGATAAATTCTTCGTACCTTACGCTGAAATTCACCATCAATGCAAGAGAAAAATGTTATGCACGCAGAAATATTTTCTGCCTGCGCAACAGCTTGCATGAATGAGGGAGTGCGAAAGAGATAGAAGGAAGGCTAACCGAGGAGAGCGCGCATGAGGCGGTCGATGGAGACGATGCCCTGGAACTGACACTGGTTGTCGATGACGGCGAAGGGGTCGAAGCGAGAGAAGATGCCTGACCTACTCGCGTAGATGCTTGATGAGTTGGGTGGGATGGATGGGCTTGGGCAGGAGCTCGAAGGTGTGGCCGCGCTTGCTGGCGCGCTCCAGGATTTCGACTGTCGCCGACTGGCCGCTGAAGAGAACGATGCGGGTGTCCGGGCAGAATGCGCGGATCGCGATGGCAGCTTCGACGCCGTCGAGATGAGGCATCAGGACGTCGGAGAGAAGGAGATCCGGGCAGCTGCGTTTGGCGATCTCGATGGCTTCCGTGCCGCTGTAGGCGGCCTCGGCGATGAAGCCGTTGCGGTTGAGGATTTGTACGATGGTGTCCGCGATGAGGGCTTCGTCGTCGACGACCAAGATGCGGGGGAGGTGGGTGCTGCTGTCGGAGTCGCTGGCTGATTCGGCTGTAGCGCGGAACAGCGGTTTTAGCGAATTGCCGCTGAACAGAAAGGGGTTCGTCGAGGTCATGGGGTCCTGGCAAGTGTCCGTACGGAAATAGTATTCGTACACCGGAAATTTCCGGCAAGTCTCACAAGCGGGGGAAGATGCACCAATTATACAAGCTGGGCTCTGCTCCACGGATAAGTTTACTGGAGAAACCTGGATTGCGTGGGGATGAATTTATTGGGGCTGAGGAATTCCGCGGGGAGGAAGACGCGGAAGATTGTGCCGGAGGGCTTTTCGGAGCTGGTGCGGAAGCGGATGGTGCCTCCCTGCTTTTCTACGATGCCTCGTGTGACCCAGAGACCGAGGCCGGTGCCGACGGACTCTTTGGTGGTGAAGAACGGGGAGAAGAGACGCTCTCGCACGGAGGCAGGGATGCCGCTGCCCTGATCGGCGATGAGGACGCTGACGCCGGGGCGGCCGTTGTGGGTGCGGCGACGGGCGCGGACCTGGATGACGCCTTTGGAGGAGGCGTCGATGGCGTTGACGAGGAGATTGGAGAAGACCTGACGGACTTCGCCCTGCAGGCCGAAGATGTGGAGATCGGGTTCGACATCGAGCTTGCACTCGAGCCTTTTGTACTGGCACTTGCGGGAGAAGAGATTGACGACGCCTTCGAGCAGGGCGGTGAGATCGATGTCGGTGGGGCGCGTGGTGTCGCGATAGAAGCCGAGGGTTTGTTGGGCGATCTGCGCTACTCGGGCTAGCTCGTTGTCGGCGGTTTCGAGCAGATGCTGGATGGGCGGAGGGACGCCGGGGTCGGTCTTGGAGAGATAGATGAGGTTGGTGACGGCTTCTAGCGGGTTGTTGATCTCGTGGGCGATGGTGGCCGCTAGGCGGCCGGTCGCGGCCAGTTTTTCGGTCTGGCGGAGGGTGGCTTCCTGGGTCTTGCGGGCGGTGATGTCTTGCACGGTGCCGATCATGCCGGTGCTTTCCTGGGGCGCAGCGCCGGGGGATTGCGGGGTCGGGTCGTCGAAGGTTGCGGTGCCGCGACTGGAGATCCAGCGCTGCTGGCCATCGCGGGTTTTGACGCGGTACTCCGCGCCATAGGTGGCGCCAAAGAGGGCTACATCGCGAAGATCGGCGGCGGTCATGCCGATGTCGTCCTCATGGACGATGCGCTTGCGAAGTTCGGTGCGCGAGATGGGGACATGGGGATCGGCATCGAGTAGCTCGGCGGCACGTTCGTCGAGGTCGAGCATGTCGGTGGCGCGATTCCAACTCCAGGTGCCGAGCTGGGCGGCGTCAAGCGCCTGGCGGAGGCGACGGGAGCTATCGGCACTGGCGCGTTGGGCTGAATCGGTGAGGGCGATTTCCTGGGTGAGGGTTTCGGCAAGGCGGGCGTTTTCGATGGCAGCACAGGCCTGGGCGGCGATGGTGAGGAGCTGGGACTCGTTGTAGGCGGTGAAGACGTCTGGGTCGGGGTGGCCGAAGAGCATGACGCCGAGATGGTCGCCAGTGCGGGTGCGGACGGCGAGGTAGCTGCGGACGGCAAGATGACCGAGCGGCGTGCCGCTGAAGGGACTGTTGCCGTCAAAGCGAGAGTCGTGCGTGATGTCGTCGGAGCGGAAGACGGAGTCGTCGTAGAAGCCTGGGCTGAGGAGATCGACCCGTGGGACGTGGCCGATGCCGGCGAGGATGGCGGGATCTTCCGCGGAGAGCTTGTAGTGCTGGATGCTGCCGCCGTCGGGGCTGAGGGTATCGTAAAAGAAGACGCCGAAGCAGGCGCAGGCGAGTTCCCGCGCTGCGTCGAGTGCTACTTGCAGGATAGTCTCCAGATTGCGCTCGCCGGCCAGAGTGAGGCCGGTATCAATCAGCAGCCGAAGGCGGGCTTCGTGATCTTCCGGCGTGGATGCACCCGTTTGCAGATTGTGTCTTTGAACGGCCATCGTTCCAAGTGAGATGCGCTGTGGGGGGCAAAGCGGTGCCGCGAGCCTTTTTTGAGTGCAAAGAGGTGTGGTTATCGCCCGAAGTGGAAGTTGATGCCGGAACCCAGCCAGAGGGTGTTCTGGATGTTTGATCCGCCGTTGGGGAGTTGGGTGCGGACCAGGCCGGCCTCGAGGAGGCGGAGGTCGAAGCGGTGGTAGATGGTGAAGTTGATGCCGGCGCCTCCTTCGTAGGTGATGGAGGAGGCGTGGGTGAGCTCTACGCCGTTGCTGGGGTAGAGACCGGCGGGGGCGATGGTGTAGCCTACCTTGCCTTCGACGAAGATGGCGGCGTGGCGGTTCCAGGCAGTATCGGTGATGTGGCCGATGTTGTAAGTGTAGCGAGGGCCGACGAGGAACTGGATGTGCTGGATATCGATGCTGCCACGCTGGTTGGTGGCGGCGAGACCGGCAGCCGTGGCGGAGGCTCCGAGGCCATGCCAGAGGTTGATGGTGTAGTCGAGCTTGGCGCCGCGGAGATAGAAGTAATCGGCGGAGGATGCGCCGACAAACTTGGCGCGCTCCTGGACGTAGGTCATGCCGAAGTCTATGGGCCGCTGGCTGAAGATTTGCGCATGGGCAGACGGGAGCGAGAGCAGAGCCGCCGCGAAGACCGCAGTCACAGCCGGGCGAAGGACGCGGCGAGGCGCTCGGTGTCTGAGCCGGGATTGGCGGGTTAGGAGTGGCATAACAGTTGGAGCTCCTGAGTAATTAGGCCTGCAAGACAGCAAGATAACGCGTGAATCTTTTTATTGAACTATTGAGCTATTGAACTATTGAACTATGAGAGTTACGGTGGTCGCGTGCGTGAGTGTTCCAGATGTTGCAGTGACGGTGAGGTTGTAGGTGCCGGGAGTGGTGCCGTAGTAGCCGCTGGAGGCATCTGAGAGGCAGCCGGTGAGGCCGATGGCGGAGACGCAAAGCAAGAGCCAAAGGAAGAGTGCGGCAGGGCGTCGGCCACGGCGGCGACGGAAGGCGAAGGGCAGTAGCAGGAACGCGAGGACGATAGGAGCGTCATGCGTTGTTGTGTGGCGGAGAGATGGTCCGCGATCGAGATGAGCCTGCGGTGCGGGTGGTGGCTTGACGGTAAGGGTGATCGTGGTGGGGCCGCTGCCGGCGGAGACTGTTACTGGCAAGAAGGTTGCCGTGGTTCCCACGGGGAATCCGCTGAGACCGAAGTTGATGGGACCGATCAGAGTGGGTCCGCCGACGGGAGCGACTGTGAAGGTATAGCTGGTGGAGTAGCCGCCGAGGACGGTGGCCGTTCCGCTGCCGCCTGAGGCGACAGCGATGGAGAAGTCTTCGACGACCTCATTAAGGATGGGCGAGGTTGCGGTGAAGAAGTAGGCGTCGCCGGAGTAGACGGCGGTGATCGCGTAGGTGCCGATGGTGCTAAAGGTGAGCGGCAGATTGGCTTGACCCGCGATGATCGTAGCTGTGCCCAGCGGCGTTGTGCCGTTGAAGAACGTTACGGTGCCGGTGGGTGCGGTTTGGGCTCCCTGACCGGATGCCGCGACTACGGAGGCAGTTAGGGTGATGGGGCTATCGATCAACGTGGGACTGATGGAACTGGTGAGGGATACCAGCGCGGTGTACTGGTTGACGAGCTGAGGCAGGACAGGCGAGGTGAGGGTGAGGTAGTTGGTATCGCCACTGTAGACCACGGTGAGGGGGTATGATCCGGCGGCGCTGAAGCTGACGGGGAGAGTTGCTTGTCCGTTGACGAGCGTTGCCGCGCCGAGGATGGTTGTGCCGTTTTTGAAGGTGACAGTGCCGGTGGGTGCGGGCGGAGTTCCCTGCCCTGCTGCCGCGATTACGGTGGCGGTGAGGGTGGTCTGCTGATTCACGAAGGAGGGATTGATCGAACTGGTGAGGGACGCCTGCCCGGCGTAGTCGGTGACGACCTGGGAGGCGGAGGGTGAGGTGAGGGCGAGGAAGTTGGTGTCGCCACTGTAGACGATGGTGAGGGCGTAGGTTCCCGCCGTGCTGAAGCTGGTAGGGAGCGTGGCCTGTCCGTTGACGAGGGCCGCGGTGCCGAGAATGGCTGCGCCGTTTTTGAAGGTGACCGTGCCGCTGGGTGCGGGTGCGGTTCCTTGACCTGCTGCTGCGACTACCGTGGCAGTGAGGGTGGTCTGCTGGTTTACGAAGGACGGATTGATCGAACTGGTGAGGGACGCCTGCGCGGCGTAGTCGGTGACGACTTGAGACAGTACCGTCGAGGTGAGGGTGAGGTAGTTTGTGTCGCCGCCGTAGACGATGGTGAGGGGATAGGTTCCCGCCGTGCTGAAGCTGACGGGGAGAGTGGCCTGTCCATTGACGAGAGTGGCTGTACCGAGGATCGCTGTGCCGTTTTTGAAGGTGACCGTGCCCGCGGGGGTGGGTGCCGTTCCCTGCCCTGCTGCCGCGACTACGGTGGCAGTGAGGTTGAACGTGGTGTTGATGAAGGCGGGGTTGGAAGAGCTGGTGATCGTGGCCTGGGCGGCGTAGTCGTTGACGACCTGAGAGACGGCGGGCGAGGTGACGGTGAGGTAGCTAGCGTCACCTGCATAGACCACGGTGAGGGTGTAGGTTCCGGCGGTGCTGAAGCTGACGGGGAGGGTGGCTTGTCCGTTGACGAGAGTTCCTGTGCCGAGAGTCGCTGTGCCGTTCTTGAAGGTGACGGACCCTGTGGGGATGGGGGTGGTCCCCTGTCCGGCTACCGCAGTGACGGTGGCGGTGAGGTTGAAGGTGGTGTTGACAAAGGCCGGATTAGAGGAGCTGGTGAGAGTGGCCTGGGCGGCGTAGTTGCCGACGACCTGAGAGACGGCGGACGAGGTTGCGGTGAGGTAGGTGGAGTTGCCCGCATAGACCGCGGTGAGGGAGTAGGTCCCGGCGGTGCTGAAGCCGGCGAGGAACGTTGCCTGTCCGTTGACCAGGGGGGCGGTGCCGAGAGTCGACGTACCGCTCATGAAGGTGACCATACCTGTCGGAGTAGGAGCGTTCGAGCCGGCGGGCGCCTGGAGGGTTGCGGTGAGCGTGGTCTGCTGGTTTACGAAGGACGGGTTGATCGAGCTGGTGAGCGCGATCTGCGGCATGTTGGTGACGGTGACGGCGTTGCTGATGCCGGTGAGCGAGCCGGTAAGCGCGCTGATGGTGAAGACGCCGACCTGATTGAACTGTGCGCCAGTGGCGGCAGGGAAGGTATGGATGCCGGCGTCTGCGGCGGTGAAGGCGTAGCTGACGCCGCTGAGGAATATGCCGGTGGAGTCGGTTGTGGTGAAGGTGACCGTGCCGAGGAAGTCGGTGGCTACCGCGGTGCCGACGAGGGCGGTGACGGTGAAGCCGACGGGCACTCCCTGGGAGGTGACGGAAGGCGAAGCGACGACCTGGAGGGAGGTGACGTTGCTGATGGCCGAGGCAGTGAGCTGCGCGGTCGCGCTGATAGGGGCGCTGGTGCCGGTTGCGGTGCCATTGACGCTGAAGACGGCTACATTTGGACCGACTAGCGTGGGGGTAAAGCCGACGGTGTAGGTGCAGACCGTGGAGGTAGGCAGCACGGGCGTTCCAGAGGTGGAAGGCAGCGAGGCGCAGGTGCCGGTGGTGCCGAGGGCGAAGGCCGGGTTGGTAAAGGTGGGGTCGGTGGCGCCGGTGAGCTGGACGGGTTGGTTGCCGGAGTTCTGGAGGGTCAGCGTGGCGTAGCCGTCGGTGGCATCGAAGGTATCGATTTTGGTGGGGGTTGGGAAGTTGATGGTGGGGTTGTTGCGGGTGATGGTGACGAGGCCGAGGGTGGAATCGGCAGAGAGTAGGTCGCCGTTGGGCTTGAGGGCGATGGCGCGGGGGGTGGTGGCCGTGGTGATGCCGGCGGCGATGGGAAAGCTGAAGACCGTGCCGGAGGGTGTGACCTGGAGGATGTTTCCGGCACCGGTGTTGGCGACGATGATGGTTCCCGAGGCGTCAACGGCGATTCCGGTGGGGTTGGAGAGTCCGCCGCCGGGGCTGAGGACCGTGGCTACGCCGGTGGAGAACGAGAGCACTACGATGCGGTTGTTGCCGGAGTCCGCAATGTAGAGATTGGTGTTATCGAGCGTGAGGCCGGTAGGACCGGAGAGTGGCGTGGTGAGGCCGGTGATCGGGACGACGATGGAGCCGGAGCCGTCGAGGGCGACGCGGATGATCTGGTTGGCCAGCGAATCGGCGATGTAGAGATAGCCGAGGGAGTCTGCTGCGACGCCGGTGGGGTGAGTGAGGGGTAGCGGGGATGTGGAGAGTGTCGAGAGGACGCCAGTGGGGGAGATGACGTTGATGGATTGCGTAGAGGGTGAGGAGATGTAGAGAGTGCCGTCGCCGGAGATGGTCATGGCGGACTGCGCGGCGCCGACGAGATTGGCGACCGTGGAGAGTGTGCCGCCGAAGGTTTGCTCAAGGATGCGGCCGTTGGCGATGTCGTTGAAGTAGAGATCGCCGGCGCCATCGTAGACCGCTGCCGTGGGAGTGAAACTGGAAGGTGAGAGCGGCGAGACGGCGGCCATTGCGGTGGCCGAGACCGGCCCTAATAACAGTTGCGGGCCGAGGCCGACGCCGTGCAGGAAGGTGCGGTTTCCGACGGAGCCGTTGCCTTCGATGATGGAGAGTGCGCCTTTGCGGAGGCCGATCTGCAAAGGGGAAAAAGCCAGCGTGATGTTGCAGGTTTCAAACTGGAGGAGGGTTCCGACACAGTTCTGCGAGACGAGGACGAAGTCCTGGCTGCTTGATCCGTCGGTGGTGACGAGGACGGAGGAGATGGTAGTGGTGGTGGGGGCGTAGAAGCTGAGGATGACGGTGCTGGAGGTGCTGCCAAGCGCGACGGGGCCGAAGTTTACCGGGCCACCGGGCTGGAGCGACTGAGCGGAGAGCCGGACTGGGATGAGGAATGCGGCGAGCAGGAAGAGGCCTAGCAGGATGGAACTGGTGAATGGGAGTCTGCCGGTTATGCGTGGCGGTGCTCCCGTATCGAATCCGGTCGCAGGTTCGCCCTTGAACACAGTCATTGCCCCTCCGGCACGTGTATTGCCGACACCACTGGCTAAGGCTCCGCTGTCCGAATCGACCCGAGAATTTTAACCGGGACTGCCCTGCAACAGGTGGTGTCTGAAGATCCTCAACTTTTAAATTGCTTCTCCCCTATGATGCACTGACAAAGCGCTGGATGAAGAACTTCTTTTATCCAGGTTGACTGTCATGCCATCACCAGAGTGATTAACAGAGGATGTATGGAGGGAAATTATTTGCCGTTGTAGTCGTGGTAGAGGTTGGGAAATTCTGCCTTGAGGGTCGCGATCTTGGGGCGGTCGCAGACCATGATGTAGGGATTGTCGGGATTATGGAGGGCGTAGTCCTGGTGGTAGGACTCGGCGTCGTAGAAGCCCTTGAGGGCATTGACCTGGGTGACGATGGGTGCGGGAAAGGCTTTTTCGGCGTCGAGCTGCGCGATATAGGCTGAGGCGATCTTCTGCTGCTCGGGGGTGTTGAAGAAGATGGCCGAACGATAGGAGGTGCCTTTGTCTGGGCCCTGACGGTTGAGGGTGGTGGGGTCGTGGACGGCGAAGAAGATTTGGAGGAGCTGGCCGTAGGTGATCTTTGCGGGATCGAAGACGACCTTGACGGATTCGGCGTGGCCGGTGGTTTCGGTGGTGACCTGGGCGTAGGTGGCGGTGGCCGAAGAGCCTCCGGCGTAACCGGCGGTGGTGTCGAGGACACCCTTGACGCGCTCAAAGACGGCTTGCTGGCCCCAGAAACAGCCGCCGGCGAAGACTGCGGTGTCGCGGCCGTGCTTGGCGGCGAGTGGGGCGTCGATCTTGGGAGCGGGGGGCGGGGTGGCAGCCTTGCAGCCGAGGAACGAGGAGAAGCCAAAGAGTGAGGCGAGGATGGTGAGGCGCACGGGGCGGCTGGCTAGCATTGTGATTCTCCTGAGGCAGGCGACTTTCGCTTCCCTCTGAGTGTAAGACGCGCGGGGGGAGGGGATGGATTCCGCGCGAGCGAAATGCTTCGAGGTTGTTGGTGGCTTGACCCTTGTTACTCGTGGGTCGTAGTCTCGCGGCGAGATGAATAAAGTGTTTGAGAGCGCGGATGCGGCGGTACACGATGTGCCGGATGGCGCGACGGTGATGCTGGGTGGGTTTGGGCTTTGTGGGATTCCGGAGAACTGCATTGCGGCGCTGGTGAGGCGCGGGGTGCGGGGGTTGCATACGATCTCGAACAATATGGGGGTGGATGGATTCGGGATGGGGTTGATGCTGGAGGCGGGGATGATCGCCTCGCATACCGGGAGCTATGTGGGAGAGAACAAACTGCTGGAGCAGCAGGTGATCGCTGGAAAGCTGAAGGTGACTTTGATTCCGCAGGGGACGCTGGCGGAGAGGATTCGCGCAGGAGGTGCGGGGATTCCGGCTTTCTATACCCCGGCGGGTGTGGGGACGGTGGTTGCCGAGGGGAAAGAGACTAGGGAGTTCGAGGGGAAGGCTTATCTGTTGGAGACTGCGTTGCGGGCGGACTTTGCGCTGGTTAAGGCTTGGAAGGGCGATACGGCGGGGAACCTGGTTTATCGGAGGACGGCGAGGAACTTCAATCCGATGATGGCGACCGCGGCGAGGGTGACGATTGCCGAGGTAGAACATTTGGTTGAGGTGGGGGAGCTTGATCCGGATTTGATCCATACGCCGGGGATTTATGTGAAGCGGATCTTTTGTGGGGCTTGTGAGAAGAGAGTTGAACGGCGGACGGTTAGGAAGACGGATTTGTAGAGGGATGAGAGCGTGAGGGATGAGGAGTGAGGTTTAGTGGCTGAAGATACGGCAAAGCGGGATCGGATTGTGCGGCGAGTGGCGCGGGAGCTGCGCGATGGGTTCTATGTGAACCTGGGGATTGGGATGCCTACGATGATTGCGAACCATGTGCCGGTGGGAATGGATGTGGTGTTGCAGTCGGAGAATGGGATGCTGGGGATTGGGCCTTATCCGCTGGAGAGTGAGGTCGATCCGGATTTGATTAATGCAGGCAAGGAGACGGTTAGCGTGTTGCCGGGGACTAGCTTCTTTTCATCAGCGGAGAGCTTTGCGATGATTCGGGGTGGGCATATCGACTTGAGTATCCTGGGGGCGATGGAGGTGGATGAGCAGGGGTCTTTGGCGAACTGGATGATTCCGGGGAAGGTGGTGAAGGGTATGGGTGGAGCGATGGACCTGGTGGCGAGCGCGCGACGGGTGATCGTGGCGATGGAGCATACGACGCGGGATGGGCGGCCGAAGATTCTGAGGGGGTGTACGCTGCCGCTGACCGGCTTTGGTGTGGTGCAAACGATTGCGACAGAGATGGCGTGGATTGCGGTGACGGCGGAGGGGTTGATGCTGGAAGAGATTGCCGAGGGGGTGTCGGTGGAGGATGTGCAGGCGGCTACTGAGGCGCGGCTGATCGTTTCACCGGGGTTGAAGGTGATGCCGTAGCGGCGGGATGCTATCCTTCCCGAAATCATTCTTGAGCGTTTTTCCGCGGACGGCGCGGTAGGACAGAAGAACCAGGAGACCGCCGATGGCGTCGTACGACCCGATGGAACCTATTGAGCCTGTAGAACCGCATGAGGCGGCTGTGCCCGAGAACAATGGCTGGCTGGCGCCGGCGAAGGTGCCGGTTGGGTCGGTGCCGGCACCGGCCGGTGCGCCGATGTACGATCTGCGGCCGCTGACGCTGGGTGAGGTGCTGGACCGGACGTTTTCGGTGTACCGGTCGCGGTTCTGGTTGTTTGCGGGGATCGCGTCGATCTCGGGAGCGGTGCAGCTTGTGGCGCAGGCGGTGCAGATGTTCCTGCAACACTTGACGCTGCACCGGTCGAAGTTTGCTACCGGCTACATCGTTGGATTCATTGCGTTGGTAGTGGTGTACCTGGCGTTCTTTCTGGCCTACAGCGTGACGCAGGCGGCGACGGCGTTTGCGGTGAGTGAGATCTACCTGGGCCGGGTGACGAGCGTGAAGGAGTCGCTGCGGGCGACGATTGGGAGATGGCTGGCGTATATCGGGATTGCGCTGTGGCAACTGGGCAGCGGTGCATGGGTACCCTTCCTGGTGCTTGTTCCGTCGTTCGTGCTCGTAAAGTTGCTTCCAAAGAGTCCCGGGATGCTTGTGTTTGCCGGGCTTCTGATGTTTGTGGGCATACTGGGCGGTGGAGTGGTGGGCTACATCCTGTATCTGCGGAACTCCCTGGGCGTGCCGGCGGCGGTGATTGAGAGGCTGAAGGTTCGCGCGGCGATGCGACGCAGCAAGGTGCTGATGTCCGGAGCGAAGGGCCGTATCTTTGTGATCACACTGATCTCAGGTTGCCTCTACATGGTTGTCGGTGTCTTGCAGATGCCGTTCGCGGTGCTGATGGTGTTTGCGTTGCAGAAAGGCAAGGAGTCGGTGGTGGCGCAGGCAGTTACGCTGCTGATTGGGTTCCTGGGGCACTCGGTGGTGACGCCGGTGGCGATGATTGGGTTTACGCTGGTGTACTTTGACCAGCGGGTGCGCAAAGAGGCCTTCGACATTGCGGTGCTGCTGGGCGAAGACCAGCCCGCTATTGCGAGTGTGCCAGTGGTGGAGCAGACGCCGGTTGCGAACGAACCGGTGGAGGGCCAGACGGACGATGGGATTGCGCTTTAAGACGACCTGCCGGGTGATGCTGGGCGCTGCGTTGATCTCCGTGATGGCGGGCGGGCGGGCGATGGCAGAGGACTTGCGAGAGGTCTCGCGGGCGCAGTTTCAGGCCGAGGTGGCGCGGCTGGAGCAGGCGGTGGCGGCTTGCAAGACGGCGGCTAACGGCTGCGACGAAAAAGACGTGAGCACGGATGAACGCGTGAAGGCCGAGGGCAGCGCGCAGGGTTTTGTGATGCGGTGGGAGTGGTTGCAAACGGCGATCCGCGATGCGAGCAAGGCGAAGACGGATGAGCGCGTGAAGTCGATGGGGTTTGCTGAACAGCATCTTGAGGAGTTGGCGGCGGAGGGTGCGGCAGCCGATTTAAGCGGCGGAGATGCAGCGTTCGCGAAGGCGCGGGAGCAGGCTTCGCTAGTGTTGTCGAGAGCGGAATTTGATAGGGCTACGGGGCCGACCTGGTGGGAGCGGCAGATGTCGAGGGTGGGAGTTTGGCTGGGAGCGATCTTCGGCGGCATTGGTGCGCTGGGCGAGTACGCTCCGTGGCTGGGTACGCTGCTGGAGGTGTTGTTCTATCTGGCTGCGGCGGTGGGCATTCTCTTTTTTGTAAGGCGAGCGTTTGTGCGGCAGCGGTTGGCGATCTCTCTGGGCGCGGGAGCGGCGAAGGCTGGTGCGTGGGATAAAGAGGCTGACGACTGGGCGGCGCTGGCCGATGGCTGCGCGGCCCAGCAGCAGTGGCGCGAGGCGGTGCATTGCCTTTACTGGGCGGCGATCGTACGGCTGGAGGCGAGGCGCGCTTGGCGGCATAATCCTACGCGGACGCCGAGGGAATATGTGCGGCTGCTGAAGCCGGGGTCTCCACAGCAGGGTGCGCTGCGCAGCCTGACGCAGATTCTGGAGCGCGTCTGGTATGGACTGCGCGATGCCAGCGATGAGGATTATCAGCAGGCTCGGAGCTTGTTCGATGGACTGGGCGCGACGCAGCAGACGACGGTGGGGAACGCGTGAGCCTGGGAGATAACAAGAGCGACCGCAAGATGTTGCTGTGGCTGAGCGGCGCGATGGTGTTGGTCATCGTGCTGGTGTGCGTGTTTGCGCCGGCTTCGGCGGCAAACAATCCGCAGCCTACGACCTACAACACAGACGCGGGTGGCGCGAAGGCGGCGTTTCTTACGCTGCAGGCGTTGGGCAGGGATGTGCAGCGGTGGGACAAACCGATGAATGAGTTGGATAGCGTGGATGCCGATCACACGACGCTGGTGCTGGCTATGCCGATGGTGCCGGGAACGCAGATGGTTGAGATTGCGAGGCAGTTGAACCTCTTTATGAATCGCGGCGGGCGAGTGTTGCTGACGGAGGGACCGGGCTCGCTGCTGACGGATGGGGAGAGCGGTGGGCCGAGCATGTTTCAAAAAGGGCTTTGCGAGACGACGCCCGAGGGGCCTGGAACGCTAGCGAGTGTGGGTTCGGTGGAGATGAATGAAGTGCAGCGGTGGACGGCGGCGGGGACGCGGTTTCGCGTGGACCAGCGGTGTGGGAAGGATGCGGTGGTGGTGAACTATCCGGTGGGTAAGGGCGAGGCGGTGTGGTGGGGTTCGTCGATGCCGCTGTCGAATGCGGGGCTGAAGAAGGATGCGAATTTGAAGCTGCTGCTAGCGAGCGTGGGCGACGGGCGGACGGTGTTGTTCGATGAGTATCTGCATACTTGGCATGGGGAGACCGATCCGACCAAAGGCCTGCCGCTGTTCTGGTTGAAGATTCAAGGGGTGGTGCTGTTTGTGCTGCTGGTATTGAGTTTCAGCCGCAGGAAAGGACCGCTGCGGATGCCGGTGGTGCTGCCGCGCAGTTCGCCGCTGGAGTTCGCGGAGTCGATGGGTGATTTGTATGCGAAGGCTGGGGCTACAGCCGCTGCCACGACCGCGACGCAGAGGCGGTTGGTGCGCATGTTGCAACGCGAGGCGGGAGTGGCCAAGGCTACTATCGACCTTGGACCGCAGGCGGTGGGCGAGGCGTTGCAGACGAGGCTTGGCGGCGATTGGTCGCGGTTGGCGGAGCATCTCCGGAGAGCCGAGGAAGCAGCGAATGTGGAAGTGGCTCCACGGAGTGCGCTGGCGTTAGTGAAGGCGCTGGCGGAAGATGAAGCAGAGGTTCGTGCGGCGTTGAAGCCGCGTGGGGTAGTTGTGGTTCCTGTAGAAGTTTGAGCATTTGAGGAGAGTTGATGAGCGAGAACGAGATGGGAGTACGGGCGGCGAGTGAGCTGTTTGCGCGGGGGCAGGAGCAGATTGGACGCGTGATTGCCGGACAGGACGAGGCTATCGCGCAGGCGCTGCTGACCATGCTGTGCGGCGGACATGCGCTGATTGAAGGCGTGCCCGGTGTGGCTAAGACGTTGGCCGTGAAGACGCTGGCGCGGTTTCTGCAGCTTGACTTCCGGCGTGTGCAGGCGACGCCGGATATGATGCCCGCGGACATTCTGGGGACGAATGTGTTCTCGCAGAAGACGGGCGAGTTTTCGTTTCATAAGGGGCCGGTGTTTACGCAGTTTCTGCTGGTCGACGAGATCAACCGGATGCCTCCGAGGACGCAGGCGGCGCTGCTGGAAAGCATGGAAGAGCGGCAGGTGACCGCCGACGGCGAACGCATGTTGCTGGATGAATACTTCACTGTGTTTGCGACGCAGAATCCGGTGGAGTTTGAAGGCACGTATCCGCTGCCGGAGGCGCAGCTTGATCGCTTTCTGCTGAAGATCAAAGTGGGGTATCCCGACGCGGCGGACGAACGCATTGTGCTGGAGCGGCATCATGCTTCGCATAGCTCGTCGGGGCTTGCAGACACGCCGATTGAGCCTGTGCCCTTCGAGGTGCTGGCGGCAGCGCGGCGGGAGATTCGCTCGGTGAGGGTTGAGCCGGCGATCTTTGATTACCTGCTGGCGATTGTGCGCAGGACGCGTGAGTGGCCTTCGATTTCTCTGGGGGCCAGCCCGAGAGCGGCGGCTAGTTTATTGCTTGTGGCAAAGGCTTATGCGGCGCGAGAGGGTCGGGACTTTGTGATTCCTGATGATGTGAAGGAAGCAGCGGTGCCGGCGTTGCGGCATCGGTTGACACTACGACCGGAGGCGGAGCTGGAGGGCTTCGATACGGATCGCGTGGTACAGGATGTACTGGCGGCGACGACGCTGCCGAAGTAAATGCAGACACTGATTCCACAACCCGCGAGCGCGAGGGCGCAGTCGATTGGCCGCACTGGGCGGCTGCTTGGCTTTGGGCTTACGCCGCTGGCGATGCTGCTGATCGCCGCTGGGTTTGCGCTGGCAGCGCCTGCGTTCTGGCATCCGCGATGGATATGGGGGATGTTTGCGTGGGATGGGTTGGTGCTGCTGCTGGCGCTGCTGGATGCGGCGCTGCTTCCCCGCCCTGCTGCGTTTTTTGTGACGCGGAGCTTTCTGGATTCGCCGCAGTTGGGACAGCCTACGCGGGTGGAGTTGAACGTGGTGATGCAGACGGATTCGCTGATCGATCTGCGGCTGACGGATGATCTGCATACGGCGCTGGTGGCTTCGCCGGGGACGCAGCGGGTGCAGGTATATCCGAGGGATCCGGCGGTGAGTGTGACGACGATCTATCCGCGAGAGCGGGGTGATTTTGCGATGCGGCGAGTGTATCTGCGATATCGCGGAGTGATGAGGCTGGTGGAGCGGTGGGCGGCGGCGGAGCCGGTGGAAGCGAACGGCGAAGCGCAGCGGGTGAGGGTGTTTCCGGCGCTGGAGGAGAGCCGTGAGAATACGAATTTTTATCTGCTGCGGGCGCGACAGATCGAGATGCAGAAGCGGCGGCTGCGAATGCGCGGTGTGGGACGGGACTTTGAGAGCCTAAGGGACTATCAGCAGGGGGATGAGCTGCGGAATGTTTCGTGGACAGCGACGGCGCGGCGGAACAAGCTGGTGTCGCGACAGTACACGGTGGAGCGGTCGCAACAGGTTTGGATTGTGCTCGATGCGGGAAGGCTTTCGCGGACGGCGTTTGTGCTGAAACGCGGCGGCATGGAAAGCTTCAGCGAGACCGAGGCCGAGCGAACGGCAGCGCATCTGCTGTCGGTGACGCAGCTCGACCAAGCGACGCAAGCGGCGGCGATGCTGGCGCAGGTGATCCAGGGGTCGGGCGATAAGTTCGCGATGATGGCCTATGGGCGACAGATCCAACAACTGCTGCCGCCGGGTGCGGGGCCGACGCATCTGCGAATGCTAATCGACCAGTTAAGCCGGACGCGGAGTGAGCGGTCGGAGGGTGACCATCTAAGTGCGATGGCGAGACTGAAGACGCTGCAGCGGCGGCGTGGACTGATTGTGTGGGTAACGGAGCTTACGGATAGTGCGGGGCGTCCGGAGATTGTGGCAGCGGCCGCAGAGCTTGTGAGGCGGCACCTGGTGGTGCTGGTGCTGCTGAAGCATCCGGAGCTGGATGAGCTGGCTGCGAGGACGCCAAAGACGCGAGCGGAGATGTTTCATGCGGCGGCGGCGCAGGAGATGATCGAGCGGCGCAGGGAGACCGTGGCACAGTTGGAGCGGCAGGGGGTGTTGATCGTGGAGACGACTGCAGCAGAGGTTGGGGTGAATGCGATCTCGAAGTATCTAGAGGTAAAGGCTAAGGGGATGCTTTAGCAGTTGAGAAGTTTGTGCTGGCACGAGCAGAAATGCAGATTCCTTCGCTGCGCTACGGAATGACAACCATTTCAAGGGTTGGCTTCTGCTACGGTCTTTCTTCCGCCTTCGCCTAGCCATAGGCAGAGGCCGGTGAAGAGGACGGCGCCAACGGAGAACTTTACCGCTACAGGGACGTGGGTTGGCGAGAGGAAGGCTTCGAAGGTTCCGGCGATGATGAGCAGCGGGATGGTGGCGGAGACTAGCTGCACGGCTTCGGTGCCGGCGAGGGCAAGGGCGTCGCGGCGGCGGAGTTGGCCGGGGAAGAGGATTCCGGCACCGAGGCGCAGACCAGCGGCGCCCGCTAGCATGATTGAAGGCAGTTCCAACGCGCCGTGGGCGGCGATGAAGCTCCAGAGGCTGAGGGCCATGTGGTGGCGGGCGCAGACGACGCCAATGACACCGATCATGAAGCCGTTGTTGAAGAGTGAGTACAGCGTAAGCAGGCCGGCGGTAATGCCTCCCGCGAAGGTGAAGCAGCAGACGAAGATGTTATTCGTCATGATGGCTGAGGAGGTCTGCGGTTTGATGCTGAGGATGCCTTCCGTCCACATCCTGTGCTTGTCGAGGTCAGCGATGGCGTTCGGGCCGAGGTGCTGAGTGAAGAACATCACGCCGTAGTCAGGACGGACGAGCGTGATAACCGCGCCGAGGGCTGCGGCAGCGACGGAGATCACCGTTGCCAGCAGAACGTAGGTTGAGAGGCGGCGGAGCAGGCGGGGGTATCCGTGGGCGAAGAAGTGCCAGATGCCGGCGGCGGAGACGCGGTTGCCGGAGTAAACGTAGTTGTGGGCGCGGCCGACTAGGCGGTTGAGGTATTGCTCCAGCGCGCGCGAGGAGGTATCGGCGCGGGCTGCGCTGAGATCGGCGGCGGCCTGGCGGTAAAGGAGGCCGAAATCGCGCAGATCTGAGCGGCTGAGCGACTTGATGCCGCTGGATTCTACCTGTCGGAGCAGCGTATCGAGGCGATTCCAGTTATTCTTGCGTAGGCTAATCCACAGGTTGCTTATCATGGCGAGTTTTGGGCAGGACGATTTTGTGGGACACCAGCAAGGGCTGGCACAACAACTTTATATTGACACGCCGGAGCAGGTGGAGCTGCAGTTTGCTGTTGCGGGCATCGGCAGCCGGTTTGTGGCGCAGTTGCTGGATTTTCTTATTGTTTTCGTCTCGTTGGTCCTCGAGCTTCTGTTTTTTGCATGGGTGGGGGCGAACGCGCCTAAGAACCAGAGTGCTTCGCTTGATACCGCGGGCAAGTGGGCCCTTGCGGTCCTTATTTTTTTGAATTTTGCCTTTGTCGTGGGTTATTTTGCGTTGTTTGAGGCTTACTGGCATGGGCAGACGCCGGGAAAACGGGTGATGAAGCTGCGGGTAATCAAGGATTCCGGGCGGCAGATTACGTTTTTTGAGGCGCTGGCGCGGAATACTGTGCGGTTGATCGATTACATGCCGTCGCTGTATCTGGTGGG
>Ga0302312_10000639_pt1 | contig 24299 bp, 21 predicted proteins | sample III_Palsa_N2_1_FD_200529 | JGI IMG/M metagenome (GOLD analysis project Ga0302312, IMG submission 200529) | Peat permafrost microbial communities from Stordalen Mire near Abisko, Sweden - III_Palsa_N2_1 | ecosystem: Environmental > Terrestrial > Soil > Palsa > Peat permafrost | place: Sweden... | reverse complement strand
AGACAGGACAAGGAACAATGCGGCGGTGCGCAAGCCATTAAAACGTAAAGTATTTGACTGTTGCATATAAAAGGTTTTGTGTTTATTGGATGTAAAATGAGCGCCTTTTCCGCTGTCTTAAAAACCGAATGGATATAAGCGTGCTATTCATGGACGAAATGTTTTTCATAGGAATTTCGTCCATGAATCAGGCTATTTCGTGGATGCCGTTTGTGTTACCGGGTTTTCCCAGCTATTTTGCATCATGGCCCGTTTCCTTTTCCGCTATCGCATGCATTTTCTTTTCTGGGTCCTGTATTTTGCAGGCTGGACCTTGTTTTCCGTACGGATGTATCATTCTTCGTTCTGGCTGGCCCTGGGCGTGACCATGACCTGGTTCCTGGGCCAGACCAGCCTGGTTTACCTGACCGTGTACTTTCTGATGCCCCGTTTCCTTAAACCCAGGCGCATATGGCTTTTTCTGCTTCTTTTGGTAGGATGTGTTTTTTGCAGCGCCACCCTCACTTCGGTAGGCTGGTATTTTTTGGTGATAAAAAATGTTCCTTCCTTTAGCCTTCCTTTCTCCTCTCTTTTCTGGTATGCGGTCATGGGCCATTCCTATTGGGTCTTCCTGGCCATAGGTATTGCCATCATCCGGGAACGGCTGCGGAATGATCGCAGGAAGCAGCGCATAGAGAAGGAACACATAGAGAACGAGCTGCGCTTTCTCAAATCCCAAATGAATCCCCATTTCCTGTTCAATGCCATCAACAGTATTTATGTCCTGATCAAGAAAGACCCTGACCTTGCAGAACATACCCTGGCCCGCTTTTCGGATATGCTTCGCTACCAGTTATACGACTGTGCGACAGACTTCATACCCATTGAAAAGGAGATCACCTACCTGGAAAATTATATCCGAATGGAACAACTCCGTAAAGGGCCAGCCCTCAGCCTGGACTACCTGACTGATGAAGAAGTCAGGCAGTTTTCCATTGCCCCCATCCTATTGATTCCCCTGGTGGAAAACGCCTTCAAATATGTATCTTCCTATACCGACCGGGACAACCAGATCCGTATCCGGCTCTCTTTCTCGGGGTCCATGTTTATGTTAGAATGCAGCAACAGTGTGGAGGAGCCGGGGGGCAGCAGTGCAAGATCAGCCGGCGGCATTGGGTTGGAGAACGTCCGGAGAAGGCTTCAGCTTTTATACCCGTCCCGCCATACCCTTGATATTATTTCGGGCAGCGAATATTATACTGCCATTCTTAAACTACAGATCATATGAGTATACGTTGCATCATTGTGGACGATGAGCCGCTGGCCAGGGAAGGCCTGGAAAGACTGGTCAATGAAGCGGGCTTCCTGGAGCTGGCGGCCCTTTGCGGCAGTGCTATGGAAGCCAACCGTGTCCTTTCGGAAGAGCAGATAGACCTTATGTTCCTGGATATCCAGATGCCCCGTATGCGAGGAACGGATTTTCTCAGGACCTTGGAAGTAAAGCCGCAGGTGATCATTACTAGTGCTTACGCGGATTTTGCCCTGGAGGGTTTTGAGCTGAATGTCCTGGATTACCTGCTCAAACCCATCACCCCGGAACGCTTCCTGAAAGCGGCCAACCGGGCCAGGGAAGTCCTTGCCAAAGGCGGTGATTATTTCTTTGTCCGATCGGGCAATGGCTTTGAGAAGATCACCTTTGATGAACTGCTGTTTATTGAGGCGGCTCAAAATTACTGCGCGCTCCATACTACCCGGGGTAAATTCCTTACCCTCAGTACGATTCACGCCCTGGAAGAACAGCTTCCACCGGAACGGTTCTTAAGGGTTCAGAAATCATATATTGTTTCTGTACAAAAGATACATTCGGTCAATGCCCTGGAACTGACGATCGGGGAGCACCGCATACCGGTGAGTAAAAATTATAAGGAGGCGCTGCTGGCGCTCGTGGATAAGAGGTTGTTGCGTAAATGAGGGCGAAAAATCATTTAATCAAATAGGCCCTGCCGATCTTTTGATCCTCAATATAATAGATCACTAATCCCTCCACTACTTTGCGGCCATTCACGGTGATGATTTCGTGGTCGCTTACTTTGTTACCGATGACGGTACGATTGATGATGCTCGCATGGAGGTCAATGGACTGGTTTAAAGAGGAATACATTTTTCTCATTTCATCTTTTCCCCGGGCCAGGAGCTTGTCGGGGAATTCGTAGATGGCAGCGGTATCGGAATAAAAGCTCAGGAAGGTTTCCAAGTCGTGCGCGTTGTACGCATTGTCCTGGCGTTGCACAATATTCAAGGGGGTGACGGGGATCAAGGTGTCGGGTTGAAGGATGGCGCCCCGGTGGAGGATCCAGTCGATCTTTTCCAGGTTTTTCAGGTCGGCCAACGGATCGGCGTCAAGGATGAGCACATCAGCCGATTTGCCCTTGCGGAGGCTTCCGAATTCGCTTTCTTTGTCCAAGGCTTTGGCGCCATTCAGGGTGGAGGATACCAGGATCTGCCAGTTGGTAAGTCCCGCGGCTTGCATGGCGCGAATCTCTTTGAAGAAGGAGGAGGCATGGAGGGTTCCTATATTCCCCGCGTCAGTACCGGTGGCTATGGTGATGCCTGCGTCCACCATTTTCTTCAGGTTGACGCTACGGACGGAGTCCTGATGGGCATTCTTTTTGGCCATCATTGCCATTCCGAACCGGTATCTCTTGCCCAGATTGCTATCGGGCAGGTATCGCAGATCCTGTAAGGAAGCCAGTTGCACAGGATCGCCTTTGGCGATGTCTTCTGCGGTAGGCACATAATGCTGACCGAACGCATCAGAATAACCGGACTCCACTACCATGGTCGGGCAAAGAACGACGTGATGGTCTTTCAGAAGCTGGATAAAGGCCTCATCTACCACTGTATCGTCGACTTCATGGACCAGGAAATCGGCGCCGGCTTCTACCGCTAATTGTGCGGTCACTCTTTCAGTAGCGTGCACGGCGACCTTATAGTGGTTCTTATGCGCCTCTTCTATAGTAGCCTTTACTAAAGGAAGATTGTCACTGGCTCCCTTGGCCGTATTGGGGTTGATGACGATATACCAGATTTTGATAAAGTCGGGCTTGTAAGCGTATTCCCTTTGTGTCCTCTTCACGGCCTCTTCAGGGGTATTGACGGTATAGAAGGGCTCATCGGGATCCAGTATGATATCGAAGGGCTTGGGAGCGTAAGCGGTGGAAATAAGGGGCCCCGCCATCAATATGCGGGGGGCATAACTTTTCGTGGCGAACGTGTCCCTCTGCCTGAGTAGGCCCAGGGTGGCCCCATCGTCGATGACGGTGGTGATCCCACAGGAAAGGTATCTCCTCAACTGGGTTTCCATATTATCCTTGTACCATTGGATCTCCTTTTCATAAGGGTAATATTTTCGAAGGTCTATGGCATCCGGGCGGGTATACAAACCCCCTGTCTGGAAAAAATGGACGTGGGCATCGACCATTCCCGGCATCACCCATTTTCCGGTGGCGTCGATCACCACAGATCCTATCGCGGGTTTGATCTTTTTAGAGGGCCCCACCTGCACAATGGTATCGCTGTTTATCACTACGGTATAATCCGGGTGGGTTGTTTGGGTCTCCACGTCTACAAAATTGGCATGGGTGATATACGTTTGGGCGCGTACCCCAGTGATACCGAAGGTTAACAAGCATAAGCAGGAAATAAGTCTCATTCAATCAGATTTAATGCTCCAATATAGTTTTCCGGCACGACATAGGCAAAATTAGCCTGGAATAAGGCTAAGTAGGCTTACCTTCACCGGGATGCGGGCAATCCTGCTCAGACATCTTATAATCTCCTCTTTATTGCAAAAGACCTTTGACTGCCTCATTGATAGTTTTATTGAGAAAAAGATCGGCATCACTGAGCACTTTGTAAGTGATACCCTGGCGGGGCACTTAAGGGACCACCTGATCTCCCTTCACAAGGAAAAACTCCTTTTGACCGGCGGCACCGGTAATGAACACAAGCTGGCGCATAACACATTGCTTAGGAATGATATTATCTACTGGTTGGATAGAAAGCACGACAACCCTTATGAAAATGAATTTCTGGCATTGATGGATCGCTTTGTCAGCCACCTGAACGACACTTGTTACACGGGCATCACGGGCTACGAGTTTCACTTTGCCCTCTATGAAGAAGGCGCCTTTTACAGGAGACACCTGGACCAATTCCAAAACGATGACCGCAGGCAGTTTTCCATGATCGTTTATCTGAACGGCCATTGGATGGAAGGCGACGGAGGGGAGCTAATGATCTATCAAACGGGCAACGATTGTTCCATAACCCCTACCAACGGTAAGGGCGTTTTCTTCAAGAGCAGCGAACTGGCCCACGAAGTGCTGGTTACCAGTAAGCCAAGGATGAGCATCACCGGATGGCTGAAGAGGGAAAGGCTTTAAGTCGGCCGGGGAGGTTATCCACATTTAGACGGGAAGGCCAGGAGATTATCCACATTAACCTACAACGTTTTCGTAAAAAAAGTCGCCCTGACTAGATAAAAATACGGCTCCCATAGTCTACTTTTCTATCCGAGGAGTCATTAGATATCCTCTTTATCCAAATCGCTTGCATATGAAAAGAAGCAAAACCGGCGCAAGGCTGATTTGCCTTGGTGTGTTTTTATTGACCGCAACCGGTAAGATCACCGGCCAGGCTGACGCTGCGGCCTCTTCCCATATCTCCACCTTTATACACCCCGGCGTTTTGAATACCCAGGCCAGCCTGGACCTGATCGGCTCCCAGGTGAACGATGGAGATCCTGTCCGTACTGCCTCTTATCAAAAGCTGCTTGACTACATCAGCGGGAGTACCTATCCTACTTCTTTCCCTCATATAGTGGTGGTGGGCTCAAACGGGGCCACTTCTCCTTCTAAAACTCAGATCCGCCATGACGCGGAACTGGTATACGCCCTGGCGCTGCGTTGGGCCAAGACCGGGCATGCGGAGTATGCTGCGCAGGCGATCGGCATTTTAAATGGCTGGGCCTCTAATTTTCAGGGTTACGCCCTGCTAAACGCCCAGACCAATCCCAACCAACCGGACCTGGAAGCGTCCTGGACTACACCCAGCTTCGTGGCGGCCGCTGAGATCATCCGCTACTATACGGTCAACGGACAGTCTGCGGGGTGGTCGAGCGGAGCTATTGACACGTTCTCTACTTTCCTGAACCTGGTAAAGAATAATTACATCGATAATATACCAGCGTATCATAACAACTGGGATGCTTCTGCCGGATACGCCAAAATGGCGATCGGCATTTTCCTGAACAGCGCGACTGTCTATCAGAACGGGTATGACTTTATGATGTCCCATCTCCCTGTCGTCATCGATTCGAATGGCACCCTCCCGGAATTGTGCGTGCGAAAGGACTGTGTGCACTACCAATACTCGTTAACGGCCTTCGCCTATGCAGCCGAACTGGCGCGGATACAGGGAGACAATTCCCTCTGGACGGCAGACGGGAGCATTATCAGCGCCGGTTATGATTTTATGCGGGCAGCCTATGACCAGACCACCGGGTGTAATTACTGTACTACTTCAAGCGCCGTATATCCGGGCGTGGAGGTGGCCTATAATTACTACAAAACGAGCAACCTTTCTTATTTGAGGGCGCTGGATGCCCCCCTGGAAGTGCCTTTGGATAATACCTTTTTAGGATTTACTACTTATACGCATTTTAATGTTCCAAGCCTGTAAGGCTTCGCTAACGGTTTCTTTTGCAGCCTTAAAGGCCAAGCTAACCATTGTCTTTCAACCAAATTGTTCAACTAATACTATCGACTATGAAAAAAATTGCATTGATGGGCTGTGCCGCCTTTCTTTTAATCATGGCATCCTGCCGGAAGGAAGACCTGGCCCCCGGCCCTGCTTCCCTGAAAAACGCCCTGCAACCGGACGCTTCTTCTAATTCATTCAAAGTAGTAGGCTACCTGCCTTCATGGGCGGGGGATGTCACCCAGGTGCAGTATAGTAAACTCACCCATATCATTTATGCGTTCCTGACCCCCACTTCCACGGGAGGATACAGCGCTATTGACGATCCTTCCAAGCTGTCCAGCATGGTGTCATTGGCCCATGCCGCCGGGACGAAGGCCATGATTTCGGTCGGCGGCGGTGGCGGGGGTGGCGGCTTTGCCGGCATAGTGGCCAGCTCGGCGAACATCACGACGTTTGTCAATAATATGGTCAGCTTCACCAACCAGTACAACCTGGATGGGGTGGATATTGACTGGGAATATCCCAGTGACGGTACCCAGGCGGATAATTTCCTCACGATGATGCAGCAACTGGCAACGGCCATGCATAATAGCGGCAAGTTGCTGAGTATTGCGGTCATCGGAGAGGATGGGGATTATGTGGACAATGGCATGTTCAGCACAGTGGATTTCCTGAATATTATGGCCTATGATGACAACAACTTCCTGCATTCTACTTTCGAGTTGGGTACCCAGTGTATCGCTTATTGGCTGGGCAGAGGGGTTCCAATCTCCAAGGCTATTTTGGGGGTCCCGTTTTACGGGCATGATTCCTCTAAAAGTGATAGTGATCCTAATGATGAAGTAGACTACAATACGATCATTGCCGACGGGGGAAATCCCAACCTGGACGTATCGGGCACCATTGGCTATAACGGCATTCTTACGATGAAAAGCAAAACCAGCTATGCGATGAGCAATGCCGGAGGAGTGGCGATCTGGGATCTTTCGGGCGATGTGACGGGCAGCAATTCTTTGCTGACGGCCATTAACCAGGTGGTACTTGCCGGAGGAACGCTTAGCACGGGGGCTCCCGTGGGAACGACGGTGACGTTCAAGGGCTTTAATAACCTGTACGTCAGCGGGGAAGACGGCACTAAAGCCATGACCTGCACGCGTACGACGCCCCAGGCCTGGGAGACTTTCCTGGTGGTGGATGCCGGATATGGAAAGGTGGCGCTGCAAAGCATGAATATGTATGTGTCCTCTGAAGATGGGGTGAATCCGATCACTTGTAACCGGACTTCGTATAGCACCTGGGAGATCTTTGACTGGATACCGCTTTCGAACGGGCAAGTGAATTTGCGTGGCACCAATTCTTTGTACATCTCCAGCGAGGATGGCACTAAATCCATGACCTGTAACAGGCCGGTGGCATCCGGATGGGAGGCATTTGGGGTAAATCAGTAACGGCAGGCAGGACGCTCAAAAAAGGGAGGCCTGGTAAACGAAGGTCCGTTTCCGGACCGGGGGGTGTGCGGTACCCGTCTTATTAACAGGCAGACTGATGGTATAGACTGCGGTAGGCTCGTGCCTGGAGGCCACAATGATGTCCGTGCCTGCAGAATGACGGGTAAAGAGTTCCTGTACCAACGCGGGGTTATTATTGTCCTGGGAGAGATGGGACAGGAACAGATGAGTCATGAATGAAGGCCGGTAGTTTAAGAAGACTTCCAGGGCCTGGGCATTGGATAGATGCCCCTTGCCGCTTCGGATGCGCCGCTTCAGATGGATAGGATAACGACCGTTTTCCAGCATGTCTGTGTCGTAATTGGTTTCCAGGAAGGCGGCGTGGCACTGCCGGAATTGATCGATCAGGTTCTCGCAAGGAATACCTATATCGGTGAATACGCCAATGCTGACTCCTTCGCAAGAGACGGTGAAGCTATAGGGGTCTGCCGCGTCGTGCTGCTTGGGAAAGGGCAATACTTCGAATGCTCCGATACGAAATGTCTCAAAGGGAGCAAAATCCCTTACCCGTGAAGGGTCTATGGTAAACCGGCAATTGGCCAGGGTGGCGGCTGTGATATAGACGGGCAACTGGTACTTGCGGGATAACAGTTCCAGGCCCTTTATATGATCGGAATGCTCGTGGGTGATGAGGATGGCCTTTACGGATTGCATGGAAAGTCCCACCTGCTTCATCCGGCGCTCCGTTTCCTTGCAGGATAACCCTACGTCTACAAGAATAGCTTCCTGCCCGTTACTGATATAATAGCAGTTGCCATTGCTGCCTGAATTGAGGGAACTGACAGAGAGGGACACCATGTGGCAAAATTGCTGTTTTTTTTCGGGGAATTCAGCTCTTTCATGGGTAATGGCCTTTTTTTACCCAAAAAATGGCATTAATATTGCCCTCACGAACCCTAATCCACTATTCAATGAGATACCCTACCGTTTTCTTTTCCCTGGGACTGTTGCTGGTTACAGCTTCCTGTCAGAAGGGCTCCCACTCCACTACTACCGGCACTACCGGCGGAGGTACCGTTACCACCCCAGTAGATACGACCGTCACCACCCCTACTACCTCGTTTAAAAAGGGAGCCGACTTCAGTACTAATACTACGGACGGCACCTGGAACGGAAATGTCATTGACCTGAAAGCCTTTTGGTATTATACCTGGGGAACACCCGAACCGAGTTTCTCTCCGCAGAATTGTGAGTTTGTGTCTATGTTTTGGGGGCAATCCAATGTGACAGCTGGAAATATTGCAGCGGTTGCCGCATTGAAAGCCTCCGGGCAGGTAAAATACGTGCTGGGCTTCAACGAGCCTAACAATGCCGGTCAATCCAATATGACTGTCTCCCAAGCCCTGGCGCTCTGGCCGCAACTGGAAAGTATCGGGCTGCCGCTTGGAAGCCCTGCCACGGATTGGCCTACGGTACAATGGTTCACTGACTTTATGGATTCGGTGAGTGCGGAGAAATTGCGGGTGGACTTCATCCCTGTTCATATGTATGTAGGACTCGATGATGTCGGGTTTATTCAGACCCTTGAAACCCTTCACGCCCAATACAACCTGCCTATCTGGATCACAGAATTCGCTACGGCGGATTGGAATGCCACTACGATGGCTAATAATCAATATACGCCTGACCAGGTATTGGCCTTTATGCAGCGGCTGCTGCCTAAACTAGATTCCCTGAGCTATGTGCAGCGTTATTCCTGGTTTTCCGGGGATCCGACCAGCGCGGCGCTTTGGCCATCCGCCCTGATAGACGCCAGCGGGAATCTCACGGCGCTGGGTACATGGTATGCGAATTATCAGCCGAATACCGCGATCAAGAATTAGGGGATGGCCGGGGTCCGGGCGCGGCGGTGGCGACGGCTATGGGTCAGGCGGAGGTAATGGCGCGTGGCCTGGAGTCAAGCGGCGGCAATAGCCAGGGCCCCTGCGACAATGGCGGCGAAAAGGGTATTTGCAAAATTGACGGCGTTGTTCCCTATGTAATTTTTTCTTTCCAGGGTTGCGCCCAGGATGGAATCTATTAGGTTGCCTATGGTGCCCGATAGTATTATGATCCAAAATTGGCTTTTGAAGATGACGGCTATGACGGCGGAGCCGATAAGACCGATGATCAAGCCTTCGATGCTGACTACTCCATCTCTTCCTTTTTGGTCAGGCTTCCAGGTAAGGATGTTATAAAACCGTCGCCCATATACCATGCCCAGCTCGGAGGAGAGCGTATCGGCGGCTGCTGAGGCGAGGCTGCCTGCCATCATGATTTCGAAAAGGTTTTTTTCATGAGGGAAAAGGAGGATGCCTAATCCCATGAGGGCGGCTACGCCTCCATTGGCCAGAACCTGGCTGGTGGTGCGTGTTACCTGGTGGGCGGGCTGTTTTTGCCTTTTCTTCCAGGAAGTCGCGGCGGTTCCCATGATGAAAAAGGCGGCTAGCATCAATAGCCCGGTGCTGCCCGCGCCTGCATAGATTAACCAGCCAACGATGCCGCCTGTAATGGCGGCAGGTATCGTAAGCTTTTTCCAGTAAACGCTGGCAGCCATGCCGGTGAATAGGATCAATAATATCCAGGCGTTCATCCTTAGTTATTTGTACAATGCTACAACTTCTTTTAAAATGGCGTGAACGGTCTTCAGGGGAATGTCTTTGTGAGGATCAAACAGCATTATTTTCATCCTTGCCCGTTTTTCTATGATTAGCCCGGGGTGATTGATGCGTTGGCCTTCTACTATTCCAAGATAAGGCTGATTGAACTTTTTGTGGGTCCACAGATAGCAGCACATTTTTCCGTTGTAACAATAAAAGGGCATGCAGTATTTCCAGGCCTCTGTGATGTTTTTATCGTATTGGAGGATGATCTCTCTAAGGGCGAGCAAATAACTTTTGAGGGGTTCTTCTTTTTGAAGGAAGTAGGTGTCGATGGGTCTAAGCATGGGTGGTGCGTACTGTTCCCTAAATATATTGAGTTCTGCTGGGAAGAATATGAAAATGCGTATTATATTGCCTAATTGTATATATTAATCAGAGGTCGGAACCCTTTTGCGTCGATACACAAATATTGTAGCAAAGGCTTTTAGCATAAAATGACACTAGAATGGGGAACATCAGAACAGTGAGCATAACGCATACGAGGTCCATCGATCCTAGTATTAAGAGGGGTGTCTCCTATACCGGCATATTGGATCTGAACGAGTTGAAGGAGAAATTACAGGGCAACTATTCCATTGCAATAGCTGCTGAATTTCCGGTATACAAATGGTTCCCGGATCCTCATCAGGTTAACTGTTATGCCCATTATTATGAACCAACGGATGATATTCCCGCGCGTAAGGCTGCGACATTAGATAAAAGCCTCGGTAATTTGCTGGTAAGCCATCTTCCGGGCTGGGCCGCACTACCGGAAAGGGAGACTGCTGCGATGGTGTACTCCGGCAGGATGTATAGGGCGGTTCCGGAGTTGAATTCGAAATTGGTCATTGCACCTGCCGCCCATCTCCGGTATTCTTTTCCATACGCGCTTAGAGCATTCGGTGTCCCTGACGGTAAGTACGGATCATTAGCGAAAATTACCAGTTGTCTGCACGGCCTATTTCATGCTTGCGGAATAGAGGATGAAGTCCTTTCCGACTGGCCACTATTTTTAGCCATCCTGAATGACATCGCTTTTGAGAAGATCCGGCCTGAAGGTAAAGTATCGAGTGATTCCGAAATAGTGCTCGCGGCCTTGGTTAAAAATAAAGCGCATCTCCTTGTTTTTTTGGACAATGCCTTTTCGCCTTTGCATAATGGGTTTAAAGTGGTGGATTATAACGAGGGGCTAAAGAAAGAGGATTATCCCGATAATGAGATATGGATGGCCTCCCCCTGCCTGTTAATCGAAGAGGAGTTGTTTGAACGGATATAGTGGGCGGGCGGCCCGGTGCCGCCGTTATTTTTTTAAAAGATCCGCCAATATTTCTACACAGCGTTCAAGCTCGGGTGCGGTGGAAGAGGCGAAGCCAAGCCGCGTGCCGTTTGATATTTTTGGAGAGGCGCCGTGGATCAATCCATTTGAAAAATAGAGGTCTTCTTTCATGGCTTTTTGGGCGAGGGCGGGGAGGTTGATGCCGGGGGCAAACCTTGTCCAAACGGCCATTCCGCCTTCGGGTTCCTGGAATTGAACGTAATCCTGTAGCTCTTTGTTCATCAGGTGGCAAAAGACGTCTCGCCGTTCTCTATAAAGGCGCAAGGTCTTGCGAAGATGGCGTTGGATGATCCCTGTCTGTAAAAGTTCCGCCATGGCGTTTTCGAGCATGGTGTCACCTTGCCGGTCCACAATCCTCCGAAGCTCGGCCAAATGCCGGATGATGTCTTCTGAGCCCACCAGGTATCCGATGCGGAAAGCGGGGGAAATGGTTTTTGTAAAGGAGCCGCAATATAGCACCATGCCTGCCTGATCTGCGCTGGCCAGCGGTAAATGGGGCTTGTTTTCATAATGGTAATCATAGTCATAATCGTCTTCAAACAGGATGAACCCATATTTTTCTGAAAGCCGGAGCAATTGCATACGCCGGTCTGCCCGAAGGGCAACGGTGGTCGGATGATGATGGTGGGATGTCACATACACTAGCCTTATTGTCTGCTTCCTGCATATTTGATCGAGCTCATCGGTGCTGATGCCATATTCATCTACGGGTATCCTGACGAGGGTGGCGCCGGCGTGTATAAAATTCGTGTTGGCTCCCGCATAGCTGGACTCCCCCACTCCTACATGATCGCCAGGCCGGAGGAGGCCCGCACTGGTCAGATATAAGCCCATCATGGTGCCCCTCACGATCAGTATATTTTCCGGCGTTGTTTTCAACGCACGGCTTTCGTTCAGATACGCTGATAATGCTTCCCGGAGCAGAGAAGAACCCCTCGGGTCCCCGTAGCCTAACCTTTGATAGGTATTCCCTGTTAATAACTGGGTCCTGTAAGCCCTTGACAGGTCGTTTAAGGGCGCAAGCCTGGCATCGGGAAATCCATCGTCCAGGTGAAATGTGTAGTTATACTGAGGCAATTCCCGTTCCAGGTGAGGAGCGGGCGTAAAGGAAAAGCCGGCCTTTTGCGCAGTGTCTGCAAGGCGCTCTGTTTTTTGCGATAGCTTCTTTGGTTTTGTTTCAGGCAAATGCCTGGCGACAAAGGTGCCGCTGCCTGTATGGCTTTCCAACCACCCTTGGGCAAGGAGCTCATCATAAGCACGGACTACCGTTTTTCGATGGACATTCAGCAGCTCCGCAAGCTGCCGGGTGCTGATGAGTTGATGCCCGGCTTGTAAGGAGCCTTCCCGGATAAGCTCCATGAGCTTGCCGGAAATTTGTAAGTATACGGGTTGCCGGCTTGACTTATCCACGGCGAGAAGGGCTGTAAACGGTAGCATGAGTAATTGGACTACCTGTTTTGTGAAAATCGGATGATTACAGGTATCCAATAAAGATACAATTTTGTGGAAATAAAAATAAATATGTCATCCCCTTCTCCCCATCTTATTCCCAGCCGCGCAGCAAAGCGGGCGCATTTTGACACCGAAACGATTTTCCCCATTTTGGATGAAGCGCTGTTTTGCACGATCAGTTATGTATCTGACAATCTCCCCTTTTCTATTCCTACGGCCTTCGTGCGGTATGAAGGAAAAATGTATGTTCACGGGTCTGTCGGCAGCCACTTCATCCGAGAGATAGAAAAAGGTATACCGGTTTGTATATCGGTCACATTGATGGATGCCTTGGTGGTGGCCAAATCAGCGTTTCACCACTCTGTCAATTACCGCTCTGTGATTCTGTTTGGCAAAGCTGAAAAGATTGAGGACCCGGCGGAGAAAACGAAGGCATTTGAGTGGCTGACCAACCGGATGGTTCCGGGTAGCTGGGATTATCTACGCCCGATTAAAGAAAGCGAAGTAAAAAAGACGACGGTACTGGCCTTTACTCTTGATGAAGCGTCAGCCAAGGTCAGGACGGGTGCGCCCATTGATGACGAAGAGGATCAATCCCTTCCGATCTGGTCGGGGCTCATTCCGTTGGAAACAAAAAGGATGCCTCCCCTGGCTGACGAATTAAGTACAAATATTCCGTTACCACCGCATTTGGGTGCCGTTTAAGGCTTCAGCTCCGATAAAACGAATTGTTTGGGCTCGACGTCCTGGTTAAAGATATCCTTCACTTTCAACACGACATAATAATCCTTTTTTTCGACGGAAAGGGTGTTCAGGGTAAGTACCGCTCCCCTGATTTCTGGTCCAAAGCCCGAAGCGGTGGCCAGGGGCTTGGCGTTGGGCGCATTGGTATCATACAATTCGACGACATAGGATAACTGGGGAGCGCCGGAGGTCTTTATGGACCAGTCTACGTAGACTTTCTTTTCTTGTTTGTTATAGTATCCAGCCACGTCGTAGATCTCTCCTACCTTTAAAATGGCGGGCGAATTTGCTTCTGTATGGACGGGAAAGGAGCCCTTCACCCCATTGATCATTTCTTTACCGCAGGAAGTCAGGGAGACACCATCGTTCCCCAGGGAGGCACACTTCCAGTTGCCTTCTCCCGCATTGGCATCAAGTGTATCGGGCTTTACCCATTTGCCTTCGGTCGTCAATTTCCAATAGGACTTGTAATAGGCTGTCCGGGAACGCTTGCTGTCATCGGCAAAATTTTCGAGGAAGCTGGAGATGTTTCCGTGCAACATGGCGTTGGCTTCGGGTACGGCAAAGGTGACGTAGTGTCTCCATTCTTTTTTGGTCTGGTCGTAAATAAAATACGCTACATAGGTCTTGTCTCCGCCGTCATACCAACGCCTCACGACATTGGTATACCACTGGTTTGGCTTCCATCCAAAGTCACAGTGGGAATGCAGGCCTGTTCCTTCGTTCCCGAAGCCGCCTACAAAGGTCATGGGGTCTTTATAGGTATAGGTCAATTGCACTTTATTGGGGTAATCCCAGACGGAAAAGATATTGTTGAAGGGCCTTACGGAATCGCTCCCATCTCCATCCTGCAAGCCGCAGTATCCCCCACTGCTGCCCAGGCTGAATTGGATCACGCAGGAATAGGTGAAAGGCGCAAGACCCTCTGAAGGTGTCATCACATCCGCCATCATCAGGTCTGCATTTCCTTCCATTCCATGGGCTCCGGCATAGGGCCCCCATTTGGGACAGGACTGGGCATATGTCTTTTGGCTATTTGCTGCAAGGAGGAAAAGGCAGGCCAATAAAAAAAGGATCTTCTTCATAACAGTATACTTGGTTGGAAACCAAATATAAGGGCGATTCTCATGCAATATTACGGCAACCGGTTGCGCAAAATATTATTCTGATCTCAAAGACTTCACCGGGTTTAGCAAGGCCGCTTTGATGGCCTGGTAGCTGACCGTCAACAGGGTAATCGCCAATGCACCAAAACCTGCCGCGGCAAAGATCCACCAGGGCATTCCTGCCCGGTACTGGTAATGCTGCAACCAATTGTGCATAAAGTACCAGGCCAGAGGAGTAGCGATCATCAGGGAGATAATGATCAGCACGACAAAGTCCCTGGATAACAAGTGCCATACGTTGAATAAGGAAGCGCCCAATACTTTCCGGATGCCTATCTCTTTGGTGCGCTGCTCCGCTACGAATGCCGCCAGGCCGTACAGCCCCAGGCAACTGATCAGGATGGCCAGGATGGCGAAGAACAGGGCCAGTGTTCCGATACGTTCTTCGGCTCCGAATTTTGTGGCGTATTCCTGGTCCACAAAACTGTATTCAAACGGTGCGGCAGGATTATTTTTTTTGAAAATAACCTCCATCCTTTTCAATGCCTCCACCGTGCTGAGATTGGGATTTATCTTGATATCGATAAAATTGCCGCCTTCTCTCAATATGGAGTAAACCGTTTGGGGAACCGGTTCATAAGGAGAGGCCATGATCATATCTTTAATGACTCCGATCACTGTATAGTTCCGGTTATTCCACCTGATCGTTTCACCGACGGGATTTTTTATTCCCATATATTTTACGGCGGCCTGGTTCAACACAAGCGCGTCGGAGTCTGTCACAAATGCCTTTGAAAAATCACGGCCCTCTGTGAATTGCCAGCCGACGGTTTTGCCGTATTCGTGCCTGATTCCAACGACGGCAAAACCTGCCTGGAAGCTGGGGTCCTTACCCTTCCAGTCAAAACCGCCGCTACCGGCCCAAATATCCGTTACCGGGCCTTGAGATTCTGATAATTCTGCCGCGGCGCCTGAACTTAGTAACGCACTCCGGATGACATTATAGTTTGTATAAATCTCGGGCGTCGTCTCCCGCACCGATATCAAACCGCTGCGATCATATCCCACGGGGCGGTCCTTCGCAAACTGGATCTGGCGATAGACAATAATAGTACCCGTGATCAGCAGGACGGAAACCGTGAACTGCAAGACCACTAATACTTTGCGCGGAACAGCCGCAAAACGGCCGACCCTGAAGGTGCCTTTCAATACCTTGACCGGTTGAAAGGAGGATAAATAAATAGCGGGGTAACTTCCTGCAATAAGGCCTGTAATCAGGCTGAACGCCAGTCCGGAAAGCCAGAACCCCGGGTGGGTCCATGGAGCAGATAATCTTTTATCGGCCACTTCATTAAACCATGGCAGGGAAAGTTGTAGGAGCAAAATGGACAATACAAACGCAAGCAGGGTCATCAATATGGATTCGCTGAAAAACTGTCCGATCAGTTGTCCCCGGACTGAACCCATTACTTTACGGATGCCTACTTCCTTCGCCCGTCTTTCGGAACGGGCTGTGCTCAGGTTCATGAAGTTGATGCAAGCCAGTAATAATACAAAAACACCGATGATGCCAAAGAGCCATACAAAGGTGATTAGCCCACCCGTATTCACACCATCTTTAAAATCACTATACAAATGCCATTTGCTCATGGGATACAGGAAGAGATCCACCTTAAAATTCTTTTGCGGAGACTTCCGCGTTCTAATGTCTTTGATCTTTTCATCCACTGCATTGATATCCGCGTGGGGCGCCAGTTGAACGTTTATGGAAGGGGAGTTGCCGTCCCAATTATCTTTAATACTTTTAATCCAGTCCCAGTTCGCAATGAAAAACGACCAGGGGACGATGAAGGTCATGTCCCTGAATTCGGCGTTATAGGGTACATCCTCATATACACCGGTTACTTTTAATGTAAATTTATTATCCACTTTTACCAGTTGCCCCATCGGGTCCACCCCTCCAAAAAGCCTTCTTGCAGCGGTTGCTGACATCAATATAGAAGCCGGGTCTTTTAATCCGGCCCTCGTACCTTCCAACATTTTCAGGGTCAGCATATCGGGAGCATCCTCTTCCATGAAATCGCCTTTTTGCGTGAACTTATTCTCCCTGGAAGAAAGTGTAAGTTGAGCGGAAGAAGACATGACCACATACTTGAAGTCCCCCGGATATGACCTGCGAAGTTCGGCCGCCAATGGAACCGGTTGACCCGAGCCCACATCCGCTTTACCATTCACCGTTACCCGCTGCAATACCTGGGCAATGCGGTCATAGTTCTCATGATATTCATTATAAGAGATTTCGTCCCATATCCACAGGGCGATGAGCATCGTCACCGCCATTCCCATAGACAGGCCGAAAATATTGATGAAAGAAGCCACCTTATTCCGGAGGAGGTTCCGGAAGCCTACTTTTAAATAACTCCGGAAGAGGATCGGATGCCTTGACTTTGGAGGCGCTTTTTTCACCGGCCGCCGGATAGCTACCTGGATCTCGCTCCAGAGGATATCAATATCTTTGGTTTGGAAGGGCTTTTTTTCAATTGCGTTGAGCTTTTCCAGGAACAGAACGGCTTCTTCCGCCAGCAGCCTGTTTTGCTCGCTCTCCGCGATCCATTTGTGCCAGATCGCTACCTGTTTTTCATCGTTGCGATGGTACCAGGCCATAAAACCATCGTCGGCCAGCAGTTGTTCGAACGTTTGGTAGGTCATATTTTTCAAGGCTAATGCAGGATATGCCTCAAAAATATGCCACTTATTTATTGGGCTGGTTATCAAACAATTAAACAAGAAAACTTGGCGAAAAGTAGTCCTTTTTGATACTGCCGGTGTCCGGTTTCGATACAATGTTTTATTTTCTCCCGGACTGGGGTTCGTTCGTTGCAGTAGAATCTGTGATAAGTCCACAATTACAATCGCAGTTCCGGGGTTTAAGGTGCTCCACTTCTTCCAGCTCACGGGTTGTCTCCCGGAGAGCGTCTGCACCTTTAGTGTCTTTTACTTCCATGTCGATCCCCTGAAAATCCAGGCTACGCAGTTCGGCGTTCATGGCTTCCGGGCTGATGGTTTTGGGTTCTATATCCAAGGTCTGTTTTTCGGTAGTTATAAAGGACGTCATGGCGAATACGGGTTTCTCCTCTTTTTCTCCCATGGCCAGGATAAATGCTTTCACACCATTTATTAATGGCAGCCTCCCGTCTCCTGTATAAAATCCGTATTCATTTTCGTGCGCATCCAGTGGGCCGCCTTCCGCAAAGACCTTTGCAGAAGGGATCACCAGGTAGATGTTGCTCTCCTGGCTGTAGGCGCCCTGTAGCCTTACGATCAGCTCGCTCTCCTTAACTCCCTCTGTATTCTGTTGTGATATGTCTATGTTATACCAACCGAACGTCTTTATATTGAATTGATAATAGACTGCCTGATACGCAGGGGGCCGCACTTTGGATATAATCTTCCCGGTATCACCGCTGATATAGCCTGCAGGCATTTTTATTTCTTCTGTAACCCTTTGGCCGTTCCCCCTTACCAGCTTTTCCCGGGCTTTGAGAAGGCTGTCTTTTAAATGGTGATATAGGGAACAACTGTCTACGCATTTTTTGATATTGTCGTCGGGGACTTTCAGGTGCATCCTGATACTTTCGTTGCCGATATAGGTATAGAGCTGGTCCAGTTCATGGTCGGTTAGATTTTCAAAAACGGGCATACTTATATTTCCGTGACTGTAGAGGCAAATTGCGTAGCGGTCACCCGAACGCTTTACGGCTTCGTTATTGCGCGTATACGCATACAGCCATTTTTTCTCTCTTAGTCTGGAAATATAGGCCAGCGCAGGGCCTACTATCGGCCGGTTTATGGCATGGCAGGGGGAACAATTGTATTCAAAGAGTCGCTTGCCCGTATCCAGGGTAGCAAATTGCGGATTGGGCGCCAGGGGCTGTGGATCTATCCAATTCATATTACCCCTTTTGTCGGGTGAACCCTGATATAACTGCATCTGCTTATCAATATAGGATGCGGGGATGCTGATCCCGATGGCTTTGGTGATCCTGACTGCCTGACCGGTAGCCACTTCTATGTCGATCATGCCGCCACTGCTGAGCATTTGTCTGATATTGGATGTTTCGTCACTTGCGATTGTAACTAGTCCGGCCCGAATGATGTCACTCATGCACAGGGCCTCTCTGATGACCAGCTTCACATGGGAATCGCCTTCTGCTTCCAAAGTCCCCGCCGGGATATGAATAAGGCTCCCTCCCGGTGCGCGGAGGACGGTATCCTTTGTAATATCTACGTCCACTAAAAAGGAAGGAAGGTTATCGGGGCTGAAGTGACCGGGATTCGTTTTTATATTCCCCGGCATATTGCATTTGGGGAATAAGGATAGAGTAATAAAAATCAGGGGCACGTAATGATAGGAACGCATATCAAAGAAGTTGGAGCTACGTCTAATATAGGGATAAAATCTGGCGGAGCCAACTGGCTTGTTATATGGCAGCCCCCTTTTGGCGGCAAATGGCATGGCCGGTGGGACATGGGTCATAGGGCTCGAAAGTGGATATTGGCAGGTGGCAGCCCTATATGATGACGCCCCTATGGAAAGGGGACTCAATTATGTACATAATTATGTACGTGCCTTGTCAGCCCATTTTTTCCCTTGTACCCACCTTCAGCGTCACTGCCCAGGAAAAAACTGTACCTTTTCCCTATTAATAACGCTCCTCCATGAAATCATTTTTCCTGCTCTTATTATTCGGGCTTTTTGCTTCTCACTGGCAAATTTTAAAAACGAAAAATGCCGCCTCGGGGAGAAGCGAATGCGGGATGGCCGCTGTCAACGGAAAACTGTATTTGCTGGGGGGTGAAGGGCCAGCCATGAATGTGGAAGTCTTCGATCCGGCTACGCGTACATGGACGAAAAAAGCGGCGGCGCCGGTGGGCTTTAATCATTTTCAGCCGGTGAGCTATCTGGGTAAAATTTATGTGCTGGATGCTTTTTCGGGGGGCGGGTTTCCCGATCAGGGCAATCTCCCCGGACCACTTATTTATGATACGGAAAAAGATACCTGGCAATCGGGCGCGGCGCTGGATTCCAGCCGGAGAAGGGGCAGTGCGGGAGCTGCAGTGTACAAGGGTAAATTGTATCTTGTTTGCGGAATTCAACACGGGCACTCCAGCGGCACTACGAATATGTTTGATGTATACGATCCCCAGGCCAATGCCTGGGCTGCCTTACCGAACGCGCCGCATATCCGCGACCATTGCGCCGCCGCGGTTGTGGGAGACAAGCTCTATATTGGTGGAGGCCGGAATACCAGCTACCACGAACCCGGCAATTTCATGTCTTTCTTTTCAAAGACGGTGCTCGATGTAGACTGCTACGATTTCACGACGGGTGAATGGAGCACACTCTCTGCTAAACTGCCACTGGGCAGTGGAGGCGGATCCATGGTGAACCTGGACGGTACGCTGTACTATATGGGTGGGGAACGAGCTACCGCTACTGAACAAAACCACGCACGTAAGAATGTATACTATCTTAATCCGGCTTCAGCGAGCTCCTGGGTGGAGGCTGACAGCCTGAACGAGGCGCGTAACGGGATGTCTGCTGCGGTGGCGGATCATAAAATATATGTGTTCGGCGGAGCCGGGGGACCGGGCGGACCTCGCGGTGGCGGGCCGGGTGGGCCAGGTGGTGGAACTGGAGGGCCCGGCGGGCCGGGTGGGCCGCAACAACAGGCAGGGCCTTCTCCCCTGGAGGTTTTTTCGGCGAACTAAGGCGGAGATCAATGCAGGAGATCGGCCGAGTGGGACAAAGGGGACGCAATCGACAGAGTGAGACGACCGGGATGCGATCAAATAAGGGAGACAAGCGGCTTACCTACAAACCTGGCATACTTTTCCGCGGCCTTGTTTATCAAACGACGGGATGTCGGAGTTAATTCGGTGAAGGGCTGAAGTTCTATCTGTACTCCTTCTTTATTCACCGTTCGCTTCCAGTTGCCGGCTACCTGACCGTTGATGATGATGGTCGGTTTAAATATCCCGTTTCCTGATTGTTTATGATGGGCCTGTTGGAGAACGTCTGAACGATCCTTATAAGACACGGTATATTCGTCAAAGGCGGGTAAGAGGTGAACGGAGGATGGCGGCTTTGTGGGGGAAGGTGGTTTTGCGGGTGGGAACGGCCTTGTGGGTGAGGGCCGGCCGGACGGGGCTATGTCATTTGAAAACCAATAAGCCTGGCCGTTCGCGACTTCACTGGTCAAATGTTTCTTGTTCATTTCAATCCCCTTTTTTGCATCGGCTACACTCAGACCGCTCCACCAGCAAAGATCCTGAAGAGTGGCGGGCCCCCTGCTCATAAAATAGCGATGGGCGATGGCGGCAACGGCGGCTTCTTTGTCAAGGTATTCGATCCGGGGCACCCTTTCTTCCATCAACATATAGGTGAATTGTTTGCCCTGCCTGGGTCCGCTGCAGATGACTCCGTCCAATTCCACGTCCATCAGCAGGAAATTGATCCGGATATCATCGGTATTGATCCTTCCTTTTTTGAGCACCTGTAACAGTTGTTCTCTTGTCAATTGCTTTCCGCCTGCCAGCGCTTTCACAATGACATTCCTGCTGCGTTTGAGAATGAGTTCGTCTATATCCAGCCTGCGATGCAAACCTTTAAGGAAGGCTCTTATCCTCGGCGCCGTCAGCCTGAGCATCCAACCGATATCGTCCGGCAATACAAAATGCCAGGTGGGCCTTAAAATATGAGTCCTGAGTATCCTGCCTTCATCAAAGGCTTTGTCAATAGCTGCCTCTGTAATATTATTCATTCTTACCCCTATGGCCCATTTTGCCTGGGCAAAGTCCTGCGCCTGGACACAGCCCAACCATCCTACCAACTCCTCCGGACTTGAAGAATCAGCATCGATGATCTGCTGGTGGGCCAGGCGAAGATGGGCTATATTCCGGCTTGTCATATTGAACCTTTCCATGCAAAGCTAATGGAGTTAATGACAACCGTATGTCAGCAGGGAACCTGAATTATTTGTCACAGCTATTATATATCCTGTTCAACTTATACATTTTGTGAAAATTGTCATAGGCATACAAATCGTTGTCCGTTCTTAACTGATTGTCCACCGCATCCTGAAATATCTTGTTATCGGTGAATGCAGCTCTCAGATTATCCAGGGTGAGATCTTCGATATCCGCGTTGGCCCCCCTGCTGAAATAATATTTTCTTGTCATGGGCTTCCCCTTACTTACAGGGGTTTCCATGACCCCATAGAGCAAGATATTTTCACCAGGGTTCAAAATGGGGTAACAGCCGCCATTGTACATCCGGACGATATTCCCACCACAATATTTTATGGCGTAAATACTCTTTTTATCTATCCGGGCGGTTTCTCCGGACTGCTTTACAACCACCTGTTTGTTGTCCAACAGTACTCCTGTCTTTGATTCCCGGTCTGCTTTGCAACCGATTGTATAACTTAGTTTACCGTGCAAAAAATCATTGGCTGTCAGGTAGACACCACTGCTATCTGATTGAGCTATGGCAACCGAAAGACTAAATAGACTTGTCGCCAGAAGACAAAATGAAAGCTTTTTCATAATGGCAAATTTTACAAGTAAATGATAGGAACAGCCATCAAAATTACTAATATGCGGGACTGCGAGCTAGCTCATTAACGAATACTAGAGGGCATTAAAGGAATTTAATAATTGATAATCAACCATTTAATTAAGTGACATGCGCGCCGGAACGAATACCGGGCAGTGGCCAGGTAATTAATGCATTAAACTATCAAAAATATAGTGTTCCTTCTTGATGAAAGCCTTAATGACCCTGGCCCGTCCTTCGCCCAGGTTTCTGAGATGGAAGCTGACGGCGGAAGCAGGGATCACAAAGGTTTCTGCATAATGATAAACGGCAGTGGCACCGTTAGCGGTGGTGACGCAAACAGAGCTGCCTTCTACCAGCATCATGACCTGGCAGTAGTCCTCTGTGGGAAAGGTTATTTCAGTATCGAATTCCAGGCGATGTACATCATAAAAGTGTTCTGCATGGGTGGGCAGGTGCCATAACTGCCAGTCCTCTCCTTCTGCCAGCACTGCAGGTTTGGACAATAGTTCCTCTTTTACAATTGCCCCTTGCCTGGTGAAATCCAGGTTATGGAAGGCATGCCCTATATTGATGGAACGAGGCTGGCCGTCCAGCCCGAGGCGCACCCAGTCGTACATTTTAAAGGTAAAGATATAGGGCGTGGCGCTGATCTCCAGGACCATGTTATCGGCGCCCGCGCTATGGGCGGTGCGGTTGGGGATCAAAAAAAGATCATGCCGGGAGGCGTTGTGCCGTTGTATGTACTGTTCTATAGGAACCGGGGTATTATCGGCCTTGCTGTCTTCCAGGGCCGCCCTGAAATCAGCCGGATCGATGCCTTCCTGAAAGCCCAGGTATACGGCAGCGCCTTCCTTGCAATCCAGAATATAATACGTTTCATCCTGGGTGATGGTCTCACCGAAATTATCCCTGATATAGGGAAGCGAGGGATGGCACTGTATGGAAAGATTGCCCCCGTCGAATGTATCCAGGAAGTCGAAGCGTATGGGAAATTCATCACCAAAGATATGTGCGTGGCGACCCAGGATGGCCTGGCGCTCCTGGTACATCAGCCACTCAAAAGGAATCTCCAGGAGTATGCCGTCGCTTTCGAGGAGCACCCCATTTTCAGGAACGATCATCTCGAATGACCAGGCATAATTGACCTCTTCTTTATTAATGCCTGAAATATGTTCTTTCATCCACTGCCCTCCCCACACACCGGGCTCAAACCATGGCCTTACCCGGAAGGCTGAACGGGTAAGATGACGAAGACCTTGCTCCAGCTCTTCCTGAAATATCCAGGTGAGTGTGTCTGCCCACTGAACGTCTGCAAGGACATTGATCCGGTGGCGCAGGCTGCGTTTATATTTATTCAGCACTATCCAGTCGACGAAGTAAAAACGCTTGTACATTTCCGCGGGCGAGGCGGGACTTGACGACGACATGGGGCCTGGCAGCGAGGTCGGACTTGATGACGACGTGTGATCAGCCGACGAGGCGGGACTGGCGCCGCCCAGATTAGTGATTGTTCCCGCCCGCATGCGATATTGGAGTTCGTTTTTGGCAAGCTCGCAATAGATCATTGGGGCGTCGGGGTGGGCCAAGGCAGCGCCCGTCCCTATGACGATGTGAAGCCCCTGATCTTCGGGAAAGGTGAGCGAGGCCCATCCTTCACTGTTGAAAAAGTCGGCGACGTCAAGGGTCGTTTTTTTGCCCCACAAATCTCCTTCCCCGCCTATGAAGGGAGATACCATGCGGGAGATGTCGGCTTCTTCTTTTTGCCAGGAAGCGGTATCGTACCAGGAGGTAGTTACGCCAAGGCTTTGCAACTCACAGTCCAGGAATTCCTGGATGCTTTTCCAGAAAACACCGACGTAGCCGTCTATCAGTACGATCTTTTGGGTGGCCATCCACGCAGCTAGACTTTTGTATCCGGCGTGGATGGCGCCCGTCCCCAGGGAATGCAGGGGGTATATGTCGTAGCCCTGCGGGCCAGCCGCAGTTTCGTTGGCGCGGGGTCGCTGGTAATCCGCAGAAGTTTCGCTGGCGCGGGACCGCTGGAAGCCTGCTGAAGTTTTGTTGTCCTGGGTTCGTCCAAGGTCGTACACGGGCAGCAAGGGCTGCCCTGAAATACGCCATGCCATTGGCCTGTCTATATGATTGTTCAAGGTCTCGGGTTGTTTGTTC
>Ga0302312_10000638_pt1 | contig 24337 bp, 25 predicted proteins | sample III_Palsa_N2_1_FD_200529 | JGI IMG/M metagenome (GOLD analysis project Ga0302312, IMG submission 200529) | Peat permafrost microbial communities from Stordalen Mire near Abisko, Sweden - III_Palsa_N2_1 | ecosystem: Environmental > Terrestrial > Soil > Palsa > Peat permafrost | place: Sweden... | reverse complement strand
CCGTCGGCTTTGTCTATTGCCTGTTATTCGGTGCCCTCATATCCCCTACCGACCCCATTGCCGTCCTTGGCATCCTGAGACACGCCCGGATACCTGCCTCTCTCGAAGTAAAAATAACCGGCGAAGCCCTCTTTAACGACGGCGTCGGCATCGTCGTATTCACTCCTTCTCTTCTCTGGCTGGGCCTGGCCTTGCTTCTTTAGCTGTGTTTGTGACGGAGGGCATGTTTGGCTCCGGGAAGGAGTTGATCACAAGGGTCTTGTTTACTAATGAAAAATATTCCCCCTGGTATATTGCCATTTTACGCATAGCAGGACCCGTTTTATCCTTCACCAGCGGAGCAGCCGGTGGCGTATTTGCACCTTCCCTTGCCGCCGGAGCCAGCGTGGGCTCCTTGCTCGCCGGATGGTTTCATCTTTCCGGCACCGACACTAATCTCCTGGTGTTATCGGGAATGGTAGGATTTTTAACCGGTGTTACGAGGACCCCATTCACCTCCGCCATCTTAGTGCTGGAAATGACTGACAGGCACAACGTCATCTTTTACCTGATGCTCGCGGGGATGGCCGCGAGCCTGGCTGCCCTGGTGATCGACAAACACTCTTTTTACGATCATCTAAGAACGCAGTATTTCCATGACGTCACTCATGCCGGAAATGCCGCTCCGGCCATAGAAGAAAACCAGGCAACAGCACATGAACTTCCGCCGCAAGGGAACTTTCTGTAAATCCGCCAATATAGACCATGAAGATTAACGGATAATTAGAGTCTGATTAGAATTGGATTAGAGCCGATGATTGGCGGGGCAATTCTTTGATAGTTAGAAAATTCGTAGCTAATATTGCTAAAGAATGGCGGATGAAAGAAACATATTGATCGTCGAAGACGAAAAGAAGATCGCCGATACGCTGAAAATGGGCCTGACGGAAAATGGCTTTTATGTCGAGGTGGCCTATGATGGCAAGATCGGTTACCAACTTCTGACATCCAGGAGGTTCGACCTTGTCATCCTGGATATCAATCTTCCGGGTATGAATGGCTATGATCTTTGCAAGGCTATCCGCTATCGTAACATGAATACGGTGGTGATCATGCTCACTTCCATGAGCTCCCTGGATGACAAGATAGAAGGATATGATGCCGGAGCGGACGATTATCTGGTGAAGCCCTTTGAATTCCGCGAGCTCCTGCTGAAGATCCGGGCCCTGCTGAAACATACACCCGGGCAGGATATGCCGGTAGGCAATATGCTTCGGGTTGCTGATCTTGAAATGAACCTCGATACTAAAGAAGTGAAGCGGGGCGGCAAAAAGATAAAGCTGACAGCCAAGGAATTCCAGCTGTTGGAATACCTGATGCGAAACAAAAACAGGGTTGTTTCCAGGGCCGATCTGGCTATCAATGTCTGGGACGTCGATTTCAACACCAACACCAATGTCATCGATGTTTATATCAGCTATGTCCGGAACAAGGTGGATAAGGACTTTGACCAAAAGCTGATCCAGACTCATGTCGGCATGGGTTATATCTTAAGAACACACGGCAGCTGATGCCAGTCAAGATACGCATAACACTGCTGTTCACCTTGCTGGTGTGGGGAATCCTAACCCTCGTATGCGCTTCCGTCTACTACTTCTCCTATACCAATCGGATCAAGGATATCCAAACCCGGCTGGCCAATCGGGCGATCACGACGGGCCGTCTCCTGGGTCAGGGCGGTGTTTTTGATCAAACGCTCATCCGGAAAATTGATGCGTCCACTTCCGTTGCGATGAAGGACAAAGTGGTGGAAGCTTATGATGCTTTTGATAAGAGGATCTACTGGTATAGCGACAATACTGCCGATACGATCCGGACCAACCTGGCTGTCATTGATCGGGCCAGAGTCGAAAAGTCGCCGATCTATTTCAAACAGGGGGCCAAAGATGCGATTGCCTTTTATTACCGTGATGAAAATGTCATTTTTGTCATCATAGCAGCCGCTTATGACGAGGCGGGCAATGAAAAGCTGCGGCATCTCCGGCTGGTGCTCACGCTCAGCTTTGTCGGGGGTATTCTTATTTCGGTCATTGGCGGCTATCTATTTTCGATCAGCCTTCTGCGGCCGCTGCGCCGGATCTCCGATGAGGTCAACGAAATTTCGGCGCGCAATCTCGCCCGCAGGATCCGTTCAGCCGGTACCACTGCCAAAGACGAATGGTTCTATTTATCGGACACGCTCAATCAGCTGCTAAACCGGCTACAGGAGAGCTTTGAGATCCAGGGAAGGTTCATAGCAAATGCCTCGCATGAGCTGTCGACGCCACTCACTTCTATTTCCAGTCAGCTGGAAGTCGCGCTCCAGCGGATGAGGAGCGTGGAAGAATACCGGCAGGTGATCCAATCGGTCTATCAGGATACGCAGCAATTGAACAAGCTGACCCAAACGCTGCTCGAATTCGCCAGAGCTTCCGGTACTGCAGCCGGGTTGGAGATTGACCTGATCCGCATCGACGAGATTCTGCTGCGGTTGCCCGGAGAGATTTCTAAGACCAATGACCTGTTCAGTGTTACGCTCGAATTCGAGCAGCTTCCCGAGGCGGAGGAGGCGCTGCTTGTGTTCGGCAATGAGGAGCTGCTCTTCACCGCTATCAAGAATATAGTCTCCAACGCGTGCAAATATTCTGAAGACCACCATGCGACTATACGACTCAGCGTCCAGGAAAATGAGATCCGCGTCAGCATCGAAGACCGGGGGCGTGGCATAAGTGAAGAAGAACGGGAAAGCATCTTCCAGCCCTTTTATCGGACCGAGGACGGACATTCCGTACCCGGTTTCGGTCTGGGTTTGTCCCTTGCCCGCCGGATCATCCAGTTGCACAAGGGCCGAATTACGGTCAATTCTACTCCAGGAAAGGGATCAGTCTTCTATGTGCGGCTGCCGACAGCCGGAAATCTCAAATAGAGAGCCCGGACGCCGGGTGGTGGCTAATTCTAATGCAATTCTAATGCAAATTTAAGTCCCCGTTAATCCGGCGAACCAATCTTAGTGTCTCCAACTCTCTAAACAATTAAATCAAAAAAGTATGCGTATCAAAAATATAGCATTGACCGGCCTTTTGCCGATTATGCTATTTTCCTGTGCCAGCAGTAAAAAGCTAAAAACGCTGCAGTCGAAGTATGACAGTCTCAATAATTCATACAGCGCGCTGCAAAATGACCTGAAGAACTGTAATAGCAAGACCGCCGATCTTACCCGTGACAAATCTAATTGCGACGCGCAGGTGGCTGCGCTGAACAAACAGATCGCATTTCTGAAGGACAACAATACCCAGGCGTTGAAGCAATTGGAAGATATGTCGGTGATCTCGAGTACGCAGGCGCAGAGCATCCGGAAATCCCTGGATAATCTGGGTTCAAAGGACGCGTATATCCAAAGTCTGCAGTCAGCCCTGGCGCATAAGGACTCACTGAATATGGCCCTTGTCAATAATCTGAAAGGCGCCATTGGCAACCTGAACGACCAGGATATCAATATAAAGGTAGAAAAGGGTGTCGTTTATGTCGATATTTCCGACAAGCTGCTATTTGCGAGCGGCAAATATAATGTGACTACCCGTGCGCAGGAGGTGCTGGGTAAGGTAGCCACTGTACTGAAAGCTCAACCGGATATCGAATTCATGGTGGAAGGGCATACCGACAATGTTGCTTATCGTCATGGAGATCTGCTGGATAACTGGGATCTCAGTGTGAAGAGGGCTACTGCCGTCGTGCGGATCCTGCAGAATAAATATGGATTGGAGCCGGCGAAAATGGCTGCTGCCGGGCGCAGTGAGTATATGCCGGTGGCGGACAATGCTACTGCCGACGGCCGGGCGCTGAACCGCCGCACCCGGATCGTGATCCTTCCGCAACTGGACCAGTTCTTCAAATTATTGGAACATAAATAGCGGCTTAGTTGACGAGGTACATCCGGGTAGCGGAGTTGATATATTCCGTGGGGTCGAATGCGCTGTCGAAAGTATCGCTCATGGCATCGAGCTTTACGCCCAATTCCTGTACTTTGAGCCCGATCTCGGGATCGCTTTTATATTTCAGGATGACTTCGTTGTATTTGGACATGATCCCGCGGATCTCGAAGGTGAGTTCGCCAAATCTTTCTTTGAGCGACTGTACATCCATCAATTCGTAGTAGATCGGCTGTTTCCAGGTCTTGATGTCGGCTGCCTTTCTGGCTGTGACCAGTGCGGCGGCCCTTTTGCGTAAGTCAGTGAGGAATTGATAGCGCAGTTCAGCATCATTCTCCCGCGAGAAGGCAGCATTATAATCTGCCGGCTTTATCTGCAGCAAGGCCAGGTTCTGGTTGAGGATCGTGTCGTAATGTATTTGCAGCTTTTCCAGGTCTTTGGTAACGATTTCCCATTGCTGTTCGATGAGGTCCTTGTCGTAGTTAAACTCACCCAACTTGGCTGTCAGCAGGAACATCTTCATGCTTTGCTCCTTCAACTCTTTTCTTCTGCCTGCCTGGGTATTGACATAGTCGTTGATGCCGATGAACAAGGCCTGGAAGACAGGGCCTGCGATGGGGGTGGCGCTGGTGATATTACCGCTGATGGTGACCATGTCCGCGAGGACTGACATAGCCGGATCTTTATCTTTTACCTTTTCGATGTAGTTGTAAAAGCCTTTATACCATTCTGCATAGCCGGGGTATTTCATCGGATCGGCTGTCTCGCTGAGGGTGGCAAAGAAGTTTTTGGCGCTGTTGAAGAGCAGCAGCGGCTTGATCTCCTTATCCATTGACACCAGGTTGATAAGTGCCGACTGGTAATTGGCCTGGTAGACATAGAGTTCATTCTCTTCTATGGCCTGTTGTTTTTGTTCCAGGGCCTGGACGCGTTGCAGGATCTTATCCACTTTGTCACGGGCATCGCGGGAGGCGGCAATTTGTATGTCGAGGGAGTCTACTTTGTTGTCGAGCCTGGTAAGGGTTTGGTCGATGTTTTTTGTCTTTTTGTCCAGGTTGTCCTGGATATCGCTCAAGACCTTATTGCGGATATTCTTGTCTGAGGCGAGCGTTGTGTCGGATGTCTGTCCGAAGGTAGTCTGCAGGACGAGGATACCGGACAGGATTAAAAGGTACTTTTTCAAATGATTGAATTTTGGCTTTCAAAAATAACGGTGAAAAGCCTAAAAATCTATTAGAATGGGATTAGAAGCCTATTGGAATCGTAGATTTACGATAGAAATCGAGGGACTTTGCTCTTTTTTAACAATCCATTCTGATATAGATTTGCTGTATCCAATACTTATGAACCAAATGTGTTCAATATCCTGAAAAAGCCAAGGGTTCCGTCTCCAGGGGAGTAAACCTTCAAAATTCAATCTTTCTTTGAAAGACCCTCGACTAACCTTGGGGGTTTTTTCGTATAACGACCCGGAGGGTACCCGAGCAGCAGCGAAGGGTACGAACGAGGAGGAGCGTGGCGAAGCAGCTCCGACGAAGTTCATGCGTCGCAAAGCGGCGCAGACGTATTGGCCCCGGTTAGGCTGCCCTGGGCAGCCGCAGCGGAGTAGCGACCTAAGCCGCAGCCGAGAAGCCAAGCGACAGTCTGCAGGAATATTAAACCGCATCCGACAGCGAACTAAACGTAAAATCCCTGATCTTCATCGGCGGGATCATTGCCGTCCCACCGCCTTCACCACTTACCGTCCTTTCCGGTTTTCCCAGCGCTTCCAGGTTGTTCAGCATGATAATGGGGCTTTCATTGAAGCGAAAATTTTTGATCGGGAATTTGATTTCTCCATTTTCAATATAGAACGTACCATCGCGGGTAAGGCCGGTATATAACAGCGTCTGGGGGTCTACTTCGCGGATGTACCACATCCGGGTGACGAGGATGCCTTTCTCGGTGCCTTTGATCATGTCATCCAGGCTGGCGCTACCTCCCATCATGATATAACCATCGGGGTAAGGCATCGGGCGGACTCCTTTTTTTTGCGCCCAGTAACGGGAATAGACAAGGTTTTTAACGACGCCTTTTTCTATCCAGGTTACTTTTTCCCGGGGCAAGCCTTCGTTGCTGTAGTTCGTGCCCGGTAATGCGGGGTCCCAGGGATCGGAATAGATGGTTACCTGTTCGTCCACCAGCTTTTCGCCAAGGCGGGTCTTACCGCCGGGCAAACTGAGGAAACTACGACCTTCATCTGCGCTGCGTGCGTCCAGTGATCCGTAGAGGTTTTCGAGCAGGACGACGCCTGCCGCAGGCTCGAGGATGACGGTGTATTTGCCCGGCTCCAGTGCGCGGGCGCTGCCGGAGTGAGCGGCTTTCCAGGCGGCAGTCTTAGATGCGGCCCGTACGTCCAACTGGGAAATATCATTGTATCCTTTGCTGCTGTAGCCGGAACCTGTTCCATCGGCAGTTCGCATGGTGATGGAGAAATTAACCCCTGTCTGCGTGTTATAGGCAAACAGTCCATGAGAGTTCATCATGGCGGAGAAAGAGGCGCCATGTTCAAGATATCCGGCGGCGGTGAGGCCGGCATCCTTTGCTATCTGCAGGCTTTGGGCCACATAGTCGGCGCGTTGTGCAGCGGTGATAGCCGCCGTAGCCGGGATGAAGGTCTGCGGGACCGGCCCATAGGTCTGGGCTGGAAGAAGGGGCATGTATTCCGGGTTTTCCGGGGCCAGCCTGGCCAGTTCTTCCGAGCGCCGGACTGCCTTTTCCAGGGAGGCATCGTCATATTCATTGATCGTGGTAATACCCTGTTTCTTGCCGAACACGGAGGATACGGCCAATTCGGTAGATCTTGATGCGCCGCTGGTCGATACTGAATTCCGGGCATAGCGCAGGTTACCGCCTTCATTACTGGATACTGATACCTCGCATTCATCGGCCTTGGAATAGCTGAGTACTTTTTTTAATAAGGTCTGGGCCTCGTCGGGTGTTAATAGAGCCATATCAGATTTTTCTTGCAGTGTTAATTACATTAATTCCGTTGAAACGGGTTGTCGATGCGCCGTGAGAGACGGCATTGGATTGTTCGGGCTGTCCCTTGCCGTCAAAAAATGATCCGCCCAGCCGATAATCCTGTGCGTCGCAGATCGCTGCACACGAATTCCAGAACTCCCGGGTATTGGCCTGGTAAGCGACATCTTTCAGCATGCCGGTGATCTGGCCGTTACGGATCTCATAGTATAACTGGCCGCTGAACTGGAAATTATAGCGTTGCTGGTCGATCGAATAGGAGCTGTCGCCGATGATATAAATCCCTTTCTCCACATTTTTAATCATGTCGTGTGGCGCCAGCGGCGTCTTACCCGGCTGAAGCGAAATGTTGGCCATGCGTTGGAACTGGACGTCCTTCCAGCTTTGTGAATAGCAACAGCCCTGGGATTCCTTCAGTCCTATGATATGGGCCTGATCGCGGATAGTCTGGTAATTCACAAGGATACCATCTTTGATAATATCCCATTGTTTTGTCCCGACTCCTTCATCGTCCCAGCCTACTGCCCCCAGGCTGCCAGGCTGCGTTTTGTCGGCGACAATATTCACCAACGGGCTGCCATAGTTGAATTTCCCGGACTGCCATTTGTCCAGGGTGAGAAAGGACGTTCCTGCAAAATTGGCTTCATAGCCCAGTACGCGGTCCAGCTCCGTAGGATGACCGCAGGATTCATGGATCGTCAGCCATAGATTCGTCGGATCGAGCACAAGGTCGTATTTGCCCGCCTCTACCGATTTGGCGGCGAACTTATCATGTGCCTGTGTAGCCGCTAATTGGGCATCTTCCAGCATGTCGTACCGGTCGCGGTATAGGGTCGTGAGGCCTTTGATCTTATTTTTCTCGTCCGGGATCATGTATTCATACCCCATTCCCCGGGGGGCGCTCAGTGCATCGCGTCTTTCGAACTTACCGGTCTGACTATCTATTTTGGTCACCGTGAAGGTAGGCCAGATGCGGTGAATGTCCTGGTCGATATATGATCCGTCGGTAGAAGCAAAATATTTTTGTTCATTGACGAGGAAGAGGGCAGAGTCGATGAAATTAGCTCCGTTCTTCATGGCAGCGGCATTGACTGCCAGCAGCAGGTCGGTTTTTTCTTTGATCGGCACTTCGAAGCCGTTCTTTTCTATCGGAGTCTTCCAGCTGACTTCTCCATAGCCCTTCTGGGGGGCCAATTGAACGGGTTCCGATTGCAGCCGGGCGTTTTCTTTGGCAATCGCTACAGCCAATACGGCCGCCTGCGCGATACCGTCTGTATCCAGTTTGTCTGTCGCCGAGAAGCCCCAGCAACCATCTGCAATGACCCTGATACCCATCCCGTAGGACTCGGTGTCTACCGTATTCAGTACCTTGTCTTCACGCGTAATGATGAATTGGTTGCGATAGCGGCCGATGCGTACATCGGCATAAGTAGCCCCTTTCGACCGGGCTGCATTCAGCGCGATATCTGCCATTCTCTTTTTCAGTGCAGTATCGACCGTCTCCAGCGGCCGGCCAGGGGGAACGGGCGTACCCAACAGCGGTATCCGGCCAAGCAGCAGGCCGCCGGCGCCTAAACCGGAAAGTTGAAGGAAGTCTTTTCTTTTCAAAATATAGTTTTATATCTCTAATATAGAATTTATTTTTATCCCTCAATTAATTATTCCCCATGCTCCCGAAAAAAACCGTTTTGCTAGCCTTTTTTCTTTTCACCATTTTCCAGGTTGTGCGAGCGCAACAACAATATAGCAGCCTCACCGAAGCCCTGCAGTCCTATTACATGCTATCGGGTAACTCCGGGCCGCGCAGCGTCAACTGGATCCAGGGCGGGGAACAATACTCCTATATTGCCGGGACTGATATCCATACCTTCGATCCGAAGACCGGAACGGAAAAGACCGTTTTCAGCAATAGCGGGCTTCATTTTCCCGGTGCCAGCCAGGCATTCGATTATGAATCCTTCGAATGGTCGAAGGACTCCCGGCACCTCGTATTCCGCAGTAATTTCAGGCACATCTACCGTCGCTCGGGTATTTCCGATTATTATATTTATGATGTGGATTCTCACCAGTTGCGCCAGGCCGCAAAAGATGCCCGTTCGGCGGAGCTTTCACCGGACGGGTCCAATGTAGGAATGGAGCGTAACGGGAATCTCTTTGTTTACAATTTTGCCACTGGCGGAGAGCGGCAGCTGACCGGCGATTCTACGAGTGAGACCGGCACATTCAACGGGCACTATGACTGGGTGTATGAAGAAGAATTTGGGCAGGCACAGGCCTGGAACTGGTCGAAAGACAGCCGGTACATTGCCTTCTGGCAATTCGACGAAAGACAGGTACCTATTTTCCATATGACGAATTATGAAGGCCTCCACTCTGATCAGGTCAGCATTCCCATTCCGCAAGTCGGCGATGCCAATCCTGCAGTCAGGATCGGGGTGATTGACGTTTCCTCCGGCCGGAAAATATGGCTGACACCCGATGAGACCGGCGATTACTATATCCCCAGGATCTATTGGACCAGCAATCCCGATGAACTGGCCGTCATGACACTGAACCGTGCTCAAAATCACATGAAATTGTATTTTTTCAACGTGAAGACCGGCGAACATCATGTCGTGCTGGAAGAGCAGAACAGCACCTGGGTGGCCATTTTCAATTTCTATACCGACGTCAACGATATGGTGTACTTCCCCGAGAAGACCAAAGACTTCTTTTGGGTCTCAGACTGTTCCGGATACTATCATATCTATCATTACAGCTATGACGGCAAGTTGATCAATGCCGTCACGAAGGGCGACTGGGACCTGGTCAAGGTTACGGGCATCAACCCCGATACCCGGACCATCTATTATCTGTCCTCCGAGGCGTCGCCGCTGGAGCAGCAACTGTATTCCATCCGGTATGATGGGTCGGATAAGAAGAAGCTGACCCAGGTCGAAGGCTTTCATGACATCAATATGTCGACCAATACCAGTTATTATATCGATGAGTACAGTAATGTACATACGCCGACGCAGGTGGGAGTGTACGATTCCCGGGGAAAACTGGTCAAGCAGCTGGAAGACAACCATGGCGTCAGCGAATTTATCTCCAAACATGCCTATTCGCCCCAGACCATGTTCCGGTTCAAGACGTCGGATGGAGTCGACATCGATGGTTACATGATCAGGCCTTTTCATTTCGATCCTACAAAAAAATATCCCGTGGTGATGACCGTCTATGGCGGACCGGAATCACACGATGTTTTCAATAAGTGGGCCGTAGATGGCTGGCAGCAGTGGCTGGCGCAGAACGGCTATATCTGTGTCAACATCAACAACAGGGGCGTGGCTAATTACGGCAGTAAGTTCATGAAGATCGTTTACAAGCAGCTGGGAAAATGGGAGAGCAACGACTTTGCCGAAGCGGCACACTACCTGGCTACGCAGTCCTATGTCGATAGCAACAGGATGGCCATCATGGGCACCAGTTATGGCGGGTACAGTACTACGTATACGCTGCTGACCCATCCCGGCGTTTTTAAGGCAGGAATTGCCAATTCCCCTGTCACCGACTGGCGGCTGTACGACGATGTCTATACCGAGCGGTATATGGCGCCGCTGAACGATAATCCGGAAGGATATAAGAACAGTTCGGACATGACGCATGCCGCCCAACTAAAGGACCATCTGTTGCTGATCCATTCCATGAGCGATGACAACGTGCATCCGGCCAATACCATGCAGCTTTTGACGGCTCTGACCGATGCGGGGAAGGATGCCGATCTGCGGATTTACCCGATGGGCGCCCATGGTGCGGCTTACAATATGCAGAGTTTTGTGCTGATCTCGACGGTGAGCTATGAATTCCTGGAACGTTACCTGAAAAATTAGGAGAGGACGCGCGAGGGACTATGATCGCCTTCCGATCATAGTCATGACACTTTCCTTGTAGTTGACCCCGATGGGGATGGTGGCCTTATCGAGCTCAATGGTATTGCCATAGATCGACCGGATATGTTTCAGGGAGATGATATAGGACTTGTGTACACGGATGAAATGGCGGGAAGGAAGGGTTTTTTCCAGTTCGTTCATAGTCTGGTGGGTCACCAGTGCGTAATCCGGCGTATAGATCTTCAGGTAATCCCTCATTCCCTGGATGTAAATGATCTCGGAGAAATTGACCCGGAAGAACTTACTGTTCGACCGGACGAAGATATGGTCATCCGAATAAAGGTAAGCCTCTTTAGCGGCTGCTGTGAATAGCCGGCCGTCCAGGATCTTGTTGACGGCTTTGGAAAACCTTTCGAAAGAAATAGGCTTGAGCAAATAGTCTATGACGTTGAACTCGTAACTCTCCAGGGCGTATTCCGAATAGGCTGTCGTCAATACTACCAGGGGCGGGTCCTTCAACCCGCGAAGGAATTGCAGCCCGCTCATGCCGGGCAGCCGGATGTCGAGGAACATGATGTCTATGTCCCCCGTCTTCAAGGCGGCCACAGCCTCCGGTGCATTCCGGTAGACGCCGGCCAGTTCCAGGGTGCCAACCCTTTCCAGATGGCTTTTGATCACGTCCTGGGCAAGGACTTCGTCTTCAATGATGATACATTTCAGCAAGGGGAAACGGTTTTTAGAACTAATGAAACGGTAAACGAACTCTTATTCAATATTACGTCCAGCGTATGAGAATCAGGGTAAAGGTCTTCCAGTCTTTCGCGGGCATTGCGCAGCCGCAGGGCACTCGTCCGGGTCTCGTCCTTTTCCGTCTGGATGATATCCAGGTCGTAGTTGTCAGGGTACAGCAATTCCAGCAGGCTACGGCTATGGGCGATCCCTTTGCCGTTGATCCGCTTAGCCTGTAACTCGAGGTCTGCCGTGGTACTGTTTATTACGTTCAGCACAAGCTGACCGTTGCCTACCCGAAGGGTAATATAAATGAAGGGTTCACTGTAGCTATGGTCCATGGCATGTTTGAAGCCATTCTCGATAAAGGAAATGAACAGGTAGGGTTCGACGGTGACCCCGGCCGTCTGGCCTTCCACCGTCAGCCGGATATCGGCATTATAGCGGATCTTTTCAATCTCGATATAATTACGGATGAATTCGATCTCCTTATCCAGCGGGATCCTTTCCTCATTGCACTCATAGATCAGGTATCGCATGATGTCCGCCAATTTAACCACTACTTCCGGCGCCCGATCGGATTTTTGCATGGCCAGGGAATAGACGCTGTTCAGGGTGTTGAACAGGAAATGCGGATTGAGCTGTGCCCGCAGATAACGTAGTTGGAAAAATCCGCTTTCTTTCCGGAAATGTTCCACCTGGCTCTTTTCATCCAGCGATTTGCCGAGGAAAAGGATGCCCACCGCCAGACCCATATCGATGGCTACCCACCAACTGACCCGGATGATGGTAAGGGTGCTGAAGGCGGCCCAGGCCTGCTGCTCGGGATGGCAAACGAATGTACGCAGGATGGCGTATAGACCGAAAATATAGAACTGGATGACGAAGAAGGAGCCGATACTCAGGAGCCAGGGAAGGATGCGACTGCGGTGCTGAAAGAACAAGACGCCGACGAAACGGGCATAGAGAAGATAAAGAGGGAAGATGAGGCCGCCGACCACTATGGCGTCGACACAACTGGCCCAGTGGGCAGTCAGCATCATAATACAATCCGTCACGGGGTTTAGCAGCGCCAGTAGTGTCCAACAGAAGATCTCTATCCGGGAGGTCTGTCTTCTGAGCGTGTCGTTATCGTATTCCATGTCACGGGTTTAGTTAGCATCAAAACTACTGTGAGCCGGTTGAGATAGGAAAAGATTTCGACATATGAGGGCAGGGTGTCGATCAATTTGACCTGGCCTGGCAGCTGTCGCAGGCATTTAGCCAAAATGATACAGCAACATGAGTCCTTTCCCGTGGCTGGTGAAGGGTAAAATGTTGATATGCTGCACGTTCTTCACGTGGCGGTGGAATAGCGGGACCAGCATACCCGATGCGAGACCTACCGCCGCGCCTAAAGTGATATCGGTAGGGAAATGTTCTCCCGCCATGTTCCGCCAGTAGCCGGTCAGCGCCGTCATAGCCGCCGCCCCGCCATAGAACGCCCATTTATACCTGGAATCGGGGTGGTAGTCCGCATAGGTTTCCGCAATAAAAAAGACAGAAGTACCTACCAGGGCAACGTGACCGGCAAAAAAGGAATTCCTCGAATTAGAGGATTCCCGTGTTCCGATCGGACTGGCCGATTCATAGACCAGCGGGCGATGGCGGCTGACATAATGTACGGCGGAAGTGTAGAGTACACCGGTAAGGGTCATGGTTTCGCCGTATAAAAAGGTCAGTTTCCAAAAGTCCTTCCGCATTTTTTTGTCGATACCGAACACGATTAACGGCAACGGCATGGCCAGAAAAAATGGCTTGTAGCTCAATTCGTCGATGCCGTGATTGTAAGGATGTACGGCCCAGCGATCGAACCAATCGATCTTACTTATTTTCAGGCTTTCCACTTCCGTGAGGCTGGAATTGGATTTTCTGGAGATTTGGGAGAAATTATACAGGTCCCAGGCGGCAGCTGCCGTCACCACCGGAATATCGACGGCGGGCCGGATGGAATAGATGGGGGTATCGATCCTTTGCTGCCCGGATGCGCTGCCGGCGATACTCCAGCCTAGTGCGGCGAGGATGACTATTTTTCTCATAGCAGGAATTTCAGGGAGGGAAGTTACAAAATCTTAAGGTAGGTTAATGGACTCCCGCCGTCCGGGGCAGTACCTTTGTGGAGTAAAAATCAAAGAAAATATGGGAAATACAATCTTACATAAAGCTGACACCAGGGGACATGCCGACCATGGCTGGCTGGTCAGCCATCAATCTTTCAGCTTCGCCGGTTATTTCAACCCGGAGAGGATCCAGTTCGGCATGTTGCGGGTACTGAATGACGATATTGTTGCGGGCGGTCGGGGGTTTGGCTCTCATCCACACGATAACATGGAAATCATTAGTATTCCGTTGGAAGGCAGTCTGGCCCACGAGGATAATCTGGGCCACCGGCAGGTCGTCAGCCAGGGAGAGATCCAGGTGATGAGCACCGGGAAAGGGGTATTCCACAGCGAATACAACAACAGTCCCGATCAGCCTGCCAAATTCCTGCAGATATGGGTTTTCCCCAACCGGCTGAATGTCGAGCCCCGGTATGACCAGGTGCGGCTGGACCCGGAAAAGGGGCATAACCGGTTGCAGCTGGTATTGTCGCCAGGACCGCGTGATGAGAAGGGCGGCGCGGGAGGGGAAGGTTCCTGGATCTACCAGGATGCCTGGTTCCATATGGGCCGGTGGGATGCCGGGCGGGAATTTATCTATGAACTGAAAAAGAAGGGCAACGGGATCTATTTTTTCGTCATCAAAGGATCGTTTGATGTCAATGGGCAGCCATTGGAAGCCCGCGATGGTCTGGGCATCACTGAAAGGGAAACGGTCGCCGTGCAGTCACTGGAAGATGATTCACAGATACTGGTGATAGAAGTACCGATGCAAAATAAAATTTAAACAATATGACAAATAATATAACAAACAATATAAGCGGCATTCACCACATTACGGCTATTGCGGGTGATGCTCAACGGAACCACGATTTTTATACCCGGGTATTGGGCCTGCGGATGGTCAAGAAAACCGTCAATTTCGACGATCCCGGTACCTATCATTTTTATTATGGCAATGAGACCGGCACGCCCGGCACGATTCTCACCTTCTTTCCCTGGGAAGGGGTTACCAATGGCCGTGCCGGTACAGGGATGGCTACGGAGATCGGATACTCCGTCCCGAAGGACAGTCTTGCATTTTGGGCTGAAAGGTTCAGCCGGTTCAAGGTCCGGCATGGGGAAATAGCCGAGAGGATGGGAGAGACCTATTTGCCTTTCGAAGATCCGGACGGATTGAAGATCGAATTGATCGCTTCAAAGTATCCTGATGACCGTAAGCCCTGGGCCACAGATGAAGTAACGGCTGAAGTAGCTACCAAGGGTTTTCACAGCGTTACCCTGGCGTTGAGGGATGTGCAACCGACTGCGGCCATTCTGACGGACGTGTTTGGTTACCGGCTGGAGGAACAGGAAGGGGACAGGTACCGCTATCGTACTGATGCGATCCCCACTGCGTCGATCGTCGATCTCGTTGCGGCGCCTGTTATGGTCCGTGGGTTGAGCGGTGGTGGCACCAATCATCATGTCGCTTTCCGTGTCGCCAATGAGGAGGTGCAAATGGCGTTCCGGGAAAAGATACTCAGCAAGGGGCTGCATATCACGCCGAAGATTAACCGGGATTATTTCTTTTCGTTGTATTTCCGTGAGCCTGGTGGTGTCCTGTTCGAATTGGCGACCGATAATCCCGGGTTCACCGTGGATGAGCCGTTGGACCAACTGGGTACGCATCTTAAGTTGCCTGTGCAATATGAACCGATGCGTGCGGATATCGAGAAGTCGTTACCTGTATTACACTAAAAAATATGCATACAAAGAATATTATTACGGCCGGGCAATCGTTGGCGACCGCCGGCCGGGCATTGATCATGGTTCATGGTCGCGGAGCGTCGGCGGAAGACATCCTTTCGCTGGCGGATCATCTGCCGGTGAAGGACTATGCCCTGCTGGCGCCGGAGGCGACGGGCCACTCGTGGTATCCCTATTCGTTTCTGGCGCCGCCGGCGCAGAACCAGCCTTGGCTGGGGTCTGCCCTGGATTTGTTGGGAAAGGTAGTGGATGATATTATCTCCGCCGGCATCGCGAAAGAGAAGATATTTTTTCTTGGCTTTTCGCAAGGCGCCTGTCTGACCCTTGAATTTGTGACGCGGAAGGCTGCGCGGTATGGTGGGGTGGCAGCGTTTACCGGCGGGCTGATCGGGGATAAGATTTATACGGAGAATTATAAAGGAGATTTTGGCGGGATGCCGGTATTTATCGGTACGGGGGATCATGATCCGCATGTGCCGTTGCAAAGAGTGCAGGCTACGACCGCTTTGTTGCGGGAGATGAATGCTGTCGTGACGGAGAAAGTGTATCCCGGCAGGCCGCATACTATTGTGGCGGATGAGATGGCGCAGGCGGCGCGGGTGGTATTCGGCGCATAGTACTCCTGATCTTGCTGAGGAATTCCGGGGACACGCCGATGTAGCGGGCAATCTGGTGTTGGGGCACACGTTGCGCTACGAGGGGATATTTTTCAAGGAATTGCAGATATCGTTCTTCCGCGGTTTGTGACACGGTGGCGTAAAAGCGTTGTTGTAATACGCTGAGAGATCGTTGTACCAATAGCCGGAACATCTTTTCAAAGGCGGGGACCTTTTCGAACAGCAGGGCCTTGCCGGCGTAATCGATGGAGAGCAGTTCGCAGTCTTCCAGGGTTTCGATAAAAAGATTCGAAGGCGTACGTTGGGAGAAACTGGTCAGATCGCTAACCCACCAGCCTTCGACCGCAAAAAGGAGAATGGTTTCCACGCCTTCCTTGTCCAGGTAATAAGACCGGATACATCCTTTCAGGATAAAAGCTTCAAAATCACATATTTCTCCTTCCTGCAACAGGAAGGTCCGTTTTTTCACGTGCCGATGCCGCAACAGGGAATGGAAGAAGGACAATTCTTCTTCGGTGAGGTGGATATAGGTGGCTATGAACCGGTCGATGGCTTCGAACATGGGCAATTTGAAACGAATGTAAGGACTTAAGAGAAAAATTTTGCAATTTATACCGAATGGTATATTTTTGTGTCGTGAAAGAAGATAAAACCATCAGTAAAGCGGAGCGGACCCGGCAGTTCATCATCGAGAAGACCGCCCCGATCTTCAACAAGAAGGGGTATGCCGGCACTTCGCTGTCCGATATTACGGAGGCGACGGGTTTGACCAAGGGCAGTATTTATGGCAATTTTGCCGATAAAGATGAATTGGTCCTGGCCGCATTCGACTACAATATTGCCAGGATGTCGGCTGTGACGAAGGTAGAGATGGCGAAGCATACTACCGTCAGGGGACAGTTGCTGGTATATGTGGAGGTATATGAAAACCATATGAAGTATCCTTTTCCATTGGGGGGGTGTCCTATCATGAATACGACCGTCGATGCGGACGATACGCATCCGGTGCTGAAGGGCAAGGTTGGCCAGGTGGTTATGTCGTGGAAAGACAGGCTGATCGGGCTGATTGAAAAGGGGATCGCCGGTAAGGAGTTCAAAAAGGATATAGATCCCGAGCAAATAGCGCTTACCATTATTGCCATGATCGAAGGGGCCATTCTTCTCAACCAGGCTACGGGCCGGGTCGATTACCGTAAAAAGGTGATGCGGTCCGTTGAAAAGCTAATTAAAGAATTGTAATTTTTTTTGTTTAAAAATATACCAATCGGTATTAAATCAATCAACATGAAATCGTCCAACAACACTATCCTGATCACCGGCGGCAGTACCGGCATCGGGTTTGCCCTTGCCAAATTGTTCAGCAGCCGGGGGAATCGCATCATCATTACAGGCCGCAATGAACAGCGCTTAAAGGCTGCGGTGGCACAGTTACAGAATACGACGGCCATTGCCGGGGATGTATCCGATCCGGCTGATGTCACACGGCTGGTCGGGATTATCCGCCAGGACCATCCTGAACTGAATATAGTCATCAACAATGCGGGAAAGGCTTTTTTCTATGATCTTGCCGCAGAAGACGCCGATGCTGCCAGGAAGGCGGGTGAAGAAATGCTCACCAACTATCTTTCCGTCATTCGTCTGAACGAACAATTGTTGCCGTTGCTGAAGCAACAGCCGGAGGCTGCGATCGTCAACGTATCGTCGATAGTGGCTTTTGTTCCCGGCGCCCGGCTGGCTACCTATGCGGCCAGCAAAGCAGCGTTGCATTCTTATACTTTATCGCTGCGGCACAAACTGGCGCAGTCGTCGGATGTCAAGGTATTCGAGCTGATGCCACCGTTGGTTGACACTGAATTTTCCGCGGAAATAGGCGGTCACAATGGGATTGCGCCTTCAGCGGTGGCCGAAGCACTGGTGGCGGCGCTGGAAAAGGACGAATACGAGATCCGCGTCGGCCGGACAGAAGATATCTACCGGCTTTATCTGTCTTCGCCGGAGCAGGCTTTCCAGGCCATGAACGCAACCCCGGAGCCGGTCGAGTAATATCATTAGAGCAGTCCCAGGAATGCTGCCATTTCCGTAAATTTACGGCATGAGCGTCTTACTATTCAACGGCTGCAGTGACAACAGGCCGGACACGACTGGTCGCAGGCTGACCAACTACCTCAACGAACAACTGACCGAGAAAGGATTTCCCGTCGCCACATTGCATATATCCGAGGCCCGCATTCCTTTCTTTGACATGCATGATCCGCACCCGCCCGCGACAGTCCAGGAAATGTGCGAGACCTTTCTGCAGGCCGATCTGCAAATCTGGTTGACCCCGCTGTATCATGGCGGTATGACAGGGATGATGAAAAATTGCCTGGACTGGCTGGAATTGACTGCCCGGCGCGAGAAGCCTTACCTGACCGACAAGGTCGTTGGCCTTGTCTGCTGGGCCGACGGGGGGCAGGCGATGCAGGGAATCAACGCAATGGATGCCGTGGCTAAGGCGTTACGGGCCTGGGTTGTTCCCTATTCCGTCCCGCTCGTCAAAAACCATTTGTATACCGATGCGCACCACCTGGAATTTGCGGCCGAGCATACCCGCAAACTGGATAGGCTCATGTCCATTCTTGGCGATGCCCGGCAGTTTCTGGCCTTCATGCCCTGAGCACGAGAATACCGATCATCATACAATCAGTGAATAATGAAAAGGAGATTTTTTGTTTCAGCCGCGATCTTTTGTCTTGCCCTGCCTTCGGTATGGGGGCAGACGGCGCAACCCGCGCAGACCGCGTCAACCGGTGGACAGCCTGCAGTGGTGAAAGTGGTGGGCGAAGTGCTGACCCCGCTGACCCTCACGGCTACCGACCTGGCCGCAATGCCGCGTACGACAGCCGTTGCGAAAGACAAACAAGGGGTGCCGCATACTTTTTCCGGCGTAGCGTTGTCGGAGATTTTCAACAAGGCCGGCGTGACCACGGGGCGGCAATTGCGGGGCGAAAATCTCGCGAAATACCTGCTGGTCAGCTGCGCAGATGGATACAAGGTAGTCTTTTCGCTGGCGGAGCTGGACTCTGCCTTCACCGATAGGGTAGTGATCCTGGCAGATCAGATCGAAGGCCAGCCTTTGCCAACGGGGATTGGCCCTTTCCGGATTGTCGTGCCGGGGGAAAAGAAGCCTGCCCGGAATTGCTTTCAGGTGACTACGCTGGCGATACTTTCCAATTTCAACCCCCTTAGCGCCCAGGAGCTGCATAGCCGCTGGGACGAATTGACGGCCAGTGACTGGCCGAAGGCCCTGGACCGGTCGGGCCATACCTGTATATTACCCATCGGCATCCTGGAGAAGCACGGTCCTCACGTTCCTATCGGGTCCGACCTCATCCAGGTCCGGGAATGGGCTGCCCGGGCCACCAAGAAAGAATACGCCGTCGTTTTCCCGGATTACTTCTATGGTCAGATCAACGAGGCCCGTCATCAACCGGGCACCTTCGCACTACCCGAAAGAGTAGTATGGGACCTGCTGGAAGCCACCTGCGATGAGATTGCCCGTAACGGATTCAATAAGATCGTCATCATCAACGGGCATGGGGGCAACCCTGAATTGATCCGCTATTTTATCCAGACGAGGTTGGAAAAACGCCGTGATTATGCCGTCTATTTCTTCGAGCCCGCCAACGATAGCTCCTATGCCCGGCAACTCGGGGCGTTGCACCAATCCGATCCGGCGGGCGATCAGCATGCCGGCGAAAGAGAGACGTCTTCCCTGCTGTATCTGCGGCCGGACCTGGTGGAAATGGATAGTGCTACCAATGAATCCGGCGCCAATCAACATCGTCTGAAGATCCCGAATGTCTATACAGCCATCTGGTGGTATGCGTCCTATCCCAATCACTATGCCGGTGACGGGGCCAAGGCTACCCGTGCCGAGGGCCAGCTGGTCAACGAACACTATATCGGCCAGTTGGTAGAGGCGCTGCGGGCGATCAAGACCGATACGAAGACGCTGGAATTGCAGAAGGAATTTTTTGATCGGGTGAAGGAATGAAAATTATTTATGGAAACAATAGCTGTTTTAGGTCTTGGCAGGATGGGCCAGGGAATTGCGCTTCGGCTTATTCAATGTGGTTATCGGGTATATGTGTGGAACCGAAGCCGGGAAAAGGCGGCAGCCTTGCTAGCGGCGGGTGCGATCTGGGCTGAAAGCCCCGCTGCTGCTGCCCGGTATACTACTGTTATTTTTGCTATGGTGGCAGATGATACTGCATCCGAAGCTGTGTGGCTGGGTACAGACGGCGCCTTAAGACATATGAGTGCAGGCTCATTCCTGATTGAATGTTCCACATTGTCGGCGGAGCATGTGAAGAGTTTGGCGACAGCCGCCGTGAAACGTGGGCTCACGTACATCGATTGTCCGGTAACAGGTTTGCCGGAAGCCGCTGCTAAAGGCCAGTTGACTCTGTTGATAGGAGCAGATCAGGAAGATCTGGAACGGATGGGGGCTGTATTAAGCTCCATTTCAGGCGTTATCCGGCATTTCGGGCCTGTAGGAACCGGAACCGCTTATAAGCTCATGATCAACCTGATGGGAGCGATACAGATAGCGGCGCTGGCAGAAGGTCTTGCCCAGGCGGAGCGTTTAGGGTTGAATCGGGAAGTGGTCATTGCAGCCGTAGAGAACAGTGCAGCAGCTAGTCCCCAAGTAATCAGGTACGCGCGCCGAATGGCAGAAAGAAGTTTTCCGGATCATCCTGCCTTTACATTAGGCCTTCGGCTTAAAGATGCCACCTATGGCGTGTCCCTTGCTAATAGTGTGGGCAGCCCTGTGCCGCTGGGAGAAGTGGCTGTAACCTGGTTTGCCGTTGCGAGTGAGACGGATCCCTATAAGGATGAAGCAACGGTGATCAATGCGATGACTGACAGAAAGTCCCGTTGAATCGTACCCGAATAATCGGTAACTTTATAGCAAACTGTCATCTTATGGCAACCGAAGAAAAGAAATCTTTCGCCGATATTATACAGGGCAGCAAGCCCGTGCTGGTAGATTTTTCTGCAGAGTGGTGTGGCCCTTGTAAAATGATGCCGCCGATCCTAAAGGAAGTAAAAGACAAAATGGGTGAGCGTGTCACCATCCTGAAAATGGATATCGATCGGAACCCGGCCGTAGCATCGGCTTATCAGATCCAGAGCGTGCCCACGCTGATCGTATTCAGGGAGGGGCAGATCAAATGGCGGCAGAGCGGCGTAACCAGGGCTGATCAATTGAAAACTGTGCTGGAAAGCGTACTCTGATGCAGGCCATGACTGATCTGGAGAAAATCCTGGAACATAAGATCGTAGCTATTCTGCGGGGTTGTATACCCGATCGGATACCCGATATCGCTGCTGCCCTTGCGGAGGGCGGCGTCAGGCTCATGGAGATCACTCTCAACTCGCCGGGCGCACTGGATTCAATCAGGCAACTGTCTGGCATCATGGGCGACCGGATGCTGGTAGGGGCAGGGACGGTACTGACTGCGGCAGAGGCCGAAGCGGCTGTCGATGCAGGCGCCCGGTTCATCATTTCTCCTACACTGGATATCGAGACGATCCGGCGGACGCGGCAACTGGGGGCGATCAGCATCCCCGGGGCTTTCACCCCTACCGAGATCCTGACTGCCTATCGCAATGGGGCGGATATCATCAAAGTATTTCCGGCGGGTTCTTCCGGCGCCCCATATTTCAAAGAACTGCGCGGGCCGTTGCCGCATATCCCGTTAATGCCCACCGGCGGCGTCAACCTGGACAATATCCGGGATTTCAAGGCCGCAGGAGCCGTTGCCTTCGGCATCAGTAGCGCCCTGGTTCCGTCGGGGCAGGAGAACACCGGGCCTGCGCTCCGGCAATTGACTGAAAGGGCGGCGGCCTATATAAAAGCCGTACAATGAAATTTTTCATCAGTGCCGACTGGGGCACCACCCATCTCAGGCTGAGGATAGTGGACAGGGACCGCCAGCAGGTCATGCATGAAGTCAGGAGTTCCGACGGTATCTCGGCAACGCATGAGCAGTGGCGTGAGAGCGGTCAGGAGCAGGAAAAAAGGCTGTCTTTTTACCAGGCTGTTCTCTTTCGTCACATCCATCATCTGCAACCACCACCCGGCCTTTCACTACAGGATCTGCCCGTGACCATCTCCGGCATGGCCTCTTCCAGTGTGGGCATGATGGAGTTGCCTTATCATCCCGTTCCATACCACGTCAGCGGATCGGATCTTCTCCGGGTCGCATTGCCGGCGACGGATGCCTTCCCGCACTCCATCCTGCTGATATCGGGCGTCAGGACGGCTCATGACGTCATGCGTGGCGAAGAGGTGCAATTAGCCGGTTGTTCGGGGTCGAAGGAAGTGGAGGAGGGACTTTACCTTTTTCCCGGGACCCATTCCAAACATGTGCTGGTCAAAGAGGGCAAGGTTATCGATTTCTCTACGTATATGACCGGAGAATTCTTTCACCTGTTATCCGCTAAAAGTATCCTGGCCGCTTCGGTAGCGGCGGGCGATGCTGACCCCGTAACGGCAATGCCGGCCTTTCAGCAGGGCGTAAAAGACAGCCGTCATGCCCCTCTCCTGCATAGCGCTTTCCTGGTGCGTACCAACCAGCTATTGGGTGGTTGGACCAAAGAAGACAATTATCATTACCTGAGTGGGCTGGTGATCGGAGAGGAGTTGGGGTACCTCGCGGGCAGCGATACACCGCTGACCCTCGTTTGTACGGGCAGGTTGAAGGAGAATTATTCCATGGCCTGCCAGGTGCTGGGCATCACTGCGGATGTCATCGACGCCGATCAGGCGTTGGTACGTGGACACTGCCGGCTGCTGGAGACGGAATTTCCCTAAATTGATTATCTTTGTTCTATCCATGACCGGTTTCAAGACGATACAAGGAAAGGCCCTTTTGCTGCTGATCACCTTTGTCAGCAACTTCTTCGTGGTCTGTCATTGTCAGGCCAACGAGGCGCCGGCAGTTGCACACCGGCATTCCTGCTGTTGCGGGAAGGCTGAGACAACCCAGCATCCCTCTTCTCATGACGACAACGATTGCCCCGCCACTCACGCCGTCAAATTCAATTTGCTGGAAAAGCAGGTGGCTTCCAATTTTTTCGCTGCGGCTCCGATGGTTGCAATGATTGCCGATCATTTTATCGTTGCGGTCAACGGTAGCTTCGTTATGGACGAGGCGCCCTTCCGGAAAATATACTTTTACAAACATTCTCCGCCGGACTTCCAGTCCCTTTATCAACGTTTTCTCATTTGATTTCGAAAGAATGAACGGTCATTGTATTATTCATCTTTCAATTCATCAATATGAAGAAATTATTTTTTGCAGCGATGCTGTGTATCCCCTTTTTTTCACCATCCGTTTTTGCCCAATCCTCTGGCCTTTCCTCTATTCTAACCGCCTACTACGAGATAAAGGATGCGCTGGTGGCCGGCGATGCGAAGGCTGTCGCCAGTGCTGCGGGCGGAATGCTCAAGGCCATCAATGGCGTCGATATGACAGCGCTCGCGCCGAAGGATCACCAGGCCTTCATGGCGTTGCAGGATAAACTGGCGTACGACAGCCGGCATATCTCCGAATCTTCCGATATCAATCATCAGCGGGAGCATTTTACTTCCCTGTCTGCCAATCTGTTCAAACTGGCGAAGCAGGCCCGGTTGTCTGACCAGCCTATTTATGAGGACTATTGTCCCATGAAGAAGGCTTATTGGCTAAGCAGCGACGCGGCGATCAAAAACCCTTATTTCGGCAGTAAAATGCTGACCTGCGGTAAGGTATCAACTACGTTGAACACGCAATAGCGCCATGAAAAATTTATTCTTTAGCCTGCTGGTCTGTGTGGCCGGGCAGGTGGTCTTTTCGCAGGCGCCGCACCGGGTGATCTATCATCTGTATATCAGTGATACGGTAGTGAATTATACCGGCAGGCTACGCCATGCTATCGCTGTCAACGGTTCCCTGCCCGGGCCGACGCTGACCTTTACCGAAGGGGACACGGCGGTGATCTATGTGCATAATAACATGATGATGGCTACTTCGGTCCATTGGCATGGGCTGATCGTTCCTAACCGGTATGACGGGGTCTCTTATCTTACCTCGCCGCCTATCGGGCCGATGCAGACGTATGTCGCCACCTTTCCTATCGTTCAGAACGGGACGTATTGGTACCACTCGCATACTATGCTGCAGGAGCAGGTGGGATTATACGGGGCGATCGTGATCCACAAGCGGGTGGCCACC
>Ga0302312_10000631_pt1 | contig 24433 bp, 18 predicted proteins | sample III_Palsa_N2_1_FD_200529 | JGI IMG/M metagenome (GOLD analysis project Ga0302312, IMG submission 200529) | Peat permafrost microbial communities from Stordalen Mire near Abisko, Sweden - III_Palsa_N2_1 | ecosystem: Environmental > Terrestrial > Soil > Palsa > Peat permafrost | place: Sweden... | reverse complement strand
GAGGCATCCAATTGCTGAATTAATAGATTTTGCCTGCGTATCCAGCTAATGATGTACCAAAACAGCACGGCGCCGCTGACTACAACGATCAGGATCATCACCACATTCCATCTTTGAGCCCTTCTGCCACTACTATTGACAGAGACAGAAAGGGAATCCAGGAGTCGCTCACGGCTGGCGTAAAACCTGCGGCTGAAATTATTCACGTCAATAACAAAGGACCTGCGTTGCATGATCGCCCGGAAACTGTCGGGCGAGATCCGGCGGCCCTGGCGATACGTATCCATGATCAGATTCCTCAGTACCAATTTTTCATCCGCCAGTTTGGAGAGCTGGTCAATATTCCTGATGGTTTTATCCTCATTGTCCATTACTCGCAGTGAATCAAGCAGCGCGTGGGCTCCCTGAAGTAACGTGTCTATCTGCAGAAGATTGGCGGTGTCGTCTGTGGCTAAAGTCCTGCCGAGCCTGATCTCTGTAGCCAGCAAATCCCTCTCCGCTTCCCGAAGCTGATTGCCAACGATCAATTCGTTAGATAGCTTCTTGTTCCCCGTGATAAGGCTATGTATATTCTTGGTAGAATTGTACTGCACGAAAATAATCAGCATGTTGCCGGCAATAAATGCGGTAAGCACCAAATAGATCATCCGGTTGCTGTTCATAGAAGATATTATTTCGGCGTTCTTTTACAAGATATTCATCCTTTTATTCAGCGCGGCACGAAATGCATCGGCTACCGGCAAGGGTTTTCCACCAACGATCAATGCGCCGCCGTCTAAAGTATCTATCTTGTCTACCGCCACGAGGTATGAGCGGTGGACCCGGAGGAACCTTGAAGAAGGCAGCCTGTCTTCCACCGCCCTTAATGTGGCGTGAATGGCATAGAATTTTTCCGGCGTATGCAGTTTTACATAATCACCCATCGCCTCTGCATATAGGATGCCATCCAGTTTCAACCTGCGGACTACATTGGAATCCCGGATGAAAATAAACTCGTCATCTTTCAGATTGATCTCCTCACTGTTGCTCCCCACTATCTCCCTCGCCTTATCAATAGCCCGGATAAACCGGGGTGTCGTCACTGGTTTTATGATATAATCCGCCACATTCAGATCAAACGCATCCGCTGCATACTCTCTTTTAGAAGTGATGAAAATAATGACGGGCCGTTTGTCGCCAAGGTTCTGGGTCAATTCCAATCCTGACATACCCGGCATTTCGATATCCAATAACAACAGATCTACCGGTTTTAATTGCAACACCGCATAAGCCTCCATCGCATCGGCGCATTCAGCAACTATATCGATATCACCAACTTTCCCGGCCAGGTGCCGGATAGTGGTTCTGGCTATCGCATTGTCATCAATGATCAGCGCATTCATGTAATAAAAGTAACAAATTTGGTCGATTAGTTCAGCTCCGGGTTCATCAAAGGGGAATACATGGTCAATCTGAGCTTTATCTCGCGTCCATCGCTTTTGTCATCATAAAGATAAAGGGTCGCATGCCATTCCCGGCCCGCCGACCCATGCCTAGTGGTCAAATTTTCAAGTACCAGCAACCCGGAGCAAGAATTTATGTGTTTACTATCCCGCATGGTCCCCTCCAGAGAAAAGATTACTTCATCTGTGGAATAATCAGCCAGGCCGCCGGTAAGACCCGGATGAATAGTCGCCCTTACCTCTATTCTTTCCCTGGAGGAGGCGGAACGGGCCCGCCATAGCTTTCGGGGTCTTTCCGGGACGGGCCTGATATCCCCGGTCAGCGATAATTCTTTCTTCTCAAAATCTATCCATACTTTTTGAATCCCATCTACGGCTGCGCCGGCAGGAGGGATACAATACTCAAATCGTTTCAGTGGAATATGTTGTTTCATGTGCAGATTCTTATTGATTGCTGTAAACTTAATCCTGGCTGACAGGAAAAAGAAGTGTTAGTCGTTCAATGGGCAAAGACGATCGTTAAATGGGCCGCATAGACATGCGGCCCATGACCATTAAAACTGCTTGTGAGAAAAACCTTCGTAACCACAGGTGCGCTTTTAGCGGTGCCTCCGTTTGTCATGCGGCAATTTCAAATAGCCCCTCAACAAATAGACCAGCAGAAAAATGCTGGCGACTATACCTGAGAAGGCCAGCATCAATGCCGAGCACGAACTGCCGCTATCGCACTTGCGAAAAAAGAGATAGGAAAGCCACAGGAATATCAGGGTGTCTGCAAAAAATAATATAGTATAAACATATTTCATCAACATTGGCATCTGCCGATTTAAAAGTACATGTTTAAAACTCTCGCTGCCGCTTCTATACGGCAAAGTCGTCTGAATGGTCGCCAGGACGGCAAAATCAATCGGTGAACGTTCCGGCGACAGATGTTGCCTGTTCAACGACTGTCCTTTTTCGTCGTTCCCGGATGGGTATAGCTTTGATATAGAAAAAAACATGAAATATGAAATACAGACAATTGGGTAATACAAACGTCAGGGTTTCAACGATCACCTTCGGCGCCTGGGCCATCGGCGGATGGATGTGGGGCGGAACGGAAAAAAAGGATGCCCTTGAAGCGATCCTGGCGTCTTACGATTATGGTGTGACGTCCATTGATACAGCGCCGATCTACGGCCAGGGACTCAGTGAAGAGATCGTAGGGAAAGCGATTAGTACAATTCCTCGTGACAAGGTGCAAATATTGACCAAATTCGGGATGCGGTGGGATGAAACAAAAGGCCAGCTGGCCTTCAGCAGCGCCGACAATTCGGGTCGTCCCATCGACATCTATAAATATGCCGGGAAAGAAAGTATCATAAAGGAATGTGAAGACAGCCTCCGCCGGCTGGGCACGGACTATATCGATCTGTATCAGATCCACTGGCCCGATAGCACGACCCCGGTAGCGGAGACCATGGAAGCACTGGCGCAACTGCTGCGGCAGGGCAAAATCCGTGCTGCCGGTGTAAGCAACTATTCGGCGGACCTGATGGCTGAAGCGGAAAAAACCATTAACCTCGCATCCAACCAGGTTCCCTATAGTATGGTGGAGAGGTCGATAGAAAAGGAACTCGTCCCCTACTGCCTTAAAAACAATAAGGCCATTATTGCCTATAGTCCCATGCAAAGGGGATTGCTCACCGGAAAGATCAGGCCCGATCACGTATTTGCTGCCGGCGACCATCGTCCCGGCACGGTATTCTTTCAGCCGGAAAACATCCGGCGCATAGACAATTTTCTCGACCGCCTACAACCCCTGGCACATTCCAGGAATGCGGAGATCTCGCAATTGGTCCTTCGGTGGACCGTCGAGCAGCCCGGTATTACGATTGCCCTGGCGGGCGCGCGCAACAAGCAGCAGGCCATACAAAATGCGAAAGCAGCTTACCTGGCCCTCACACCTGAAGATATCAAATATATCGACGGCGAGCTAAGGAACCTGAGGCTGGTGGGCGAGGAAGCGGCTGCATTACAGGCAAGTCGATAGGATCGTATATCGCTGCTTCTTTTTATCATCTCAAAACAAATACTATGAGACATGTCAGTGTTGTATTTCGATTGTTGATCGCCATTATTATGATCCAGGCCGGCAATTTTGCTTATGCGGCGGGGCACGGAAGGCAGTATTACAGGCTTAGTGTTTACCATTTCAAAGACAGCCAGCAGGAAAAAATACTTGACCAGTATTTTTCGGCCGCATTGCTGCCGGCGTTACACCGGATGCATATTGTTTCTGCCGGCGTATTTAAAGCACTTGCCAATGATACGGCTTCGGATAAGAAGATCTATGTCTTTATTCCTTTCACTTCGGCGAGGGAATTACAGCAATTAAACGATGAGCTGCAAAAAGATAAAAATTACCAGGTGGCCAGCCAGGAATATAGCAATGCGGGTTTTTCCACGCCGCCTTATACAAGGATCGAAACAATCATTTTATATGCATTTCCCCTCGCTCCGCGACTGCAATTACCGGAACTCACCTCATCGAAGAATGAAAGGGTCTATGAACTTCGCAGCTACGAAAGTGCAACCGAGAAAATATTTCAGAATAAAGTGAACATGTTCAATGATGGCGATGAAATAGGACTTTTTAAGCGACTGGGCTTTAACGGTGTTTTTTACAGCGAAGTGATAGCCGGGCCAAGAATGCCCAACCTGATGTACATGACGACCTTCGAAAATATGGAAGACCGTGAAAAACACTGGAAGGCGTTCTCGGATGATGCTCAATGGAAAAAATTATCGGGCAGTCCGGAATACCAGCATAATGTGCAGCACGCCGATATCATTTTTCTGCGGCCCACTGAGTATTCTGATATCTGATCTGTAAACAAAAAAAGAACAATATGAACATACTTAACAAAATGAATTTTCACGTTATTGGCGTTATTACACTAATAACCGCCAGCAGCTTTGTTTTTCCCGCTCTGTCGGGAACAATCTTACACCGGCCGCCCGGAGCCGCACTCAAAATGCCCCGGGGCTTTCATGTGCAGGTCGTAGCGGATGCGCTGGGGACGGCCAGACACCTGGCCGTATCGAAACAGGGCCTGGTGTATATCAAATTGGGGAAATTAAAAGGAGGAAAAGGCATCATCGTGCTGGAAGGTATCAACGGCGACGGCAAAGCGGTAAAAGAAACGGGGTTCGGGGACTTCATTGGGACCGGCATGTATATTAAAGATGATTACCTGTATGCTTCCTCGAACACGGATGTTTACCGGTACAAGTTGAATGACAGGGGCGAAGTCATTGATACGGCCCATCCTGAGCGGATCATTACCGGCCTGCTGGACCGCCATGAACATAATTCCAAATCTATCGTACTCGACAATAGTGGGAATATTTATGTGAACGTAGGCGCCTATTCCAATGCATGCCAGCTGCAGGATCGTACTAAGGGATCACCCGGGGCCAATCCCTGTCCGATACTCGATTCTGCTGCCGGGATCTGGCAGTTCAGGGCCGATAAGCAAGACCAGACATATGGTGACGGGGTTCACTATGCGACGGGTCTTCGCAATGTGGTCGGACTAGATTGGAATCAGCCGCTGGATCAGCTCTTTGTCATGCAGCATGGCAGGGACCAGCTATTTCAGCTTGACCCTGATCTTTACGACGCAAAACAAAGCGCAGAATTGCCCGCAGAGACGATGTATGCCCTGCGAAAAGGAGACAATGCAGGCTGGCCCTATGTCTATTATGACCAGTTTCAGAAGAAGAAGATCCTAGCCCCGGAATATGGCGGGAACGGTCATACGACCGCAGATGAAAAGGCAATAGACCCGATCGACGCCTTTCCCGGTCATATGGCGCCCGACGGGCTGCTATTTTATACCGGCAATATGTTTCCGGAGAGGTACAGGAATGGAGCGTTTATCGCTTTCCACGGATCCTGGAACAGGGCGCCGGAAAAACAAAAAGGATATTTCGTCGTATTCCAACCTTTTAAAAATGGTAAACCGGACGGCGACTGGGAAGTATTCGCAGACAATTTTGCCGGGTCGGATGATATCAGTTCGCCCTCGCAAGCCTTGCATCGGCCCTGCGGGCTCGCCCAGGGGCCGGATGGCGCCCTGTATGTCTCTGACGATGTCAAAGGAACCATTTACAGGATCACCTACGATAGTAAATAGCCTAACGGGGTATCTACCAATTTGAAAAACACATCAACATGAAAAGGATAGTCTTGGGATTAGTAGTATTGCTGGGAGTGGCAGCGGCAGTCCCGCAGCCTATACAAGCACCTATGCAAAGAGGCAAAGCAATTTACGAACAGACCTGTCTTCCCTGCCACCAGGCTGATGCAGGCGGCGTGCCCGGGATGAATCCCCCTCTCCGTAAAAGCCCTTATGTGCAAGGGGCTCCGACCAGGCTAATCGGTATTATACTAAAAGGGTTGAATGACGGCGTGGAGATCGATGGAGATACTTATTCGAACCCCATGCCTGCCTTCGGCAGCGTCTTGAAAGATCAGGAAATTGCAGATGTTCTATCCTATCTGCGTAGTCATTTTGGCAATAAGGCCGGGCCAATAAACAAACCCCAGGTCAGCAGGATCAGGGAGGCCATGGAAGCCCTGAAGGGGAAATAACAGGCGACCGGTTTTTAGTTATATGGAACGGTTTGCACACTCAGCGTCGAACTGGTCGCACCCGTCAGATAGAGCGTGTAAATGCCCCCGGCCCGAAGACCCGTTACGGTATAATTACCAAAGCTGTTTCCTGTTATAGCATCATAAACCCCTAAAGAAAGAGACCCGGGATTAAGATCCGTATAGCCGGTGGGAATATCTTCCTCAACTAAAGAGGAAAACAGGTTGTTTCCTGTTGAATCCTTAACCTTGATATTCGCAGGTGCACCGTCGGCTAAATGAATAAACTTCACTTTGGCCATCCCGGTTGGCGGAGCAGATAAATCGTCTTGAAAATATACAACTCTTGCCGTTGAACCCTGTCCCGCGAGATACACGGTATAAGACTGGCTATTAAATGTCCATAATGACCCCGTTGCATAAATGCTGTTAGTAGTCGGATTGATAAATTGTGCCTGTAGATCCGTTCCCGGATGCGTAGTGATGTAACCGGATGCATCGGTGAAATCGAGGCCCCCATTGACAAGTGTCTGATTCGCCAGGACAAAACTCTTGGGCCCGGAATTGGGTGCCGCATTGACGACATTCAGGCTCATAGACCCATTAGTATCAACATCATTCTTTTTACAAGAGCCAAATCCTGCAACAAACATCAGGAGAGCCGCTGCTATCGCTAATTTTTCCTTGCTTACATTCCTTTTCATACTTCTTAGATTAATTCGGTTTACATATATTTTACCTTGATCCCGACTTTTATATTAGTGGAGCGCAAGTCCACTTTGAAGTCGTCAAATACCGGTTTTTTCATCTTGTGGTTTGCGTCTGCGCCTGTAAGGATGACGCAGTCAGGAATATCCCAACGATTAAAGCGATGCTGAACAAAATTGCTTTTTTCATATCGTATGTTTGTTTCAATTAAAAAATGAAGAAGATGCTACCCTGTATCACAGCATTTTTATAGTCCGGGCTGATGTTTGAAGAATTAAAATCTCCTACTTTAGAAATTCCCGCAACATATCGCGCGCCGAAACCTAATCCACATTTCATTTGATACCCCAATCCGCCGACGCCGGCCAGGTCCATCTTCTTGGTAAAATTGCTTACACTCTGGTTGCCGGTCTCCTCTTTGATGGGAAAGCCAACCTGTCCACCTCCTTCGATGTATATTCCCCATATTGTTCGATACTTCAGCAGCAGGGGCACGGTCATGTAATATATTTTCAAATTCTCCTTAGTGAAAGTGTATGTTTGGACCTGTGCCCCCTGCGTAGAGAATAAGAATTCTTCCTGAAACGAAAGGCCGCCGATGATCTTAAAATTGACTATTGCGCCTGCGTGGAATCCGAATAGCCCGTTTGTAGACAACTTCAAGTTGTTGAAATTGTAATTCCCATTCGTATAATTGCGGTAAGTCCCGTTGGTGAAATTGCTGTAGTTGGTGCCGGCTTTCAGCCCAAAACTAAGCCTAGCCATGAGACCTTGACCGAAGCTAGAGCCGGAAAGGAAAATAAAGCCAATCAGAAAGAAATTTTTCATGTTTTTTTATTTTTCTGTTACGTTAACGCTGATTCATAAAATAGTCGAATAGTTACATGTACAAATGTAAACCGCCCCAAACAGGCATTCCAGGCTAACCATCGCGAGGCGGACAAATTCGCGTTTTAAACTGCCGGATCCGCCGTGAGATGAATGGGATTTTTACATCGAAGGAACTACGAACAAAGTGAGGATCATGGAGCTCGTCGGTCAAAGTGTCGCCGGATTCGGAAAAATCAGCCTTTCCGCGATAGCCACTGAAGAAATTGGGGTGACTTCGCCTTGCTGACCAGGATTTTGTCTTTAAATGGGATGGTAAGGTTCAGGTACAGTTTACCCGGAAAACCTCATTTCATCCTCTATAAATACTATCCGCATGAGTCAATAGTTTGATGCTAACCGAAAATATAGTTTCATTTTGAGTGATAATAATATCGTCATCCGACAGTAATCTGTAGCGTTCTGCAAGATTAGCAAGCCCATAATTGGTAGATGCTGCAGGGATCAATTTCTTCTGTAAGTTATTTTTTACACAGATCCTGTCATCTGTATAATATATACATACGTTTAAAGGCGCCTGTTCGGTAAGATCGTTGTGCTTTATGGCGTTTTCCAGCAAGGGCTGCAGGGAAAAAGAAGGCAGAGAGTATTCTTTCACTATGTCCTCGGGAATGTCGATGATACAATTCAGAGCGGCCCCGAACCTCATCTTTTGCATTACAAGGTAATCCATCAGTAGTGCCAATTCCTGGCCTACCGTTGACAATTTGGATCTATGGCTAAAAATAGATGCCCGTAAGAAATTCGCCAGGTGAACGATATAGGCGTCCCCCTCTTTAGTGTCTTTTCTATACAGTGTCTTCAACATATTGAGTGCATTGAAGAGAAAGTGGGGATGTATCTGTTGTTTCAGCAAGAGAATGGTAGCCTCTGCATGGGCCGTCTTGAAGTTCGCAAGTTCAAGTTCGGTCTGTGATTTCCAATATAATACCATGACTACCCGATGCAAAATCAGCACTATTGAATTGACCAACGCACTCGAAATAATTAAAATAAATATTAATTGCCGATGCAAATAGGCCAAAGACCTTTCGGAATAATGAGCAAACACCGGGGATAGCAGCAGGTAAACGCCTATGCTTATCAAATAGGAAAGTATATACCTGTACCTGGCAAATTGTTTCGATTTCAGGCCAAACCTTCCACTTAAATAGGTTAAAATCCACAAGTTTGAAAAAGAAATCGACCCAATGGCGATGGCGGTCATCCCCGTAAATAACAATACATGCGGCACACTTTGATCTGCAAAAAGATATAGAAATATTATCCCGGTAATGATCAAGGTCATTACAAAATTCACACGGATGAGACTCTTTACCGGCAATGCAGTTGTCATAAGAAAATAGAATTAAATCCGGGTGTGCATACGGTCTTTGGACTGATATCTTTTTTAGGTGGAAGCTCCATAAAGTTAGAGAAAATTACAGTCTTTGTAGTACATTAGCCGTTCTGCGATAGCCACTGAAGAAATTGGGGCGACTTCGCTTTGCTGACCAGGATTTTGTCTTTAAATGGAATGGTGAGATTCAGGAATAGCTTTCTTGAAAAATAGCTCGAAACGTCCTCAATAGCTTTCCTGCATACTAGAAATTGGCGGTTTGCACGGAAAAAATATTCTCCGGTCAGTTGCTCCAACTCATCCAGTTTTTTGTTCGGGAAATACACCTTTCCGGAAAAGGTAACCAGCCGCGTAATATCCTTTTCAAGGTAAAACAATGCGATGTCCTCCAATTTAACCGGAATGATCTTGTCCTGAACATACACCAGGATGGAAGAAACCCGCTGGGTATTTCGTTCAGAGAGTAATTTCAACATTGCATGGTACTGCGATTCTCCATTAACTGAGAACGCCTGTTTCAGTTGCCTGAATTTTCGTAAAGCTTCGCCGAGTGCTTCTGTGGTAAAAGGCTTTAAAATATAGTCAATTCCGTTCGCTTTAAATGCTTCCAGCGCATATTCATCGTAGGCTGTGCAGAAAATAACAGGCGCCAAAATCTTACCCTGCAAGAATATTTCGAAGCTCAAACCGTCGCCTAATTGGATATCACTGAACACCAGGTCAGGAGCAGGAGCATGAGAAAAATACGCGACCGATTCTTTGACAGAATGAAGCTGGGTGATACTTGTCGCCCCTTCTATTAATTGCCGGATACTTACCTCGAGATCATCGGCAAATCTTCTTTCATCCTCTATAATTACTATCTGCATACGTCAATAGTTTGACTTTAGATATGGATTTCACAATGCAGTTGTCATAAACAAATGTAATTAAATCCTTCTTTTACCAGGCACTAACCCACCCGAAGCGGACAATATCAGGTTCGAATGAAATTTTTTGGCACATTAAATGATTGGGATCCTGGCACCCCGGCCGGGCGGGGCTGCGTCGTCATCGTCTTTGAAAACATTAACTCTGAAAGAAAACCTGCTGCCCTTTCCAGCGTGGCTTTCGATAGCGATCTTTCCCCCTTCCTTTTCGATGAGTTCCTGGCAAAGCATAAGGCCAAGGCCGCTTCCCAACTGCCCGGAAGTATCCTGCCGGTGAAAAGATTGTTTGTTTAAAATTTTGGAAATATCACCCCCTGAAAGACCTGTTCCCGTATCCTGAACAAATAGTTCGACATGATCTTTGTCCGTTTCGTTCCCTATTGTGATCTCCCCTCCCCGATTTGTAAACTTTATTGCATTATTAATCAGGTTGCGCAAAACCATTGTAACAATATCCTTATCTGCAAATACCCATAGACTGGAGTCCGTCTTATTGATCAGGCGGATGTTCTTACCGTCAGCAAGCGCCCTGAACAACCGACAATTTTCTTCGACCACATCTTTTACATCAAAAACGGATGGTATCGACCGGAATCCATCCATCTGGGCCTTCGCCCAAAACAGGAGGTTATTCAACAGATGCCCCGTAACCATCATGTGGTCACCCAACTCAGCGCTGAAAGACATTACCTCCTGCTCTGAAAGCCCTCCACGTTTCATTACGTCAATAGTGGTAAGTATTATGCTGATTGGACCTCTCAAATCATGGGATATAATGGAGAACAACTTGTCTTTCGTCATATTTAAATCCTGTAATACTTTCGCCTGTTCGGCGATCTCCTTGTTCTGCTCCATTACCTTTTCATGGCTGGCCCTTAATTCCATTGTTCTCTCTCCCACCTTCCTTTCCAATTCCCGGTTCTTTTCCTTTATTCTTTTCTCATTCATCCGGACTATTCCATATACGAAGAATATAAAAACGACCAGGTATAGCAAATAGGCCCACCTGCTCCTGTAAAGGGGTGGCAGAATGCGAAAAGTAAAGGACTCGATATTACTGACCTTGCCATACTGATTTCTTGCTCTTGCGCGGATGGTATAATCGGCCTCCGACAAGTTGGTGAATACAGCCTCTCTGTCCGGCACCCAGGAAGACCAACTATTTTCAAAGCCTTCCAGCCTGTATTGATATTCGATCTTCTCAGGATTCTCGAGATCCGACGTGGTAAACCTGAATCGCAGGCTATTGCTGTCAAAGGGGAGGGGCCTCTTCAGACCACCATTTCCTGCCCCCCCTGTGAAGATCAGGGAGTCCTTCACGCTTACCTGTTCAATAATCAAGTGAAGGGGTTTGCCAAAAAGGGGCTTTTCCGGGGAAGGATCATAACTTACCAGTTTCTCACTCGCGCCTATCCAGACTTCATGGGGACTTACAATGAGTATAGGGTCTTCTTCGGAGGAAAATCCGGGAATGGGAAGCGCTATTTTATTAAAAGGAGTCCGCAAAGCCGTGAAGTTGCCATCCGGCTGCCGGTTCAGTATGCCGGCCATTTCACTGTATTGTTCGGACGCGCTCCGGAAATAGATATTTCCGACGCTGTCTTCAACCATTGAATTGATGTAGGTACCGGGCCCCAATGCTTTCCTGAAGGGTAGTATCGGTTGGAACCGGTCTTTTCCGGGATCATATTTATAGATCCCGTCAACCGTTGTTATGACGACCTCTCCATCCGGTCTGCGGTATGGCCGGTTATAGCTACCTGCGGGAAGCCCCTTTTTATCATCGTATAAGCCGGTGCTGATAACAGAATCCATCCGGGTGTTTAACCGTGCCCTGAATATCGATTCTCTTCCATCGCCGATCCATATATACCCAGATGAATCCTGCTGCATATATCTCGCCCACTCGTCAAAGCCCCTGATCTTTTTTTTGATCCAGCCATTCCCTTTTTTTTCAAGCAGAAAAATGCCACTGTTGATGGTTCCCATCAATAAATGGTCCGGATCGTTGTTCAGCTCGCATAAGCTTTGGACATCTTCCTGATCGATTATTTTTTTTGCCGTCTTTCCCGACAGTTCAAGAACGCCTTTGTTACTGGCGACATATAATTTCCCGTGGAAATTATAAAAATTCCAAGCGATGCCTTCCGTACCCGGGACCGCGGAAAATGTCCCTGTATCTTCCTCGTGAAAGATGCCCCTTCCCGTTCCTACATAGCGGTCTGCTCCGGAAAGTCCCAAAGATACTACTCGCCCCACAAAACCATTGACCTTGTCATAATAGGACAACGGAGAATTGGTCAGGATATGGAATATATTGGAAACCGTAGCCAGCCATATATTGTGATGGGCATCCTGGTAAAAATTACCATAGAAAAGATCGGTGCCCAGCATCTCCTTTGAAACAACATTCGATAACTGACCATCCGACGTGAAGAAAAACAACCCCTTCACCGAATACACCATAACCTTGCCATTATCCAGGTAAGCCATGTCCCATATACGGAAGTCTTTAAAATACCTGTCGGAACCGTTTAAAAAAAGACGGAAACGCCTGCCGGGAAGGGCATCGGGATCGAATATCCATAATTTGTTGTGGTCATCCAGCAACAGCCAGGAATTTCCGGCAAATCCTTTTATTTCCCAGACCTTGATACCCTCTAACTCTTTAGTCAGGGGGGACTCCTCAAAAGCTGTATCCTTATAAACGTGAAAGCCATTGGCATCCCATAAGGTCAATTGACCCTTCAACAGCAACAATTGGCCTGCCTTCGCAGGAAATATCGTAAAATTGTTATGGGCATACCGGAATACATAACTCCCGTTACAGAAAAAAACGGTATCTCTAATGACAATGATCTGGCCGATATCTCTGAAATTCCTGTAAGTAGCAGGAAGCCGGTCTATAAGGGAATGATACCGCGAAATTCCCCGGCCGTCCTTTTGGAGATATCCCAATTCCTTATAGGATCCGACATATAATACATCCTGGGAATCGAAAGCAAGCGAATAGACAGCTTTATTGTCAGCGATCGGTATTAGCCTCCACTCATAGCCATTAAATTGTAAAACGCCCTTGCTTTCGGCGGCATAGATCATCCCATCTTTATCCTGGGCAAAACCATAGGTCTGGTCTGATCCCCGATATACTTCCCTTGGATATTTCTGCACAAATAGCTGCTGCCCGAAGACAGTTGGACAGAGCCAAAAAAGCAAAACTATTGCCACTAAATATCTCATTATGACATCTTTATCCGAAAACAGATCGCATTAACTTCATGAATATAATAAAATATCACATATTTCCAGACAGACTGAGATAAATTGCTACAATGAACAACAGCAGAAGAGAATTACCACAGGATGACCGATGGAAATCGACCGAGGGAGATATACTATCATTTGAATATCTTAGCGAATATGAAGAGACAAGTTTTTTCGGTGGGCTGCATTATGTTCTTTCTTTTGTCCGTTGATTCGGCATGGGCGCAGCCAGCTACGGCGGTTCAGCAGGGCTTGGCGGTTCCTCAGGGCATGGCGGTTCAGCCAGCCACGGCGGCTCCTCAGGGCAGCTTAATCCGGGAGGAGGGGGCGATAAGGCAACGATTGTCGCTGGACAAGGGGTGGCTGTTTCATTTGGGGGATATTCCTTTTGCCGTCCCCATGACCCATGATCAGACTTATAACGACTCCAAGGCAGGGAATGCCTCAGGTGCGGCTGCGGTGGGATATAATGACAAGGACTGGGAGGCTGTGATGCTGCCACATGACTGGTCCGCAGGACTCGGGTTTGACTCCACGCTCAATGTCTCGGAAGGCTACAGGCACCGGGGCATCGGCTGGTACCGCCGCACCTTCCGCCTCGATCCTGCCGAAAAAGGCAAACACCTTGAATTGCAATTCGACGGCATCGCAACTTATAGCACGATTTGGGTGAACGGCACGCTGGTACACCGCAACTGGTGCGGCTATACTTCCTCTTATATCGACATTACGCAGCTAGCAAAGTATGGTGACCGGCCGAATGTCGTTGCCGTGCGCGTAGATGCCAGCGCTCACGAAGGCTGGTGGTACGAAGGTGCAGGCATTTACCGTCATGTCTGGCTGGTCAAGCGTTCGCCGGTGCATATCATCACAGATGGCGTGTATGCCAATCCCGTGCGGCAGCCTGACGGCTCGTGGATCATCCCTGCAGAAGTGACGCTGGAAAATTCAGGCAAGCAGCCGGGAACGGTGCAGGTAGAGGTAGGCCTGTACGACAGCAAGGGCAAGCTGATCGATAAAGGAATGGCTTCGGCGAATGTGCCGGCATTGCACCAGGCCGGGGCCAACGTCGGGCTGCTGGTTGCACGGCCTGAACTGTGGATGTTGGAGAGGCCGACGCTGTATACAGTGAGGGCTGTGGTCCGGCAGAATGACAGTACTGTCGACGAGGAAGCGGTGCGGTGTGGTTTTCGAACCATCCGATTCAGTGCCGACTCAGGTTTCTTCCTCAACGACCGGCATGTCAAGCTCAAGGGAGTCTGTAATCACCAGGACCATGCGGGGGTAGGGGTAGCGGTGCCGGATGCCCTCTGGGAATTCCGGTTGCGTAAATTGAAGGAAATGGGTGTGAATGCCTACCGCTGTGCGCATAATCCGCCTGCCGCAGAGTTCTTGCAGGCCTGCGACAGCCTGGGCATACTCGTGATGGATGAAAACCGGAATTTCAACACCTCGCCCGAATATATCCGGCAACTGCAATGGATGGTGCGGCGCGACAGGAACCATCCCAGCGTCATCTTATGGTCGGTCTTTAATGAAGAGCCGATGCAGGGTACGGAAAATGGCTATGAGATGGTGCGGTATATGAGCGCCAGGGTAAAGGACCTGGACACGACGCGGCCGGTGACGGCGGCGCAAAGTGGTGGTCAGCTGGAGCCAGTCAACGTATCGCAGGCGGTCGATGTAGTAGGTTTCAATTACCAGCAGTACAGCTATGATGAATTTCATCAACGCAACCCCACGATGAAGATGACGAGTTCGGAGGATGTGTCGGGGTTGATGGAAAGGGGCGTGTATGTAACAGATAAGAACACGCATCTGATCGATGCGTACGACCTGCAGGCTCCCGATTGGGGGTCTACACATCGCAAGACCTGGAAAATGATCGATGAACGGCCTTTCGTGGCGGGATGCTTCATCTGGACCGGCTTCGATTATCATGGCGAGCCTACACCCTATACATGGCCGTCTGCCAGTTCTTTCTTCGGCTGTATGGACCTCTGCGGGTTTCCTAAGACGGCCTTCTGGCTCCACGAGGCGCAGTGGCGGGACGATATCGATGTTTTGCATTTGGTACCTGACTGGAACTGGCCTGCAGACAGCATCGGCAAAAAAATCAGGGTGATGGCCTTGTCGAATGCTGACAGCGTAAAGCTGGTACTGAATGGCAAAATCATTTCCGGGCAGAAGGTGGATAAATATGAAATGAATACCTGGTTCGTACCCTATGCTCCGGGGCGGCTGGAGGCCATCGGATATAAAAAGGGAAAGATCGTGAGCCGGTATAAGACGGAAACGACCGGCGAGCCGGTGACGCTGGAGCTGGTCGCTGACCGGGATGCCCTGAAGAATGACGGATGGGATGCGATGCCGGTTACGGTGCAGGTGCTGGATAGCAAGGGGCGTCCCGTTCCGACCGCCAATATCCGGATAAAGTTCGAGGTCAGCGGTGGTGGCAGGATCATCGGTCTCGGGAATGGCGATCCCAACTCGCATGAGCCGGAGAAGGGTGACACCCGCAGCCTGTTCAACGGGCTGGCGCAGGTGATCGTGCAGTCGAAAGAGGGGGAGACCTCACCGTTAGTGTTGACAGCCATAGCACCGGGATTGAAGCCGGCGACAATAACGATACCGGTGCGTTCAGTACCTGCGGCGCCATTTGTGAAATAAGAATACCATGGTCAAAACGAGTTTATCGCTGCTGCTGTCTTTTTTTTGTTTGTATTTGCGGGCGCAGAAGCCGGTCGTCATTCGTCTTCAATGTGAATATAAGATGAACCCCATCTGCGTTGACGAGGAAAATCCGTCATTGAGCTGGCAGTTATCGGCCGCGGCAGGCAATTTGACCTCCCGGGACGCCACGCTCCAGGATGTCTCCTTTCGGAATATCAGGCAAATCGCCTATCGGATCCTCGTTGCGGACGATGCCGCCCTTTTAGCGAAGAATATCGGCGATGTGTGGGATTCCAAAAAAGTGATGTCCGATGAGTCGATACAGATACATTATGGCGGAAAGAAGCTGCAACCGGCGAAGACGTATTACTGGAAAGTAATGGTTTGGAATAATAAGGGAAGCGTGTCCGCCTGGAGTAAGTCTGCCAGCTGGCGAATGGGGCTGCCCGGTACGGCCGATTGGCGGGGAGCCCGTTGGATCGCCTATGATACCCTGCCGGATTCCCTTCGAAAGGTGAGTGTGATGTCCAGCGAAGGGGCCGATAAATGGAAGGGCGTCACAGATGTGCTGCCGTTGATGAGAAAGCGATTTTCCGTGCACAAGATGGTCAAAAAGGCAACAGTGTATATCTGCGGCCTGGGACAATTCGAATTAAGCCTGAATGGTAAAAAAACAGGCGATCACTTCCTGGATCCGGGATGGACCCAATATGACAAACATGCGTTGTATGTGACTTTTGACGTGACTGACCAGCTGCTGCCCGGCCAGAATACGCTGGGCATCATGCTGGGTAATGGATTCTATTTTATTCCCGGGCAGCGGTACCGTAAGCTGAGCGGCGCCTTCGGTCATCCAAAAATGATCTGCCGGATGCTCATCGAATATCGTGATGGTACTACCGAAGATATCGTCAGCGATACTTCATGGAAAACGACTGCGGGACCGGTGACTTTTTCGAGTACTTACGGAGGGGAAGATTATGATGGGCGCCTGGAACAGTACGGATGGGACCGGCCATCTTTCAATGACGGGGCATGGAAGCCTGTCATGCTGGTGGATGGGCCGCCGGAATTGGACGCGCAGATCGCCGAACCGCTGAAAATATTCGAGCGCTTTTCTCCCAAAATGATCATGCAGCCCAAACCCGGCATATGGGTATACGATCTGGGTCAGAACGCTTCCGGCATTCCATACCTGGAAGTAGAGGGCAGGAAGGGCAGTGTGATAAAGATCACCCCGGCGGAATTGACCTCCGATGAAGGCCTGGCTATGCAAAAATGGATAGGAGAACCCGTCAATTTCAGCTATACCCTGAGAGGGTCGGGCAGGGAAATCTGGCAGCCAAGATTTATGTACTATGGATTCCGGTATGTACAGGTCGAAGGTGGTGCTCCCTTGGGGAAACCAAACCCCCATCATCTTCCCGTCGTGATCAGTATTCAGGGGCTGCATACACGGAATGCCGCTCCCAGGATCGGGAATTTTTCCTGTTCAAACGATCTTTTCAATAAGACTTTCAGGCTGATCGATTGGGCGATCCAAAGCAATACGACCAGTATTTTCACCGATTGTCCGCATCGGGAAAAACTGGGTTGGCTGGAAGAGGCGCACCTTGTCGGTCCTTCGATCAGGTACAACTACGATATTGCCAATCTGGTACACAAGGTAATACGGGATATGATCCAGTCGCAAACACCCGAAGGTCTTATACCCGATATTGCACCGGAGTATACAAAGTTCGAGGGTGGTTTTCGCGATTCGCCGGAGTGGGGCAGCAGCGGGATAGTCCTGCCATGGTATGCTTATGAATGGTATGGAGACAAGGCGATCCTGGAGGAAAGCTATGCGATGATGAAGAGCTATGCCGGTTACCTGGAAAAGAGATCGAAAGATCATCTTCTTTTTTTCGGGCTGGGCGATTGGTATGATATCGGCCCCAACCCGCCCGGTGAATCTCAATTGACCCCATCAGGGATCACTCCCACGGCTATCTACTATTATGATCTTACGATTTTGGCCCGGGTCGCCGACTTACTGGGCAGGGATACTGATGCCGAGACTTATAGCACGCTGGCTAAACAGGTGAGGGAGGCATTTAACCGGGCTTTTTTCAATCCGGAAACAAAGCAATACGGTACCGGCAGCCAGACGGCCAACGCTGTGGCAGTGTATATGGGTTTGGTGGATTCTGCGAACAGACCTGCCGTGATCGATAATATCATAAAAGATATCCAGGCGCGGCACAATAGTCTTACGGCGGGGGATATTGGTTACCGCTATCTTTTGCGGGTGTTGGACGATGCAGGCCGGTCGGATGTCATCTATGACATGAACAGCCGGTCGGACAGGCCGGGTTATGGGTATCAGCTGGCACACGGAGCCACCGCGCTGACGGAATCCTGGCAGGCGTACCGGAATGTATCCAACGATCATTTTATGCTGGGGCACCTGATGGAATGGTTTTACAGCGGCCTGGCAGGTATCCGGCCTGCGGCCAACGCCATCGCATTCAAAGAAATCGATATCAGGCCCGAGCCGGTGGGAGATGTGACCTATGCGAATGCCAGTGTGCAGTCACCATATGGTCTGATCACCAGCCGGTGGAAAAGAGAAGGAAATGGTTTTCGGCTGGTCGTGGACATACCAGCCAATACCCGGGCCAATATATATCTTCCGGCCACGCCCGCGGCCATCATCACGGAGTCGGGGCACACCGTGTCGAAAAATAGCCTTTTAGTATTCGCAGGCTTCCGGGATGGCCGGGCCGTCTATCAGGTCGGGTCCGGTAAGTACGACTTCCGGGTAAGGGAGTGATTACTGTGTGCGTTGTTTATTTCAGCTTATTCTTCCGGAGCGAATATTTGTAAAAATCTTCCACTTTTGTCCTGGCCCATGGGGTCTTCCGAAGGAACTTCAAACTGGATTGCACAGAGGGGTTATCCGTAAAACACCTGATCCGGATATGCGTCCCCAACTCTTCCCAGCCATAGCTTTCGGCCAGGTGTGTGACGATCCTTTCCAGGGTCAATCCATGTAACGGGTCTTTCGATGCCCCTTGTGGCTCCATATTTTCCTGATTTGACTAACAAATATAGATAACCTGGCCTAGATTTGTAACATGCAACTCCAACACCCCCAGTTGATCGACCTGTTGAAAAAAGCCTATTCAGCAGAGAAAGCGGCCGCCTTCGCCTATCAGGGTCACGCCGCCTCTGTTAAAAGCCCGGCCGAAAAAGTGGCGATCAGGCAAATAGAACTGGACGAGTGGAACCACAGGAAAGAGGTTTTGCAATTAATGGGTCAATATGGCATTCAGCCATCGAAATATTATGAGTGCAGGTTTCATATCGTGGGCAAAATAATTTCATTTAGCTGCTACGTCATCGGATGGTTCATGCCTTTTTATTTCGCCGGCAGATTAGAGAGCGGCAATGTGTGTGAATATTTTCGGATGAAGCAATACTTCAATTCTCTTGGCATACATGAGCATGACAAAATACTCTATGATATGGGGATAAAGGAAAAAGAGCATGAAGTATATTTTCTGGAGGGGATTAAAACGAACAAACTTCTGCCGATTTTCGAAAAATTATTTTCGTGGGGTGACAGGAATAGCTTTAATAATATCGATCTGGATAAAAAATATCCGGTAGAAGAATCGGGGGATTATTGTAAGAAATAGGGGGTAAAGCTTAAATTCACATTATGGAGCAAGAGCAGCATATCGTCAGCATATTGTCTATACAAGACGTCACGCATGATGTCAGGGCGTACAGGCTGGAGAAGCCGGCGGGATATCGCTTTGTGCCGGGGCAGGCGACGGACGTCGCGATCAATAAGGATGGCTGGCGGGAGGAGAAGCATCCATTCACCTTTACGAGCCTGAACGAATATCCCTATCTTGAATTTACGATCAAGTCGTATCTCGATCATCATGGGGTGACCAATGAGTTGTATACCTTAAAAGCGGGAGATCAACTGATCCTGCACGATGTCTGGGGCGCTATCTCCTACAAGGGCCCCGGCTATTTTATTGCAGGGGGCGCGGGCATCACTCCTTTTATCGCCATTCTACGACAACTGCATAAAGACAAGGCGATTGGTCAAAATCAACTTTTTTTCTCGAACAAGACTCCCGCAGACATCATCTATCACGAAGAGTTGGATACTATACTGGGACAAAATGCGCATTATGTGCTGACAAAGAAGGACAATCCTTCCTACCTGAAAGGGCCTATAGATAAAACATTCCTACTGCGGGAGATAAAAGACTTCTCCCGCCCCTTCTACGTCTGCGGTCCGGATCAAATGGTGAAAGACCTTACCCGGATATTGGGGGAATTGGGCGCGAAGCCGGATTCGGTCGTGTTTGAGAAATAATCAATCCAGTCCTCCCCGTCTGATGGCCTTCACCTGGACGGGCCACTTAGTCTGCTCGCCTGTCCTCGGATTGATCGGCATCACCGCCTTCTCTGTGGAAGCCCGGTTGGGGTCCTCGCTCGCCATATAAGCCAGGATGGCGACGAGCACTACGTTGTTGCGCAGATCGTCGAACACCAGCTTGTCATAAGTATCCCGATTGGTATGCCAGGTATAATTGAAGTAAGACCAATTCAACGCTCCCAGTGAGAAGCCCGGCGCGCCTACCGCATCGAAGGAAGCGAAGTCTGAACCGCCCCCACCCGGCGCACCGGGGAAAGTGGTCTTTATGGTATCGCGGATCTCAGCGGGCACCTTGCTGAGCCAGCGGCTCAGGTAGTCATAGGCGTTAAGATAACCCTGCCCCGACATACTTATCACCCGGCCTGTGCCATTGTCCTGGTTAAACAGCGCCTGCAGCTTGCTGACGGTATCCGGGTGATCCTCCACAAATGCCCTGGAACCATTCAGCCCTTCTTCCTCACTTCCCCAGTGACCTACGAGGATCGTCCGCTTGGGATGCGGATATACCTTTTGCAGGATACGCATGGCCTCCATCATCATCAGCGTACCCGTTCCATTATCGGTGGCGCCGGTGCCTCCATCCCAGGAATCGAAGTGCGCAGACAACATCACATATTCGTCGGGCTTCTCTGTGCCCCGGATGCCGCCGACCACGTTGAAAGTGGGTACCACTCCCCTTTCCCTGGATTCAGTATGGACACTAATCTTTGGATCAGCCCCGGACTCGACCAGCCGGTACAGCATGCCATAGTCTTCCTGCATTATATCTATAGACGGGATTTTCCTGGTATAGGCACCGAAGATCTTATCTACACCAAAACCCACAGACCAGTATGAGGAGACGATGCCGGCTGCTCCGGCTTTTTCGAGCGCGACGGGTAAGGTGCGAGTGGTATAACCCGCCTTCTTAATGCGGGCGTTCCAGTTGTCGGTCATTTCCTTCCGCTGGTCTTTCATCTTCAGGAAGGAGGCGGATGTCCCGAATTGTTCCCAATTGTCGTCAGGCCTGCCCGTGGGCTGCAGCACGGACACCATGACGAATTTTCCTTTCACCGAAGGCATCCAGGCCGCGTAGGCCGATGAATCCGCAAGATCGGGGAGGATGACGAGGCCTGACGTGATTGTTTTGTTACCCATACCCGGACACCAGGCCAGCTGCGTAGCTTCCAGGCTTCGCACCCGCGGCGATACCATGTCGATATGAGATATCCCCCTCTCCCATCCTCTCCAGACACCCCAGTTCTGGGCCTCGGCATGGATACCCCATCCGGCATATTTTGCGAGCGCCCAGTCGCGGGCCTGCTCCATCTGCGGCGTCCCCACGAGTCTTGGTCCGATGCTGTCGAACAACTCGTGCGCCAACAACTGCAGTTGGGAATTGTCGTGTTCTTCCTTTTGGATGGCTTCTACGACCGGGTCTTTGGGCGCCTGGTCGGGCCCCGATTCGCGGCGGCCCTGTGCATGGACGCTTGTAGCAGCCAGCGCCAGCATAACGGAGGTGACGATAAGTTTTCTCATAGGATTCGAATATAATCAATTCACCCGCCCGCTGCGCGGGAAAATGACGGGCGGTTTCATATATTCGCCCATGCCGCAGTCGAAAAAGCAAGCCGCCAAAAAAAAGGAACGTCTCATCGCTGTCATCCCATCCGGGAAAAGAGAAGCCTCATCGGCAGACATGATCTATGACGTCGTCCGCCAGGTTCCGGCCGGGCGCGTCACCACCTATGGCGCCATCGCCAAATTGCTCGACCTGCCCAACGCCCGGATGGTTGGCCATGCCATGCGCAGCGTCGACGATAAGGGCAGGCCTGTCCCCGCGCAACGCGTGGTAACCGCCTCGGGTCATTTGTCCCATGACAGCACCGGTAGCCGCCGTAAATTGCTGATCAAAGAAGGTATCCAATTGAAAGGCGACAAGGTCGTCGACTTCGCGAAGTTATTCTGGGACCCGGCTGTGGAGTTGTGAAACGAGGGCCTATATGGTGCGGTGCCGGATGGCGATGCCGGTTGGGATATTGATTTTGTCTATGTCTCCATCAAAACTATCTATACTGTCTATGGCGAATATTTCGATACATTTGGGAACATACTTAAAAAATATGCACGATTATGGAAAATAATACGCTTCATTACGCGACAGTGCACCATCCGGGAGCAGCAGGCAAGTGCCCATTTATCGGGGGCCATTTGAAAGAGACGGCAGGCGGGGGAACGAGAAACCGCGACTGGTGGCCGAACCAGTTAAACCTGAACATCCTGAGACAAAACTCTACTTTGTCTGATCCGATGGACAAGGGTTTTGATTACGCGGCGGAATTCAAAAAATTGGACCTAAATGCAGTTAAGAAAGACATCACCACTGTGCTGACGACCTCGCAGGCGTGGTGGCCGGCGGACTTTGGCCACTATGGCCCGTTTATGATCCGGATGTCATGGCACGCGGCGGGTACGTACCGGATCTCGGATGGACGGGGCGGTGCGGGAAGGGGGATGCAGAGGTTCGCTCCACTAAACAGCTGGCCTGACAATGCCAACCTGGACAAGGCACGCCGGTTACTCTGGCCGGTGAAACAAAAATATGGGAAGCAGCTTTCCTGGGCGGACCTGATCGTGCTGACGGGGAATGTGGCCCTTGAGTCTATGGGATTCAAAACATTCGGTTTCGGCGGCGGACGCCAGGATGTATGGGAAGCGGCTGAAGACACCTACTGGGGTGCAGAAAAAGAATGGCTGGGCAGCAAACGGTATGAAGGCAACCGCGAGTTGGAAAACCCCCTGGCAGCGGTTCAGATGGGTTTGATCTACGTGAACCCGGAAGGCCCTGACGGGAATCCTGATCCTCTTGCTGCCGCCCGCGATATCCGCGAGACGTTTGGCCGGATGGCGATGAACGACGAAGAAACGGTAGCACTGATTGCCGGCGGCCATAGCTTTGGTAAAACGCATGGCGCCTCGGATGCCGGGAAATATGTGGGCAAGGAACCGGCTGCTGCCTCTATCGAAGAGCAGGGACTTGGCTGGAACAATTCCTATGGCAGCGGTAATGCAGGCCATACGATAACCAGCGGGCTGGAAGGGATCTGGACGGTTACACCGACAAAATGGAGCAATAATTTCTTCGAGAACCTGTTCGGCTTTGAATGGGAACTGACGAAAAGCCCGGCAGGCGCCTTCCAATGGGTGCCGAAAGACGGCGGCGGCGCGAATAAGATACCCGATGCATTCGACCCGACAAAACGCCATGCGCCCACGATGTTGACGACGGACCTCTCCTTAAAGGTTGATCCTAGCTACGAGGCTATCTCCCGGCGTTTTCTTGCGAACCCGGACCAATTTGCCGATGCGTTCGCGCGCGCCTGGTTTAAACTGACGCACCGCGACATGGGCCCCCGGGTACGTTATCTTGGTTCGGAAGTACCTGCCGAGGTACTGATCTGGCAGGACCCTATTCCGGCTGTCACGCATGCGTTGATCGACGACAAGGACATCGCTGCATTGAAAGACAAATTGCTGAATTCCGGGCTGACCATTTCGCAACTGGTGACTACGGCGTGGGCTTCGGCCTCTATCTATCGCGACTCGGACCGGCGGGGCGGCGCGAACGGCGCACGTATCCGGCTGGCCCCTCAAAAAGATTGGGCGGTCAATGACCCGGCGCAACTGACTGGTGTGCTGGCGACGCTCGAAGGCATCCAAAAGGAATTTGGAAAGGCGGTTTCACTGGCGGACCTGATCGTACTCGGCGGAAGCGCAGGCATCGAAAAAGCGGCTAAGAATGCCGGTTATACGCTGACGGTACCTTTTACACCCGGTCGCGCGGATGCATCGCAGGAGCAGACTGATGTGGATTCGTTCGGGGCGCTTGAGCCGGCTGCCGATGGATTCCGCAATTATGCACAGCCGCACTATGCCGCAAAAGCAGACGTATTTCTGATAGACAAAGCGCAGCTGTTAACACTAACCGCACCGGAATTGACAGTGTTGGTGGGCGGGATGCGGGTACTGAACACGAACTTCGATCATTCGTCCCATGGAGTGTTCACGCGCCGGCCGGAAACGCTGAGCAACGACTTTTTCGTCAACCTTCTGGATATGAGCACCAAG
>Ga0302312_10000625_pt1 | contig 24551 bp, 16 predicted proteins | sample III_Palsa_N2_1_FD_200529 | JGI IMG/M metagenome (GOLD analysis project Ga0302312, IMG submission 200529) | Peat permafrost microbial communities from Stordalen Mire near Abisko, Sweden - III_Palsa_N2_1 | ecosystem: Environmental > Terrestrial > Soil > Palsa > Peat permafrost | place: Sweden... | reverse complement strand
GCCGTCAGGAATAAGCCCGGTTTGAGAAGGTTCATGATCAATCAATTTTTTTAAAAACGATCGGCTCTTTCTCCTTACCGACGATAAACGAAAAGAAATCCCGCAACCCCTGGTATTCATCGAGACTGTAAAAGGCCTTCCTGATCTGCAGCCTTGTCCGGAACTGGATCGTCTTGCCGTCCGACTGAATATCATAGGTAAAAAGACCCGTACTATCTTCCAGCTTGACGCTCGCGGACTTCGGCAGCTGATCAACGACATAGCCCTTCGGTACCTCCATGTTCAGCACATAGGTATTATCGAAACAAAAAGGCATCTCGACAGGGTAATGCCGGGTGACGGCATTGAACGGGTTATTATTGAACCGTTCGTGCAGTATCGGGTTGAAGTATATGGTCTTCCGGGTAAAATTATATTTCATGGCATAATGCCAGCTGACGGGCTGATCGGGCGAAGCCAGCGAATCAAAGCCATAGCCCTCCATTTGCTTGTAATCCGCCATCGTTTTTTCCAGGTTCTCGAAGAACTGATCGGGCGTTTCCCGTTTCATCCGCTGACGCAGTTCCATGGATTCAAAAATACCCGCCCGGCGCGTATAGCTCCCGATATAACCGCTGTCGGTATTGGCCAGCATCAGCAGCGTCGTCCTTTTCTCCGTCACGGAGTCTGAAAACAACGGTACCCTGTCCAGCGTGTTGTCGATCACCCGCGCCCAGCCATTATAGCATATCTCCGGCAGCTGACCAAAGCCGAGATAAGGTTTGGAAGCATCCAGCAGATAAGTATTTCCACCCGCCCTCACCCGGCAGATCACATAGTTGTAGTCGTTGAGCAGCGGATAATCATCCACGGCGAGCCCATGCGTACGGGTGCTCAGGATCACCGGCGACGCTTCAAAGCCGGCATGACGGCATAGTACGGTCAATAGTAAGTTGATATCGGCAACATTTCCCCGTTTATCCTCCCATACCTTTTTTAACGGCTGGGTCATATAGATGCCTTCTTTGTTTGAACAATCGAAATGATCCCGTACATAAGCATAGATCTTCGCTAAAGATGCCTGAGAGATGGCCAGTCCCGCGGTTATGCCTTTCAGCCCATCATCCAACCAGTGGTTCCGGTCCGTAAGCGGCGACCCGAATTTATCCATCCCCGACAGTTCATTCACCAGCTCGTTCCAGTTGGAACGGTAGGTTTTGTTATAACCGTTCATCCGAACGGCAGACAACTGAAAGCTGATCAGGCTAAGATGATTGGCCAGTGTCGTGGTATAGGGCTCCGGCCGTTCCAAAGCGGGCACCCCCTGCAAGGCCCAGATCCTGCGGATGGTTTGTCCCGACCATGTACCGATAAAGCCGTTGAAATTGACGGGAAATTCCGCGGTGGAAAAGATGGTACTATCGACAACATATTTCTGATAGCCCTGGTGCTTGACGGCATAATCATACAAGGTAGGGACCGTGACATCGTATTCACTCCACAGTACCGGATAACCACCCTGGAAGGTCCATGTCGGGATGAAGGCGCCGGTGTAAACGATCCTGATGGTATATTCGATAACCGACCCTTCCTTCACGTTTGGGAAGACAACCTTCTCCTGGTTAAACTCCCCGTTCTGATCCTTGAAAATATTGCTCTTGTCTACCTTGGTGACCATCAGCCTCCCGTCCTCGAGATTGTACGTGGCCCCCTTGAAGCTTTCGATAGAAGGCGGGTTCATGCTCGATTTCCGTAAGGTCGACAGCGTAAAGTTAGCCAGGTTGAAGGCATTCTTGTTCAGCAGCCGGATCCGGGTATGCCGTTCGAGGATATAGCTGAAAGCACGGCTACCAGCATAAGACGGCTCGAAGTTGACCTCGCCGTGATCGAATAGAATGACGGCATTGGCGGTACTGTCGATAGAATAAACGGCAGGCGCAAAAGTCGCGGGAGTGACGGTGCCGAAGTCCATGTCCGGACGCCCCTGCGAGCTGGTATCCTGACCGGCGCACGACACACAAAAGCCGACAAACACAGGAATCAGGAAAATGGTACGTTTCATCCGGCTGCATTTTACCGGCTCAAAATAGGCAAATTCCTCTTTATCAGATGTTAACGCTTCCCATTCAAATGCACCTATCTTTGCCCGATGGAGTATTTCAAAAAGCTGACCACCCTCCTGAAAACCGAACAGGCAGAAGACCGCCGTATCTATCAGCACCTGGCGCAGCATTCCTCCATTGCAGAACGCAGGGCCGCCGGCCTGGCCTGGTACCCGGTGGCCATCCGGGACACGGAAATCGGCCGCGGTGATTACCTGACCGTAGAGGTCGAACGGACTACGCACGCTGATATCGCCCACCAATTACGCTTTGGCGCACCGGCAGCCCTCTTTTCCAACCATGATCCTCATGCGGACCGCCTGGAAGGCACCATCACCTTTCAGGGGGGCAACAAGCTAAAGATCACCCTGCTGACGGACGAATTGCCGGAGTGGGCCCGCAATGGTAAATTGGGGATCGACCTGCTATTCGATGACAACAGCTATACGGAAATGTTCGGAGCGCTGAAACGGGCGGAGGCTTTGGCGGAGAAAAAAGAAGAAGGCGCGCTGGTGCGGGTATTAACGGGGCAGCAGGCAGCGACCTTCGACCGCGAACAGCCCCAGCCGTCCATTCCTGTCGGGCCCGAACACAACGCTGGCGCTTCTGAGCTCGACCGTTCCCTCGAACGGTCTCTCACCGGGCTCAATCCCTCGCAACGGGCGGCCGTAGAAAAAATCCTGGCGGCGAATGAACTGGCCATCGTACACGGTCCTCCCGGCACAGGCAAGACAACCACGCTGGTGCAAGCCATCAAAGCCCTGGTCCGCCGGGATGGCGAGCGGGTGTTGGTCGTAGCCCCCAGTAATACCGCCGTTGACCTGTTGAGCGAGAAGTTGGCCGACGAAGGATTGAATGTCCTGCGCATCGGTAATCCGGTGCGTGTGTCCGAACGGCTGCAGTCTCTTACCCTGGACAGCCGAATGGCGGAACATAACGCCGTCAAAGAAGTAAAGAAGCTGAAGAAAAAAGCCGGCGAATTCCGCGATATGGCCCATAAATACAAGCGTAATTTCGGCAAGGCAGAAAGGGACCAGCGCAAAGCGCTTTTCGATGAAGCCCGCAGCATCATGAAAGAAGTTGAACGCCTCGAACAATACGTCGTCGACGACGTGCTGGCCAAAGCACAGGTCGTCACTGCCACACTGGTAGGCGCGAGCCATTATACTGTCCGCCATTTGCAATATCGCACCGCAGTGATCGATGAGGCCGGCCAGGCGCTGGAACCCGCTTGCTGGATACCGGTCCTTAAGGCGCAACGGCTGGTGCTGGCAGGAGATCATTGTCAGTTACCGCCGACAGTGAAATCGGATGAGGCTGCACAGGGCGGCCTGGCCATTACCTTGATGGAAAAGAATGTCGCACTGCACCCGGAAGCCGTCGTGCTGCTCGAAGAACAATACCGGATGCACGATATGATCATGGGCTACGCCGGAGGCGTTTTTTATAATAGCCAGCTGCGGGCGCATCCTTCCGTGGCGGGGCATACATTGTTTGCAGGAGACCTCCCCTTGTCCTTCGTGGATACGGCCGGCTGCGGCTATGAGGAACGGCAAGAGGGCGCAGGGCTGTCCAACCCGGAAGAGGCCGCCTTCCTGCTGAAACATGCCACCCGGCTGGTCGCCGAATTGGGCGCCCACTACTCTGTCGCCGATTTCCCGTCCATCGCCATCATCTCTCCTTACCGGCTACAGGTACAGCTGCTGCAGGAATTGCTGCCCCACTCGACTGCCCTCCAACCTTACCTCCATCGGATCTCTGTCAATACGATCGACAGCTTCCAGGGACAGGAGCGGGATATCGTCTATATTGGCATGACCCGGAGCAACGATGACAACAGGATCGGTTTCCTCTCGGAGGTGCGCCGCATGAACGTGGCTATGACCCGCGCCCGCAAAAAACTGGTTGTCATCGGTGACAGCAGTACGTTGTCCCAATCTTCCTTCTATGCCGGCTTTATTGCGTATGCAGAGGAAAAGGAGGCGTATCGGAGTGCTTGGGAGTTTGTAGAAGACTGAGCCGGCCGGCACCCAGCCGGCCTAATTACTGAAATCCAATGGCACAATTAACTTAAAACTAATATTCCTGCCCATATTGAAAACCCCCACTCTGTCCGTGGTATAGTTAACCGGGTAATATTTGAATCTGCTCATGTAGTCCATATAAGGGGTATTAAAGAGATTGGAGCAGATAATATAAATGCTACAGGTAGTACGCCCTTTGGAAACGATATCCCCGCCTGCCCCGGCGCTGAACAGTACGTACCCCTTTGTAGCAGTTGTACTTGCCTTGTATTCAAAGGGCGTAAGAGCCGTATTCAATCCGTTGTAAATAGCGTACTGCTCATAAATGTCTTTTTGTTCGAAGCAGTCCAGGACGCCGGCTTTCAGGTAGGCGTTGCGAATAGAAAGGCCAACTTTCCTGATAGGGAATTTAATGTCCGCGGTAATCCGCGTCGGAGGAACGAATGGCAGGTATTTAGTGGAATCGGACACACCCAACAAACCCCCTGCGACCACACTCAGCGTGGAATTAAGCTCGATCCAGGGAAGATTCGCCGGGTGCACATTGAATACCAATTCTCCGCCATAGAGCCGAGCTCTGGTCTGCGTATATTTATAGACAGGAGCCGCCCCCAGACCCGCCGCATTGAGGGAATTATTGATAGAATCGCCGCCGAATACACTTTGAAGGCCCTGGGCATAAATGAAATCGTGGAGGCTGTTGTTGAACAAGTCCAGCTCAAGGCCTATATCCTTTGAATTGATGCCGAGCGCCATATCCTCCTCCAGGCTGGTCTCGGGCTTGAGTGTCGGATCCCCGATCTCATACACCACTGTACCGTCATGCACCCCGTTGGCGGCGCATTCCGCCACGTTGGGCGCCCGCCAGCCCCTGGCAATATTCGCTTTGGCATAGATGCTCTTTGTTAAGGCATACGTGCCCCCAAAGCTGAAAGACATCCCGTTAAACCGCGAAGTAAATCCTTGGAACTCATGGAAGGCATCGGGCGCATCGGGAGCGGCAGGCGCCTGGGTGGTCGAATCCACCCAATGGTCCAGCCCATTGAAGGTTCTGGTATCGTACCGTATGCCCCCACTTAAATTTAGCTTGCCTATTTTCTGATTGGCGATCGCAAAGCCGCCGATCTCAAAAAAGTTGTAATTAGGAATGAGCAACAACGTTCCCAGGCTCTGCGAAGATTGATAGACGCCATTGGCCCCCGCGGACATGTTGAACCCTCCGAACTGCGGAGATACATACCGGACATCATACGTCACGCCTTTCGAATAATAATAGATATCCGGAGTATTCGGTATCGTCGGATCGTTGGTCTCCTGGCGTTGGTTTTTTTGCAGCGAGAAAATGGCATTGATATGGCCTGTACCGACAGCAAAAGCGTTATCCCAGACGACCTTTGCATGCCGGATCCTTTGGTTGATAACAAAGGGAGTGTAAGAGGTCTGTTCCTGATGGGTCGGTATGACATATGTTGCTGCTCCGCCGTTAAGACCCGGGTAGGCCACCTGTCGCTCCAAAATTCCCGTGGCAGAATCTCTGGTACCATCGACGATTCCCGTGGCCATATCGAAATAACTGACGTGGAGTTGAGTATAGCCCCACCGGCGGTGAATGCCCAAAGTAGCGTCTGTATTGAAATTGCTAAATTGGGTATTCAACGCATACCCATCATAGGGGTCCTGGTAGGAGTGCGCCATGGTATTGTCGATCCGGGCACTCCATGAAATACCGTCCTTCGTGCCTGCGATATGTCCCATGGTATTGATCAGCCCGTTATTAGTCTGATAATTGACCAGGATATCTCCTTTTGTTTGGCCCTCCGGAAGCGGGTCTGCAGGTATGAGGTTGACGACGCCGGCAATGGCGTCGGAACCATAAGCCAGCGACGCAGGCCCCTTTAAGATTTCATACTTATGCACCGCATCGGGGTCCGCCTCAATCCCGAACTCGTCAAACCAGGCCTGATCGACCTGTTCCACCCCGTCGTTGATCGTCAGCACCCTGTTGTAGCCCAGGCCGCGGATGACAGGCTTTGATATGCTTTGACCATCCGTCATGGCTGAAACGCCCGGTTCCTTTGCTATGGCATCGATTACGTTGGTAGAGGTATTTTCTAATAATTGGCTGTAACTCACCGTATTGATGGCATACGGAGTATTTTGCTTTTCCGTTGCAGCAGGGACACCGGTGACAATCACATCTTTCAGCGTAGTTGAAGAAGGGCTTAAGCTGTAGTTCCTGTTGATCACCCCTTTGACAGCCACTTCCTCCACTTGCCGTGCGTACCCGATCATGCTGATAGAAATTACATAAGCGCCGGAAGGCAGGTCCCTGATCATATAAGTCCCATCGCGACCCGAGACAGCGCCCAATTTCAAATCAGAAATATAAACGGATGCGCCGACCAATGGAGATCCACTAATGGCATCTGTTATTTTCCCGCTGACCACAGTCTGAGCATGAATAGAAACTGGCAGGGCAATCAACAGGAATAGGCCTTGTAAGTTCTTTGTTTTGAACATAATCACAGTTTAGGTATACCATTGGTTAAGATCGGGGCATTGCCTGCTTTTTCCTCCAGTGCCACCTATACCGGAACAATGTGGCGGCGACCAGGACGATACCACAGATCTCCGACAGCATCTTCTCCGCATCCAGCCAGTCCACCGGTCTGTCCTTTAGCTCGGGGTCCATCATGACCCCGTGGATAATGAACAATATCGCAGTGCCATAGGAGATCAGGTGGATATTTTTCCAGCTCCTGAACCCCAGCTTTCTTTTCACCGCCTTTTGCGTAGAAATGATAACGACGATCACCGCATAAAGCGCCAGCGCACCCAGCACCGTCTGAAAAGGCTGATGCCTGGCGTACGCAGGCCAGATGATATCCGCAAGCCTGTACCGGAGGGAAGTATCGGGCAGCAAAAGCAGCGGATGCGCCAGGGCAAGCGACAGGGCGACATAAGCCGTCCAGTTGTGCATGTCGTCGATACTGATCCTTTTCACCAGCGGTGGCAATTTTTTCCATACCGGCGAACGCCGGTAGGCGGTGCTGAGCAACATACCCAGCAGCAGGTTAAAGGTCAGCACCGCCGTCGCAATAAGGCCAATGGTAGATGAAATGTCCAGCCAGCTTGCATCCATTTCGAATCGGATTGATCAGTATTATTTTTTTTCGTCCTCGCTCTCTTTTGGGCTGATCATCGGCACCTGTCGCTCGTATACCAGCTTATTCAGCTGCGTTATACCGGTATGGATGATGTCGTTCAACCGGTTCAGTTGTACATCCGCCCGGGCGCTCAGATCGGCAAAGACCTCATGCGCCTGCCTGCTGGGCGCATGATACCCGTCGGAAGCAAACCCGTAAATACCGGATAGCTTGTCATTCAGCCTGATCGGATAGTTCAGCATATCCTCGCTGCTCTTGGACTTTGTCTGATATAAGGCCTCTTCGATGCCTGTCAGCTGTCGGATAAGGCTGTCCGATAGTTTCCGGATCGGTTTGGCGGTACTGTCCAGGCGGCCGTTCAATTCCTGCAATTGCGTACGGAGACTTCGGATACGTAGGATGGCCTTCTGGACGGCATCGTATTTATCCCGGACCTGTAAGAGAAACCCGACCTGCGCATCATAATCGGCCTCCGTCATATGATAGTTGGGGTCAGCCTTGATGGTAAAGGAAACGTCGGCAGAATCCTGGTCATACCGGATACGCGCCGTATAATGACCGGGCGCGGCCTTGGGGCTTCCGGCGCCACCGGTCCACAGAAGCATCCCGGGTACCTTTTCTGCCGGGGGATACTGCATATCCCATACAAAGGTATTGATACCCCGGTCGCAGTCCAGCTGCGTTTCCGGCTCCTTCGATCCCGAGCTGAACGTACGGATAGGTTTCCGTTGCTTGTCATAGATCGTTATGGATACGTGCGGCGAATCCGGTGCATCTTTTAGCCAGTAATGAAAGACGACGCCGTTGGGCGGGTTCTGGCCGATGTTCGCAATAGAACGGTCACCGCGGTTGCGGCGGCCACCGCCTTCCATCCGCCATGCATCTTCCACCGTGAATACATGCAAATGCGGCTGTAAAGCATCGGCAGACAGCTGCTGTACAAGGTTCAGATCGTCCAGCGCCCAAAATGCGCGGCCCTGCGTCGCAATGATCAGATTATTATCCCTGATGGTCAGATCCGTCACCGGCACGATGGGTAGGTTCAGCTGGAAGGGCTTCCAGTGCTCGCCATAATCAAAGCTGATATACATCCCATATTCCGTTCCTGCATATAGCAGCCCGGGTCTGCGGCGGTCTGCACGGACGACACGCGCAAAGTGCGTGGGGTCAATACCTTTAGTGATCAGCCGCCAGGTTTTACCATAGTCTTCTGTTTTGTAAATATAGGGAGTGTAGTCATCGAGCCGGAACCTTGTCCCGACAAAATAGGCTGCCCCTTTTTCCGACGGATCGGGTTCGACGGAGTTCCACAGCATCCATTTCCCGGCCGTCGGCGGCGTAACGTCCTCCCAATGCCCGCCCCCATCTTTGGAAACATGGATCAGCCCGTCATCACTGCCCGCCCACAACAGGTCTTTTTCCAGCGGCGACTCGGTGGCCGTAAAGATGGTGCAATAGTATTCCGCTGAAGTATTGTCTTTGGTGATAGGGCCACCGCTCGGGCCCTGTTTCGATTTGTCATTCGTCGTCAGGTCGGGGCTGATCTGCCTCCAGCTTTGTCCTTCATCTTCCGTCACGAACAGGCAGTTTCCCGCAGCATATAAACGATGTGGGTTATGCGGAGAAAAGAAGATAGGATAATCCCATTGGAACCGGTATTTCAGTGAGTCGGCACCCGACCCTGTCGGATTGTCGGGCCATACGTCGATGGCGCGGTTCTCGCCGGTGCGGTGGTTCAGCCGGCCGAGATAGCCGTCATAGTTGCCGCCATAGACGACATCGGGGTCCAGCGGGTCGGCGATGATCCAGCCGCTTTCAAAGCCTGCCGTCGGTTCCCAGTCCCTGGCCGTGATACCCGCCCCGGACGTTCTGCTTTTGATCCGGACGCTGGTGTTGTCCTGCTGCGCGCCCAGGATATGATAGGGGAAAGCACTGTCGGTGTGTACGCGATAGATCTGTGCGGTAGGCTGGTTATCGAGACTGCTCCAGTCATTGCCGCCGTCAAAGCTGACCTGCGCCCCGCCGTCATCAGCGAGGATCAGCCGGTGACCATCCGAAGGATCGATCCAGAGATCATGATGGTCGCTGTGCGGCGAAGGGAAATGTGCGAAAGTCTTCCCGCCATCAAGACTACGCATAAACTCCACATTGAGGACATAAAGGATATTGTCATTGGTAGGATCGACGTATATCCGGTTGAAATACCATGCCCGCTGCTTGATATCATTGTCGGTATTCAGCTTTGTCCACGAATCCCCTTTGTCCGTGCTGACATATAGCCCGCCCGCGGCATTCTCTATCATGGCAAAGACCTTATCCGGATTGGTAGCGGACACGGCGACATTGACTACTCCCCAGGTACCTTTTGGCAACCCCTTGTGTGCGGAAATATTGGTCCAGGTTTCACCGCCATCCGTACTCTTGTAGAAGCCGCTGCCTTCACCGCCGCTCTCCAGGCTGTAAGCCGTCCGCCTGACCCGCCACATCCCGGCATATAATACCGAAGGGTTCCCCGGCTCCATAATGACTTCCGAAGCGCCGGTGTCGTCATTAACGAACAGCACGCGACGCCAGGTCTTGCCGCCATCTGTCGTCTTGTATACCCCCCGTTCTGTATTGGGTCCGAACAAATGACCGAGGACAGCGACCCAGACGATATCCGGATTTTTGGGATGGACGACGATACGGGCGATATGCCGGCTGTCCTTCAACCCGAGGTTATGCCAGCTGCGCCCCCCATTGTCGGTACGCCAGATGCCGCCCAGGTTTTCGGAAACATTATTCCGCAACGTACTCTCGCCTTCACCTGCATACACGATAGTCTCATCACTGGGCGCGACAGCAACGGCACCGACACCTCCGCCGAAAAATCCATCAGAGACATTCTTCCAGTTGCTGCCGCCATCCGTGGTCTTCCAGAGACCGCCGCCCGTAGCGCCAAAATAAAAAAGGTTCCTGTCGGTCAGGCTTCCGGATACCGCATCCGCACGGCCACCCCGGAAAGGGCCGATCAGCCGGTATTTTAAGGCAGCAAAATAGGTGGAATCTACCGGGTCCGGAGTCGTCGGGGCCGCTATGGCGCCGCCTTTTCTCTGGGCCGTCAACAATCCCGGCAGCAGCGCCCCGGCCAAAAGAAGAGTGAGTATTGATTTCATATCAGTTATGGTTGTACAGTCAATGTTTCAAGTCCGGCCTGTTTCAACCGGGCGTTCACCGCCGGGAGATCTTTTTGTTGCAGAACAGCCCATGCCGCCATAGTCTGCCCGGCCGACCGTTCTACCGTATACAGCCCCTCCGTCGCCTGGACTGTAGGTTCCAGATCTGCATCTTCGATAATGCCGAAAACAGCGGAAAATTCTCCCTGTAACCGGGAGAAGGCTTTTGGCTGCGTACCGGCGGGGGGAGTGCCGCGGTTACCGCCTCTCCGGCCGGCGCCTTCGAGCAAAGCCACCTTGACGTCCAGCTCCTGCAGTATGGTAGTGACGGCGCCGGAACTCCGGGACAACAACGAGGCGATCCCGGCACGCAGCGCATGTACCTGGTTGTAGGCATGCAGGGCGTTGCCGGTCCCTTTATAGGCCCGTTCCGCCAGGTCATATTGCCGCTGCAAAACGATCCCGGGCGTCTTCACCCGTGGGTCCATCTTTACTGTCAGTGTTTGCGTGTATCTCTTACCGTTAACAATCAGTCTTACCGTATAGGCACCGGGCATCACCCAGGGAGAGGTAGCGACAGGTTCGGTATTGCCCACCACTGCGCTGATGGGATACGACGCGGGGACATTCAACGGCTGCTCATGCAGGTCCCAGATAAACCGGTGCGCCCCGGCCTTTGCAGACAGGATCTGTTGAGGCCGGATCCAATAAGGCGGGATATTGACATCAGGTATCGCATACAGCGTATCGGTGCTGGAATAACGGCGAAGCACTCTTCCGGCAGCATCGGCAATTTCGAGCGTTACCGGAGCCGTGGCATCTCCTTTCAGGTAATAATCGATCACCGCCCCATCAGGCGGATTTTCACCGGCAGGTTCGTCACCCGGCAGTGGGGTATCGGGGTTCATGTTCCAGCGTACGCGGATCGCCGGATCGGGTTTGTACAGGACGGCGTCCTGCGCGGCTGTCGCCAGGCCCATTTCACGCAGCGGTGCAATATTGTCCAGGATCCAGAATGACCGGCCATGGGTGCCCACCACCACATCCGCATCCTTGAAGACAAGGTCCCGAATGGATGTAGCAGGCATATTCAACCGAAGAGACGTCCAGTGCGCGCCGTCATCGAAGGAAATCCATACGTTGCGCTCGGAACCGGCCAGCAAAAGACCTTTGCGTTTAGGGTCTTCTCTGATAACGTTGATAGGACCGTCCGGCAGACCGGCGTCTATTGCCGTCCAGGACACGCCGCCGTTATGCGTCTTGTAAATATGCGGGTGCATATCGTCGATGCGGATACCGTTGACGGCCGCATAGGCCGTGCCCGCATCGCTATGACCGGCTTCGATCAGGGATATTTTAGTCCAGTCGGCGATACCGGGCGGTGTGACATTCTTCCAGGTCTTTCCACCGTCCCTGGTGACATGTACCAGCCCGTCATCGGTGCCGGCCCAGATCGTCAGGGCATCTACCGGCGAGGGGGCGACGGTATAGATCACCCCCCGCCTTGCCATTTTCGTCACGGCATCCGTATTGTAAATACCTACACTGGCCGGGACAGACCAGGATTTTCGGCTGAGGTCCGGGCTGATCACCTGCCAGGAGTGGCCGCCATTGCTGGTTTTGAATAAGACATTCCCTGCAAAGTAAAGAGTATGCGGGTCTGTCGGTGAGAACAGGACAGGCGCGGTACGAAGAAATCGGTACTGACCGCTTTGAAGCGCTTCAGGGGCAATGTTCTGCACCTGCCCCGTGCGTTTGTCATAGCGGGTGACCTTCCCACCATAAATAATATTCGGATCCAAAGGGTCGGGCGCCACATACCCGTATTCCTCTACACCGACAGGATGCCATTCACGGAAGGTGATCTCACCGTCATTGCCGCGTGAAGCGATCCCGATGGAGCCGCTCTCCTGCTGTCCGCCGTATACATTATAAGGGTAGGCATTATCGGTTATGACATGATAGAACTGAGCCGTCGGTTGATTATACCAGGAAGAAAAGGTATGGCCTCCGTTGACGGTCACAATGGCGCCCTGGTCACAGGCCACCAGCATGATCTCCGGGTGATCGGGGTTGATCCACAGCCGGTGATAGTCATCGCCGCCGGGGGCGCCTTTGAAGGCATTCCAGGACATGCCGCCGTCCGTGGATTTCCAGACCACCACATCTGCCGTATAGACGATGTCTTTATTTTTCGGATCTGCCTTGACTTCCGCGAAATCGTCACCGCGGCCCCAAAATCGCTGATCACTATTCAATTTCTTCCACGATTCACCGGCATCGTCGCTGCGGTAGATACCACCATTAGAAGGCCCTGCTGCAACGGTGGCGTAGAGACGACTGGGGTCGGAAGGCGCAATACAGAATCCTATCCGCGAAAGTCCCTCTGCCGGAGTAGGCAGCCCTGCGGTGAGCTGCCGCCATGTCGTGCCGCCATCGGTGGATTTGAACAGGCCGCTGTTAGGCCCATCCCATGCACCATTCTCCCACGGCCCCTGTCGTCCCGCCCAAAGGTCGGCATATACAATCTGCGGATTGACCGGATCGATACTCACCTGCACGGCGCCGGTGTTTTCATCTTTATACAGGACTTTCTCCCAGGTCTTGCCGCCGTCAGTACTACGATATACTCCTCTTTCCACATTGGGCCCGTAAGGATGGCCCAGTACGGCGACAAAAACCCTGTTGGGATCATGCGGATCGACCGCCAGTCCACCCATCTGCTGACCCTCCGCCAGTCCCAGGTGCGTCCAGGTCTTACCCGCATCGGAGGACCGGTAAATGCCATCACCTACCGAGAGGTCGGGCCGCTGGATACCCTCCCCGCTGGCCACGTATACAATATTCGGATCGGAAGGCGCTACCGCAACATCACCAATCGAGCCGGTAGGCTGATCGTCGAATATCGGATCCCACGTCCTGCCGAAATCGGTCGTTTTCCAGACTCCTCCATTGTTGACGCCGATATAAAATACATTGGGCTGTTGCGGTACCCCGCAACCTCCGACAGTACGACCGCCACGGTGCGGACCGATCATACGCCAGCGAAGATTGTCAAATAAAGAAGTATCCTGTCCATGGGAATCAATGGGAGCCGCAATAACGCCGATCAAAATGATGGCAAGGCCCCGGACAAGCAGATAGCAATAGCCGTTTATCAGTTTTCTCATGCAATGGTGATTATAGACGGAGAAAAAGTACACCATAATTCCGTTACACCGTTAACCGTCCATCCACTTTAATGTGCCCTCAGCCTCTGCGATACTTCGTCTGGATCAGCCGGATGATATCTGGATGGCCGAAATGTTTTGCCCATTCCAATGGTGTAGCCTTAAAAGCCTTATCCTTCAGGTGCAGGTCCGGGTTGGCCGACAGCGCGAGTTCCGTCAGTTCTCCGTCATTGCGCTCGGCGGCAATATGCAGTAAGGTCGTCGCTCCTTCGCCATAAAGCCGGTCAATATGATCAGGCTTGCGCTGCAGCAGCTGCCGGGCCCGGTCTTTCCAGCCCAGGTCCCAGGCGTCCAATGCACTATAATCCGCCCCGCCATTGAGCAACCATTCTGCCGCCGGCTGTTGCCGGCAATGCACAGCCAGTTGCATCGGGGTCATTCCATTGGTCAGGGGCTCGTTGAGCTCTTCAGTTGTATACAGCGGACCTAACCGGTCGAGTTCCGCCTCGTCACCCAGGCCAATGGCCTCCGCCAGCCTGACAGCCTGGATACCCGGCGGATGGGCCAGCAGTTTGTCGATCATCAGCCACCAGGTCCATCCCTGCCCGACCGTTGAAAAACCCAGTTGCTCATAAGGATGGCGGCCCGCATGGGTTGAATTCAATACCGCATACCGATATCCCTTTTGCTGGGCATAGAGACAGGCGGCCAGGGTGACGGCCTTACCAATGCCTTTACCCCGGGCACGCGGTACCACACCCACATGATAGATGCCCGCCACCCCCCATGGTCCGGTCGTCATGAAAACAACACTTTGCCCTACAACCCTGCCGCGCAGTGTAGCGATGAAGCGCATCCATTGCCCGGGGAAGGCTGCGCCGGAAGGTACGGGGATGACTACCCGCGCATAGGGCAGATGAGTGACCGAGGTCAGCGAACGATCGTTGTCCCGGACAATGCTGAGGCCTTTCGGAAAAGGATGATGAGTCTGCAGTTGTTCGAGGTCCAGGCCCATCCAGCAGGGGCGCCAGCCAGGCTGCCATCCGCGGGCCAGCAGGCGAACGCCCAGGTCCGGCGGGCGGGGCGGGTCCAGGGACCAGCAGCCCGAGCCACGCGGCGGATGACGAAGATAATAGGACACCAGCCCATCCAGCAGACCAGATGAGGTGTCTTTCGTCAAATCGGGAAAAGCGATCATGGAACTGCTCTCAGGAGTACCCGTCGTCCAGTAAAGCCCGTTGTCAGTGATAAGATCGCCGCCCAACGCAAGCGACTCCTGTCTGAACAGCTCCTTATGATTGTCAGCGACCGCCTGTTCCAATTCGGTAGGGCCGGCACTCTGCAAGATCGTCGGATAGGCCATTGCTATAAAACTAGGCTATCCCCATCAACAGGCAAAAAAATTCGGCCGGTCGATATAGTCAAAAATATCTCTCAACATATCCTGGGGCAGGGAAGAAGGAGGAAGAACGGGTGGACAATCGGTGCGGGAACGGGGTGACAAATAATGCAGGCATTTGTTGCGAACGGCGAGATAAAGAAAGGCTTTGATCGTCTTCTCCCTGTCAAAATCAATATGCCGTTCCCACAGCAGGAAAAAGGCTTCCAGTGTGACATTACGCGCAACCAGGTGATCCTGATCCCGCAGGCACATGACCGCAAACGAAAGGTATTCCGGGTAATACTGGAAAAAAAGCACCTTGAAGGCTTCCGGGGATCCCAATTGTAAATGCAGGACGGAAAGGTCCTGCTCCCCTATATCATTGAATACGTCGTCGAATTCAGGCATCGTGAAACATCGGTTGCCGGGTGATGAGATCAATTGAGCAAATGAGAAGGCGGTACAGGCAGATAACGGTTTGAATAGTAATTTTCTATAGCTATACCAATGGCTGTCGTTTGACCGGTCGACTCCTTCTCGATATCAGACCAGGTATCTTTTTCATTGTAGACGAGCGCCATGGATTCACCATTGCCATCAGGAAAATTGACCAGGAAAATAACAACGGAATGAACGAGAATGGGCTTGACAACGATCGCGCTCCATTGCCGGTCAAAAAGGAATTCTACTTCAAAAGACTGATCGAAAGGCAGGGATTCCTGGATGGCAGCAGCATAGGGGATGTTTCTTAAACCATTGATTCTCAATCTAAAACCTGACATAACAAAAGATTAAGTTTAATAAAAAGGTGGTTATGGTCGAACCGTAAGGATGACAGGTCTGGCGTAGGTCAAATCCGAAATCGCAGGATATTGCAGGACACAGGTTGATCTTAGGGGGTCATACGCGTACTTGATCTGAATCAGCATTTGAGATTGGCTGATCTTTACATCCAGCAAATTAATAGCTTTACTCCAACAAAAAGTAGAATTAATTCTACAGCGGGTTCTTTTTTATTGTTGAACATTAGCCTCACAATGCAACCACAAATATTATTGGCTGACGACCACAGCATGATCCGAAAAGGTCTGAAGCTGCTATTGCAATTGCATCTGGGTTTTACAGCCGTATCCGAAGTAACCAGTTGCAATGAATTGATGAAGGAACTGGCGAAAAAGAAGTATTCTCACCTTGTGCTGGATATTATCTTGTCGGACGGCAGTACACTGGAAATCCTTCCTGCGATCCGGAAGCTTTATCCTGAATTAAGGGTAATGGTATTTTCCATGCAGCCGGCGGAAGTGTATGGCAAGGCGCTGCGCCAATATGGGATAGATCATTATCTTCCCAAGACGACGCCGGAGGAAGAGACCATCCGGCTCTTGCGGCGCTTTCTGTTGAATGAACAGTCTTTGCGGGATGATCCGGGCACCAGGTATCCTAACAACCCTTTCTCCGCCCTCGCCCCCCGCGAACTGGAGATCCTTCACTATGTGCTGAAAGGTTTGGGCACCAAAGAGATCGCTCAAACCCTGAACGTAAAAATGAATACCGTCTCTACCGTAAAGAACCGGATATTCGAGAAAACCTTGACGACAAACCTGAAAGAATTGATTGAATTGGCTACCTTGTATAATGTCAATTATTAAGATAATTGGTCTGTCTGCCCTGTTGCTAAGCTGCCGTCTTACCCTTCCCGCCCAGCCTGATTACCTTACCGAGAGATTTACGACAGATAATGGGTTGCCTTCCAATGGCATTAAAGGGCTGCAGTGGGATGAACAGACAGGCTTTCTGTGGATTGCAACAGAGGCCGGGATAACCCGCTATAACGGAGTTGATTTTGTCACCTTTTCAAGGGCCAATACACCGCAGTTATTTTCCGAAAGAATGCTCTTTCTGCTGAAAAGCAGAGATGGAAGGATCTATACCTCGGATGAAGCAGGAGATCTGTTCTTTGTCATGCGAAACCGGCTTCAATCCATAGGACGCGTGACAATCGATACCCGTCCGAGCACCTTTCAGCTGACGGGCCTCATCGCATCGGGGAAATTATTCCGGCAATCATCCTTGCAGCCACCCGCCGGTTTCGGGTTCAGCTTCTGGTCGGAATCTTTGATCCCGTTGAGCGACAGCCGGATCATGCTCACCCGCTTCGACACCCTCTATGATTACCGGATCGGTTATCGGGCGCCTGTTTTCGTCACCGCCCTCGAGCCAGGATCGAAGCCCTTTTACCTGGCCGGGCAAACATGGGTTTTCAGTGGCAAAAAGCAATTCTACCATCTGGATTCCGCCACCGGGCAGCAGACAGCAGTAGGCCTGAGAGGAACAGAGGGGGAGCCCCTGCAGAAATTATTCTGGGATAACAGCATGAGTCACCCCATTGTGGTCAGCGGGACCCGGGCCTGGTCGCTGGATTACGATGGCCATCAACTCATCGCCCGGCTGATCTGTCAGTCTATTCCAACAGATGCCTTTTTAGGATACCTGGCTTACGACTCCGTCAACGAGACCGTTTTTATCGGTACCGCCTCCAAGGGGATTATTGTCATCAGGAGGAACGAAGTCAAACCAATGAAAGCAGCCATGGCATCTCCGGAATCTTCAACGGCTTACTACAGTCAGGTTGCGTTGGGGAGATCGGCCATCCTCACCAGCGCGGGAGATGTGTTGCCTCATGCCCTTCCCCACCCGGCCGAACTACCGGTAGCCCGGCGCCCGTTCAATAATTTTGTATTGACTACACCGGACAGCCTGCTGTGGTACAGTCGTGACGACACTATCTTCTCCTACGATTACAGGACCCGCCGGACAAGGATCATTTTCCCGGGAGCGGGCTCCATTACTGACGGCTTTGCTATGACGGGCGGCCGGCTTTATGTATCCAATGCTATCGGCATTGGTGAAGTACACGATAACAGGATCGATTACCGGTATAGGTATCCATTGGCAGACATCAACGGCAATGCCCCCTTTTCCATGCTGGAAATGAGCCCGGGCCAGTTGGCGATCGCCAGTTGCAACGGCCTGTTACGGTATAATACCCTGACCTATGCTATTGATACCCTGCTGTATATACCAGGCATCTGTGTCAGGGCCCTGTGGAAATACAAGGGCTTTCTGTTCATCGGCACTTATGGCCGTGGGATCTTCCTTTATAAGGATGGGAAGATCCGGCCTATTCCGATTGATAAAAACGGCTATCTGCTCTATGCCCACTGCTTTATCGCCGACAAATTGGGCTATTGCTGGATCAGTACGAACAAAGGGTTATTCCGGGCGCGGCCGGAAGATATGGCCGCAGCCTTCGATAGCGATACTACGTCCGTATACTATCATTATTATGGCCGGAAAGATGGGATGGACATCACTGAATTAAACGGGGGATGCACACCATGTGCGTTGCGGTTGAATGATAGCGTTCTGTCTTTTCCGACCATGGATGGACTGGTATGGGTCAATCCCGCCCGACCCGTATCCAGGCTGCCGGAAGGACAGGTCTATATCGATGGCTTCACTGCCGACAGCCAGGCCATCAATGTCAATTCCCTGGTCAGGACCGACCTGTCTTGCAATACCCGCGAACTGGTCTTCGACCTGGGATTTTCTGCCTGGGCTGATAAGGAAAACCTGCGCATCGAATACCGGCTGGACCCTTATTTCAAAGATTGGCAGCCTTTGGAGGCCGGGCCTGGTCCCAAATTGCATTTCAGTAACCTGCTATCGGGTAATTATCGGCTGCTCCTGCGTAAGTCCAACGGTTTCGGTAACGGCAACTACAGTTATACGGAATATGATTTCTCTATCCAGCCACATTGGTATCAGCAATTATGGAGCTGGATATTGGGCCTTTGCCTGTTTACTACCCTGGTGATCGGCATCGTCCGGCTGCGTACCCGCCAATTCAAGATCAGGCAAAACAGGCTGGAACAGCAAATCGCCGAAAAGACCCGGGAATTACAGGCCAAGAATGAAGAACTGGAAAAGACCGATACCATCAAAACGAGATTGATCTCGATCATAAGTCATGACCTGATCACGCCGCTGCGGTTCCTGCACCTCACCGGCAAAAACCTCATCGAGAAAAGGCATGGCCTGACAGAAGAATTACAACAGGAAGCCATTGGAGAAATGGCCACCACCTCCAAAGAGCTTGAATTACTGTCTACCAATATACTCAACTGGATCAAATACAAGAATGAAGACCGGCGCATGGCGAGAGAAAGCTTCAATCTGCACGAATTGGTCACCCAACTGACCGGTATTTTTAACGCCATGGCGAAGCAAAAACAAATCCGGCTGATCAACGACATAGATGAACAACTGACCCTTTTTCAGTATATAGAACCGGTCAAGATCGTTCTTTACAACCTGATCCTCAATGGCATCAATTTCACCTCGGAAGGATATGTACGTGTCAGCAGCACCTCCGGCAAAGAAGGGGTCGCCCTTCTTATCGAAGATACGGGCGTCGGAATGACCCCCGAACAGATCAATAACATTATGGCTGACCACTTTATTATTTCTTCAGCCAATGTGGACAACCGAAAAGGCAATGGGTTGGGCTACCTGATCATCAAAGACCTGATGAAGATCCTCCGCGGTAACCTATCCATCCGGAGTGAAAAAGACAAGGGCACCCGGGTAACAGTCTGGGTACCGTTGGTATAGTCGGCGATGAGCCAAAACAAAAGAGCCGATCTTTCGATCGGCCTCTGGGATGATTCTCTCCTGAGAACAGGATAGAAATGCAACTATGCGACAGTTGCTATGCATTAACTTTACAATAAGGTATACAACAGTATTATCATAGCGGCAAGGCCTATCAGAAAGCAAATCAGCAGGGCTATTCCGCCTTTGAGCGTAATGTCTTTTGACCGATGTCGTCTCTCTACCTGGAAAGTCCTCATCATGCTGATTTGCGTTTTATGGTTAATTATTAATGACCGTCGAATGGTCCAGGTATTCCGAGGTCGGGTGATAGATAAAGAAACAGCTTCCATCCCTCACTTTCCGGATGATCCGACCGCTAATCGCTGCAGGAATGGCCGGACAACCGAGACTCGTACCCAGCGTACCAAAATTTTGCAGGTATTGATCGCCGACATAAGTCGACCCATGCAATACTATATTTCTTTTCAAAGCTTTATCATTGTAACCCTTGTCCACCCCGTTCAGGTGAAGCGACAGCCCGTTACGACCATAATAAGTTTTTTGTGTCACATAAAACCCCAGGCTGCTTTTGTAAGAGTCCTGCTCATTGGAAAATGACTCTGCATATTCGCTGCCGGAATTCTGGCCGTGGGCAACATAGGTCCGGTAGAGCAGCTTTTCGTGCCGTAAGTCCAGCACATACATCCGCCGCGAACAGGAAGATTGGCTGAAATCACAGATGGACAGTACGCTTGTGTTACGGATAGCACCCTGTTTCACCAGGTTATGATACCCCCTCCAGGCATATTCGAATGCTTTCTCACTTAATCCTTCCTTTTCAAGATCCATACGGCTGTAGATGATCGCCGATTCATTGATGACGCGCCGGAGTTCCATCGATTTAGAAGCCGCGCTCATCACCATGCGGGCGCTATTTCCCACCGTTGCAGTAGCAGTGGCAGCGGTAACCGTGCTGGCAACCGGAATGGCTACCGTCTTTTTCACTATGTACGTTATGGAAGCAGCTACAGATTCCTCCTTTGCTTTATGGTAGGCCAGTACAGGCAGTACCGTCAGATGGTCAATAAAATTCTTTATGACCATGGATGAATAGAAAGGCAGGTTGGCCTCTTTATCCGGCAGTGACCCGCCGGCATCAGAATGGCTCGTTATCATCGCCGGTGCCGTTAGCACCATTGATGATAGGGCAACCTTACACACAAGGTTGGTAAAAAATTTCATTGGTTTAGGATTTTAATAACAGGATAGATTTCAGGGTAATACAATACAGTATCCCTCGTATATAACGTAGAATTAATGAAAATATGACTGGCGGAGACGGTGGAATGAAAATAATTTAAGGTTGGCGCCCTTTTGGCGCCGACGGCCGGCAGGATGGCATAGATACAGGGGAAAGTGGCCTTTCCCAGCCTGTTTGAAGGGTACGACATAGTATACAGGTTTACTGGCTTTCCGCGTGATTCTGTAGTAAAAAAACTAACATCGGGGCACAATACATACTCGGCACCGCCCCAATACATACGCAATAGGACAATCTGCCCCCAGGCTTTTGCCTGGTGCAGGGAAATCACAAATAAAACGCAAATTAGCTCGCAGCCCCGTTCTTCCGGACCTTGCTACTGCCGGGTAATGGCTGGTTGGCCGACTCCTGACTTTTAGTCTCCTTGATGGAAATGACCGGGCTATCCTCATTCTTCAACCTGGCTTTCAGCTCGCAGTAATCTTTCTGCGTTTCCAGCAATTCGGCATAAGCCTGCATCATTTCCTTTTCCAGCTCGTTAATTTGTCGTTTTTTGCGCCCGAGTTGCCTGCTTCTGACAAGAAATCCTGATAAAGCAGCAATAACCAGCAGCGGCAGCACAACAAGAATATTGATCGAGACATCAAATACTGGCATAAATTGACCATTTGGTGAATGGATAAAACCTGCAATGACCGATTTAGTCAGATTACCGAAATGGATGCGATATAAGGGGTAAGTCAAGGGAAAGCCCGACGGATGGGTACAAAGTCTTCATAGAATATTGATTTTGTTCTCATAAAAGTACCCCCTCCCCCCTTCCCGGCCATACTCAAAATAATAAAAATACAACGCGAGCAGACAAACGCTGCAATAAAACTTACAAAAAACGGTCATTGTGTCTGGATCATTCCTTTTTTTTCTACTATATTTAACCCTTAAGGTTAAGGAATGATAAACAAGTTTATCAGGTTTCTGATTTCTATTGTCCTTTTCTTTTCTGCTACACCTGCCCTGACTCAGCCCGGATCGGTCAACGGTTATTCCGTCCAGCATTTTACTGATGAAAACGGGTTACCGCAAAACAGTATTAACGATCTCCTGTTTGATAAGGACGGCTATTTGTGGCTCGCATCACAAGTGGGCCTGGTCCGTTTTAATGGCAGTTCCTTCAAATTATATTATCCCGATGACGAGCCCGTCATGGAGGCCAATATCATGTACCTGGGGAAAAATGACCAGGGAACCATCTATTTCCAGACCGATGATCACAATTTGTATCGCTATCAGGGCAATAACAACCAGGTGCTGAGTCCCGTCAATACGTCAGCATTGAAAGCACCCTACCTGCTCAACGGAAGGAAACAATTGTTTGATTTCAGCGCTTTTTTACGAAATGTTCCCTCCCGTCCCGAGGCAGACCGCCGCAAACTGATCTTCAGGTACCTTTTCGAGAATAATGAGAATTTCTATGTCGCCGGCGCAGGTAAAATTTACCTGGTCTACAAGGACAGCCTGTATTATTTTGATGGGACCTCTTTGAATGTCCTGACCGGCGTTGCCGGCCGGCCGACTCAATACCTGCTGCAGGACAAGCGGCTGTATCTTATTGACGGAGAAGTCGTAACTGCTGTGTATGAAGACGGGCGCAAGATAGGGAAAGGGAGCCCGATAGCCGGCAATTTTCACAGCAATGCACCGATGACGGCAACCGGCAGCCAACAGTTTCATCTCTATACCTGCGGCAGGACAGATCTCCTGCTGGCCGGTAATCATCTTTACCGTCTCTTCCCGACAAAAGATGGCACGTTACAGGCTCTTTTCCTGGTCAATCTCGACTTTATCCCCAACATCTCGGCAGTCGAATATAACGCCGGGCTCGATCTGCTGCTGATCGCCACCCGCACGGAAGGCTTTTATCTTCTTCGCCGGAATAACTTCGGCGCCGGCCACTGGCCAGCAGGGCTCGGACAGCAAATGGTCCGTTATCTTTTCGGTCCGCTGGCCCTGTCCAACGAGGGAGATATCCTGACGGACAAGTTCATATTCCGGCCCGATGGGCGGTGGCAGCCGGTAAAAGACAGTGTACCGACGTGGCAACGATGCCTTTACATTGACCGGAAAAACCAGGTCTGGGGGGCTGCAAACAACCTTCCCCGCCGGCTGAACGCCGGCCTCGGTATCGTCAAGGTATACCCGGCCCTGGATGCCGCCATCGTGGACTACACGGAAGATGCGGACGGGCGCCTCTACTGCCTCACGGAACGATCTCTCTGGCAGTTGGGGCCTGCGCCGGGAGGCCGCGACAGTTTCAGCCGTCTTTTTACCCAACCCCCTGATCAGCCAGTCAACGAATGTCTTCGGTCGGTGGGATCGAATCGTATTTGGCTGGCATCAGACAAAGGCCTCACGGAATACAACCCGGACAGCGGAACGGCACATAAGATACCTGAACTGACAGGCGCTCATGTAAGGGCCATCCACCGTTGCAAAGACGGGTCCTTTCTGCTGGGCACCTACGGAGAGGGTTATTATTATTTTTATCATTCAAGGTGGTTTAAGATGCCCCTTGACAAGAATGGCTTTCTGATCACTGCTCATTGTTTCCTGGAAGACAGGCAATCGACCATCTGGATCTCCTGTAACAAGGGCCTGTTCAAGGTACCCAAAGCCGATATGGATACCTGGTGTACAGGAGGCAGCAGCCAGCTGTATTATTATTATTACGGAAGACAGGACGGTTTGCTGACCAATGAATTCAACGGAGGTTTCAATTCCTGTGGCCTGATCACTCCGGACGGATTCGTGACACTGCTGTCAATGAAAGGGATGGTCTGTTTCTACACGGATTCTCTATCGACAGAGTTTCCGCACGGGACTATCGACATGACCCATATCGAAATCGATGGTCATCCCACCGGACGATCGGATACGATCACCCTCCCTGCAGGCTATGACAACGGCTCAGTGGAGATTTCCTGCCCCTACCTGGGCAACCGGAATAATCTTTATTTGCAATATAATCTGTCCGGCCTCAACAAAGAATGGAAAGAGATTCCCGAAGACGGTATCATCAATCTCAACAGGCTGGCGCCGCGTAGCTATACTTTGCGCGTCCGCAAAGTGAATGGTTTCGGAAAAGATAATTACCAATACCGCGAATGGCATATTGTTGTCCTGCCGCTCTTTTACCAGATGACGTCAGTCAAGCTCATCATCACAGCAATATTCTTGTTCTTCCTCATCCTCCTGGTACAACTGCGGCTCAAACTCGTCGAAAAGAAAAAGGAGATCCGGGTCAAGGCGGAAAAACTAAGGGGAACAGTGGTCCGGCTGGAAGAGACCGTCGCCAAACTGCAAAAATCCGAACAGGCATTGCTGAAAACGAACGCCCAGCGCGAAAAGCTGATCTCCCTGGTCATTCATGACCTGCGCTCGCCCTTGCGATTCCTGACCATGCTGGCCGGAGATCTGCATGACAACCAGGCCAATCTTTCTCCTGTGGAAATAAAAGACCGGACTTACTGGGTCAAAAAAGGCGCACAGGACATCAACCATTTTTCTGAAGATTTTTTACTGTGGGTAACCAGTCAGAAAGATAATTTCAACATCAGCCCGCGGCTTATCCACATCCGGCCGTTGCTGCAGGAGATCTA
>Ga0302312_10000621_pt1 | contig 24733 bp, 28 predicted proteins | sample III_Palsa_N2_1_FD_200529 | JGI IMG/M metagenome (GOLD analysis project Ga0302312, IMG submission 200529) | Peat permafrost microbial communities from Stordalen Mire near Abisko, Sweden - III_Palsa_N2_1 | ecosystem: Environmental > Terrestrial > Soil > Palsa > Peat permafrost | place: Sweden... | reverse complement strand
TCATTTGATCTCTCGCGGTGCGGACGCTTTGGCTGCGCGTCGGCACTTCTTTCTGTCTATTTGATTTTGGGCGCTGGGATGGCGAAGGCGCAACAGGCGGGAACGCAGAAGGTATCTTCGCCGAAGTCGCCGGACCCCTGCACAAGTGGACACGAGTTCGCTGCCACCGATTGCACGCTAACGTGGCATGGCATCACCGTGTATGGGGCGTATGACATTGGCCTGGGCTGGGTTAGCCACGGTCTGCCGGTGAATGGCTACAACTACGAGGGCGAGTCATTGGTGAATCGGAACGGGTATCAACACCGGTTTCTCGTTGCACCGAACAACCTGCAGCAGACAGGTTTTGGGATTCGCGGCAAAGTAGAGTTTCACCCGGACTGGTACGTTGTCTTCAACGCTTCCAGTGGCATCAATCCGAATTCCGGCTTGTTGGCTAACGCGTCAAAGACTGACATCGTTAATAACGGGCTTCCCAGGGCTAGCTATTCGATGGCTATTGATGGTGCGCGCGCGGGGCAGGTCTTCAATGACGAATACTATGGCGGGATTTCGTCCACGATTTTCGGCACGGTGACGTTCGGTCGGCAGCGCTCTCTGGGTACGGATGTGATGCTTGTTACCGATCCTGCGGGCGGCGGCTATGCCTTCTCGTACATCGGGTATAACGGCACGATGTCGGGCGGCGGCGATACCGAGGACAGCCGCTGGGATGATGCGATGAAATATCGGCTTGTTTATGGACCTGTTCATCTTGCGGCTATGTATAAATTTGCTGATGGGAATGGCGGCTGCTTCTCGGCCTCCGCGACGTGGACTGCCGCCAACTGCACACCGGAGACGGTGCATAACAATGCGTATGGCGGAGACCTCGGTGGGGTGTTTGGCAAGTTCCTTGCCGACACCGTCTACCAGCATTACAACCAGGCGATCAGCGTGTTGAATCCTTTGTTGGGGCCTCAGAGTTTGGCGGCGCCGTATCAGTCGACCACGAATAGCATCAATACGAACCCGATCACCGGGGCGAATCTAATCCCGACGAGCGACACGGTCTACGGCATCGTGACCGACAACAACGCCATCATGGGTGCTGGCAAATATAACGGGGAGATCTTCAAGTTCTACGCTGGGTTCGAATACATCTGGCAGAACAACCCGCACAACCCGTTAGGCGTTGGTGCTTCGGACCAGGGCGGCTACATCATGAGCGGTGTCGAAGACAACAATCTTGATACGGAAAAGATTCTGAGGATTTGGTGGACCGGCGTGAAGTACGCTTACGACAGCAAAACCGACATCACGTTTGCCTGGTATGAACAGTTGCAGAATAACTTCCGTTCTCCGCAGACCTGCTCGGTTGCGGCGGGCTTCCGCGCTTCCTGCGCTGGCGCCCTCAACGAGGGTTCACTGTATATGGATCATCATTTCACCAAGCGGTTCGATGGTTTTGCCGGGCTTGCTTATTCCTTCGTGTACGGCGGCATGGCTATCGCCATTCCTCATGGCCCGGGCGTGCCTTATCTGCACAACAGCAACTTTGCTCCTACGATCGGTGGTCGGTTCACCTTCTGATCGTGGAGGAGATTCACTCGAGCCCCAGCCGGGTATGGCTGGGGCTTTTATTTATGCGGGAGGTCGGCGAGCAGATCTGCAATGGCGCGGTGGCGGGTTGGGTGATGGAGGCCCGGGGCAATTTCGGCGAGGGGGGCGAGGACGAAGCGGCGTTCGTGGAGAGCTGGATGGGGGAGGGTTAGCTCAGGGGTTTGGACTATGAGGTCGCCGACGAGGAGTAGGTCGAGGTCGATGATGCGGGGGCCTTTGGGAGGTGCGGTGGAGCGGTCGCGGCCCATGGCGTGCTCGATGGCCAGGAGTTGATGGAGTAGGTCGATCGGGGTGAGATTGGTTTCGAGGAGCGCGGCGGCGTTGAGGAAGCGCGGCTGATCGAGATAGCCGACGGGCTCGGTGGAGTGGAAGGTGGAGACTGCGATGACATGGCCGAGTTCGGCGAGGCGGGCGAGGGCTTCACGGAGGTTGGCGTCGGGAGAGCCGTAGGCGGAGGGGAGATTGGAACCGAGGGCGATGGCGGCGATCATGCGGGCGTCCAGAAATACAGGGGTCTCTCCACTTCGCTGCGCTTCGGTCGAGATGACGGAATTCCTGGCGGGTGAAAAGGCGCGTTGCTGCGGTCGAGAGAACCAAGATGCTGGTTAGGCATGGAGGGAGTGGAGGCCGGCTAATGCTGGAGACTTTGCGGGGGAATCTTCTGCGATTGAAGCGGCTTCGGAGCGGTGAGTTAGTTCCCAGGCGGAGCGATCGTGGAGGAGCTTTTGGACGAGGGCGGTGTGCATGGCGTGTCCGGCGCGCTCGGCGACGACACGGCCCCAGATGCGGCGGCCTGCGAGGGCGAGGTCGCCGATGAGGTCGAGGACTTTGTGGCGGACGAACTCGTCGGGGAAACGGAGGGGGCCGTTGAGGACGGTGCCGGGGTGGGTGGGGGTGGTGCGGGTGACGATGATGGCGGAGTCGTCGGATACGCCGCGGATGAGGCCCATGTCGCGGAGCATGGCTTCGTCTTCTTTGAAGCCGAAGGTGCGGGCGGGGGCGATGAGGTCGGCGTAGGCTCCGGCTTCGAGGTCGCCGCTGAAGGTGTCGTGGCCGATGGGCTCGGGAAAGTCGATGGCGTAGTGGATGGAGTAGCCATCGCCGGGATAGACGCCGATGAACTTGTCGCCGGAGGGAGAATTTTCGCGGACCTCGACGGACTTGAGGATGCGGAGGTATTCACGCTTGCGGCGCTGGCGCTTGAGGCCTGTGGCGAGGATGGCGGAGACGTAGGGGAGGGAGCTGCCGTCGAGGATGGGGACCTCGAGGTTGTCGATTTCTACGATGACGTTGTCGACGCCGAGGCCGATGAGGGCAGAGAGAAGGTGCTCGGTGGTTTGGATGAGGACGCCCTGACGCATGAGGGAGGTGGCGTAGGAGACGCGCGCCACGTTGCGACCCGTCGCGGGGATTTCGAAGTTGTCGAGGTCGGAGCGGCGGAAGACAATGCCGGAGCCGGCGGGTGCGGGGACGAGGCGCATCGAAACGGCGGCGCCGGAGTGAAGACCCACTCCGTGGAAGTCCAGCGGGGTGTGGATGGTGTGCTCGAGTTGTAGATTCGTAGACAGCAGGATCTCTCGCGAAATATACCGCAAATGAAGGGTATACCTGGATGACGAAAAGTAAAGTGTGGCAAATTTGCCACAGGTCGTCCGGGTGGTGCGGGGTGGGGATGCGGAGATAAGCGAGTCGCGGTAGGGTATTGCCATGAGAATGATGGATTTGGAGCGGGTCGCTTCGGCTAGTGAGGGGCGGCTGAAGGCGCGGTTGCGGGAGTTGGTGGAGGTGGAGTCTCCGAGCGAGGACAAGGCGGCGGTAGATAGGGCGGGTGAGCTGGTGGCGACATGGGCTGAGGAGGCGGGTGGGACGTTGAGGCGGCATCGGCAGAAGGCGTTTGGGGATGTACTGGAGCTGCGCTTTGGGGCGGCGCGGAGCAAGAGGGGCCGCGTGCTCTTGCTGGGGCACCTGGATACCGTCTGGCCGATGGGGACGCTGAAGAAGATGCCCTGGCGTGAGGCGGAGGGGAAGCTTTGGGGGCCGGGGGTTCTGGATATGAAGGCGGGGGTGGTGATGGCGCTGGAGGCGGTGTCGGCGCTGCGGGAGTTAGAACCGGAGAGGCCGGTGACGTTGCTACTGGTTAGTGAGGAGGAGGTGGGTAGTCCGGTGTCGCGGGCGATCACGGAGAGACTGGCGCGGGAGTGCGCGGCAGTGCTGGTGCTGGAGCCCGCGCAGGGACTTGCGTACAAGACGGCGCGCAAGGGTGTGGGAAATTATGAGCTGCGGGTGGAGGGCGTCGGGTCGCATGCGGGGGTCGACTTTGGGAGTGGACACTCGGCGGTGCTGGAGATGGCGCGGCTTGTCGAGAAGGTTTCGGGATTTACGGATTTGAGTAAGGGGTTGACGGTGAATGTGGGGGTGGTTTCGGGAGGAACGCGATCGAACGTGGTGGCGGCGGAGTGTATCGCGGAAGTGGATGTACGGATTGCGAAGGCCAAGGATGCGGTGCGGGTTGAGAGGATGTTTCGGGCGCTGAAGGTAACGGACAAGGCTTGTCGGCTGACGTTGACGGGCGGGATCAATCGGCCGCCGATGGAGCGGAAGGCTGGGACTGTGGCGCTGTTTCGGATGGCGCAGCGGCTGGCTGCGGAGATGGGTTTGACGTTGGAAGAGGCGTCGACCGGGGGTGGATCGGATGGGAATTTCACGGCGGCTATGGGGGTGGCGACGTTGGATGGGATGGGCGCGGTGGGAGCAGGCGCGCATGCTGCGCATGAGCATGTGGAGGTGAAGCATTTGGTGGAGCGGACGGTGTTGCTGGCTGGGGTGATTGCGGGGGTTTGATTGGGGCCTGCGAGCTTAGGTTCCAGACGCGAGAGGTGGGATGTGGCTAAGTCGGGACGACGTTGCTGATAAGGCGACTTTGCAGGAACTGAGATATAACGGGGCTAATGCGAAGGGATTACTGAACCAAAAGTGCTCGCCATGACGAAATTATTCTTGTTGTTCTCGGTCGCTGCATTGTGGACGTCTGGGTGCTTTGGACAAAATGCGTGTTCACATAAGCGAATCTTCGAAGGCGACGAGGACCGTTGTTTTGATAACGCCGCCTCACCTCCGCCGCCCGTTGTTGCTTCCATTCTGAATACTGCGGAAGCGAAGGAAACTTTCGAGGATATGGAACTTGGCGAACGCGCAGGCGTGTCAAAGCTTTGGAAAGGCTTGACTGTCCATCTGAGAAACCAAGAACAGACAGACATGATTGTCCGGGGCGATTTTCCGATGAGTGGTGGAGACAACACCTGGTTCTGGATTGTCACCTCCATCGACAACCATCCGGTCGCGTTTTGGGTGCAGGGGAATGTGGTCACCATTCTGAAGAGTAGGCATCATGGGTACGCCGACATCCGGACCGATTGGGCAGCCGGGTCAAACAGAGCCACCAGAGTCTTCCGCAGCGACGGGCGTCAGTACAAGCTTTTCCGAGAGAACTAGGAGTCGTTGCCCCCTGCTTGATGAGAGTCATGCTCCCGTAAAGAGCCGTTATCGGAAATCGCACGAAGTTGCGGCTGCGCCTTTCACCCTTTTCCGGCTAACAGCCAACTCTTTAGCGTGGAAGTTGCCGAGTTCCGCTGGTCGAGATGATGGGAGCCGTTTAGAGGGAGTGGGTTTCGCGGAGGAGGCGGATGACGGCGGCGATGGGGAGGCCCATGACGTTGAAGAAGTCGCCTTCGATGCGGGGGATCCAGCGGGCGGCGTAACCCTGGATGCCGTAGGCGCCGGCTTTGTCGAGGGAGTCGCCGGTGGAGAGGTAGTGGGCGAGGTCGGCGTCGGGGATGGTGGAGAAGAAGACGCTGGTGGTTTCTACGTGGGAGCGCTGGGTGGTGGGAGTGACGATGGCGATGCCGGTGTGGACCTGGTGGGCGCGGGTGGAGAGCTGGCGAAGCATTCGTTCGGCGTCGGCGAGGTTTGTGGGTTTGTTGAGGATTTGTTGTTCGGAGACAACTGTGGTGTCGGCACCGAGGATGGTGGCTTTCGGGTGGAGAGTGTGGATGGCTTGCGCTTTTTCGAGGGCGAGGCGCTGCACGTAGGCGGTAGGTGTCTCGTCGGGGTGAAGCGTTTCGTCGATGTGGGCGGGGAGGACGTCGAAACGCAGGCCGGCTTGGGTGAGGAGGTCGCGGCGGCGGGGGGAGGCTGAGGCGAGGATTAGCGTCATTCGGCGGTGTAGCCTGCTGCGAATTGCTGGACGAATATGTGGGCTTCCATGCTGTGGTGCTCGCCGCTGGCGAGAGTGATGGCGTTGGTGGCGACGTTGGCAGTTTCGATGCAGACCATGGTGAGCCAGCAATCAGGGCTCATGTCTGGCAGGGTTGCGGTGAGGGTGGACCATGGATTCCAGACGACGGTGGATTTGGATTCGGCTTTATCGACGGTAATGCGGCGCCGGAGGACGGGATCGTCGATGTTCACGGGGACAAGGGTGTCGAGATAGGGCCGATCGGTTTCGCCAGTCAGTTTGAGGAGCGGGTCAGTCTGGCGTTTCCTTTTGAAGTCGTCGATTTTGTCGAGGTATTCCGTATCGGAAAGGCCGATGATGGAGACTTGCTGGGAGTCGCCGATTGAGAAGTAGGTGTGAAAGGCTTCTTCGAAGTGAAGCGGCTTGCTGCCCTGGTTGGTGACGGTGAGCTTGACGTTGAGTTCGACGCCGAGGGTGATCTCGTAGGCGAGGGCGAACTGATCGTAGCCGAGGGATCGGCTGGTGTCGGACGCGCCCAGGGTGAGGGTGAGATGGAGGTCGTCGCCGGCGAGGGCGGCGAAGGCGAGGGTCCACTCGGAGATGCGGGCGAAGCCGTGAGAGGGCCCGTCGGTACGCGGGTCGTCGGGGGTTGCGGTGCGAGTTCCGAACCACGGAAAGATGATGGGGATGCCACCGCGGATGGCTTTGCTGGAAGTGAAGAACGAGCGCTCGGAGAGGAAGAGAACGGGCTGCTGTCCGGTGGGTTGCCACTGCGTGATCTGCGCGCCCTGGAGATAGAACTCGGCTGTGCAGGCGGGCGTGGTGATGTTGGCGCGGATGAGGCCTTGCTCGGTTTGGGAGAAGGCGAGGACGCCTGGGATTGTGAATTGGTCGGAGAGTGTCTGAAGATTCATCGTGATCAGTGTATTGCGTTCGGGAGGTTAGGCGCTGGTGAGTTGGAGTTCGGCGAGGTTGCGCTGGCCGGTGGGGCAGAGCTTTAGCAGCGGGCAATTTTCGCATTTGGGGTCGGCGAAGGTGCAGAGGGTTTGGGCGTGGAGCTTGACTAGAGAGTGGTGCTGGTCGAGCATGGCGGCGTCCCAGGTTTCGGGGACGAGGCGCATGAGGCGTTCTTCGGTGGTGGCGGCGTCTGCGCGGGGGACGATGCAGAGGCGTTGCGCGACGCGGAGATGGTGCGAATCGATCGCGAGAGCGCGGCGGCGCAGGGTAGAGAAGTTGACGACGGCGGCGCTGGTCTTCGGTCCTACGCCAGGGAACTGCTCTAGCCAGGAGCGAATTTTGTCGGTGCGGTACTTGGCGAGGAATTCGAGGGTGAGTGAGCCGTAACGGGCGGTGATACCCAGGAGGGTCTCTTTGAGCTGAGGTGCTTTTTGTTCGGGGAAGGTGACGATCGCGATGGCTCGCTCGAGGTCGGTAACTGAGGCATCGCGGACGGGCTCCCAGTTGCCGGGGCCGGCGTTGAAAGTGCGCTCGAGGTCGCGCATCACTTGGTGGGATACGGGTGTCTTGGTGCGGGCGGAGAGGAGAGAGTAGATGAGCTGGGTGAGAGGGTCCCAGAGTTCACGCGGTTTGGGTTCGCCGTAGTAGCCGAGGAGTAGGCGATGGACGTGGGGAAGCTTGTCGGCCTGCTCGGGTGTGAGGGGGCGGCGGGTGGCCTCGAGGTCGTCCGGATTGGTGAAGAGCTCGGGCGGCATAAGGGTTGGATGCTATGGCAGGGATTTTAGCTCTTAGGTCCTAGCGTCTAGCTTGAGCTCAAGCAAAAGAGGAAGCAGATTCCCGAGGGGAATGACAGAAAGAAAGGCAAAGGTGAAGGTAGATCGAACGGTTCAGGGGTTGCGGGTGATGCCTAGCTGCGTGCCATCGGCGGTGGCGATGCCCCAGGCCATGCGCGGAGTGTTGTGGGCTATGCCGATTTCGCCGTCGGGGCCCAGGAGGATGATGCCGCCGTGGCCACCGAGGCGGGTGAAGAGGTAGTCGATGGCAGCTGAGGCAGCGGCTTGTGGGGTGGCGCCTGTGGCTACGCGGTCGACGGCCCACTTGCCGAGGACTAGCTTCATGATGGGCTCGCCCCAGCCGGTGAGGGAGACCGCGGCGGAGAGGTTGTCGGCGTAGCAGCCGCAGCCTATGAGGGAGCTGTCGCCGACACGGCCGGGGGCTTTGTTGAGGGTGCCTCCGGTGGAGGTTCCGGCGGCCAGGTTGCCGTATTGGTCGAGGGCTACCGCGCCTACCGTGTCGTGGGAGTGGAGAGTGGGGTCGTCGATGCGGAGTTCTTCGGGTAGGGCGGATTCTACTTCGGTTTCGATGGTGAGTTGTTCGGTGGCGCGATCAAGAGCAAATACAGGGGTCTCTCCACTGCGCTGCGCTTCGGTCGAGATGACGGCTTCAGAGGAGTTTCCGGAGAAGGTGGTGTCGGGATGGCCGGCGGCTTCGGCTTGCTGGAAGGCCATGAGGCGTTCGCGTTCGCGGGGGACGATGAGTTCGGTGTTGTCGACGAGGCGCATGCCGTGTTGGGTGGCGAAGCGTTCGGCTCCGGTGCCGACGAAGTAGACGTGGGGGGATTGTTCGAGGACGAGGCGGGCGGCCTGAATGGGGTTGCGAAGACGCTCGACGCAGGCTACGCCGCCGGTGCGGAGGTCGGCACCGTTCATGAGGAGGGCGTCGAGCTGGACGCGGCCGTCGCGGGTGAGGAAGGAGCCGCGGCCGGCGTCGAAGGTGTCGTCGTCTTCCATGATGGTGACGGCGGCTTCTACGGCATCGATGGCGGTGCCGCCGCGAGAGAGTGCGGCCCATCCTGCTTGAAGGGCGGCGGCGATGCCGCGCTCGTGGGAGGCGACCGCGTCGTCGGGCATGGCCCAGGCGCCGCCGTGGATGAGCAGTATGGGCTGCGGCTTCTGGGAGTGCTTCTGGGAATGCATTAGGGGCGGGAGAGTTCTAGTTTGCGGCGTTCGGTTTCCAGGTAGGTGTAGCGGATGCGGTGGATGACGGTGATGGTGGTCATGACGGCGAGGATCCAGAGGGCGGGGGCCATGGCGTTCCAACGCTCGAAGAGGGCGCCGAGGATGATGAGGACGATGCGCTCGGGGCGCTCCATGAAGCCGACTTTGCAGGAGCCGATGAGGGCTTCGGCGCGGGCTCGGGTGTAGCTGACCATGAGCGAGGCGGTCATGACGAAGGCGGCGAGGAAGACGTAGAAGAAGCGGTTGCCGCGGGCGTAGAAGACGAGCAGACCGAAGAAGAGGGCGACGTCGGAGTAGCGGTCGAGGACGGAGTCGAAGAAGGCGCCGAAGACGGAGACCTGGTTGGTCTGGCGGGCTACGCGGCCGTCGACCATGTCGAAGAGGCCGGCGCCGATGATGACAAGGCCGGCGTAGAGGAACATGCGGACGTAGTTGTTGGCGCGGGCGTAGCCGAAGAAGAAGGCGGCGACGACGTTGATGATGAGGCCGATGAAGGTGAGGGTGTTGGGCGAGATTTTGGAGAGAGCTAGGCCGTTAACGATCTTCTGTAGCAGCCAACCGCTGCCGTTGCCGAAAGCACGTGTCCAGGTCATCGCGTCAGACTAGTTTATCTTGCCGGGGTTGGCTTGGGCGTTGTCGCCCGTACAAAGGTGTATTTATGGCGAAAGGTGAAGGGGTCGGTTGAGCCAGCTGGACGAGTTTCGTCGAGCCAAGAAAGCAAGTTGCGACGCACGGTCCAAGTACTGCGCAGGTCGGCTGGTTGGCCGTTATCGGTGATCTGGCCTGTAAGGGTCAAAACACCATGACCATCCTTCAGTCCGTCAGCGCCGCTGATTTTCAGGCTCTGTATGACGGTGTCCGTGCCGACGGTCTTGTAGGAGTTGGAGCGAAGGTCGACGACCAATATCAGGTCATCCAGGACAATTTTTGACGGCCCATCGTCATAAACATATTTGAAGTAAAGGCCCGTAGGAGCCTGGGTGATTGAAAGCCAGGTGGGAAGCTGAACGCGCTTGGTAGAGGTTGCGGGCTCACTGTAATCGCGGTACTCAAGGACACCGGTCCAATCTCCAAGCAAAGCATGGGTCAGATCGACTTGCGCCTGAGGCGGAGCGACCTGCGCGTGGAGGGCACAGGGGGTTAGGAGAGCGGCGGCGAGGAGGAGGTTTCGCATGAGACGGTTACGGCGCGTAAACCGAGGTGGTTCCGCGCCGTTCGTGAATTCGTGGACTTGTTGGTGGAGCGAATTTATTCGACGACTTTGATGGTGTCGTGAATGGTGGAGAGCTTGAGGATTTCGAGCTCACGCTTGCCGTTGGGTGTGACGACGCTGGCGATGTCGCTGACTTCTTTGCCGAGGAGAGCGCGGCCGATGGGGGAGGTGGTGGAGATGAGGCCCTTGGTGACGTCGGACTCTTCGCTGGTGACGAGCTTGTAGCTGAACTCCTCATTCTTGGTGGAGTCGAAGACTACGACGGTGGAGCCGAAGCCGACCTTGTCGCGGGGGATGTTTTCGAGGTTGACCATGGCGAGCTCGCCCATGCGCTTTTTTAGCTGGCCGAGGCGCGCGTTGACGAAGACCTGGCGCTGCTTGGCCATGTGGTATTCGGCGTTTTCGGAGAGATCGCCTAGAGCGACAGCTTTCTTGATCTCCGCGGGGAGTTCGGTGGTGAGTTCGTACTCGAGAGCCTTGATCTGCTCCTCAAGAGCCTTTTTGATGTCTTCCATGGGTGTGTCTGCTTTGCTGGCCCTGTGGGGTGGATGACAGGGCGGAGAGTAAAAACTTGATTATACGAAAGGAGACGGGGAAACGGGCTAGGAGGCTTCCGGGTCGGGCAGCAGCGTGGGATTGGAGGCGGAGAGAAAGCTCTCGAGGAGCAATGTGGCGGCTACCTGATCGATGATGTCTTTTCGATCAAGGCGGGTAGAGCGGCCGGAGGATCGAGGTGTGTGGCCGGAGAGGTCGAGGAGGGCGTGGGCGTCGTGGGTGGTGAGACGCTCGTCGAGCAAGTGGTGGGTGAGGGAGGGGTGGGCTTCCTTGAGGGCATGGGCGAAGGCCTGGGCTTTGGCTGCCTGGGGGCTGGGTGTGCCGTCGGCGTGCAGAGGGTTGCCGACGACAAGGGCTTCGACTTGGTGCTGGCGGATGAAGCGGGCGATCGCTTTGAGGTCGGCGCGGAGGGTGGTGCGGTGGAGGGTGAAGAGGGGTTGGGCGGTGAGGCCGAGAGGGTCTGTGATGGCGAGACCGATGCGGCGGTCGCCGACGTCTAGTGCGAGAGTGCGGGGGTGAGGCACGGAGTTAGTGTACGGGGAAGGGGGAAAAAGATTTCGGCGCGTACTGAGGTGGAGATCACGAGGGGGCGTGACTAGAATCTTGAGAGAGGTGCGGCTGTGCGGGTACTCAAGGCTTTGGTGGTGATCGTGGTCCTGGTGGGAATGGCGGTGGGGTTCCTGGTGTATGTGCCGTATGGGCCTCGCTCGGAGACGTTTGTCGATGTTCTGCCGGGTACGGGGACAGTGGGGATTGCGCGCCAATTACAGAAGACGGGGATTGTGCGGAGCGCACTGGCGTTTGATGCGCTGGTGATCTGGAAGACGGTGCGGGGTCACGGAGCGGGGTCGTTGAAGGCCGGGGAGTATCGGTTTGACCATACCGCGAGGATGGAAGAAGTGTATGACCGGTTGAGGATTGGCGATGTGTACACCGTGATCTTGGTGATTCCAGAGGGATACAACATCTTCGACATTGCGAGTGCTGTGGCAGCGGCGAAGTTGGATACGCGGGAGGACTTTCTTAATGCCGAACGGAAGAACACGGAATTAATCGCGGATTGGATGCCGCAGGGAAGCGCGCCTTCGCTGGAAGGGTATCTATTTCCGGATACGTATAAGTTCAGCCGGCATGCGACGCCCATCTTGATGCTGACGACGATGGTCAGGGAGTTTGGGCAGGAGGCGAGGCGGTTGGGCATGACGCCGGACAAGGTATCGCGGACGGTGACGATGGCGTCGCTGGTGGAAAAGGAGGTGCATATCGATAGGGAACGGCCAGAGGTAGTGAGTGTGTTTGAGAATCGGCTGGCGGCGGGTATGCCGCTGCAGACAGACCCGGCGGTCATCTATGCGTCGCTGCTGCGGGGAACGTGGACGGGCGTGATTCACCAGAGTGAGCTGAAGTCGGACTCGGCGTACAACACGTACACGCACACGGGATTGCCGCCAGGGCCGATCTGCAATCCGGGGATTGCGGCGCTGCAGGCTGCGCTGCATCCAGCGAAGACAGACTATCTGTACTTCGTAGCGGATCCGACGGGGACGACGAAGTTCGCGGCCACGCTGGCCGAACACAATACGAATGTTGCCGCTTATCGCGCGGGGGTGAAGCCCTAAATTCGGAGGGCCTGGTGAGTGCGCGCGTTGTGGTGTGGCGCGGACAGATACAACGGATTGCGGTTTCGCATGGGGGAGTTTCGGACCGGATCTGCAAATTATTGAAAGGCAAAGTTTTAGCGAATATGCACAGGCATAATTTTGGCAATATATACCCAATTTATTGTATTTATTGAACTTAGGGCACTTTAGGGCGGCCCAAAATTATCGGTTGACATGCGCAAGGTGCGGAGCTACAAACGCAACACTTCAACTATGAAGATCAGTCGGTCGGAGCCCGAAGAGGTGGGGCTGCGGGCGCATAGAGTCTTCGAGGAGAAGCAGGGGCGGGCGGGCATATCCCAGGGCCAGTTCTGTCACAACACGTAAAAACAGGTCGCGACGCGCATGGACTCCGACGCAGAGTGTGAGCCACAGGCGAAGTAGACCTCATAGCAACTGAGCGAGCCCATTCGACCGCCGAAAAATTACCGAGGCTCGCCGGGGGAAATCTATGCCTGGAGATATAACAGAATGAAGGACTTCCGCGTTGATTTAAAGGTGTGTGAAGCTTGCGGGACGTTGTGGCTGCGAGCCATGGGTCACGGGGTGTACTGCTCTGGATGCGCTTTGTGGCTGTCGGATTTTCCGGCACCGCGGGCATCCAGCCGACGAGCACAAAGGCGTACGACTGTGAGTACGGCGTATGCAGGCGGTGCTCAGTGAAGGAGCAATTAAGTAGTAGTACAGGGCAGGTAGCAGGGCTGAGACTGGTTCCCAAATCGGCACGGCAATCCAGGCAAGAACAGGTAATCCGGGAGGGAAGCACAGGGCGGGTGGTGGTGACATTGACCAATGCCCTGAGGCTTCGGAGAATATGGGCGGTCGCTGAGAGAGCCGCGGCCGCACCGCCGGAAGTGCCGCCAGAGCCGGATGAGAAGCCCGCGGTGGAGTTGGCGTTTTATAGGAAGTACACCGAGGCGATGCTGAGGAGATATTTGCGGATATCGATCCAGGCTGGCCGAGTGCCGTCCTTGTTGGGACGGGAGCTATTCCAAGGGAATGTGACCAGCTACCGGGTTCACAGCTTCGAGGATGGCGTGATCTTCTGTTTCGATGTTGAGAAACGTCTGAGCAGGTTGACGGTGATGGACCAGCAGTTGATCAAGCGGATCTGTTTGCAGGAGTACACGCAGGGCGAAGCCGCCGGGATGCTCGGGCTGAGCCTGCGAAACTGTATTCGTCAGTACGGATATGCGTTGGATGGGCTGACGGAGATGTTTTTGGAGGCCGGAATGTTGGAACCGCTGAAAAGCTGTCAAGGGGGTCACGGCGACGAAATCGATCGAAGTGCCTCATTCTAAAGTAAATAATAAATTCAAAAAGTTGGCATAGTTACCCTACTCAACTTGGTATTCTAGTTAAGTAGAGATAAAGCGGGAGGCCCTTCGGGGTCTCCCGTTTTGCGTTTTGGGGAAAGAGCTGAGATGACGGGGAGCAAGGAGCTTGATCAGGTGAAGGAAGGGTTGGTTGAGGGGAAGGCTAAGTACCTGCGGCCGAGCGAATGTCGCAACCGCATGAGGCGGATGTTGGCGAAGGAGTTTGACGCGATTATTGACGGGTTCGTAAAGGCCGCGAAGAAGGGTAGCTGTCCGCACGTAAAGCTGGCGACGGAGTTACTCAAGCCTATACGGACGGGGCCTTCACGGAAGAAGGGAACGGCAACGAAGTACTGGGAGATGCTGCAGAGGGAAGAGCGAGAAAAAGAGCAGTTGAAAAAAGAGCAGCTCGCAGCGGGCCAGGATTTGCAGGTCGAGGACCGCAGCTAGATTTTGTGAACGAGATTTTGAAGAACAGGGGCGGCGGATAGCCGCCAGGAGATATATCGATGAGTGTTTTCAGCAACGTAATCAAGGATTTGAAATCATTTTCGGCCAAGGTCGAAGCGGCATTCAAGAAATTGTTCGGGGACGCACCTTCGTGGATTGCGATTGCGCAGGGGGTGCTGACGTATCTTGGGCCGATCGTGGTGACCATTTTGACGATCGGTGGGGGACCGGCGCTGGGGGATGAGGCGAACGAGATCATCGGGACAATCAAGACGGATCTTGCGACGGCGCTGGCTACGGTGACTACAGCGAATGCGGCGACCAGCCTGCCGAGTTTGCTGGCGGATATTCAGACGCAGCTTCCTGTACTGCTTGCGGCGGTGAAGGTGAGCAATCCGTCGGTTGTGGCGAGCATTGAGAAGTACACAAATATGATCGACACGGAAATTACGGCGTTGTTGACTGCCCTGCCGGCGGCGGCTTGAGATGAGCCAGGCGAAGACGTATCGACTATCAGATCCAGCCGCCGTTGCCGCGAAGGTGAAGGCGGCTGGCGGGCCGGCGCTTGATCCGACGCAAGCTACGGGGCAAGCGAGCGCTGAGGGTGTGACGTTGAGTTGGAGCATAAGCCAGGGGCAGATTCTGATCACAATCATTCGAAAGCCATGGGTGATCGCGTATAGCGCCATCTGGAGCCATGTGGATGCGGTGCTGGGCTAGTCGTTGACTTGCTTGAGAGGCCAAATTACGGAAGGAAACCGGGAAAATTCAGATCAACGAGCGATGGACGAAGAGGTATTCGTGCAATGAGGCTATTGGCTTGAGCGCTCTAATTCTGCATCATTCTGCATCTTAGAGGGTGGTACGGGAGTCGATATACTAAGTAATTGCAATTGATGAAGAATTTTAGAGCGTGGTCGGTGATGTTGGTCGCGATGACGGGCGGGTTAACCGGCTGTTTTTCGACGACTCGTCTTGTTCTGAAGTCAGAGGCTCCGACGGTTTATCAGACTGCCAGCGTGGAGCAAGTGGAGAAGGATGTTTCGGATCGGGATGCTGCGGTAAAGACGCTCAATGCGCAGGTACAGATTACGGCGACTACGGGCGGGACGAAGGAAGGCAAGCTGAAGGAGTACACGTCGTTTACCGGGTACATCTTTGTGCAGAAGCCGGCTGACCTGAGGGTAATTCTGCAGTTGCCGTTGATTGGATCCCGGGCGCTCGACATGGTGAGTACGGGCGATAGCTTTACGTTGGTGCGTGCGTCATCGCATGGGAATGTCTGGCTACAGGGAACGGGCAAGGTAACGACGCCCTCGAAGAACGGTTTGGAGAATCTGAGGCCGTCGGTATTTCTGGACTCGCTCCTGGTGCCGGGCGTGGATCCGAATGAATTAGTTACGATGACGGAGTCGTCGCGAGTGATTCGTCAGGACATGCATCACAAGACGGAGACGGTTGAGCCTGATTACAACTTGACTGTGCTGAAGACTAGCGGCGGAAACATTCTGCATGTGCAGCGGGTGATTCGCATCAACCGCGTGACCATGCTGCCGTATCAGCAGGATATTTACAACGATCAGGGCCAGGTCGTGACCCAGGCTACGTATGACAACTACCAGATACATGGTGGTCAGCAGTTTCCTGCGGAGATTACGATCCGCAGGCCGCTGGATGAGTACTCGCTGAAGATCGATGTGACGAAGCTGACGCTGAATGAGACGTTTGAGGCGGACCAGTTTGAGTTGACGATTCCGCCGGGGACTACCGTGCAGAAGCTGCAGTAGGGCGAAGCGCGTGGACTAGAGAAGGCCGGCGCGGTGGGCGTGTGCGGCGATCTGGTCGTTGATGGAGAGAGCGAGTGCAAGAGCTTCGCGACCTGCCTGAGCGGGAACGCGGGGTTGTGTGCGTGTGCGCACAGCATTCAGGAAGTCTTCAAGCTCGAGGCGAAGGGGTTCGCCTTTGGGGATGTCCGCCTTGGTGAGGGAGAGGCCGGCAGTGGGGTGGTCGGCGTGGGCGGACGGGGACGGAGGGGTGGTGGGGGCGGCCGCGGTGGGTACAGGGAGGGGAGAAGAACCTGTAGCGGACGTCGCGGTTGCGGATATGGCAGCGATTGCGGCTGCGACGACGGTTGGATCGACGCTGATGGTCAGGAGTTCCTGGCGGGCGAAGTCTAGCGAGAGGTATTGGTGGGGTTGGAAGAGACGGAGCTTGCGAACCTGCTCGGTAGAAACGCGGCTGGCGGTGAAGTTGGCTACGCAGCCGGAGTCGAATTCGACGCGGACGTTGGCGATGTCGGTTTTGTGGGACAGGATGGGCAGGCCGACGGCGCGGACTTCGCGAACGGGTGAGTTGGTGAGGCTTAGGACGATGTCGAGGTCGTGGATCATGAGATCGAGGACGACGTCGACGTCGAGGGAACGCGGGGTGAAGACGCTGAGCCTGTGCGACTCGAAGAACATGGGGTGGTTGAGGGCAGCGAGGGTCGCGGTGACGGCCGGATTGAAGCGCTCGAGGTGGCCGATGGCGACGATGCGGCCTTGCGCCTGGGAGAGAGCCAGGATATGGTCTGCCTGGGCGAGGGTGGCGGCGAAGGGCTTTTCGATGAGGACGTCGATGCCTGCGGGGAGAAGCTCCTCGGCAATCGAAGCGTGATGGCTGGTGGGGACGCAGATGGACGCGGCGTCGAGCGACAGGTTGGCGGCGAGCAGCTCGGCGACGGAGGCGAAGGCTGGGATGTTGTAGGTAGAGGCGAAGGATGAGCGGCGTTCGGTGATGGGGTCAACGAGCGCGACGAGTTGGACGAGTTGGGGCTGGGCGGCTTCGAGCTCGCGATAGACGCGAAGATGATTACGCCCGAAGGCGCCCGTGCCCACAACTGCGACGCGAAGAGGAGGCACGGCTACTTTTGCGCTGCGGCGCCGGGCAGGGGTGATTCAACGGCTACGCGGCAGCGGGTGTAGAGCTCGAACAGCTGGGTTAGCTGATCTTCGGGCTTGGGAGCGGAGGGAAGGCCGAAGCCGGTCGAAGAGGCGCCTTTGGTGCCGAGATTGGTGTGGGCGGCAACGAACTTGAGGAGATCGAGAGCGATGTCTTCAGAGCGGCGAGGTGCGGAGTTGCTATTGCTGGATTCCATAAGAGCCTTTCAGAACATGTTGCTAAGGGTGATGGTAGCGGTTCGGCGGAGATGGTTGCAACGTAGGACCAGCCTTGAACTTCAGGTGCCGGCCGGAATGTGCACGCAGTGTGGAGTTTCGACCGAAAGTGGGTCGGGATCCGAGAATTTGTGATTTGCGAGAGTTAGAGAGGCCGGTGAGGCCGAGGAGAACGATATGAACAGAGTGGAACTGCAGAGGATTCTTGGATTCCTGAACATCGGATTGGCGATCGCCCATGACAGTGGGGTGTCGATTGGACACTTTGGGTGCGGCGATTTTATACAGCTTGCGCAGACGGCTAATGGCATGTTGCTGCATTCGATTACGCCAGTGGCAGTTGTTGAGCCAGATTGTGCTGCTGGAGCCGGAACGAGTACTGCAGTTGCAGGCGCTGCTTTGGCTGTCTAAGAGATAGATGCGATTTAGCGCGATGAATGCACGAGTAGAGATCAGAGCAGTGGAGGTGGAGGAGCGATGAGTAGAACAAAACGAGTGTCGATGCTGCTGGTGGTACTGGTGGCGATGATCGCTGGGTGCGCGGGCATGGCAGTGGCCCAGGTACCAGTGACGACGGTATCGGATACGGTATACAGCGCCAACGGAACACCGGTGGGCGGCACGGTCCTGGTGAGCTGGAGCTCATTTACCACGGCGGGTGGGCAGACAGTTCCGGCTGGAACTACGTCTGTGACGATCGGGACAGGGGGCCAGTTGTCGATTGCGCTAACGCCGAATGCGGGCGCATCGCCGATGGGCAGCTATTACACCGCCATCTTCCACCTAAGCGACGGAACGACGAGTCACGAGTTCTCACGGTTTTCGAGCGCTGTATTCGTGAACGTGCCGGTTAGCGAGACGGTTTAGGGGTGAATAGTGATTTGTGATGAGGTGGGTCGATGACGGATTTTGAGGGTCAGGTATTGCAGGAGTTGAGCGTTCTAAAGGTGCAGATGCAGCAGTTGCTCGGTATAGGGCAGCCCGGGCGGCTGCATCAGCTTGAAGGGCGAGTGGAGGAGCATGAACGAAGCGTACAGAGGTTGAAGGGAGCGGGTATAGTTTTCGGCGGGATCCTGACGATGCTGCACCTGCTCATTGCGTTTCTGGTTGAACGCTATGCCAAATTCTAGGCAAAGCAATCTACAGAGGTGGCCGCTGGCTATTGGCTAGCCGATATCTTCGGACCAATTTTCCAGGTACGCCTTGAACTCGGACATGAATTTGCCTGCATCCGCGCCGTCGATAATTCGGTGATCAAAGCCGAGAGTGAAATGTTGGATGCTCCGAATCGCGATCGTATCCTGACCGTCTTTGTCGGTGAGCACCACGGCCTCTTTATTGAGGCCACCGATTCCGAGGATTGCCGACTGTGGCTGCGCGATGATGGGCATGCCAAATTGCTCGCCGAAGATGCCGGAGTTTGTCAGGGTAAAGGTCCCGCCCGCAACATCATCGGGCGCGAGCTTCTTGGAACGGGCGCGATCTGCGAGGTCAACGACCGCGCGGGCAATGCCGAGGAAGCTCTTTTCTTCCGACTGCTTGATGACCGGAACGATCAGCCCCCACTCGAGTGCGACAGCAATCCCGATGTTGATGTTCTTGTTGTAGAGGATTGATTCGCCCTGCATGGAAGCGTTGACGATTGGGTGCTTGCGGAGAGCCTGCACCGCGGCGCGCGTAATGAATGGCATATAGGTCAACTTCACGCCATTGCGCTGCTCGTACTTGTTCTTCTCTTTTTCACGCAGCTTCACGATGCGCGTCATATCCACCTTGAAGACCGTGTGGACATGCGGGCTGGTGGCTTTGGATTCCACCATGCGCTTGGCAATGATGGAGCGCATCTTGGACAGTGGCACGAGTTCGCCGGGCAGCGGAGCGGGGGCGGGAGCGGGTGCGGCTTTCGCGGCAGCCGGAGCGGTGGGTGCGGAAGAGGCAGCGGTCGGCGCCGGAGAAACTGCCGGAGCCGGTGCAGTTCCGCCCTCGAGATGACCGAGGATGTCTTGCTTGGTGATGCGACCGGAAGCGCCAGTGCCTGAAACTCCCCTGAGATCAATATTGTTCTCGGCTGCGATCTTGCGGACTAGAGGCGAGGAACGCAGGTCTTGGCCTGTCGCGGCAGACGGTGCAGGGGTCGGGACAGGCGCGATGGGAGCTGGCGTGCTGGGAGTTGGGACTGCTGCAGCCTTAGGGGCAGACGCGGGAGCTGCCGTACCGCCGCCAATCACCGCAACCACGGTGTTGACCGTGACGGTCTGGCCTTCCTGCACGCGGATCTCGGAGAGGAGGCCGGCAGAGGGGGAGGGAATTTCGGCATCGACTTTGTCGGTGGAGATTTCGAAGATGGGTTCGTCGCGCGCCACCGTGTCCCCGACCTTCTTGAGCCATTTCGTGAGCGTGCCTTCGGTGATGGACTCACCCATCTGAGGCATGAGGACTTCGGTGCCCGGGCCGGATGCTTCGGGAGCAGGTGGCGGAACAGCCTGATCGCTGGCTGCCGTGGCGGCGGCTGCGGGTGTTACCGTCTCCGGCTTCGGCGCTGTTTCTTTGGGTGCCGCGGCAGGTGGGGCAGGCTCCGCTGAGCCAGAATCGTTGATAGCGCAAACGACGGTTCCAACGGTAACCGTAGCGCCCTCCTGAACCTTGATTTCGCCGAGCGTGCCGGCCGCGGGGGAAGGAATTTCGGCGTCGACCTTGTCGGTGGAGATCTCAAAGAGGGGTTCATCGCGGGCGACGGTGTCGCCGGGCTTTTTGAGCCACTTGGTGAGCGTGCCTTCCGTGATTGATTCGCCCATCTGGGGCATGACGACGTCGATTGGCATGAGGAAGGGTCTCCGGCAGAGTCTACGGTGCGCTTACAGCGCAATTTCAGATTATACGGGTGTAGGTCATTCCAAGGCGCAAATTGCCGGGTATCTGTACCATCTGGTACGCAAGTCGATCAGACGTTAGATGCGTGAGAGTTCAATAGTTGATCGAGGGATTCTGAGGCGATGATCTGCCGCTGGAAGACGCGGCCAAAGTTTGCCGCGACGTTGTTGGCAGCCTCGGCGAGTGAAGGCGCAGGAGTGCGAGGCGATTCCATTTCCAGCGAGGTTACCGTCCGATCGGTGATGCCGCAGGGGATGATCCAGTCGAAGTCGCGCAGGTCGGTGGTGACGTTTAGAGCAAACCCGTGGGAGGTCACTGCCTGCGACACATGGACGCCGATGGCGGCGATCTTCTTCTCCCGAACGCTCCCGCCCGGCAATGTCCAGACGCCTGTGAGTTTGCAGATGCGTTGAGTGGTGACGCTGAAGTCTTTGCAGGTAAGAATGAGTGCCTCTTCCATCAACCGAACGAAATCGACGGGGCCCAGGTGCGGACCACGTTTGCCGGGGAGATCGCCACGGAGGTCGAAGATTGGGTAGCCGACGAGCTGGCCGGGACCGTGGTACGTGACATCGCCACCGCGGTTGATCTCGTGAACCTGGATACCGCGGCTGACTAACTGTTCGTCGCTGGCGAGGACATTTGCGCGTGACGCGTTGCGGCCGAGCGTGAGCACGGGTGGGTGCTCAAGCAGGATGAGGGTGTCACCGATAGCGCCGGCCTTGCGCGCGGCGACAACTTCCGCCTGGATACGCAGTCCTTCGGTATAAGGAATGCGTCCGAGTTGGAGGAGATGGATGTGCATGGTGGGCTACAGGCCGAGATCGGTGAGGCCGGGATGATTGTCAGGGCGGCGACCGGACGGCCAGTGGAAGAGACGTTCGGCTGGGATGATCGCGAGATCGTTGATGCTGGCGTGGCGAGCGGTCATGAGACCGTTGACGTCAAATTCCCAGTTTTCGTTGCCGTAGGAGCGAAACCACTGTCCGGTTTCATCGTGAGATTCGTAAGCGAAACGCACGGCAATACGGTTCTCTGTGAATGCCCAGAGCTCCTTGATCAGTCGATAATCAGATTCGCGCTGCCATTTGCTCGTGAGAAAAGCGACGATCTCGTCTCGGCCATTGATGAACTGGTTTCGGTTTCGCCAGCGGCTATCGACAGAGTAGGCGAGCGATACCTTCTGTGGGTCGCGGCTATTCCAAGCGTCCTCTGCCTTGCGCACCTTTTCGATCGCGGTCTCGCGCGTGAACGGCGGAAATGGAGGTCTTTGCTCTGAACTCATAGCTTTGTCCTTGAAGCGGCTCGGCTAGACGTTGATGGCCATGCCTTCGACGCTGGAGAAGCCGTCGAGCAAGCTTTCGGAGAGGGTGGGATGCGCGTGAATGATGAACATCATCTCTTCTACGGTGGCCTCAAGCTGCATGGCAACGACGCACTCGGCGATGAGCTCCGTGGCTTGCGGGCCGATGATATGAACGCCCAGGACCTCGCCGTACTTCGCATCGGAAACGACTTTTACAAAGCCGTCGTGCGAATCGACGATGGTGGCTTTGGAGTTGCCAACGAAGGGAAACTTGCCGACCTTCACCTGATAACCCTTCTCCTTCGCCTGGGCTTCTGTGAGGCCGACGCTACCGATCTGCGGGTCGCAGTAGGTGCAGCCGGGGACGCGATCTTTCCGAACCGGCAATGCATATTTGCCGGCCAACTTGCTGGCTACAACGACACCGCACATCGCGCCAACGTGGGCGAGCTGCGGTAGTCCGGCAACAATATCGCCGATGGCGTAGACGCCGGGCTCGGAGGTTTCCATCCACTCGTTGACGGGGACGAAGCCGCGGTCGAGGGTGATCTTCACTTTGTCGATACCTGCGTCCGCGGTGCGCGGACCGCGGCCGACGGCCACCAGGACTTTCTCTGCTTCTTTGACCTGCGGCTTACCGGCAGCGTCGGTGAAACTTACCTTGACGCCGGCGCCCGTCTTCTCAATCTTGTCGACCTTGCAGCTGACGTTGACGTCGATGCCGCGCTTTTTGTAGGCGCGAGTGAGCTCCTTCGAGATCTCTTCGTCTTCGACCGGAACAATGCGCGGGAGGGCCTCGATGATTGTCACTTCGGAGCCGAAGCTCTTGAAGACCGAGGCGAACTCGACACCCACGGCTCCCGAGCCAATGACGATGAGCGACTTTGGCAGCGCCGGCAGGGTGAGGATCTCTATGTTGGTGAGGATTGTGTCGTCAGCCTTGTAGCCGGGCAGCATGCGGGCGTCGGAACCTGTGGCAAGGACGACCTTTTTCGCCAAAACCTGGGTTGCTGTCTGCAGTTCTGATCCCTCGCCTTTGCCTTTATCTTCTACGGACACGTCGATCGTGAAGACGCCTGCCTTAGCGGGACCGGTGAGCCGGCCGTGGCCGCGCACGACGGTGATCTTGTTTTTCTTCATCAGGAAGTCGAGGCCCTTGGTGTGCTTCACGATGATGTCGTTCTTGCGCTTGAGGAGATTGTCCCAGTTGAGCGTCGGTGAAGAGACGCCTTCGATGCCATAGCTCTCGGCGTGCTTGAGATGGTCCCAGATCTCGGCCGAAAACAGCATGGCCTTGGTGGGGATGCAGCCCCAGTGAAGGCAGGTGCCGCCAAGTTTGTCGGTCTTTTCGATGAGCGCGACCTTGAGGCCGAGTTGTGCCGCGCGGATGGCGCAGGTGTAGCCTGCCGGCCCGCCGCCGACGATAGCCAGGTCATAGATAGTGTCTGCCAAGAGAGTGTGCTCCATTCGTTGGGCGATCACGGCCGGCGGTATCGCACGTTCCCGTGTTCTCAAGTTCCCTGAGACCTTAGTTTAGCCGTTGCAGCAGCCCACGTCATTCGATGTGCGACGGGGCCGCGCGATTCAAGCGGCCATTTCATCAAGTTTTTGAACTAAACCATGCGCTCGCGGAGGTGCGCTTTCCATGCAGGAATTTAGCTATAGCGATCGGGGATTAACGCTCACCAAGAGCTTTGAGGGGCTTCACCTGGGGGCGTATCAAGACTGCGCGGGCAATTGGACGATCGGTTACGGTCACACAGGTTCTAGTGTTTTCGCGGGTCAATCCATCAGCGAGGCGAAAGCTGAGAAGTTGCTGGAGGCAGATCTGGCAGAGGCCGTCGCCTGCGTGAATCACTCGGTTCAGACCGTGATCTTGCAGAACCAATTCGATGCGATGGTGGATTTCTGCTTCAATGCGGGTCGCGGAAACTTTGCCGAATCCACGCTGCTGCGCAAGGTAAATAGTCGTGATTTTGGAGGCGCTGTTGCACAGTTTGCGTTGTGGGTGCATGCTGGCGGCGAAGTGGTCTCCGGATTAGTGCGGCGGCGGAACGCGGAAGCGGCGCTATTTACCGCCTGATCGTCTGGCCACACGTTGTGCGGGCGGCACGCTAAAGTGCCTTTGCAGCATCTTTGGCGAAGTAGGTGACGATGAAGTCTGCGCCGGCGCGACGAATGCTCAGCAGGCTTTCGAGCATCGTGCGTTCGGGTTCCAGCCAGCCGCGCTGAAAGGCAGCGTGCAGCATCGAATATTCGCCAGAAACCTGGTAGGCACCCATCGGGAGATCGAATCTGTTGCGAGCTTCGCGGATGACATCGAGGTAAGGCATCGCGGGCTTCATCAGCAGCATGTCAGCGCCCTCGGCAATGTCCTGCTCGATCTCGCGCATGGCCTCGCGCAGGTTGGCGCCGTCCATCTGGTAGGTGCGCCGGTCGCCAAACTGTGGTGCCGAGTCGGCCGCCTCGCGGAAGGGACCGTAAAAGGCGGAGGCGAATTTTGAGGCGTAGCTGAGAATCGGCGTGTTGTGCTTACCTGCTTCGTCGAGTGCGCTGCGAATTGCGGCTACGCGGCCGTCCATCATGTCGCTGGGGGCGACGATGTCGGCACCTGCTTCGGCGAGCGACGCCGCTGCTTTGGCGAGCAGCGCAACGCTGGAATCGTTCTCTACGGCAAAGTGGTCACCGTCGCGAGTGACGATGCCGCAGTGGCCGTGAGAGGTGTACTCGCAGAGACAGACGTCGGCAATCACCACCAGAGATTCAGCTGCAGAGATTTTCTTGATGGCGCGCAGGCCGCGCTGGACTATGCCGTCGGAGGCCCAGGCACCGGTGCCTTGCTCATCTTTCTCGTCCGGAATGCCAAATAGCAGCAGGCCCCCGATTCCGAGAGCAGTGCAGGCCTCGACTTCCTTCACCGCTTCGTCAATGGAAAGATTGAAGACGCCCGGCATGCTGCTGATCTCCCGACGCACACCCTCACCCTCGCAGAGAAACAGGGGGTAGATGAGGGCGGAAGGTTCCAGATGTGTTTCACGGACGAGGGAACGCATGGCTGCGGAGGAGCGGAGGCGGCGTAGACGCGTTGCAGGAAATTCCATGCAGACAATTCTATGGCTTACGCGCTTTTGCGTTGGTAACGCCGATCACAAGCAGCCTGAGGTTCAGGCTTTGTGCTGCGCATCAGCGAGCGCCGCGTACTCGTCTCCGCTGACACCGGGTGCGAGCACCCAAAGCGTGTAAATCCCTAGTGCCGTTCCGAGCGGCAAATGAATTAGAGCCAGAATGCCAAAAATGATAGCGAATATGCGTCCCCACGGTTGGCGCGTCAGCAGGGCGTATCCAGTCAGAAGGATGCAGCAGACGCTGGTCAGGAGAGAAAACAGGGCCATGGG
>Ga0302312_10000620_pt1 | contig 24738 bp, 14 predicted proteins | sample III_Palsa_N2_1_FD_200529 | JGI IMG/M metagenome (GOLD analysis project Ga0302312, IMG submission 200529) | Peat permafrost microbial communities from Stordalen Mire near Abisko, Sweden - III_Palsa_N2_1 | ecosystem: Environmental > Terrestrial > Soil > Palsa > Peat permafrost | place: Sweden... | reverse complement strand
TGCCGACAAACCCGGCATTATGAACGCCAACTTGGGTATGTACCGCATACAAATGGCCGGGAATGATTATATCACTGATAAGGAAATGGGCCTGCATTACCAATTGCACCGTGGCATAGGTGTACATCAAACCAAAGCTAACGCGAAAGGGCAGCCACTAAAGGTGAGCATTTTTGTAGGCGGGCCACCATCGCATCCTGTAGCGGCTGTTATGCCATTGCCGGAGGGTTTATCCGAGATGACATTCGCCGGGGCTTTGGGGAACCGCCGTTTCCGGTATTTTTATGATGCCGAAGGTTTTTGCATTTCGGCAGATGCGGATTTTGTGATCACCGGCACGGTTATGCCTCACGAAAATAAACCGGAGGGCCCTTTTGGCGATCATTTGGGTTATTATAGCTTAAAACATCCGTTCCCGCTGTTAAAAATTCACAATGTTTACCACCGTAAGAACGCGGTATGGTCGTTCACGGTTGTTGGCCGCCCGCCGCAGGAAGATACCAGTTTCGGAGCGTTGATACATGAGATAACAGGCTCGGCCATACCAAAGGAAATACCCGGCTTGCACGCGGTAAACGCTGTTGACGCGGCGGGTGTGCATCCCTTGCTGTTCGCTATTGGCAGCGAGCGTTATACCCCTTACATTAAGGAGCGCAAACCGCAGGAAATTTTAACTATTGCCAATCATATATTGGGTAAAAGCCAGCTAAGTTTAGCCAAATACCTGTTCATAGCGGCAAAGGAAGATGATCCGGCTTTGGATGTGAACGATATAGGCGGCTTTTTGAAACATATTTTACAAAGGATAGACCTCAGCCGCGACCTGCATTTTTATACAAAAACCACCATAGATACATTGGACTATAGCGGCAGCGGGTTAAACTCGGGCAGTAAGGTGGCAATAACAGTGGCCGGAGATATTAAAAGGGAACTATGGACGGAACTACCCATGGTTTTTACCATGCCGCGCCCATTCAACGTATTTAAAATGGTGATGCCGGGCGTGCTGGCCGTGGAGTTTCCGAAACATATCAGCAGCGAAGATGTTGATGGGATGGTAAGTATCCTGGATGATCATTTTGAGGATGGCGAATTAAACAGCCTGCCCTTAATGGTGCTTTGTGACGATGCCGGATTTACCGCGCAAAATTTGGATAACTTTGTTTGGGTAACGTTTACCAGGAGCAATCCCTCGCACGATATTTATGGGATACATAGCTTTACGGAGCATAAGCACTGGGGGTGCAAAGGGTCGTTAATAATTGATGCCCGCATTAAACCGCACCACGCGCCGGTGCTGGAAAAAGACCCGGCGGTGGAGAAACTGGTGGATAAAATGGCTGAAAAGGGCGGTGAGTTGTATGGGATAGCCCCACCCAACCCTCCCCGGTAGGGAGGGTTTTTAGAAAATATTTTAAAGTCTCCCTACCGGGGAGATTTGTAGGGGCTATGGCTGAAAAAGAGAAATTAAGAATTGATAAATACCTGTGGGCCATAAGAGCGTTTAAAACCCGCACCTTGGCATCGGATGCCTGCAAGTCGGGCCGGGTAAAGCTGGAGGGGAATAACATCAAACCATCGCACGAGGTTAAGGTGGGCGAGGTGTACCAGGTATCGAAAGGGATTGAGCGTAAAATAATAAAAGTTACCGGTTTGCTGGAGAGCAGGGTGGATGCCAAAACAGCCGTTTACTTTTACGAGGATATTACGCCGGTGGAACAAACGCTGGCTTTTAAATCGATGTTTCACGCGCCTGTGCTCACAAGGGATAGAGGAACCGGCAGGCCAACAAAAAAGGACCGGCGGGAGATAGACGATTTGAAGGATGATTTTTTTACGAAAGAGGATAATAAAGATTAATTTTATAGGTGATGATAGAGTCAGGAATAAAGAGCCAGGAATCAGGAAAAATGAGTTTTACAGCATCTTGATTCTTAACTCTAAAAAAAATATTTACGACAAACCTTATTAAAAACATGCCATTAACTACAGTGCAGCCGGGCGGGCAGGAGATAAAAATAGCGATCATAGGTTTAGGGTATGTTGGTTTGCCGCTTGCCGTTGAATTTGCCAAAAAGCATTGTGTGGTGGGTTTCGATACCGATAAAGCAAGGATTGATGAGTTGGGCAAGGGGTATGACCGCACACTCAATGTGGATGAGGCATTGCTGAAAAAGGAAATAAGCGCCGCCCGAACTACACATACCGGCTTGGATTTCAGCGATAAAATTGAAGCCACCGCCGATTGTAACTTCTACATTATCACCGTACCAACCCCGGTTGATAAATATAACCGCCCCGATCTGACGCATTTGTATAATGCCAGCCAGGCAGTAGGCACGGTTTTGAAAAAGGGCGACACCGTAATTTATGAATCTACCGTTTACCCCGGCGCTACCGAGGAGGAATGTGTGCCGGTACTTGAAAGATCATCGGGATTGAAGTTTAATACTGATTTTTTTGTTGGGTACTCGCCCGAGCGGATCAATCCGGGGGATAAGGAACATACGCTGGTAAAAGTGGTAAAGGTAACCTCGGGTTCAACGCCCGAAGCTGCGGAAATTATAGATCAGCTGTATAAATCCATCATAACTGCCGGTACCCACAAGGCAACCTCTATAAAAGTAGCCGAAGCGGCCAAAGTTATTGAAAACGCGCAGCGCGATATCAACATTGCCTTTGTAAATGAGCTGGCCAAAATATTTAACCGTTTTGGTATTGATACCGACGAGGTATTGCAGGCGGCGGGCACCAAATGGAACTTCCTGAAGTTTAAACCCGGCCTGGTTGGCGGGCATTGTATAGGTGTTGACCCTTACTACCTGGCGCGCAAGGCACAGCGGGTAGGCTATCACCCCGAAATTATACTGGCGGGCCGCAGGCTGAATGATGGCATGGGCGAATATGTGGCGCATGAAGTAGTAAGGCTGATGGTAAGGAAAAATATAGCGGTAAAATGCTCGGCTATATTGGTGCTGGGTGTTACCTTTAAGGAGAATTGCTCCGATGTGCGCAATACCAAAGTGGTTGATATATTGAACACCCTGAAAAGTTATGATACCAGCCTCACTATTTATGACCCGATGGCAGAACCTGAAGAGGTGAAAAGCGAATACGGTTATGAGTCGGTTAAAACCCTGAAGGAGGGAGATACTTATGACGCGGTTATTATCGCGGTAGCCCACGATGAATTTAAGAGCCTTGATATACAAAAGCTATGCAAACCCAACAAAGTGATATACGATGTTAAAGGCATACTGCCCAAAGCCATGATAGACGGGAGATTGTAGAGGGGGTGAAAGGTGAAGGGTGGAAAGGTGAAGCTACCTTTTGCCTTTCACCTTTCCGCCTTTCACCTCAAAAAGAGTTATTTGCTGCTATCTTTTGTATAGGAATCGTTAAGGCCTTTTACCACGTCGGCAGTAATATCAAGGCTGGCATCGCCATATAAAACCGCGTTGCCGCCTTTGGAATAGGTTAGCACCAGTTTGTAGCCTTTTTGCTTGGCGTATTGTTTCACAAAATCATCTACCTTATCATACAGCTTAGCATCTTCAGTAGCCTTATCGTTCTGAAACTGAGCGGTGGCATTTTGCTGGTAGGTTTGCAATTGCTGCTGCTCGCGGCTTAAACGCTGCTCGGTTGTTTGGCGCTGATCGGCAGGCATGGTGTTGGCATCCTTCTGGTATTCGGCAACCTCGCGCTGAAAAGCCTCACCCTTTGATTGCAGGTCGCTTTGCGCGGCCTTGCCTTTGTCTGATAATTGCTGATCGATATCCTTTGCATAATTATATTTGGCAAGCAAAGTATCAGAGTTAATATATACTATCGATTCCTTGCTATCGGCAGTGGCGCCGGAAGCTGCTGGTGCAGAGGCAGTACTACCTGAGCCTTGTTTGCAGGCGCTTACACCTGCGGCAATCAATAAACCTAAAGTAAGTTTGGTAAAAATAGAAGCTGTTTTCATTATATCATTAATCGTTTAAGTAATTGGTTTATCAAGCCTTTAGCGGCTCAAATTCATCCGTAATATTTTTAATAAAGTTTACAAAGATAAACTTTCGGTACAAGTTTCCTAACGATTTTATAAGTGTGTACCTATTGGGTCATATTTATCAACAATCGTTTAATAATAGCTATAATTCGGGGCTAAATGCGTATTTTTGTTCAAATAACTCCACCTGGAGAAAGGTTGTTTTTATAATCAATTATGAGCGAAGAAAAAGAAGATAAATCAAATTACTCAGCAGATAATATACAGGTTTTAGAAGGTTTGGAAGCGGTGCGCAAGCGCCCCTCAATGTATATTGGCGATACCGGTTTTAAAGGATTACACCATTTAGTTTACGAGGTTGTTGATAACTCAATAGATGAGGCCCTTGCCGGCTATTGCGACACCATTAAGGTGGTGATACAAAAGGATAATTCCATATTAGTTTCGGATAACGGGCGCGGTATACCTACGGGTATTACCACAAAGGAGCAGGTTTCGGCATTGCAGATAGTAATGACGGTATTGCACGCCGGTGGTAAGTTTGATAAGGATACTTACAAAGTATCGGGCGGTTTGCATGGTGTGGGCGTAAGCTGCGTAAATGCCTTATCAACCCATTTAACGGCGCTGGTTTACCGCGAAGGCAAAATATGGACACAGGAATATGAAAAGGGCAAGCCTTTGTATGATGTAAAAATCATTGGCGATACCGATAAGAGAGGTACCACCATCATTTTCCATCCCGATCCGGAAATATTTAGCTTAACTACCGAGTATAAGTATGATACTTTAGCCGCCCGTTTACGCGAGCTGGCTTATTTAAATAAAGGCATCCGCCTGTCGCTAACCGATGAGCGTGAAACTGAAGAAGACGGTACACATCCAACCGAAGATTTTTACTCGGAAGGTGGCTTGCGCGAGTTTGTAAAATATTTGGATGGCACCCGCCCATCTATAATTCCGGAGCCAATTTATTTGGATGGCATTAAACAGGGCATACCCGTTGAGCTGGCCCTGCAATACAATGATACCTACTCGGAAAATGTGCATTCGTATGTAAACAACATCAATACCATTGAAGGTGGTACGCACGTTGCCGGTTTCCGCAGGGGGCTTACCCGTACCTTGAAGGCGTATGCCGATAAGGAAGGTTTGCTGAAGAATATGAAGATTGATATTACCGGAGATGACTTCAGAGAAGGATTGACCGCCGTAATATCGGTAAAAGTGCAGGAACCGCAGTTTGAAGGGCAAACCAAAACTAAGCTGGGTAACAACGAGGTGATGGGCGCCGTGGATATGGCCGTTGGCGAAATTTTAGGCAATTACCTGGAAGAGCATCCGCGTGAGGCTAAAATGATAGTGAACAAGGTGATACTTGCCGCTACCGCCCGTGCCGCCGCCCGCAAAGCGCGCGAAATGGTGCAGCGCAAGAGTGTAATGGGCGGATCGGGCCTGCCGGGTAAACTGGCGGATTGTGCCAATAGCGACCCCGCCGTTTGCGAGCTTTACCTGGTGGAGGGCGATTCGGCAGGTGGTACTGCCAAACAGGGCCGCAACCGCGATTACCAGGCTATTTTACCCTTACGGGGTAAAATACTGAACGTGGAGAAAGCCATGGAGCACAAAATATACGAGAACGAGGAAATAAAAAATATGTTTACCGGGCTGGGTGTAAGCATTGGTACTCCTGAAGATGCCAAGGGGCTTAACTTTAGCAAGCTGCGTTACCACAAGATTATCATCATGACGGATGCGGATGTTGACGGATCGCACATTACTACTTTGATACTTACCTTCTTTTTCCGTTATATGAAGGAGTTGGTGGAGTATGGTTATGTTTACATCGCATCGCCGCCGCTGTACCAGGTTAAAAAAGGCAAGGAATTTGAATATTGCTGGAACGATGAGCAGCGTGATATAGCCATACAGCGCCTGAAAGGCGGCGGTAAGGAAGACAGTGTGCATGTACAACGCTACAAAGGTTTGGGTGAAATGAACGCGGAGCAATTATGGGATACCACCATGAACCCCCAAACCCGTACCCTTAAACGCGCCAGCATTGAGAATGCCGCCGAATGCGACCACACCTTCAGCATGCTGATGGGTGATGAGGTTGCCCCGCGCCGCGAGTTTATTGAGCGCAACGCTAAATATGCTAAGATAGACGTTTAGCCCCCTAACCCCCTGAAGGGGGAACAATAAGACAATTTATTAGCCCTGCTGAGAAGCGGGGCTTTTTTGTTTATTTAAATAGTGAATTTATAAATACTTAATTTAAAATTATGTCGCTAAAAATATTCAGAGCTATACTGATTTTTATAATAATGATATTTACGCATCAGTTAAAAGCTCAGCAACAGGATGCAAATAAAGTTGATTTTTCAATAGCTTTTGGTGATTTCTTTCACAATGACACAGTAACTTTTAAAATAAATAACACATTGATAGTAAAAAATTATCTTGCTCAATCAAATTCTTCGGGGTTGACTGGGTTGTATGTAACTCAGGATGAAACAGGACTAAACATAATGGTGGATGGAAAGGTGAAGGAAACTAACAGATTAAAAGGAACTAAACTAATATTAGCAATTGAAGTAGATAGAAAACATTACAGGCTTATTGTTCTACTAAATAAGGGTAAATATATTGAAATTGATAATTGTTGTGGTGCCTAAGGAGTTAAGCGACTAAATTTACAACAACAAGCCGAACCGTTTATTTTTGATTAACCACGAAATACATTAGTGCCAAGGAATAATTACGTATTCCATTTCCCAAAATTAGCTTTTAAATTTATATACATAATTTTGTTATGTATATAAATAATTTTATATTTGCTTCATGAGTTCGAACCCGATGCTGAAAGGCACTTTGCAAACCATTATTTTAAAGCTGCTGGAAAACAACAGCCAAATGTATGGTTACGAGATAACCCAAAAAGTTAAGGAAGTAACCGCCGGTGAAATTATGCTGACCGAAGGTGCTTTGTACCCGGCCCTGCATAAGCTGGAAGCCGATGGCTTTTTGGAAACCTTTACCCAGGTGGTTGATAACCGCGTGCGCAAATATTATCGCTTAACGGAGCAAGGCGGCAGGGAGGTTACCAATAAATTGGATGAAGCGCAGGCTTTTATTGAGCAGCTGCAATTATTGTTGAACCTAAAACCCGCCGCGAAATGAAATTAACCTATTGGGAACTGGACTGGGTACACCAGCGGATGAAAGCGTACTTTATTAAGTACCAGGAGATATATAATGAATTGTTCGATCATATTACAACCGCTATTGAAGAGCAGCGCGAGGCGGGCGATACCGGTACCCTGCAGGTGATATTTGAACAGGTGGTAAAACAGCAATTTGGCGGTTACCTGGGTATTGAAGAGGTTTCCAGATCGTACGAGAAGGGGTACAAAAAGAAAGTGAGAAAAATGATATGGGTGAATTTCAGGCAGTATATTAATTTTCAGTCGTTGTTATTTACGCTCACGTTAATTGCCATCAGCTTTTTTTTGCCGCGCAATAATAAGCCTACTACCCTCATTATAGCTATAGCCACTTGTATAGCGGCCTTGTTTTCGTCCACTTATGCCTATATTAAACTGAAACGCCTGAAAAATGGTTATGGGATGGAATCACTGGTTTATACACAGATCATTTCAATAGCAAACCGGCCCGCGATGTTCCTTTATCTGGCTATATGGCTGCCGCAAACCCGGTCGCTTTTTGATGATAGCTATAAGTTTAAGTTGAGTAACGTTCACCCGGCTATACTGGTTTTTGTATTGGCCGTTATACTGATATACGATTTTAGCTGCATAAAGTTATGCAGGCAGGAGTTAAAGAGTTTGGTAAATACTGATCCTCAATCTTAAAAAAAAATGGTAGCAAGCCAACAGGAAAAACAGGAACTTGAAAAGTACCTGCGCAAAAACTTAAAATACCGCGAAACCTGCGCGGAGTTTTACGATCACATACTGGCCGCCCTTGAAGCTAAACCTGCTGATGGCAGCTTTGCCGATGCGGCCCGGCAAATTATAAACGATGATTTTGGCGGGATAGCGGGCATGCGCTTAATTGAAGCAAAATATCAGCAGGCCAGTTTTAAGGAACTGCGCGATAAGTACCTGCAAGCGATTTTAGACTGTTTGAAATTTCCCGCTGTGGCGGTGCTGTTGATGTATTCGATAGTAGTTTATTATTTGGTGCAGCAGCCCTGGTATAGCCTGGTGGTTTTTTTAGGGCTAATGGTGGCGATGAGGATGATACCGGGGATATTGAAATTCGCGCGGTATGTGAGGTCGGGCTATGTTTTTGCTGATAGCAAACGATCGGCAAGGGATATATTTTACAGGTGGGTGGATTATATCCCGGGGATAGTATTTGTAGCGGTGCTGTGCCTTACCGATGCTTTTAATTCAACCCCGCTGCTGATAGTGAAAAAGCCGGTTTTTAATATGTTTTTCCTGATTTTATGCGGCTGGCATACGGTATTATTTTATAAAGTTTATCGTAAAGATCTAAAAACGAGTTTCAAAATAAATTAATCTTCAAAACTAACCTCACTTTTTCCGTAATCTATCACCGCTTTATATTTCATCAGTATATCGCCGCCCAATACGCCTAATATGCGCGGGTGGCCCATTTGGGCATAGGCATTGTTAATGGCTGACAGATCGAGCACCGCCGCTTCAAATTCGGGTATTTTTAACTTGCCTATGGCCATATAATGAATGATAGCCGTTGCCGATGCCATGCTATTGGTGCCCAGCCCGGTTGAGAGCCGATCGCTGACGTTGATGGTGACATATTCGTTGGCTTCGAACAAAACATCCTGATCGAAAGCTGTTTTTGACGCGCCGGTATCCAGTACCACGGTATAGGGCTTGCCGAAAATTACAATATCCAGCAGCGGATGAACGCCATCTTCGTCGAGACTGATCATTTTTAAGGGGACGGAGATCATTTTAGTTAGTGGTGAGTGGTGAGTTGTGGTTATTCGTTGGGGTAGTGGATGGAGGCATCGTCGGCCATTTCAATAATGATGGAATCCAGCCTGTTGAGCTCATTTTGAATATATTCGATCACTGTTGGGTCGGAGCGGTCGTTTTTTAATATGGCCGCCAGGCCCTTTAAATTAGCCAGCGGGCTGCGGATGAGGTGCGATTGTTTCCAGGCCATATCTTTTATGCTATCCATGTGGTTTTGAATGCGCCCGTAAGCACTTTTCAGGTCCTGCTCGGCATTCTTTCTTTCGGTTATATCATATAACGCCATTAGCATGCCCAATATTTCCTTATGATCATTGGTTATGGGGAACAGCCTGATATAATACCACAGCACCGAACCATCCGGCTGTGGGTAATCCGCTTCGTAGTTGATGTTGTTGCCATTAAGCACTTGTTTGGTAAAGCCGGTTAGCTCCGGAAATTTATCTTCGGGGAAATAATCTACCAGCAGGTCGCCTTTTTCGGGTGTATGGTTGTACTGCTGTTTAACAAATTCAATGGCTTTTTGGTTAAAGGTGAGCACTTTAAGATCCTGATCGAACAGGGCGTAAATGGTATCGGTGGTTTTTAGTATGGCCTGCAGGTTTGCTTCGGATTTCTGGAGCAATTGTTCGGCTTTGAGCTTTTCGGTAACATCGTTTGTTAAGGAGAGCCTAACCGGCCTGCCCTCGAATATAATATCATAAGCAATCAGCTCGACAAACATTACGGTGCCATCTTTTTTCAGGTGCCGTACTATCCTTTGCGAGTTATCCATCTCCATAGCATAGCCTTCCATCTGTATGCCGAAATCTTCTTTCGGCCGTAGGTTTTTTACCCCCGTTTGTAATAGCTCGGCTTTGGTGTAGCCATAAAGCTGTACCGCGGCCTCGTTAACATCAATTATGGACAGATCATCCTTGGCTATCATCCACATTGGCATAGGGTTCCTTTCAAAAAGCAACTTGTATTTTTGCTCGGACGATTTTAACTCTTCTTCGGCTTTTTTACGCTCGTTAATATCAATCATCGAGCCTATAATTGCAGGTTCGCCGTCTATATTTATCCTGTTGCCATAAAATTCCACCCAATTAGCTGTGCCGTCCTTTTTACGGCCCATGGCTTCGTAATTAACGCTATCAACCTCACCCTCCATCCGGCGCCTTACATGTTCGGTGGCTATGGCCCGGTAATCTTCGTGAATAATTGTTTCGAGTGGTACCGAGTCGGTAAGTTCGCCGGGCTCGTACTCGAAAATTTTATTAAAGCGGGGATTAGTATAGCTGAATTTTCCTTTTTGAACAATGTAAACCCCCACCATTGATTTATCGGCGATAGTTCGGAATCTTAGCTCTGCCTGTGTAAGCTCCGCTTCCATTTTTTTACGGTCGGTAATATCACGGGCAATAACCATTATACGGTCATCGGGGAATACTTTTACATTTATTTCAACAATAAAAGGCTCGCCATTTTTACGTATAAATGTCCGTTCGCTGGGCGGTTGATCTATATAGGAAGTAATAGGCGGCAGCACCGTATTTTTTATATCTTTCGGATCGAGCAGCGCGGTTACATTTAATTGCAGCAGTTCATCTTTGCTGTAGCCTGTCATCCGGCACATGGCGGCGTTTACATCGGTAAAATTCCTGTTGCTATCAATCACATAAATGGCATCAGTGGCCTGCTCAATTAATGAATGATATTTTTCCTCGCTTTTTTGAAACTCGGCGGTGCGTTCTTCCACTCTTTTTTCCAGCAGGGCGTTCATCAGTTTTACCTCGGCTTCGGCTTTGTAGCGCAGCGCGTCGGTTCTGTTCAACCAGTTGGCGGTATTCCAGATCACAAACAGGCTCACTAATAAAAAGCACACCGCTAGCACCGTAATCCCGGTATTGAGCGAGGCGAACAGGCCCGAGCCCTGGCTTTCAGCCCTTAATGAGCCGAATACCACAATAGTTAAAATAATGAGGCCGAAAAGCCTGCGGGCCAATTGGTTGCCCACCTGCTTGCCTGTAAACAGCTTTGTAATACCCAATGATGGATTTAAAAGTGATGCCGCAAGTGATAAAAATAAAAATATAAGGGCCGTTTGTACCGGCATTGAGGTTATATAAAAAAGCGAGTGGAACAGTGATACGCCATATAAATAACCGATAAGCGAGATGGCCGAAAGGATAGTAACCGTATGAAAGGCAAATTGGGCGCACCAGCTGCCCAGGCGGTTTTTGGTTAAAAGAAACAAGAAGCCAAGGCCTAAAACTGAAAAATTGAACGAAGCGGTAAAGGCCATGCGGCCGGGTACATCATGCGGGTACGCCTGCGGGCCGTTATCGCTTATTAATAATTGGTCGATAGGGGTGTTGTAATGGAAAAGATCCTGCGAGATGGTGGCCAGGGCTATGAGCGTGGCGAGTATAGACAGCGTAAATACTACCAGGGAATTATACTTACCCAGCGGATATTGCAAGAGTAATAAAGCGCCGCCGAACAGCGCAAAGCACAGCGCGGCATTAAACTTCATGCCGGAAACGCCGGGTATTACTTTTTGAATTAAGGCTATATGAAATACCCAGCCCAGCATTATGGCAATACCGGCAGCTATGGTAAGCAGGCTTATAATTATAATCGTTCTACTTTTTTGCGGACGATACATTTACATATATATATTAACCTTAACGGAAGCAACAGCACAAAAATTGAGCAGGCTAATAAAGTTATGATTAAATATGTAGAAAAGATAATTATTTAGTGAGTGGTGAGTGGTAATGTACTTGCTACATTCACAACTACTACTCACCACTCACTAATCAAAACGGATAGCCGATGGCTAAATTAAATACCAGGTTTTGGCCACGCCAGTAGGCGCTGCCGAAATCGATCTTATCAATTACTACGCGCTGGCCGGCGGGCAGGTTGGGTTCAATGAGCGGGAAGCCTACATCTGTGCGCAGTACGAGTACCGACAGATTGAAACGCAGGCCCACGCCCGCATCGGCGGCCATTTGGGTTAAAAAGTTTTTGCCAAAGGCCGCGCCCGGCTCATAAGGGTTGCTGTGCAGCAGCCAGATGTTACCGGCATCAACAAATGCAGCGCCCTCCACTATGCTGAACAGCTTGGGCCGGTATTCGATGTTTCCCTCAATTTTTATATCGCCCGACTCATCAGGCAAATAGTTGGTGCCGTTGGTAACGCTCGATGGCGGGTTGTAGGCGCCGGGGCCAATTGACCGTGCCTGGAAACCACGCAAACTGTTGGCGCCGCCTATAAAATACTGCTGGCTGTAAGGCAATACAGTGGAGTTACCATAAGGCAGGCCAATATCAACCATTAGGCGGGTGGCAATTTTACTGTTAGGCCCTGTTTTATGGTAAAACCTTATCTCGTTCTCAAATTTTATATATTGATCGAATGGGGTGCCGAATACTTTTTTCACATTCCGGGGGGTATCGGCACCCATTGCTACGCCCAATAAACCGGCTGATTCGGCTACTTTGCCGAGGTAATAGAAGGTATTGGTGCGGTAATCATCGGTGGTGTTGGTATAGTTAAAGCTATAGCTTGGCCCAAAGGTAAATTGGTTATTGATAATGTGCGCCAACTGCGGATTGCGTGTTTTATCAATACTATCGCGGTAAACCTGGGTAACATTCGCGGCATCTACATAAGTTAGGTCGATCAGATCGAGCGTGTGCTGTTTGTGCAGGCTTGGTTTCCACTGGTAGCCGAACGAGGCACTGAATGAATTAAGTGTGAATAATTGTGTTTGATTAATAAGCGTATAACCCGTTGTTAAAATGGTATGCGGGATAAAGGCATTATCGGTACTGAAGTTGAAGGGGCTGATAAACCTCGGCCACGACAGCGATGGCTGAATACCCGTTTGATAAATGTTATAACCGTTGTTTACGTGGCCAAATTGCAGATCGGAACTGGCGAACAACGTTACTGTAAGCAGTTCGGCACCCTTGAACAAGTTACGATCGCGGAAGGTAAGGTCAACCTGGGTACCATCGTAGTTGGCTGATGTTTGCCGCGCCAGCAGTTCCACCTGCAACGATTTCTTTTTATACTGGGTTAAAAAGTAATAAATATCCAGTTTGGCCGAATCGGGTGTTACATCCTCAAACCTGTTTTTTACAAAGGAGAATGGCCCCAGATCAACAAAACGATTCAATGAATTGGTATGCTCGGTGCGGTTATATATATCGCCGGGATGCAGCAGCACAGCGTTTTTGTAGGTATACGGCTTTACGGTGTGTTTTGGGTCGATCACATTATACCAATCATACTTTACGGCCGAATCCAGTTTTAAGGAAGTATCTTTTATGGAATAATTGGAGTAAACATAAATATTCCGCACCTGGTAAACCCAGCGGGCCTCATCGGGTGTGGAGGGTTGCACCTTTACAAACATATCCACCTGGTGATTACCAATGGTACTATCAACTTTGGCTATCAGGTCTTCGGGAGCGAAGTAAAAAAAGCCTTTTTCTTTTAAGCGGGCATCAATGCGTATACGTTCGCCTTTAATGTTATCCAGGTCGTATTTATCGCCGGGTTTTAACAGTGAGCCAGGGGCAACGGCAGTAATGGCGCTATCCAGCGCGTCGGTATCTGCCGGGAAAGCTACTTTCCTGATGTGGTACGCGGGCCCGGTTTCTACACTAAACACGGCTTTAGCCGCCTTTGATCTTTTTTTACTTGCGGTATCGCCGCTTACCTGTGCCTGAAAGTAGCCTTCGTTTTGCAGCCTGTTCTGTAATATCTGGCTGTTTTTAACCAGGTCAACCGCGCTTATGAGTACCGGCGGCTCGCCTATGTGGGTATGTAAATAGTGTTTTAAGCCGCGGCGTTTGTTGGTCATGGTTTTTTCGTACACGTATAGCTTAAACCGCAGGCCTAAAATGCTGCCATTGGGTTTTGGCCTTATCATGCCCTGCAATTCGCTGCTTAGGGCCTTTGCTTCGCTTTTTTTGGTGTTTTTATCAATTACCTTTACCTCGCCGCCGGCGTATAGCTTCTGCCCCGGAGGGAAGTTTTTTGTTGTACTGCAGGCGCTTACAAAAACAACAATTAAAATAAGTAAATATCTAAGTTTGATCATAGTTAGTTTAATGATTGTTTGTTTTGGTCAGTCTGGTCGGCGGGTTGTACTTCGGTAACTGTAGCATCATGTTGTTTGTCGGCCTCTTTCTTTTCCTTTTCCTGTTCCTTCTGCTTTTTCTTGTATTCTTTTTCCAGTGCTTTTTCTTTTTTCGATTTTTTAGCAAAGAGTTCCTTAAAATGATTGTAATCGTAGGTTAACGAGAAGGCAACCCCGGTTTCCACTACTTCGCCCTCAATTACAATGTACTCATCTTTACGATAGGCGCGGATGAGGTAACGGCCATCCTCGGTCAGCTTATAATTCACGGATAGATTGCCTGCGATATCCGTGGACTTTTGGCCCGGCTGGTTTTGGCCCTCCAGGTTAAAATTATTGCCTACCGTAACCGTTACGCGGTCGTTCAGGAATTGTTTGGACAGGCCCACATTCAGGTCGGTACGGTTTTGCTCGGTACCGGTGGAGTAATCGGCACCTGAGGTAACATCAAAGCTCAATTGTACGCCGCCTATCAGGTTACCGGCCAGTTTATTCAACTGATCGGACAGCAAACTGCTCACACTGTTGCGGATGGCGCCGTTTATGCCGGTGCTGCCGCCCTGGCTCTGCAGCGGGTTATCACCTATAAAGTGGCCAAGTATCAGCACACCCAATACCTGCTTATTCATTTCGTTGGTGTCCTGGCGTATTTGCGATAGCCTTGCATCAACGGTATTGATCACATCCTGCGATACGGAATAATTGCTATCGGGCAAAACTATATCAAAGCTGATGTTGGGGCTCATCAACTGGTTTTTTAAGTTAAGATTTACATTAAAAGGCAACTTTTGCTTGTATACGGTTGAGTTTTGGGTACTGCCCAACTGATCGCTCACCAGATCAATAGGCGGCACGTTGGCAATATAGGTGGCGGTAAGGTTAATATTAGCGCGGGTTGGGTCGCCCGTCCAGGTAATAGTACTACCCGATTTGAAGTTAAATTTACGCTTTACTGTGGCATAACTTAGGTTGTATGAGCCCTTGTTTACGGTGTAGGTACCGGTAAGGCTGGTTTTTCCGCTTGGGTCGATACCGCCATTCAGGTGTGCCTCGCCCTGCAGCTGCACCACATCGCCATTGGTTTCATCAAACACAACCGTAAATTTGGCGTTTTTGCTGATGTTGATGGTAGCGTTCACATCCAGCCCGGTTACCTCTGATTTTCGGAGCGAATCCAGTTGTTTCACCAGCAATATCGAATCCAGCTGCGGTTCTTTCTGATCAAAAAACTCTACCACGCCCTTACGATCCTCCAAACCCGGGTCGCTGGTGGGTAATACTATGGTGAGGTCGGTTTTATCATTAACGGTGAGCGTGGCATCAACAACAGGCTTGTTCATATCGCCTTTGATGGATACATCGCTATTGAGGAAGAGCTTGCCGTAGTACAGTTTATTATCGGCCTGGGTTGAATTAACCACCCTGAAATTATCCATGTGAATATTAACGGCAAAGCTATAGCTGGTGTAATTTTTGGTGTAGATGGTACCGGTTACCACAGCCTTGTTGCCGGTGGAATCAACCAAAGTAAAATCATTAAACAAGATGCCGTCGTTATTAAAGGTAATGCTCTCATTAGGCATGCTGAAATAGGAGTTTAGCATGGCCACGTTAAAGCCCACCTTGTTAAAGTTAATATCGCCGCGAACAGCGGGAGCATCGGGCGTGCCCGATATTTTCAGGTTGCCGGTAATGTTGCCGCTGGCATTGCGCAGGTTGCCAAAGCTAAAACCCTCTACGCTTTTCATATTGAGCGAAACAATATCCAGGTTGAGATCAAAGCGGCTGTTGGGTTGGGTGTAATAAGTGCCGGTAAGGTTAACCTGGTTGCCCTTGCCCGTTATATTCATGGTGGCGGAGTAGGCATTGGCGGTTTGGTTATTTACCTTGAGCGCGATGTTGCCCACGGTATCGCCCTTGAAATTAAAATCGTTTACGTTTAAGGCGGCGGTAAATTGCGGTGATTTTTGGAAGTTGCTTACCACTGCATCGCCATTGATTACGCCGCCTACCTGCAGCGAATCCTGCTGGGCCAGATGCGTGAGGGTTTCGATATGGAAGTTTTTAAAGTTGACCGTAAGCGGCGCGTTGAGTTGCTGCGGGTTACTGCTCACGCTTAAAACCTGGTTGCTGTTGCTGATGGAAAAATCTTTGGCCAGTATGCCTTTGCTGCCAAACTCGAAGGCATTATCGGCACCTACGGCCCATTCGGTGTAATCCAGCAGCAAGCCGTTCGGCAGGAAGCTGAACTGGTACTCGTTGGGCAAAATGCTGAACACGCCCGCAATGCGGTAGCGCTCTTTTTTGGTAGCATCGCGCACCTGCAGGCTGAGGTTAAGCTTATCATTTTGCGCGCTGCCGCTAATGCTGGTATATAACAGGTTGAGTGATGAACCTGCCTTTACTTCATCCACCGTGAGGGCATAATTCAGGGCATTGTTGCCGGTGTTAATGGCCAGCTTTAAATTGTTAACGGTGTTGGTGCCGTACACCACTTTAGGCATGGAACCGTTTACCACCAGGTTGCCGCTTGTGCTGTTGAACTGCCCGCTGATGAGTACAGGCTGCAACTGTTTCAGATCGGGGGCGAATTGCGATACCAGCGGTGTTTTAGTTATATGCACATCAAACTCAAAATTCTCGGGCGAGTATTTGGGTTTGGCCTTAGCGGTGGCTTTGGCTTCGGCGGTATTGAAATATTTGTTGATGACATCCTGCAAGGCCACGCCAATTTCGGGCAGTTTGTATTTGCCTGCCATGTGGGCGTTCAGCATAGGCGCTTTTAAACGCAGGGTGCTGCTATCGGCGGTAGCGGTGGAAACCAGGCTAACGGTATCGAGTTTAATGCGCTGATCTTTGTTCACCACCAGCAGGTCGGTGGCCTCGATGTCGGCATTCAAATAATTTGGATCGGCGGTTGGTACCTTGGCCACAATTTTACCATGAAAGCGCATATCGGCCTTGGCAAAGTTCAGCTTTTCAAAATTTATGCTATCCACCATTAAAGTGGCATAAACCGAGGGGTATTTTTTGTTCATGCTGGCTTTGGCATCCAGGCTGAAGTGGATATTGGGATCGGCCATTTTTACGCTGGCTACGTAGTTGCCGGTGTGCGCGGTGCCGCTTAGTTTCAGGTTTTGGTAGGTGTAGCCCTTAACATAAGCTTTGGCCACATCGCCGCTGAACTGCAGGCTGGCTGTTTTTGGATCGAGGCCGGTGCCTTTAATGCCGGCGTTAAGTGTAACCGTGCCCACCATTTGCGGCTGCTTGGTTAGCGCGCCAACATTGAGGTTGTTTACCTTTATATTGGCGGAGTACGTGGCGAGCGCCTTGTTGCTGCCGTTTTTCATACTGGCAGCCAGATCGAGGGCGCCATCGCTGGAGCGCAGGCTCATTTTGGTGTTGAAGTTTTTAATGCCGCCCTTAAAGGTACCGTTCAGCTTCAGGTTTTCGGGGATGCTGACGCTGGATGGTATGGTACCTGCGGGCGCGAGTTTGCTTATATCGGCGCGGCTGGTGCTGAAATCGTTGATAGTGAGATCGAAATTAGCTTTGTTAACATTGGGCAGGCCCTGCATATTGGCCGATGCCTTGATATGGGTGCTGCTTAGCCCGCTGATCTCGAGGTTAGGGATATGCAGGTCATTCACCTTGCCGAATACACGCCCGTTGATGCGGAAAACAGCATTGGGTATGCTTTTAAACTGCGGGTTGGTGGCCATGGCCGGCATCAGCAATAAAACATCCTTTAAACCTAAACGGCTGCCATCCAGGTTGGCGTTGAGGCTTAAAGCGCCCAGGTTGGTGCTTAACGAGGCGATGGACGGATAGCTCACCTGCAATTGTTTCTGGATGATGGTTTGCGGGGTTTGCACCAGCAGATCATTCAGATAGGCATTTTTTGGCCCGTAAAAGAAGGTGGTATGGAACTTACGGATGCTTAGGCCGCTTTTTTCGTTAAAGGTGAAGGAATTGATCTTACCCGACATGGTATCGGGGTTATACACGATGTTTTCGGCATCGGCGTTCAGATCGCTGATGTGCATGTGCGCGAAATCGAGGCCCTTGCCTATGGGTTTTTGGGCATTGTTATCAAACTTAATATCATCATTGGCAAAGGTTATCCTATCCAATGAGGCAGCCCAGCCTTTGGTGCTTTGGGCTGGTTTGGCCATGGTATTTATTTTTTTGATTTCCTTAACCACCGCTTTTTTTACGTTTTGCGGCTGCGCGAAGGTAATGCCCGCCCTGGTATCGTCCAGATCGATGGATTTGATGCCTACGTTCTGGTTTTTAAGGTCGATCTTGTTCATCTCCACCAACAGCCTGCCCAGGTTTACGTTGGCGGCCATGGTATCGGAGCGGTACACCACGTTTATTTTGGAAATATCGATAATGCCCAGTTTAAGCGTCATGTTAAGCGGTTTGGTGCTGGTATCAACCGGGGTGGTGGGCGGCGGCACGGAGGTTTGAATAATACGGGCATCAAAACCGGAGAGCGTGATCTTGGGTATGGTAAATTTCATTTTATCCATATCAAAATCCTTAACGCGGGTATCAAAATGCCCCAGGTTAAACAATACGTTGTTGCCGCTGATCTTATCGTTGTAGGAGATCTTGATCCTGTCGAGGATGATCTTATCCACCGAAAACTTCATGCCGGCGGAGGTATCGGTTGGCTGCGGGGTTTTCTTTTGCTCGCCCGCGAAGGCTTTGGTAATGTAATCGAAGTTAAAAACGCTGTCTTTACCGCGGCTGATGTTGGCGGTTATGCCTTCCAGGTCTATCTCGTTCACCTCTACCTGGTGATGCAGCAGTTTAAGCATGCTGATATCCACCTTGAGTTTTTCGCCCGCTATGAGGGTATCCTGGTGCTGATCTTCAAAATAAACATCCTCCAGCACAATCAGTTTGGGCAAACCGAGGCTGATATGGCCTATTTTAACTTTGGTATGGATTTTCCCCTGTAAAAAATTTACCGCCTTGTTTTTAGCGAAATTTTGAACCACAGGTACCTGTATTAAAATGACTACAAGCAGCACCAGGAAGATGATACCTGCAATTATCCAAAGAAGAGTTTTTAAAGCTATACGCCCAAATCGTGCCAATTTTATAAATATTTCAAAGGTGAAGATTAACCACTGATTAAACTGATTTTTTGATTTCGCTGATTAAAAATCAGTTTAATATTGATTTTTTTGTTTTGTTAATTTTAAAAATCATCGCAATCAATATAATCATTTTAAATCAGCGATCCACTTTTCAACACCTATATATCGCAAGTTGTTTTTTAATAACTTTGTATTTCTGCAAAAAAATTACTGATAATTCATTATGCCCGATTTTTCGCACTTACACGTACATACCCAGTTTTCGTTACTTGATGGCGCCGCCGATATATCTAAACTTTATAAAAAGGCGGCTGCGGATGGCATGAAGGCTTTGGCCATTACCGACCACGGCAATATGTTCGGCGTGTTTAAGTTTGTGGCCGAGGCGGGCAAGCATAATATTAAGCCCATTGTAGGCTGCGAATTTTATGTGGTGGATGACCGGCATAAAAAGCAATTCACCAAAGAGAAAAAAGACGTAAGGTGCCACCAATTACTATTGGCCAAGAATGCCGAAGGCTATAAAAACCTGGTAAAACTATGCTCGTACGGCTTTATGGAGGGCCTTTACAGCAAATGGCCGCGAATTGATAAGGAACTGATATTAAAATACTATAAGGGGCTGATAGCCACCACCTGCTGCATAGGCGCATCGGTTCCACAAGCGATATTGCGCAAGAGCGAGGAAGAAGCCGAAGCTGAATTTAAATGGTGGCTGGACCTGTTTGGCGAGGATTATTATATAGAACTGCAGCGCCACGATATACCCGAACAGCAAACCGTGAACGCCGTGCTGCTGAAGTACGCCAAAAAATACAATGTTAAGGTGATTTGCTCCAATGATTCGCATTATGTGGATCAGCAGGACTCGAACGCGCATGATATTTTGCTGTGTGTGAATACCGGCGATATGCAGAGCACGCCGATAGCTACCGATGAGGAAGGCGGCAAGGGTTATCGCTTCGGGTTCCCGAACGACCAGTTTTATTTTAAAACGCAGGCCGAAATGGGCAAGCTGTTCGCGGACTTGCCCGAATCGCTCGATAATACCAACGAGATAGTGGATAAGGTGGATGTGCTGAAGCTGAAGCGGGATATTTTGCTGCCCAACTTCGTTATCCCCCCGGAATTTAAGGTACACAGCGATATGACGCCAGACTCCGATACGCTTAACCAATGGGAGTATTTAAAGCATTTGACCTTTTTGGGCGCCAAGCAACGTTATGTAGATATAACGCCGGAGCAGGAGGAACGCATCAACTTTGAGCTGTTCACCATCCGTACGATGGGTTTTGCCGGGTACTTTTTAATAGTGGCCGACTTTATTAAGGCAGGGCGCGATATGGGTGTGTTCATCGGGCCGGGGCGTGGTTCGGCGGCGGGTTCGGTAGTGGCGTATTGTACGGGCATCACCAATATCGATCCGCTTAAATATAATTTGCTGTTCGAGCGTTTTTTGAACCCGGACAGGAAATCGATGCCGGATATAGATACGGATTTTGACGACGCGGGCAGGCAAAAAGTTATCGATTATGTAGTTGATAAATACGGCAAAAACCAGGTGGCGCAGATCATCACCTATGGCTCGATGGCGGCCCGTACCAGCATACAGGATGTGGGCCGGGTACTGGATATGCCGCTATCCGAAGTGAACTTACTGAAAAAGATGGTGCCTGATACCCTGGGGATCACCCTGCAAGGGGCCATAGAGCAGGTACCCGAGTTACAGGCCATAGTTAAAGGGAACGACCTGCGTGCTACCGTTTTGCGCGAGGCCGGTAAACTGGAAGGTTCCATCCGCAATACGGGTGTGCATGCGGCGGGGATCATCATCGCCCCTTATGATTTGACGGATATTGTTCCTGTGGCGATTGCTAAAGACTCCGACCTGCTGGTTACCCAGTACGACGGGCGTGTGATAGAGGACGCGGGCGTTATCAAGATGGACTTTCTGGGCCTGAAAACCCTTACCATTATTAAGGACGCGCTAAGGCTCATCAAACAGAATCATGGGGTGGTGATCGATATAGATTATATTCCATTAGACGACCAGCCAACCTTTGAACTTTACCAGCGCGGCGATACCAACGGTACCTTCCAGTTTGAAAGCGACGGTATGCAGATGTACCTGCGCGAGCTAAAACCCGATAAATTTGAGGACCTGATAGCCATGAACGCCCTATACCGACCGGGCCCGATGGAGTATATCCCTTTGTTTATTAAGCGTAAGCATGGCTATGAGCCGATAGCTTTCGATTTGCCGGATATGGAGGAATACCTGGGCGAAACCTACGGTATTACGGTGTACCAGGAGCAGGTGATGCTTTTATCGCAAAAACTGGCGGGCTTCAGCAAGGGCGATGCCGACGTTTTGCGCAAGGCCATGGGTAAAAAGCAAATAGAGATACTGAACAAAATGGAGGCCCAGTTTATGGAGGGCGCTACCAAAAAAGGCCACCCTAAAGATAAACTGACCAAAATATGGAACGACTGGAAGGCATTTGCACAGTACGCGTTCAATAAATCGCATTCCACCTGCTATGCCTTTGTGGCCTACCAAACGGCTTATTTAAAGGCGCATTACCCCGGCGAATATATGGCCGCGGTATTGAACAACCAGAATAACATGGAGAAGATCTCCTTTTTTATGGATGAATGCCGCCGCATGGGTGTGCATGTGCTGGGGCCTGATATTAATGAATCGGACCTGGCCTTCGCGCCGAATAAAAAGGGTGAGATCCGTTTCGGGCTAACCGGTGTTAAAGGCGTGGGCGATAAAGCGGTGGAAAGCATCATTGAGGAACGTAACGAGCGCGGGCCGTTCAAATCGGTTTATGATTTCGCGCAGCGATCAAACGTGCGCAGCGTGAACCGGAAATCATACGAGAACCTGGTGTATGCCGGGGCCTTTGATGAATTTAAACTGAACCGCGCGCAATTCTTCGCCAAAACGGAGAACGGGATATTAACCGGCGTGGAGCGTTTGATCAAATACGCCAATGATTACCAGAACACGCAGAGCAGCAACCAGTCCTCGCTTTTTGGCGGGTCGGTGGCTTCTTATATTCCCGAACCGAGCATGCCGGAGTCGGACGAATGGCCGCTGATAGAAAAGCTGAAATACGAAAAGGAAGTGATCGGTATTTATTTAACAGGCCACCCGCTTGATAATTACAGGATGGAGATGGAAAAATATTGCAACTCCACCGTAAGCGACCTGAAAAATATGCAAAAGGCCCGCAGCGGCGAGGGCGGCGAAGAGATAATGAACGCCTTTGCCGAACTGCGCAAGCGCGGCGAGATCCGCATTGGCGGCCTGGTATCCAATGTGCAGCATAAAATGACTAAAACGGGCAAACCCTTTGGCACTTTTGTGCTGGAAGATTACAAGGAATCGTACGAGTTCGCGCTGTTTGGCGAGGATTATGTAAAGTTCCGTTACTTGCTGGTGGATGGTTATTTTTTGCACCTGAAAGGCAGCATAGAGGAGAAATTTAAGCAAAAGGATAACTGGGACATGCGTATACTTACCATGAGCCTGCTATCGGAAATGCGCGATAAGCTGACCAAATCATTAACCGTATGCCTGGAACTGCATGCCCTGAACGAAGGCTTGCTGAACAATATACAGCAATTGCTGGATGATAACAGCCAGAAACATCATTCGAAAAATTGCACCCTGCGGTTTTTGGTGAAGGACAGGGAAGATGCCATAGCGCTGGAGATCTTCTCGAAAACGGTAAAGGTGAACCCAAGTGATGACCTGATGGCGGATATTTTTAATTTGACAAATGTGCAGCCGGTGCTGGGGTAACGGGGGAAGAGTCAGGAGTCAGGAGTCAGGAATAAATTTGAGCCTATGGTCGGTGTTATCACCGCACGACTTTTGAGGCGGTTTTAGCTTGTGGTCGGTGTTATCACCGCACCACTTGGGGAGGGCATTACGGATGGTGCGGTGATAACACCGACCATAGGCTAAATGGTCAAAAGACTGGTTTGGGTGACAAAGCTAATGCTGCTGGTCATAAGTTAGTATCAGACTTCTTGAAAGACGCATTTTCAGGTAAAATTACGGATTACACGGGTTCTAAGGAGGGAAAGGTTACAACAGATAAAGACGGAAATCAGACAATAACCTACACAATAACCTATCACGATATTACAATCACTTATACTGAAGGTGTAAAGAAGGACAATAACGGAAATGGTAAAGTGCAAGGTGGCAGCGTTCAATAATTAAACTAAAATGAAATACAACATACATTTTATTAAAACAAGGTGGATTATGATTATATTCCTTTTGGTGCATTTTACTGCACGAGGGCAATTTCCCTACCCTAAGAATGATAAAATAAGGCTACTTACAGATACTAATGCCACCAATGTTATTTATGATTTAAATGATGTTAGATTTTATTTCAAACAAAAAACACTGTTGAAATATTTGGAAAACAGGCTAAAAGAGAACGTTTATAAGAAACTTGCGGAGAGAGGAGATGTAGATAGTAATTATACTATTTTATTAGATACCCTAAAAATGAGATTTAAAAGCCCTCTTTATATTAAAGGTAATAATCTTGTGTTTAATTCGAAGACTGGCGAGTTAAACAAGACGGTATTGCAAAATTATTATCAACGTGCACTAAACGAACTTATACCATACATCATGATAGATGGTAAACTTGCAGTTTTTGACCATAAAAGAAATGCTCTTGTTAAATCTATGAAAATAAAGCAAGAGCAGACATTTGATTTTTTGGGCTGGCGACAGATTCTTACGCTTTTTTATCCTGACGGAAAATTATTGTATACAATACAAAACCGGAGGTCACCGGACGGAAATGATTTATGACCCCAAGTGTTGGTGGTATGTAGTTCGAATATCTGTGACTTCGAGCTGCAATGTAAACGAGTGCATAGTTGATGAAATGAAGCCCGGCCAATGCGTGCCGGGCTTCGTCTTTCAAGAGATATGTATAACTGTATATGTAACTATCTGTATATCTGTAAGGGGGTTGTTTTTATACTTGCAAGTTGTGTTTTTGGGTACCCCAAAAACTTACTTGCCCTACCGCCAGTTGGCGGTAAGGGATTGGTCGGCCTGCGCAACTTGGCCGCCCCTAAACCCCGCTTTGCACTTGTATAAAACAACGGCCAGCTTGTAAAGTACAAACCTGATGGGTTCGGCACGGTATAAATGGGCTTTTACTTTGTTGCCTGGTAACACTCAAAACCGGGCTTGCAATGAACAGGATATTATATGTAGCCCGTAAAGCCAAAGGCTTAACGGAGCAAAAGATGGCAACTTTTTTAGAAGTTGACGAAACCACCTATAAAGAAATGGAATTGTGTTTAGCCGATATATCGGCAGCGCAGGGTATAAAGCTTGGCAAATTGTTTGACCTGCCGCCGGATTACTTCCTGGTAAACGAAGAAATGGCCAGCCAACGCCGTTTAAAAGTTATCCAACAGGCCACTGAATTAGTGAGCCAAAAAGAGTT
>Ga0302312_10000617_pt1 | contig 24776 bp, 17 predicted proteins | sample III_Palsa_N2_1_FD_200529 | JGI IMG/M metagenome (GOLD analysis project Ga0302312, IMG submission 200529) | Peat permafrost microbial communities from Stordalen Mire near Abisko, Sweden - III_Palsa_N2_1 | ecosystem: Environmental > Terrestrial > Soil > Palsa > Peat permafrost | place: Sweden... | reverse complement strand
TCTTGAAGGCGGTGAGATTCCTGGCTGCCGATCGCCTTTTTTTCATATAAGGCTTTATCCAGCTTGTATATCCGCTTTGCGTCCTTCAATGCAATGTCCACTTCTGCCATCTGGTTCCTTTTGCCCGTGGTATTTTCCTGGGCATTGCTCCTGGCGATCTGCATTTGGGTGAGTACGTTGAATACTTCTGTTTCCTGGTTGGACAAATTCAATTCCAGGTTGGTATTGGAGAGCTTTAAGATGGGTTGCCCCTTGGTGAGCATGGTTCCGTCCTCCACATATTTTTCTTCCACGACCCCTCCTTCCAGCGCATCCAGATAAATGGAGGTTTTTGGCAATACGATCCCATTCACGGGAACCGTTACCTGGAATACGCCCATTTCCGCCTGGCTGATGGTGATCCGGTCTATATAAGTATTCAGCCTGGTCTTCCCGGATGTGGCATAATAACTCGCAATGATCAATATCAGGAGCGCCAGCACTCCTGCGATAGTCAATACCTTTTTTTTATGCCAAAAGCCTCTTTTGATCGCCCTGTCCATATTGTTCCGGTTTAGTGTCTTATTATATAATCGGGAGAAAGCTAATCCGGCTGAAATGATTGGGGATATCTTTTCGACCAAGGAAATAATCCGATCGACGAACGGAGAGTTTCTTCTTAAAATAAACCGATCGACGAACAGAGGGTTTCTTGCTTTAAGGGAAGGGCTGCGAGATGATTGATCCGAGCCACGCGCCCGTACGATATAATCGTATGGGCTAATTGTGCGGATACCCGGACCAAAGATTTGTCCAAGAGGGCCAAAAAGAAAAACGGTAGGATCAGCCTCCCAACTGCTGCCAGTCTACATTTACTGATCAAAACTACCGATCAATCTAAAATTGCTTGAAAATGAAAAAACGATTGCTACAGATGCTTCTGGGTATCTTAACCCTTATGCTATGCCTAAGCGTCCGGGCTCAGCAAAAGACAATTACCGGCAAAGTCAGGGATGCGGATAACCGCCCCATGCCGGGCGTCACAGTCTCCATTAAAAATAAGAAAGTAGCCACCACGACCAAAGAGAACGGCGTTTTCTCCATTGTGGCCTCTCCCGGGGATGACCTGGTGTTTAGTTCGGTGGGCTATGACGGGCAGGACGTGAAGGTGGGAGCTGACAACACGGTGTCGGTGACGCTCCAGACGCTGACGGCGAGCCTCGGAGAAGTCGTGGTGGTCGGATACGGCACCCAGCGGAAAAAGGAAATCACCGGCTCCACTGTAAGTATTAAGGCGGAGGACCTGCCCAAAACGGCCAACACGTCGATCAATAACTTGTTACAAGGACAGGCGGCAGGTCTGAACGTGGATCAGCGTACGGCTCAGCCCGGAGGCGGATTAAACATCAATATCCGGGGACAGGGTTACCCTTTGTATGTCATTGACGGGGTGCCCCTTTTCAACAACCAGGCGGCGGAACCCGCCATTACCAGCGGAGGTAGCGCCAACGAAATAGGATTTAGCGGAGGCGTAGACAGGGACCCATTGGAAAACCTGAACCCTGCCGACATTGAATCGATCGAAGTCCTGAAGGACGCCAGCGCCACGGCCATTTACGGATCGGCTGCCGCCAACGGGGTCATCCTGATCACGACCAAAAGGGCAAAGGGAAATAATATCGTCACGACGGAATACCAGGGCGGTTATACGCTGCAAACGCCCAAGCCTTATTATCACCTGCTGGACGCCAAGGACTTTATGACCCAGCAGAACAGGTTGGGTTATGACCAATACCTTTATAATAATAACTTAGGGCCTTACGGCAATGCGACGGGCGGCCCGGGGTATACTCCCCTATTCAGTCAGGAGCAAATTGACACCTCCGGTCCCGGTACGGACTGGCTAGGCCTGCTAAAGAGGAATGGATCGATCGACCAGCAGAATGTCTCGGTATCCGGGGGTTCGGACAAGACGAAGGTCTTTGCCAGCTTCAACTATTATAATAATACGGCTATTCTGAAAAACTCTGACTTCGTCCGCTATACGGGCCGGGTGAACGTAGAACAGAAGATCAATAACTGGGTAAAGATGTCTGTCGACCTGACGATGAGCCAGATCAACAGTAATAATGCGTCTACCGGCGCCGGCGGCCAGGGAGAAAAATACAACTCGCTCCAGGCGGCCTACGCCTATTCTCCTACGGTCGGCGTATATGACAGTACGGGAAATTTCGCGCATACACTGAATACGGAAATCATGAATCCTGCCGCCTTTCTCATCATCCAGGATAAACTGCAAACCAACCGGTTCTTTGCGGCTCCCAACCTGGAAGTGAAAATATTGGATGACCTGAAAGTGAACTTCGTCGGGGGAATCGATAAGACTTCGGCCAACCGCCAGTTTTACCTGCCTTCTAAGGCTGAGAACTTCCTCTATCCTGACGGGCTGGCGCAATTGTCGACACAAACCATCCAGAATTACAGCGCAGAGGGCTATGCCACCTACAACAAGAGCATCGGGGATAACAACTTCTCCCTGGTAAGCGGGGGTGGGTATTATAAGAGTTTTAACGGGAGTACTTCTATGCAGGGCGTCGGCTTCTTTACGGACGCATTAGGATATAATGACATTGGCTTGGGAACGAATATCGCCCAGAACTATGAGCAGTCGTACCGGTCTTTGAACCTGATCAAGATCTCTCAATTCCTTCGGTTGAATTATTCCTATAAGTCAAAGTATATCCTGACGATCAATACCCGCAGGGACGGGTCCAGCGATTTTGCGGTCAACAAAAAATACGGGGTCTTCGGCGGGGCTTCCGGCGCCTGGCGTATCAGCCAGGAACCTTTCCTCGTCAATTCCAAAGTGATTTCAGACCTGAAGCTAAGGGCGGGTTACGGAACGGTGGGCGATGACGCCGGTTTAAATGGGTTGAGTCTTTATTCGACTAACGGGGGAAGCTTCCTGCTGGGAACCGGGAATTCGGCTACTTTTTACCCAAGTGTATCGGTTTCCCAACTGGCCAACCCTAACCTGACCTGGGAGACGATCCGGTCAAGCAATTTAGGCCTGGATTACGGATTTTTCAAGAACAGGATCACCGGTAGCATCGACGTATTCAGAAACGACCGCTTACACCTCTTAAATGCGGTACCCCTGCCTGTCAACAATGCGGTCAGCTACCTGAATGTCAATATCGGCTCTCAGCGCAGCCAGGGAGTGGAATTCTCGATCAATTCCTGGAATATCCGGGGCAAGTCATTCCGCTGGGAGACTTCCTTTAATATAGCCAATTATGTGAATCGCTGGCTGTCCCGCAATCCGTACGTGGAACTGCAACCTTACCAAAAGGTGAATGACCGGACGGACGCGGTATACGGCTGGAAGACGGCCGGTATCATTACGAATGCCGCCGACAAGCCTTCGTATATGCCCCTGGCGACCGTGGGAAACCTGATCTACCAGACACAGAACGGGGATAAAACATTGGGCGCCAATGACGTGGTCAACCTGGGCCACTCAAGCCCCGCCTGGAATCTGGGACTGACCAATAAATTTTACTATAAGAATTTCGACCTGTCCGTCTTCATGTACGGAAAACTGAAAATGTACCTGGAAAGCGACTACGCAGCGCAGGGATTCTATAGCGCCGGCCGCATATCGACGACCAGTGCGCAAAATACGGTACAAGGCATCAAGAATGTGTGGTCTGCCAGCAATCCGGGTGGCATTTACCCTGGCGTAGCACAGAATCCATATGACGGTAACAACCCCTCCGGTACGAATGACTTTTTTTACCAGAACGTGAATTACCTGCGGTTAAGCAATATCGCCATCGGTTATACTTTCCACGCCAGGAGAATTATTCAATCGGCAAGGATATACGCCAATGTGTCGAACCTGGCGTTATGGACGAATTATAAAGGATATGATCCGGAACTCGCGTCGCAAGGCACCGTCACCGCCGCCATGACACCCCAGGGTACAGCCAATCCTTATCCCCAGGCAGTGTCTACTTCGGTAGGTGTTAATGTAACGTTTTAAGAATGCTAAAAAATTAAAATCATGAAAAGTTATAATTTCAAAATAGGCCGCCTGTCCTTCATCGCAGGCTGCTTACTCCTCCTCTTCTCCGCTTGTAAGAAGACCCTGGAACCCCAGGAGCAATCCGCACTGACTCCTCAAAACTTTTACCAGTCTTCGGGTGACGCCAATGCCGCGTTGATGACGTTATACGTACCCTTTACTTCGTACTGGGGAAACGATGATCCCGGGACCTCCGGCCCCACCTGGTACGCGGGTCTGTACAACGCGGATATCAAAACCTATTTCTCCCGTTCGATCGTAGGTACCGATGAAATCACCAATGTAGCCACGGACGGCAATACTGCCCCGCTGGTGAATTATACCTGGGGGCCTGATACCTGGACGCTGGCGAGCGGAAGCGAGGCGACCTACTCTAAGATCAGTTATGTAGCCAAGGCTACCGATATCATCAGCGCCATCAACGCTTCTGCCAACGTGCCGGACGATATCAAAAAGGGGTATGTGGCCGAGGCGATGGCTCTAAGGGCGTGGCTGATGTTTGTCTTGTACGACTTTTACGGACCGGTCAATGTAAAGACCAGTGAAGCGACGCTGACGGATACGTCGGAGACAGCCAGGCCCAGCGATACGGCTTATGTGAACCAGATGGTCAGCGACCTTACGCAGGCCATGCCGAACCTGAAGGTAAGTTATAACGGGGACGCCGTCAACTGGGGCAGGATGTCCCAGGGCTCCGCCAACATGCTTTTACTGAAGATCTACATGATGAAAAAGGAATGGGCCCTGGCCCAGGCACAGGGTCAGGCCATCATCAACATGGGCATTTATTCCCTGATGACGGGTCCCGGCGCCTATGCGAATATATTTAATACGTCAGGTGGTTCGGGATCCAATAATGAAGTCATTTATGCCGTTCCGGCCAACCAGTCTTCTCCCAATTTCTGGCCCCAGGAATCATTTCCCCAGGACTTTGCCTCCGCATTGCCGCTTATTGCGCCAAGGGCCGTGGGTTGGATCACTCAATATATGCCCTGGGCCTTTTATGATAAATATGACCCGGCGGATCAAAGACTGTCCACCATCCTCAGCAGCTATACTAATACGAGCGGCGTGGTCAAGAACAGGGCCAACGGGATGATCGGCGCCATTCCATTGAAATATACAGCGGTGGTTCCCGGCTTGGTAGGTCAGAACCTGGACGTGGTGGTCTTCCGCTATGCAGAAGTCCTCTTGTCGATGGCTGAAGCGATCAATGAACAAAACGGGCCGGCCGGCGCCTACCAATATATTAACCAGGTGAGAGAAAGGGCGGGTGTCAGCGATCTTTCGGGAATGAGCCAGGTCCAGTTACGGCAGGCGATCCTGGACGAAAGAGGACGTGAATTATACGCTGAAGGGGTGCGCAGGCAGGACCTGATCCGCAACGGCTCTTATATTTCAACAGCGATCGCCAACGGCAAAGCGGCGCAACCTTATATGACGTTGTTCCCCATTCCTGAAAGTGTTATTTTGCAAGGCAGGGGGATCATCGCACAGAACCCCGGATACGGAGATTAACGATTGTTTGAAAAAGCGGGCCGGAGGCCCGCTGCCCGAAGGGCGATCATTAACAGTATCCGGCGGCCGGGCTATATTTAAAAAAACAGCCCTGCCGCCGGATACAAACCAACCCACATGAGATTGCTTTTGCTTTTACCGGTTTTGATGGTGACCTTCTTTATTCATAATGCCGTTTATGCCCAAAAGGCCAACAACCTGGTGTATGTGGATAAACAAGGGGTGCTCCGGTGGACCAAGACGAATAAGGAAGCGTCCTTCTTCGGCGTCAATTACACGGTCCCCTTCGCGTATTCCTACCGCGCGCACAACGCGTTGCACGCGGACCTGGAAAAGGCGATCCGCGAAGACGTCTATCACATGGCCAGGCTGGGGCTGGATGCTTTCCGGGTCCATGTCTGGGACACGGAAATTTCGGACTCATTGGGCAATCTTTTGCCCAATGACCACCTGAGACTGTTTGATTTTTTACTGGCGGAATTGAAGAAACGGAATATTAAAATCATCATGACTCCCATCGCCTTCTGGGGCAACGGGTACCCCGAAAGAGACGAACAAACACCCGGGTTTTCCCGGGTGTTTGGCAAAGGGAGGGCTACGTCCAATGATACAGCCATCAAAGCGCAGGAGCATTACCTGCAACAATTATTCAGGCACGTAAACCCCTATACTCACCTGACTTACGTGGACGATCCTCAGGTGATTGCGGTGGAACTGAACAACGAGCCCAGCCATAGCGGGCCGAAAAGCAGCGTCACCAATTATATCAACCGCCTGGCCGCCGCCATCAAAAGTGTGGGTTGGACCAAACCACTGTATTATAATATCAGCCAGTCACCCTACTATGCGGACGCCGTCGCCAAGGCAAACATTGACGGCGTAAGCTTTCAGTGGTATCCTTCGGGGCTGGTCGGCGGGGCCGCGTTGCAGGGCAATTATTTGCCGAACGTAGATAAATATGTCATCCCTTTCGACACGATCCCCGAATTCAGGAATAAGTCACGGATGGTCTATGAATTTGACGCGGCGGACGTCTTCCAGTCAAATATGTATCCGGCCATTGCAAAGAGTTTCAGACAGTCGGGCTTTCAATGGGCCACGCAGTTTGCGTATGACCCCATGGCCCTGGCTTACGCCAACACGGAATACCAGACGCACTATCTAAACCTGGCCTATACTCCGTCTAAGGCCATTAGCCTGTTGATTGCCTCAGCGGCGTTTCATACGCTGCCCAGGCTAAAGAACTACGGGGGGTATCCTTCGGATAGTGTGTTCGACGCCTTTCGCGTCAGCTATAAAGCCGGTTTAAGTGAAATGAACACAGCGGGAAAATTCTATTATTCCAATACGACAGCTACGACGCCTGTGAATAGCCAGGCTTTGACAAATATTGCAGGGGTGGGCAGTTCGCCGGTAGTGATCTACAGCGGGACAGGAGCCTATTTTCTGGACAAGGTGGAAGAAGGGGTATGGCGATTGGAAGTCATGCCGGATGTGGTTTATGTAAGGGATCCTTTCGAAAGGCCGGCCCCTGACAGAGAAGTCACCCGGGTTCAATGGACCACTGAACCGATGCAGGTTTTGCTGCCTGACCTGGGTTCGGGATTTTCTATCAAAGGATTGAATGAAGGAAATGCGTATGCTGCTACGGCAGGAGCGGCTCCTTTTTCTATCCAACCGGGCACCTATTTATTAGTCAGGGACGGGAAAACCCCTTCTGCGGGGAAAAACAGCGTGGGCGTGTTGGGGCTTACTGAATTTGCGGCGCCCCAGCCATTTTCCACGGAGATGTTCCTCCGACACGAACCCTTTGCAGAAGTCTCTGCGGGTAAATCGTTTACTATCTCCGCATCCGTTGCTGGAATCGATACGGGCCGGGTGTTTGTACAGATCGCGCGCCTGGGCGGAGTCTATCCAAGGATGATCCCGATGGTGCATCAAAATGCTGCGCTGTACACGGCAGTTGTCCCAGCCGACATGGTGACGCCCGGTGAATTAAACTACCGGATCATTATGCAGAAAGGAAATGACTACGCGGTTTTTCCGGGAGACCTAAAAGGGAACCCTTTTGCCTGGGACAATTATCATAATGACACCTGGACAACTTTTGTCGCAGCGGAGAATGGACGGCTGGAAATCTTTAATCCCACCACGGACCGGAATGCTTGGGTGTATCCCCCTTTCCGGAGGAACTTTCAATCGGCGTATGTCACGGGGGAAATGCCCGGGCGATTGATATTGAAATTGGCGACAGGCGCCAGGCCGGCGACGGGAGCCGGGGGTGCAAGCCCGGCGGCGGCTGGCGGCGGCGGGCAGGCTGCTGGCGGTAGGCCGGCTGGTGGCGCAGGCGGCGAGTCCGTTATTGGTTTTCAATATGCTTTTACGGAGAAATTAAGGGGCAGGCAACCGGAGTTGGAATCGTTTGACAAACTCGTGATCAGGGCCAGAACTTCGGGAGACCAACCGGTGAAGGCTAAAATTATATTAACGGATGGGGATGCGTTTTCCTATTCGGCGTATATCACATTGGGAAGTGAGTTTCAGGACGTAGAAGTTCCTTTGGAGAACATGACGCCGGACTCTGCGTGGGTAATGCCAAGGCCGTATCCAGGGTTTCAGCCGTTGTGGTTTAAGGCGGCGGGGACGCCCCCACCCTTTAGATTAGCGAGCATGGAAAAAATACAGGTGATGATCGGCGGCGACGGAACGGCCGCGAGACCGGCCGACGGAACGGCCGCGAGACCGGCGGACGGAACGGCGACAGCAGCGGGCGGAACGGCTTCGGACGGGGCAACTCCAGGCAGTCCGTACAGCCTGGAAGTAGCCACTATATGGCTTCAGAAGAGCAAATAATTCTTACCATTTAATTAATCGTATGCGAATATCCCGGTTTCATTGTCTTGTTGCTATGGTCTTTTTTGTTTTTATGACGACGGCTTCTTTCGCACAAACGAATCCTCGGGAGAAAATAAATATTGACGAGAACTGGAAGTTTCATTTCGGACACGCGGCTGATCCGGATAAGGATTTCAATTATGGGTTGGCGACGATCTACTCTAAGTCAGGCGGGGCCATGAGAACGGCTATTGATGCAAGGTTTAATGATAGCACGTGGCGTACGCTCAACCTTCCGCATGACTGGGCGGTAGAGCTGCCTTTTGCATATGTACCCAGCTTTGATGTGGAGTCGCATGGGTATAAGCCTGTGGGCGGCCTCTTTCCGGAGACAAGCATCGGCTGGTACCGGAAACACCTGACGGTAGCGGAAGCGGACTCGGGGAAGCGTTTTCAATTGCAGTTTGATGGAATGTTCAGGGATGCCAGGGTATGGATCAACGGCTTTTACCTGGGTAACAATATGAGCGGGTACCTGGGTGTCAATTATGACATTACGGACTACCTGCGCTTCGATAAGGACAATGTCATTGTGGTACGGGTGGATGCCTCCCAATATGAAGGGTGGTTTTATGAAGGCGCAGGCATTTATAGGCATGTATGGTTGAACGAATACGACAATGTGCATATCCCTGAAGGGGGCGTGTTCGTACAAGCGGACGTGCAAGGAGAAAGTGCCGCTGTCAGTATTGAAACGACGGTAGAGAATGAAGGCCTCTCGGCCGCGGGCGCCACTGTCTATTCTTATATCACAGACCGGGAAGGAAGGCATTTGGGTCAAACGAAAGCACAGGCTTTGTCCCTGGCAGTGAATGGCCGGGGAACGGTCACGGGGCGCATAACGGTCACGGCCCCCCGCTTATGGTCTTTGGAGGACCCCTATTTATACAGGGTGGTATCGGTGGTGAAGTCTGCTGGCAATACGGTGGACTCGGTGAAGCACCGGATAGGGATCCGCACACTGCGCTGGGACGCTGCGGAAGGTTTTTTTCTGAATGGAAAGCACGTAAAGATCCAGGGAACGGATAACCACCAGGACCATGCGGGCCTGGGAAGCGCGTTGCCGGATTATATGCAATATTACCGGATCAGGCTCTTAAAGGATATGGGATCGAATGCCTACCGGACGAGCCATAATGCGCCCACTCCTTCGCTGTTGGATGCTTGTGACAGCTTGGGGATGCTGGTGCTGGATGAGAACCGCCTACTCAACAGCAGCCAGGAATATATGGATCAGTTCGAGCGACTGATCCTGAGAGACAGGAACCACCCCTCCGTATTCCTCTGGTCTATTGGGAATGAGGAAGGATGGATCCAGGCCAACAGCACAGGAAAAAGAATCGCCCAAACTTTACTCAAAAAACAAAAGGAACTCGACCCCAGCCGGGTCAGCACCTATGCGGCCGATATGGCTAATTTCTACAGGGGAGTGAATGAAGTCATTCCAGTGAGAGGGTTTAATTACCGGCAATATGGGGTGGCGGATTACCACCGGGACCACCCTGATCAACCGATCATCGGAACGGAAATGGGTAGTACGGTCACGACCCGGGGCATCTATGAACGGGATAGCATCAGGGCATATCTTCCTGACGAGGATGTAACGGCACCTTCCTGGGCGAGCACCGCGGAGACGTGGTGGCCCCTGGCGGCAGAAAACGCTTACTGGTCCGGCGCCTTCGTCTGGACGGGCTTTGATTACCGGGGCGAACCTACGCCGTTCCGCTGGCCGAATATCAATTCGCATTTTGGTATTATGGACGTATGCGGGTTCCCCAAGAATATTTACTACTACTATCAATCCTGGTGGACGGACAAGGACGTCCTTCATATTTCACCGCACTGGAACTGGAGGGATAAAAGGGGCAAGCCTATCGATGTATGGGTGAACAGCAACGCGGATAACGTGGAATTGTTCCTGAATGGAAAAAGCCTGGGTAAAAAGGACATGCCCCGGAACAGTCACTTGCAATGGACGGTCAATTATGAACCGGGTACACTGGAAGCCATCGCGTATAAAAAGGGAAGAAAACTGACGGAGAAAGTAGAGACGACCGGGCCTCCGGTGGAAGTGGTGCTCACTCCCTATAAGACAACGACCCTGGCGGATGGAAAGGACGCGGCGGTCATTAATATCAGCGTCGTTGATAAGGAAGGCCGTACGGTGCCTGATGCGGATAATATGATCCGGTTCTCTATTGCCGGGGAAGGAAAGATCATCGGCGTAGGGAACGGGGATCCCTCTAGTCACGAGCCGGATAAATGCGCGGAGGGCGCCTGGCAGCGCAGTCTATTCAATGGCCGGTGTCAGGTCATTGTTCAATCTACCGATCACCCTGGGGCTATTAAATTTGAAGCCAGGGCGGTCGGACTTGCCACGGGGTCTACGGACATCCTCACGGTGTCTCCCGGCAGTGTGGCGAGTGTGAATATTGATCCGGCCTATGAATTGAAAGGGGAAGCAGCCAAGCCCAGGGAAACGACTAAAATGCTGGGAGCGGACATTTCGTTTTTGCCGCAACTGGAAGCAAGGGGTATGAAGTTCTCGGATAAGGGTGTGGAAAAGGATCCAATCCTGATCATGAAGGATCATGGGTTCAATTATGTCCGGCTACGCATCTTTAACGACCCGGCCAGGGACAGCGGATATTCTCCGAATAAAGGTTTCTGCGACCTGGAGCACACGAAAGATATGGCTAAACGAGTGAAAGCGGCGGGGATGAAATTATCGATCGACTTTCACTACAGCGATACGTGGGCCGACCCGGGAAGACAAAACGAACCGGCGGCCTGGAGAAATTTGTCTTTTACGGACTTAAAAAAGGCGCTCTACGATTATACGCGAAAAGTGCTGATGGAATTGAAGGCCCAGGGAACGACGCCTGATATGGTGCAGGTGGGCAATGAGATCAATCACGGGCTGGTATGGCCGGAAGGGAATATCGGGCACCTGGACAGCATGTCTCAACTGATCTCTGCGGGCGTAGCAGCCGTTAAGTCGGTGGATCCTACGATTGTCATTATGCTGCACATTGCCCTGGGAGGCCAGAATGACGAAGCGAGATTTTTTCTTGACCAGGTGCTGGCGAGGCAGGTGCACTTCGACGTTATCGGATTGTCTTATTATCCGAAATGGCACGGCACAGTGGATGACCTTCGGGATAACCTGCATGACCTGGCCAGCCGATACGGAAAAGACCTCATTGTCGTTGAGTATTCGGCGTATAAGTCGGCGGTGAACAAGGCAGACTTTGAGTTGCCTGACGGTAAAGGAAAGGGCACCTGCATCTGGGAACCCCTGAGTACCTGGGAGAAGATCTTTGACGCGGATGGGAAGGCGAATGAATATATGGGCGCCTACGACGAGATCAGCAATGAATTTATTAATGGCAAATAAATAAAATCTATGAAAATACAACTCATGGTGCTGGCGCTTCTTTTATCGTCAGGCATCCGTCCCATCGACGCAGGAAAAGAAATTCTTTTATGGCCGGGCGTGGCGCCCGGCTCTGAAGGTAAAACCGCGGCACCCGAAAATGTCCGGATTGCCGAAGGAGGCGATCACGTCATCACCCATGTCAATAATCCTTCTATTACTCCTTATCTGCCTGAGCCCGGGAAAGCAACGGGCGTGGCGGTCATCATCGCCCCGGGAGGAGGCCATTCGGAATTATGGATCGACCACGAAGGGTATAACCCCGCCCAATATTTCCAGGAACACGGGATTGCGGCATTTGTCCTGAAATATCGCCTGGCACGGGAAAAGGGCTCCACTTATACGGTGGATGGGGAAGAACTGGCCGATATGCAGCGCGCCATTCGCCTGGTGAGAAGCCGGGCCAAGGAATGGGGCATTGATACGGCCAGGATCGGGGTCATGGGATTTTCGGCAGGAGGAGAACTGGCAGGACTGGCAGCCATGCGCTTTGACGCGGGCAAGGCCGGAGACGCCATTGACGGACAAAATTCGCGGCCCAATTTCCAGGCGTTGATCTATCCGGGTAATTCTAAACGGCTTGAAGTGGCGCCCAATGCTCCCCCCTTGTTTATTGTCGGGGGCTTCAAGGACAGACCGGATATCTCGGAAGGCGTGGCCCAGGTGTACCTCAAATACAAGGAAGCAGGGGTTTCTGCGGAACTGCATATTTACTCGGCGGTGGGCCATGGTTTTGGCATGCGTCCGACGAATACGGGGGCGGTCACGGGGTGGCCGCAACGGTTCACGGAGTGGCTGGCGGAGATTGGGTATTTAAAGTGAACCAGGAACCTTACAACGGGGTCCTTTAAACAACGCAATATGAAAAGAATTACATTCTTCATACTGGGTATTATCGGCAGCACACTGTTTTTAGGGGCGTCGATGGTACCGGGCTACCTGGGCACGGGTACGGCTGCGGGTACGGCTGCGGCTGGGGCTGCGGCCGGAAAAGTGGCAAAGAAAAGACCCATAGGGAAAATGCTGGGGGCGGACATTTCGTTCCTGCCCCAACTCGAAGCCAGGGGCATGAAGTTCACGGATAATGGGGTGCAAAAAGACGCTATTCAGATATTGAAGGATCACGGGTTCAACTATATCCGGCTGCGCATCTTTAATGACCCTGCGGCGGACAGCGGCTATTCTCCGGCAAAAGGGTTCTGCGACCTGGAACATACCAAGGCCATGGCAAAAAGAGTAAAAGCAGCGGGCCTGAAGCTGCTGCTGGACTTTCATTACAGCGATACCTGGGCGGACCCGGGCAAGCAATTTAAACCGGCGGCATGGAAGGGGTACAACTTTGACCAGCTCACCCAGGCTGTCCGGGAATATACAAAAAGCGTGCTGCTGGCCCTGAAGGAACAAGGCACCTTGCCTGACATGGTACAGGTGGGCAATGAAATCAATCACGGCATTCTTTGGCCGGATGGCAATACGCGGAATATGGACACGCTCACCACCTTTCTCAAAGCGGGCATAGCCGGGGTCCATGATGTCGATCCTTCTATTAATATCATGCTGCATATTGCCTGTGGCGGACAGAATACGGAGTCAAGGTTTTTTGTGGACAATATGCTTTCGCATCAGGTGGATTTTCAAGTCATCGGAGAGTCTTATTATCCCCAGTGGCATGGAACGCCGGAAGAGCTGAAAAGCAACCTCACGGACCTGGCGACCCGGTATAAACAGGCCGTAGTGGTCGCCGAATATACGGAACACAAACAGGAAGTCAACGATATTGAGTTCAACCTTCCTGGTGGTAAAGGGAAGGGCACCTTCATCTGGGAGCCTTTGAATACCTGGGAGTTTTTTGTGGATAAGGAAGGCAAAACCAATGACCTGATCAACCTCTATCCGGCAATAGCCAAGAAGTATAATATTGAGTAATGGACACCTTATCAAAGATATTAGCGCATAAGATCGTCGTCATCATCAGGGGCGCCCGGCCTGCGGATTTCCTGAAAATAGCCGGCGCTCTCCGTGACGGGGGGCTGCATATTATGGAAATCACGCTTAATTCTCCCTCCGCTCTTGCAATGATCAGCATGGCGGCGAAGGAAAATTCTATGCTGATTGGCGCGGGAACAGTACTCGATGCCGCGTCTGCTAAAGCAGCGATTTCCGCCGGGGCTAAATTTATCATCTCCCCTACGCTGGACCCGGAGACCATCTTTGCTACTAAGCAGTTAGACGCGGTCAGTATCCCGGGCGCTTTTACAGCCACGGAAATACTGGCGGCTTATTCTCGCGGGGCGGATATTGTGAAGGTTTTCCCCGCCTCTGTGGGTCCCGGTTATTTCAGGGACATCCGGGGGCCCTTGCCGTATATTCCGTTAATGCCCACAGGCGGAATCAATCTTTCGAATATCCGGGCTTACCAGGATGCAGGAGCCGTGGCATTTGGCGTGGGGAGCGCCTTAATTGATACGTCCCGGGAAATGACTCCGGCCTATTTGCAACAAGTGACAGAAGAGGCCCGGCAGTATGTGGAAGCGGTAAAATAATACACATGAAAATCACAAGGTTTGAGTTATTTATGGTTCCACCCCGATGGCTGTTCCTGAAAGTTTCCACGGACGATGGCATTACGGGTTGGGGGGAACCGGTCATAGAAGGCAAGGCGCTGACGGTGAAAGCGGCGGTGAATGAGCTCATGGAAAACCTGGTGGGGAAAGACCCCATGAATATTGAGGACCATTGGAATGTCATGTACCGGGGCGGATTCTACCGGGGAGGCCCCATCCTGATGAGCGCCATTGCGGGGATCGACCAGGCGCTTTGGGATATTAAAGGAAAATTCTTCAATGCCCCTGTTCATCAATTATTGGGTGGGCGGTGCAGGGATTCCATAAAAGTATATTCATGGATTGGCGGAGATCGTCCTTCGGATTGCGGCACGGCGGCTGCGGCGATGGTGGCCAAGGGATTTACCGCCGTGAAAATGAACGCCACGGAAGAACTGCAATATGTGGATTCTTATGAAAAGGTTGACCAGGCCGTCGAGCGGGTGGCAGCGGTCCGGTCGGCTGTGGGAAATTCAGTTGGGATCGGGATTGACTTTCATGGACGGGTACACAAGCCGATGGCCAAAATACTGGCAAAGGAACTGGAGCCCTTCCGGCCTATGTTTATAGAGGAACCGGTCCTGCCTGAAAATAACGAGGCCCTGCGGGAGATCGCCGGACATACTACTATTCCAATCGCGACGGGGGAAAGGATGTTTTCCAAATGGCAGTTTAAAAGCTTGCTGACGGCGGGGTATGTGGATATCATACAACCAGACTTGTCTCACGCGGGAGGAATAACCGAATGCAAAAAGATTTTCTCTATGGCGGAGGCATTTGACGTGGCGGTGGCGCCGCATTGCCCGTTGGGGCCTATCGCCCTGGCGGCCTGCCTCCAGGTGGATGCGACTTGCCATAATGCCTTTATCCAGGAGCAAAGCCTGGGGATACACTATAACCAAGGAAGCGACTTGCTGGATTATCTCGTGGATAAGACGGTGTTTCAATATACGGAGGGGTATGTAAAGATCCCATCCGGGGTGGGGCTAGGGATAGAGATCAATGAGGAGCACGTGAGGAAGATGGCTTCCGTCGGGCACCATTGGAGGAATCCGTTGTGGAGGCATGGGGACGGGAGTGTGGCGGAATGGTGAGGGGCGCCGCGCGGCAGCGCGGGGCGTGCGCGGCGGCGGCGAGGCACGCGGAGCGGGTTGGTGGTGAGGGGCGCCGCGCGGTTTTGGGAGATGGTGAACAATCTTAATTAATTAAAGTAATTTATGAGACAGCTATTTGCAACTATATGCTTATCAGTGCTTTTTGGCTTCGGAAAACCAGCGGGGCCGGTGGCCGGAAAGCCATGGAACCTGCCTCTGAATGCAAGCAAGACGCTGCCTTTGAAATGGGTAGGACCCGGAACTTTTACCATGGGCAGCCCGACGTCTGAGCCAGGGCGCAAGGGGGATGAAAGCCCTCAAACCACAGTGACGCTTACCAAAGGGTATTGGCTGGGGCAGACTGAATTGACGGTCGGTCAGTGGAAAGCTGTCATGGGGGAAAGCCTGAGAGAGCATGTGATGAAAATGCTGAATGATGAAACGGTCTATGACTTCGGTACCCGGAAGGCCACCCTGCGGGCTTTCATGAACTTTAACCGGGAAGACCCCGATAAGATCATGGCTAACGAGGGTGATAGCCTCCCTATGTATTTTGTGAGCTGGAATGACGCGATGGAATTCTGCCGGACACTTACGATCCGGGAAAGGGCCAGCGGGCGACTTCCGGCGGGGTATCAATATTCTTTGCCTACGGAGGCTGAATGGGAATATGCCTGCAGGGCGGGCACGATGACGGCTACTTATGCAGGGCCCCTGTCCACCGATACTAAAGTGTCTGCTTTACTGGACAGCATTGCCTGGTATGGGGGGGATAACTGGGTCAATTACGAAGGGAGAAAGCTCGGCAAATCGGGAGCAGGTCCCCGCAACGCGGGTGAAAAGATCGCCAATCCATGGGGACTCCAGGATATGTCGGGAAATATATGGGAATGGTGCCGGGACTGGTACGGCCCTTATCCGGGCGGAAATGTCACTGACCCTTCGGGCCCTGACACCGGATCGGCCCGGGTTAACCGGGGCGGTAGCTGGGGCAGCGGTGCGGCGGACGAAAGATCGGCGAACCGGGCTTCGAACCCGCAACCGGAAAAAAGCGCCTATAGGGGGTTTCGGGTGGCCCTTTGTCCGGTGAAAGGAGGGGCGTAAGAAATGTCTCCTTTTGTACGTTACCGGGTCCTAGTCTTCCTCTTTATCAATGTGGTGATAAACTATATGGACAGGACGAATATCTCCATTGCGGCTTCTTCGATCAGTTCCGCCTTCCACCTCAATTCAGTGCAACTGGGGCTGGTTTTTTCGGCCTTCGGGTGGACGTACGTGGCACTGCAGATTCCGGGTGGGCTGTTGACGGATCGGGTGGCTCCGCGGGTGCTGTATGCACTGAGCCTGACGGGGTGGTCACTGGTCACCTTGTTCCAGGGATTCGCAGGCGGGTTTGTTGCGCTGCTGGGGTTCAGGTTGGCGACGGGGGCGTTGGAAGCACCGGCCTATCCTATAAATAATCGGGTTGTTACTGCGTGGTTCCCGGAACAGGAAAGGGCTTCGGCTATTGCGGTGTATACATCGGGGCAATACATCGGGTTGGCGTTGCTGACGCCTTTGATGGCGGCGGTCCTGCATTATTTGGGCTGGAGATGGTTGTTCATTATAACGGGGGTGACAGGGATGGTGTGGGGGATGGTTTGGTACCTGGTGTATAGGGAGCCGGCGGGCGGCGCGGACGCCGGTGATGTGCGGGCCGCCGGGGCGGGCGGCGATTTTGCGGCGGCGGGCGGCGCGGACGAGAGTGGCGCGGAGGAGAGTGGCGGTTTGCCGGCGGCGGGCGGCGCGGACGAGAGTGGCGTGCGGAGCGGTGGGGGCTGGAGTGACCTTAGGGAAGTCTTTTCCCATAGAAAATTATGGGGAATTTATATTGGGCAGTTTGCCGTGACTTCGTCTCTCTGGTTTTTCCTTACGTGGTTTCCTATTTACCTGGAAAAATACAGGGGACTGACTTTTATAAAAACAGGGTTCCTGGCTTCCGTTCCATTTTTGGCAGCATTTGCGGGTATCCTGCTGTCCGGCTTCCTGTCAGATTTTCTGACCAGGAAGAAGATCCCTGTCAACATTGCCAGAAAACTGCCTGTTATCTCAGGCCTGATTTTATCTATTTTTATCGTAGGGGCCAATTATGTTCAAAGCCCCTGGCTCATTATATTATTCATGGCGATCGCTTTTTTTGGAAATGGATTGGCTTCCATCACCTGGGTATTTGTTTCGCTTTTGGCGCCCAAACATTTGATTGGACTGACCAGCGGAGCGTTTAATTTCGTGGGCAGCCTTTCTGCTGTTTCCATACCCTTTATCATCGGCTGCCTGGTAAAAGGAGGCGACTTCTCCCCTGCCCTCCTCTTTATAAGTGGGCTGGCATTGGTTGGGATCGGCTCTTATGTTTTTCTCGTGGGAAAGATAGAACGGGTAAAAATAAAAGGTACATGAAAAAGATGATCAGTTGCGATTGGGGGACTTCCACCCTGAGACTCCGGTTGGTCGATATGGACAAGGCGGCTGTCCTTGGAGAATTAATGAATGGAGAAGGAATTTCTCCGACTTTCCATGCGTGGACCAATCTTTCACTTATGGAGGCGGACAGGTTGCCTTTTTACCTGTCGGTTATCAAAGGGCCCTTGTCTCTCCTGGAGGAACAGGTGAATTATTCGCTCGCAGGGCTGCCCGTCGTTATTTCGGGAATGGCCTCTTCCAATATGGGGATGCTGGAGCTTCCGTATAAGGAACTGCCGTTTAGTACGAACGGACATGACCTTTGTTGCCGCTTCCTGCCTGCCACTGCTCTTTTCGACCATCGGGTGCTGGTGATCTCCGGCGGGAAAACGACGTTGGATGTCATGCGGGGCGAAGAGACCCAACTCATCGGATGCGCCCCTTCGGACGGGGTTTATATTTTTCCGGGTACACATTCCAAACACATTTGGGTGAACGAACGGAGCGCGCTGAGCCTTAAAACCTATATGACCGGCGAGTTCTTTTCTTTGCTTTCAAAAAATGGGATTCTTGCCGGGTCTGTCTCGGAAAAGGGCTCCTTGTTTGATGGAAGCGATCTGGAATGTTTTGAAGAAGGGGTAAAGGAAGGGGCTCATTCTAATTTATTGCATAGTGCGTTTTTAGTGAGAACCAATCACCTGCTGGGTAAATACACAAAAGAAGAAAACTATTACTACCTGAGCGGATTGCTCATTGGTTCGGAAATAAAAGATCTGCCCGGTCAAGGCCTGCCTATGACCGTGGTGGGTAATGAATCACAAAAGGGTTATTATCTCACGGCATTTCGTACATTGGGCATGTTTGATGTTCAATTCGTGGATGCTTCTGATGCCGTGATCAAAGGTCAATCCAAAATTTATACATATCATGAAAAAGCAATTACCGCGTAGAACAATGCTGAAACAATTGGGGTTAGGATCGCTCGGGCTCGGATCGCTGGCGTTCGGCGCGGGAGCCCTTTCTTCATTTATACCAAAAGAGGATATGAAAGAAAACACTGATTTTCATTTTAAGGGGAACATTAATCATTCCGTATGCCAGTGGACGTATAACTTTCTTTCGCTGGATGACCTTTGCCAGGCGGTGAAGCGTATAGGATTTAATGCCATTGACCTTCTCGGCCCCAAAGACTGGCCCGTTATTCAGAAGTACGGCATCTACTCCTCCATGTGCTACATCGATGGGCCCATCAGTCTTACCAATGGGTTTAACGACAAGAACTTTCACGCAGACCTGGTAAAAAGGTATTTGGATGTGATCCCCTTGATGGTGACGGCGGGATACACGGACGTGATCTGCTTCAGCGGTAGCCGGAATGGTATGGACGATGAGACAGGACTCAAAAACTGTGTGGAGGGTTTGCAACAAATCATGCCCCTGGCGGAAAAGAGTGGGATCACGGTTCAGATGGAATTACTGAACAGCAAGATCAATCACCACGATTATATGTGCGACAACCACAAGTGGGGTGTTGAATTGTGTAAAAGACTGGGGTCGCCTAATTTCAAATTATTGTACGACATCTATCACATGCAGATTGATGAAGGAGACGTCATCCGGACGATCCGGGATAATGCCCAATACTTCGGGCACTACCATACGGGGGGCGTACCGGGCAGGAATGAAATTGACGAAACGCAGGAACTATATTACCCGGCGATTATGAAGGCGATCGTGGCTACGGGATTCAAGGGATATGTGGCGCAGGAGTTCATTCCTATCGCTGCGGATAAGGTGGCGTCGTTGAAGAGGGCGGTGGAGATTTGTGATGTGTAAAGCTACACATTACGCTGCTGCCCTAAATCAAATAACCGGTTTCTAACCGGTTTTTCATTTTATGCCATTCCCATGTATGAGCCACCGAACAAAGTAAATTTGAGCTACTGAACAAACTTCGTTCTTCATTTATGGCTGACCTTTGTTCGGTCATTAAATGATAAAAATTATGAACAAGGTAGTATTGATCACAGGGGCTTCGGCTGGAATCGGGAAGGAAACCGCGAAATCACTCGCGCAAAACGGTTATATTGTTTATGGTGCGGCGCGGAGGATGGAGAAGATGAGTGACCTTTACAGTGCAGGGGTTAAAACCATCGCGATGGATGTGACGGATGATGATTCGATGATGAGGGGTGTACAGCAGATTATCTCGGTGGAAGGAAGGATTGACGTACTGATCAACAACGCCGGTTTTGGTTCTTACGGGGCGGTAGAGGATGTGGAGATAAAGGATGCCAAATACCAACTCGACGTAAATGTCTTCGGCGCTGCCAGGCTGATTCAACTGGTGCTGCCTTATATGCGCCGGCAACAAGGAGGGAAGATCGTCAATGTCTCTTCCATTGGCGGCAAAATGGCTGCCCCATTCGGGGGATGGTACCATGCTAGTAAATTTGCCCTGGAAGGTCTAAGCGATAGCCTCCGCAATGAAGTGAAACCGTTCGGCATCGACGTCATTGTCATTGAGCCGGGGGGCATCAAATCGGAATGGGGAAGTATCGCTTTTGATAGCCTGGTCAAGACATCAGGGAATACGGCTTATAAAACGATGGCGGGGAAATTTAAGGAAGCCTTTAAGAGAACGGAAGAAAAGATCCCCGGACCTGGCATTATTGCTGAATTGATCCGAAAGGCGATCGAGGCAAGAAAACCAAAAGCACGGTATGCGGCAGGTTATTTGGCACGACCAGTACTTGTAATGCGGAAGTGGCTGTCTGACGGGATGATGGATAAGGTAATTATGAGTCAGTTTAAATGATAGGGGGTGCGCGATGGTGGACTATGGATGCGCGATGATGGGGTTATCGTGTGCGATGCTGGGGCTACCGCGTGCGATGCTGGGGCTACCGCGTGCGATCGCGAAAAATAATAAGGGATGATGGAAGATCAGCTATACTATAATATCCTGTATTCCTGTGCCGCCGAACAAAAACGGGCTCTTAATCAGATAGTGGTGGAGCACGCACTGAGCTGTACCCTTTCAGGGGAGGTCCATTTTTATACCCGATCCGGTATAAAAATATTCGGACCTGGGACAATGGGACTCATCAGGCGAAACCAACTGGCCAGGGCTGTTAAATTTCCTTCTCCGGCCGGGGAGCCTTTCAAAGCCATCAGTGTACTGCTGGACCAGGAGTCGCTTAGGCACTACGCCAATCAGAATAACATCCCTCCTCAAGGGCCTTATAAAGGGGAGTCGATGCTTTTCTTATCTCAGGACCCCTTTGTCAAAGGATATTTTAACTCGCTCCTACCCTATTTCGAACATCCGGAACAGTTGACGCAAGGGATGGCTTCCATCAAAACAAAGGAAGCTATAGAGCTGCTCCTGCGTTTAGGCCCGGACCTGAAAGGCTTTCTGTTTGATCTGGGCGAGCCTCACAAAATCGACCTGGAAGCTTTCATGAACCAGCATTTCATATTTAACGTGCCCGTCAGCCAGTTTGCCAGGCTGACGGGAAGAAGCCTGGCTTCTTTTAAAAGGGATTTCCAAAAGACGTTTGGCATGGCCCCTCAAAGATGGTTGCTGGAAAAAAGGCTGGAGCAATCCCATTACCTCATCACTGAAAAAAAACAAAACCCTTCCAGCGTGTACCTGGACGTGGGTTTTGAGAACCTTTCTCATTTTTCTTTCGCTTTCAAAAAGTTTTTTGGGTATAATCCTTCGAGCCTTTAGCGGGAAAGTATAATTTCACCCGCATGAAAATAATGGCAGAAATCCTGATCGGGCTGGTGGCCCTGGAACATCTATATATTTTATGGATGGAAATGTTCGCTTGGGAGACCCAAGGGAAAAAGGTATTTCGTAAGGCGCTGCCCAAGGAATTATTTACTCCAACGAAAGTCCTGGCAGCGAACCAGGGACTTTATAACGGGTTCCTCGCGGCGGGCCTGATTTGGACGTTCTTTATAACAAACGATGCATGGAAGGCGAATGTGTCTGTCTTCTTCCTTGGATGTATTATTATTGCCGGCCTATATGGGGCGGTTACTGCTTCTAGAAAGATCTTCTTTGTGCAGGCTTTGCCTGCGATCATTGCCCTCTTGTTTGTATGGTTTAGTTAATAAACTATTTAAATCATTATTTTGGGGAAAAAATTACACAGTCCTTGTCAAGGACACGCCATCTATTTTTCCATATGAACGCAACCCTTACGCGGTGTGTTGCGTTTTCTATTTATCTCCCCCCTGAAGCCATCATTAAACAAATCGTTTAATGGCTAACCTATTTTTCATGAAAAAAACAACCGCTTTTATCATATGCTTACACACTTGCCTGGGCGTATTCGCTCAACAAAACCTGGGAATACGCAATAGCAATTATGCCGGGATACAGGGCGCCCTCCTGAATCCCAGCTCTATCGCGGACTCAAAGCTGGACTGGGATGTGAATGTTTTTTCTGTGGATGAAGTGTTCGCGAATAACTTTTTATATGCCCCCAAAAGCTCCCTGACCTTTTTGGGTATCAACAGGATCATCGAAGGTAGTATAAATGAAGACCTCTTTAATACCCGCTTCAATCCTAGTCAGCCGGATAAATTGTATAATGTCACCGCCTCCACAGAAATACTCGGGCCCTCCTTTTTTATGAAGTTGGCCAAAAAGCAGTCGATCGGATTGACGATTGCCGGAAGGTCATATGCCAACATCGGCAATATTTCCGGGAACCTGGCGCAAAACGCCTTTGCCTATTTCCTGGAAAAGAACCTTTATAATACTACTTACCAGGACAATACGGCCCGGGTGAACTCTATGGGTTGGCTGGAATACGGCTTACATTACGCCACTGTCTTGTATAGCCAGGGCGGGAACGAATTAAAAGGAGGCATCAGCCTGAATTACCTGCAGGGGGTGGCGGCCGCCTATGCTAAAAACGTCCATCTCACGTATAATATCGCCGACACGGCCAATATTGCCTTTACCAATACTTCTGTTGATTACGGAAGGACGGATTTCGATACGTACCGGAAAATAAATAATTATGGCAACCTGAACCAAGGGCATGGTTTTGGAACGGATATCGGGGTGACGTACGTGCATACCAGGGATGGGGCGGACTACAGAATTGGCCTTTCCCTGCTGGATGCGGGTTCCATCAATTTCAACAGGAATTCCGCGACATACCATTTGCAGGCGGATAACGCAAATTTTATGAACTGGCACCAATCAAAATTTTCCGGCAATACCCAATTAGATCAGACCCTGAGCGCCGTCTTCTATGAAGGAGATTCTGCCAGGTCACTCACAGGGAACCATTTCAAAATGGCTTTGCCCACTGCCTTAAGCCTGCAGGCGGACTGGAATGTGTGTCGATCTTTCTTTTTGAATACCACGATCATCCAAGGTTTTGGTCATGGGAACGGGAACGGCGTTACGAGACCCGACATATATTCGATTACGCCGCGGTATGAAACAAAATGGTTTGAATTCAGCGTCCCTGTGTCCCTTTTATATTATCACTACTGGCAGCCCAGGGTCGGTTTTGCAGTCAGGTTGGGATACCTCTTCTTCGGAGGAGATGCCCCCGGAGCATTGCTAAAGCTAAATGACCTACAAAGCGCGGATGTGTATGCCGGCGTACACTTTTTTCTTACAAAAAAACAGACCTCCTCTCACTCATAATACTCATTAAAAAAACACATCATGAAACTCACCCCTTTTTTAGTTAAGTCAGCCCTTTTTGCAGGATTAACATTCTCCGGCAACTGGAATGCAGATACGGCCAATGCCAAAATCTCCTTTAGCGTAAAAGGTCCCTTTGGACAGGTACACGGCAGCTTCTCAGGCCTAAAGGCAGATATCAAGTTCGATGAAAAAGACCCGGGCGGCAGCTCTGTATCGGCCAGCGTGGACGCAAAGACGGTAAGTTCCGGCGTAGGCCTGCGTAATAAGGATCTGCGTAATAAGGATGAATGGTTTAATGTAGCCAAATATCCTCTGATCTCCTTTAAATCTAAAAAGATCGAAAAGACGTCCACAGGTTATAAAGCGACGGGGGATTTGACCTTAAAGGGCATTACCCAACCGGTGGAAATCCCGTTTACATTTTCTCCCGCCAGCGGTTCAGGTGTTTTTAAAGGGGGATTCACCATTAAGCGGGAGGATTATAAGCTGGGAAGTCCAGGCGGATCGGTGGGCAGTGTCGTGACCATTACGCTGGAGGTACCGGTGAAAAAATAATTTTAGTATTTTTCAATCCATGAAAAGTTGTTTTTATAGATGGACAGCTTTTCCCGCTTTACATAATCCAGGTAGGCCTGTGCTACGGTCGAGAGCTTTTTCTTTTTAAGCCAGATCAGCCTCCAACTGGATTTGAGGGGCAAACCTTTTATCGGGATTATTTTCAAGTCCTTTTGCTGCAGTTCGTTTTTGATGCTTAGAATGGACAGGATGGAAAAACCAAGTCCGGCTATAACGGCCTGTTTGACGGCCTCATCCGAAGCCAGCTCTAAGCCGATCTTGGGGGTAATATTGGCTTGTTTGAAATATTGCTGCATGATGTACCGGGTACCGGAACCTTCTTCCCTATAGATCAGTGGAAGGTCTTTAAAAACGGATTTGCCGGGTTTGCCCCGGGTATCGACTGATCGATCCTTAGGGCTGACCAGGTACCATTTATTCGGCATCAGGATCTCCTCCATCAATTCCATTTGCCGTGGCAGTA
>Ga0302312_10000616_pt1 | contig 24808 bp, 27 predicted proteins | sample III_Palsa_N2_1_FD_200529 | JGI IMG/M metagenome (GOLD analysis project Ga0302312, IMG submission 200529) | Peat permafrost microbial communities from Stordalen Mire near Abisko, Sweden - III_Palsa_N2_1 | ecosystem: Environmental > Terrestrial > Soil > Palsa > Peat permafrost | place: Sweden... | reverse complement strand
GCGCGGAACCCGTCTGGTGGAGGGAGGTGGATTCGAACCACCGAAGGCGTAAGCCAGCAGATTTACAGTCTGCCCCCGTTGGCCGCTTGGGTATCCCTCCAACAAAGAACGCGTATTGTGTGGATCGGGCGCTGAGCTGTCAACACCTTATGGCGTCAAATCCGCACGCCAAGGCGATTTTTTCGAAAAAAGTTTCCGCCGGGATCAGTCCAGTTGCGCGCCACGCATGTCCACCAATTTCGCCATGCCCTTGGACAGCTCCAGCAATTTTTCAGCCTGCGCCTGCAACCGACGCTCGTTCTCGTCGCGCGGCTCCCAGCGAGGCACCGGCGTCGGCTTGCCGTCCGGGCTGTCCAATGCCACAAAGACCATCACGCAACTCGTGGCCAGTCGCTGCTCGCCCTTGCGCAGATCGCGCGCCAGCACGTCCACGGCGAGATGCATGCTCGAGGTGCCGGTGTGGATCAGGTGCGCACGCACACTGACCAGATCGCTGATCAAGATCGGCGCGACAAACTGGATGCCGCTGACCGACGCCGTCACACAGTACGCCCCGCTCCAGCCCACCGCGCAGGCATAGCCGGCCTGATCGATCCATTTCATCACCATGCCGCCATGCACCTTGCCGCCGAAATTGACGTCGGTGGGTTGCGCAAGAAAACGGAAAGTGACTTCGCTCTGCTGGCCTGGCATGCGGACTCCGATGAGTGGGCGGATGAATTGACCGCGCATTATGCGCGCATGCGGCGACATGTCGCTGCCTCGTAGCTACCGATCAGCGCAGATCCAGCCGCATGGGCATCGTGATGAGCCCCTCGGCCGTCGTACTCATCGGCCCGTTCATCACAAAACCCAGGCGCAGATAAACCGGCACGGCGACCAGCGACGCATTCAGCGTGAAACGACGGGTGCCGGCCCGACGCACGGCATCGCGCATGACGCGCTGCCACAGTCGTCGCGCGATACCGCGACCCTGATGGCGCGTGCCCACGAAAAACTGGAATAGATGGCTGTCATCGCGCATCGCCGCCACGCCGACCAGCCGATCGTCGAGCAGCGCGAGGTGAAAACGCCGGCCTTGCGTAATCATTGTCCGGATTGCCTTGGCGCTCATTCCAGTCAGTATCTTCACGGCCGCGGCCGGCGACTGCTCGGGCAAGATCCAACGGCGCGTCACCCGTCGCGCCAACACGCCAATGGCGCGCGCATCCTCGGGGCGTGCAAGGCGGTAGCGGACATCGGCAGGCATGCATTGATTGCAGCAGTCATGTACTGGCATGGCAAGGCGGGGGGAACCTGGTGAAGCACGCGATGCCCCCTCCCCTGCTTGCAGGGGAGGGCTGGGGTGGGGTCGCTCTTCGTCGCGAAGATCAAGAGCTTCACCCCCTCCCAACCTCCCACTGCGAGCAGGGGGAGGAGCAAATCTCAGCTCTGCTCCCTCCGCTGCTTGCAGGGGAGGGCTGGGGTGGGGTCGCTCTTCGTCGCGAAGATCAAGAGCTTCACCCCCTCCCAACCTCCCCCTGCGAGCAGGGGGAGGAGCAAATCTCAGCTCTGCTCCCTCCGCTGCTTGCAGGGAGAGGAGCAAATCTAGAACGCCACGATGAGATTTTGATGAGGCTCAGACGTTGAAGCGGAAGTGCAGGATATCGGCCTCTTTGACCAGGTAATCCTTGCCCTCAAGCCGCAGCCGGCCTGCTTCCTTCGCGCCGGATTCGCCCTTGTACTTGATGAAATCATCGAATGCGACCGTCTCCGCGCGAATGAAGCCGCGCTCGAAATCGGTGTGGATCACGCCGGCCGCCTGTGGCGCGGTCGAACCGGCCTTCAGCTGCCACGCACGCACTTCCTTTTCGCCAGCGGTGAAGTAGGTCTGCAGGCCAAGCAGTTTGTAGCCCGCGCGTATCACTCGATTCAGGCCAGGCTCGTCCAGACCCATGTCCTTCAGGAACTCATCGCGGTCGACATCTTCCAGCTGCGCCATTTCCTCTTCGATGGACGCACACACCGGCACGACTTCGGCGCCTTCGGTGGCAGCGCGGGCACGTACGGCATCCAACAGCGGATTGTTTTCGAAACCGTCATCGGCCACGTTGGCGATGTACATCAGCGGCTTCAGCGTGAGCAGGAACATGTCGCGCACGAGCGCCTTTTCCTCGGCATCCAGCCCGATCGATCGGGCAGAACGGCCGTCGTTCAATGCGGCGGCCAGCTTCTGCAGCACCGGCTTCTTCGCCAGCGCCTCCTTGTCGTTGGCCTTGGCCGCGCGCTCGGCTTTGTTCAGCGCTTTTTCCACTGACTCCAGGTCGGCCAGCGCCAGCTCGGTGTCGATGGTTTCGATGTCGGAGATCGGATCGACCTTGCCGGCGACGTGGATCACGTCACCCTCGAAACAGCGCACCACATGGGCGATCGCATCGACTTCGCGGATGTGCGCGAGGAATTTGTTGCCCAGGCCTTCACCCTTCGACGCGCCAGCCACCAGGCCAGCGATATCGACGAACTCCATTGTGGTCGGAATCACCCGCTGCGGTTTGACGATCTCGGCGAGCTGGGCCAGGCGCGTATCAGGTACCGGCACGATGCCGACATTAGGCTCGATCGTGCAGAACGGAAAGTTGGCCGCGGCGATACCGGCCTTGGTCAGCGCGTTGAACAGTGTGGACTTGCCGACGTTTGGCAGGCCGACGATGCCGCATTTGATGCCCATGACTTGGAATCCGGGTGTTGAATATCGTGAATGGAGAATGTCGAAATAAACGGGAGTAACGGGGACGGGGCTTCAACTATTCCCGGCGATGCCCGGCGTATGCAGCTGTTGCATGGCCTTTTCGAACTGGCCGTCCACTGCCAGCGGCAGCACGTTCAGCGCACGGGCGATGCCGTCGAGGATCGCATCCTCGTCCTGCTTCGAAGGTCGGCACAGCACCCACGGCGTGACCTGGTCGCGATGGCCAGGATGGCCAATACCCACGCGCAGGCGATGAAACTTGCCGTGATCCAGATGCGCCATGAGGTCGCGCAAGCCGTTCTGGCCGCCATGGCCGCCATCGAACTTCATGCGTACAGTGCCTGCGGGCAGATCCAGATCATCGTGCGCGATCAGGCACTGCTCGGGCTCGATCTTGTAGTAGCGCAACGCCGAAACCACGGCGATGCCACTTTTATTCATGAAGGTGGCCGGTTTGAGCAACCAGACCTGCTCACCGCCGATACGCACCCTGCAGGTTTCGCCGTGCAGCTTGCCGTCGAAGCCGAAGCGTTCACCCTGCCCGCTGGCAAGGGCGTCCACAAACCAGAACCCGGCGTTGTGCCGGGTTCGGAGATATTCGGCACCGGGATTGCCCAGTCCGACAATGAGTCGCAAACCAGCCATGCGCTCGAGTAGCAGTAACGCCCCGCGTCCCGAAGGAACGCGGGGCGTCGCGGCTTACTTCTTGTCGTCTTTCTTGGCCGGCGCGGCGGCGGCAACCGGAGCGGCTGCTGCTGCGTCGCCTTCGGCCGGAGCCTCGTCGACTTCTTCCTGCACGGTGTTGGCCGTGACCACGGGGATATCGTGGCTCTCGCCCAGATGCAGCGCCACGATCTCGACGTTCGCCGGCAGCTTCAGCTCGGACAGATGCACGATGTCGCCGGGGTTCAGCTCGCCCAGATCCAGTTCAATGAACTCGGGCAGATGCTTCGGCAGGCAGGAGATTTCCACTTCGGTCAAGTTGTGCGAGATCACCACACCGGAGGTCTTGCCGGCCGGCGACTTTTCCTGATTCAGGAAGTGCAGCGGCACGCTGACGCGGATCGCCTCATTCTCGTTCACGCGCAGGAAATCCATGTGCATCATCAACTGCTTGAACGGATGCTTCTGCCAGTCGCGCACCAGCACCTTCTGCACGTTGCCGTCGACGTTCAGGTCGAGCACCGAGGAGAAGAACCATTCGTGCTTGGCGGCGAGCAGGATGGTGTTGTGCTCGATCTGGATGCTCTGCGGAGCCTGACCGGCACCGCCGTATACAACGGCCGGCACGAAGCTCGCATGACGCAGGCGGCGGCTCGCACCTTTCCCCTCGTCCTTGCGGCTCTGTGCCTTGATTTCATGAGTCTTGGTCATTTCAGTATTGCCTTAGGTTGGTAGTAACCGCTTCGCAGCGGTCGAGTGACTTTCCCGCGACCAGAAAAGTCGATGGTGCGGCGACAAGTGTCGCCGCGACTTGCAATCAATCCACGTACAACGAACTCACCGACTCGCCAAAGGCGATACGGCGAATGGTTTCTGCCAGCAGCTCGGCGACCGAGAGCTGGCGGATCTTGGCGCAGGCCTGCACTTGTGGGCTCAGCGGCAAGGTATTGGTGACCACCAGCTGGTCGAGCTGGGAGCCCTCGATATTGCTGACCGCCGCACCCGACAACACCGGATGCACGCAGTACGCGACAACCTTGCGGGCGCCGCGCTCCTTCAGTGCCGCCGCCGCCGCGCACAGCGTGCCGGCGGTGTCGACGATGTCGTCGACCAGCACGCACGACTTGCCGTTCACGTCACCGATGATGTTCATCACCGTGGCCACGTTCGCTTTCGGACGGCGCTTGTCGATGATCGCCAGATCCGCATCGTCCAGTCGCTTGGCCAGCGCTCGAGCGCGCACCACACCACCGACGTCAGGACTGACCACGATCAGGTCATCCATGCTGTGATTGCGCCAGATATCGGCCAGCAACACCGGCGAGGCATACACGTTGTCGACCGGGATATCGAAGAAACCCTGGATCTGGTCGGCATGCAGATCCACCGTCAGCACCCGGTCGACGCCCGCGGCGCCAATCATCCTGGCGGCCAGCTTGGCGGTGATCGGTACTCGCGCCGAACGCGGACGACGATCCTGCCGGGCATAACCGAAATACGGAATCACGGCGGTGACGCTGGCCGCCGAGGCCCGCTTCAGTGCATCGGTCAATGCCAGCAACTCGAACAGGTTGACTGCGCTCGGTGCGCCGGTGGGCTGCAACACGAACACTTCCTGACGGCGGACATTTTCCTCGATCTCGATCTGTACCTCACCGTCGCTGAACGTACCTACCTGCGCCTTGCCAAGCGGTACGCCCAGGCGATGGGCGACATCTTCGGCCAGCGCGCGGTGCGCATTACCGGTAAACAGCATCATCGGGGTGGATGTGTCCACAGTATTCACCTCGGAACCGATAGCCATCGTGGGCCATCATGAATGGCTGGGGCGGCAGGATTCGAACCTGCGTATGCGGGAATCAAAATCCCGTGCCTTAACCAGCTTGGCGACGCCCCAGTAGTATTTTTGTTCGCTAGTGCTTGTGTTCTTAACTCGCCGACCGTCGCCATGCTGCCAGCGACGGTCTGTTGTCTGTGCTGCTCAACACGCGCCGCGATGGCGCGCCAAAGCATGTTGCAAGGGTGAAACATCGACACCCGCGGCCACCTGTGCCGTGAATGCAATTGGACATTGTCCGGCAATCAGCATTGCCCGATCGAATGACCTTGCTTCCAGAAACACGCAGCCACCGCTGCCGGAAAGCCGTGCCTGACCGAAACTGCCCAGCCAGTCCAGCGCAGCGGCCACCCGCGGGTGTCGCGCACGCACCACTGGCGCAAAGGCATTTTCCGTCGTTTCGCCGGAAGCAAAGGATGAAATTGTCGCCCGCGGTGCATTTCGTGTCAATTCAGGCGCTTGAAAAAGCCCGGCCGTGGGCACCGAATCGTGCGGATCGAGCACCACATAGTGGCGCGACGGCAGGTCCAGCGGGGTAAGTTGCTCGCCGATGCCTTCGGCCCAGGCCGAGCGGCCCCGCACGAACACCGGCACGTCCGCGCCGAGCTGGCGACCCAGTTCGGCAAGCACATTGTCGTCCAGATCCAGCTTCCACAGCAGATTCAGCGCCACCAATACGGTCGCCGCATCGGAACTGCCGCCGCCCAGGCCACCACCCATCGGGATGCGCTTTTCCACTTCGATATCGACGCCGGCCACCACGCCGGCGTGCCGCTGCAACAGCTGCGCCGCACGCACCACCAGGTCGGTGTGCGCAGGCACGCCGGGCACATCGCTCAGCCGCTGGATCTCGCCGTCGTCGCGCAGCCGCAAGCGGATCTCGTCGCCCCAGTCGAGCAGGCGGAACACGGTCTGCAGCTCGTGGTAACCATCCGGCCGGCGGCCGATGATGCGCAAAAACAGGTTCAACTTGGCCGGCGCCGGCCAGATCGTCCATTCGTCGCGAGCGGGCGCGGACAGCGGTCGGCTCATAAAGACCCGCAGGCGGTCGGGAAAGCCATTCTCCTGGTCCCGCTGGCGGGCATAGGCGAATGCCGGATCCTGCTTGTCGACCATCGCAAAGCCATGCTTCGCGTAGAACGGCGCATTCCAGCGAACATCGGCCAGGGTGCCCAGGTCGATCCGCCGATAGCCGGCCGCTTGCGCCCACGCGCAAGCGTGCTCAAGCAAGTCAGCGCCAATCCCGCGCTGCCCATACTCCGGCAGCACGTCGATTTCGGCGACGCCGATGGTGTTGTCGCCACCCTCCGTGTCCAGCCAGACAAAACCGACCGGCACGCTGGCCTCGTTCAGCGCCACCCAGACCAGGCCGCGGCTGACTGCCTGCTGCAACAATTCCGGCGGGATCGACATGGCGGCATAACTCGACCACGCCGCATGGCCGCGAAACAGCTGCACGGCCTTGCGCTCGATCGCGCATAGCGCAGGGATCTGATCGGGGTGCGCAGGTTCGATGGAAAAAGGCATCGTGGTTGCCAAACTCGTCATGCCGACCTTTTACCGCATCCATGACCGGCGCGAACGGGCGCCAGGTCTGCGCCTGACCGGGGTTGCACCGGCTTTGCCGAAACATGTCCTGCTGAAGCGAAGGTCATTGCTGCCGTATTCTGGAACGGTGTCACTGAAAGCTCCACGAATCGATCGAGAGCCGCACCTTGTACGGTGGATTCGCGGCGAACACCTTCTTCGGCAGGGGTGGCTGACGCCCTTCGTCCCATTCGGGATACTCGACGGTCCAGCCATCCTGCTGCAGCTGCGCCGGCAACCGATCTGTCCCAAAACTGAGCTCGGCCGGGCCGCTATCGGCACGCAGGCCCAGCACCCAGGCGCGCAGATCACGCAGCGGTACGTCCCAGCCCAGCGCCTTGCGCATGAGCGCTTCGGCATCCAGTCCCTGCAGGGAGCCGCCTTTCACGCCTTCGAGCAAGGCACCATCCGGACCGCCGCTGAGACGGAAATTCACCCCGGAGATCGCCGGTCCGCGCATCACAAATTCGTAGTGATCGCCGTCCTGGGTCCAGCTGAAACTGCCGCTGCCACCTTGCTTGCCGTCGGACACTCCCAGCCGCCCCTGCAGAATCCAGTGATCGGCGTGGGCCAAAGCTTGCTCACGCGCCTGCTGCGCATTCAGCAGGCCAGCGTCGCCCTTCATGCGCACAGCAGGCACGCAGGCGGCGAGCAGCAGCGGTAGCGCGGCTGCGATAAGTCGGAAACTTCGCTTCATGGATGCAGGCGCCTTAGGGTGTCTTGCAGGCTGTTGCTGTGCGGGTCGATCTTGCGCACTTCATCGAAGATCCGTTGCGCATCCTGCCGACGCCCCTGTTTCCACAGCACCTCGCCCAGATGCACGCCGACATCGGCGTCCTTGTTCGCCAGCCACGCTTCGCGCAAGACTTCCGCGGCCTGGTCCAGGTGACCCAGACGGTATTGCAGCCAACCCCAGGAATCGGCGATTGACGGATCGTTGGGTTTGGCGGCACGGGCGATACGAATCAGTCGCTCAGCCTCGGGCAGATCGCGGTTCGCGTCGGCGAGCGTGAAACCGAGCGCGTTGCTGGCGTCGACGTCACCTGGCTTGATTTTCAGCAGGTGCTGAAAATCCTGCACGGCCAGATCGATCTTGCCCGCCTCGGCGTAGGCCAGGCCGCGGTCGTACAGCAATCCCGGATCGTCCGGCGCAATCAGCAAGGCGCGACCGAATGCCTCCTCCGCTTGCGGATACTGCTGTTCGCGCAGGTACAGCTCGGCGTCGACCTGGTAGGCCTGGCGCAGCTGGTCGGGTTGATCAAGATAGTCGAGCTGCAGCTGCCCAAGTAGTTGATGCGCCTCGGCGCCCTTGCCCTGCGCCTGCATCAGCACCGCGCTGCGCAGGTCCGCGTCGAACGCGTGCGGATCGTCGTCATCCACCTGTCCATACCAATTCAGTGCCTCGGCATCGAGACGCTGCATTTCGGCCAATTGCCCAAGCAGGTATGCGCTGTGCTCACGCACGTCCGGCGGCGCCTGCTGCAGTTGCTGATACAGCGCCGTCAGAACCTTGGTGTCCTTGCTTTGGGCAGCCAGGGCCGCACGCAGCGCGTAGGTATCGGCATTCTGCGGACCATGCTCGAGCAAGCGGGATGCCGCTGCATAGTCACCGGATTGACTGAGCATGCCGGCGTAGGCCAGCCGCAGCTGGATGTTCTGTGGCGCCTTGGCGATCGCTTTCTGCAGCAGCGCACGCGCTCCTTGCTGATCGCCGTCCTTGGCCTTCATCTGGGCGAGCCAGGCGTATGTTTCGGCGCTCCCGAAACGCTGCGCAGCGGCCTCGGCAAGCCCCAAGGCGTAGGCGTGCAGGCCGAATTTGTCGCCCATTTCGCTCATCGCCAGCCAGGCCTGCGCGTCGGCCGGCAACCGTTGCGGGGTGGCCAGCGATTCCAGCAGGCGGGCCGCCTGTGCCTGGTCACGCGCACCCAGCAAAACGCGACCGAACTGACGCCAGGCATCCTTGTCGCCGCTGCCGATCAACAATTCCAGCTGGCGCCGCGCCTCATCGGCGTCGCCATGATCAAGTGCCAGTTCAGCCCGCGCCTCGGCCAAACCGGCCGGCGAGGCGCCAAGCGCCTGCCAACGATCGATCGCGCGCTGTGCGGCGGCGGCGTCATGGATGGCGATCGCCAGTTTGGCGGCGCGTTCGGCTACCCGCGGATCCTTGCTCAGCACCATTGCGCGGTCGTAATAGGCCGAGGCAGACGGCAGATCGGTGCTACCCAGCGCCATCTCGCCAGCCATCAGCTGGGCCAGCAGGTCGTGGTCGGTGTCCGGGGTGGCCACGGTCAGCCGTGCCAGCGGTTGCGCGGCGGCAGCCGCTTGCTGGGCCGATCGCGCCGATCGCGCCGACATGTCGGCACATCCGCACAAACCCAGCGCCAGTGCCGTCACTGCCGTAAAATGCCGCAGTTGCTTGAACTTGGCCGCCCTGCTCCGCACACTACTCTCCATTCGCCTACCCATCGTCCGCACGTTTCGGCCGTTTCCGTCATCGCACGGCGTGCTGCGCCAAGCTTAGCCTACGCCGCCGACTACATCTCGCCGAGTTGCTACTCAAACCATGCCGCTGATCGCCCTCGGACTCAACCACCTCACCGCGCCGGTCAGCCTGCGCGAACAGGTGGCGTTCGATCTGGACGCCGCAGGCGAAGCCCTGCTCGAGCTGACCCGCGAGCCAGGCGTGGAAGAAGCGCTGATCCTGTCCACATGTAACCGCACCGAACTGTACGTCGGCGTGATGCCCGGTGCCGAGGACATTCCGCAGGCCTGGTTAAGTCGTCATCACCATCTGACTCCCGGCAAGCTCGACGAGTTCCTGTATCGGCACGACGAACGCGATGCCGTGCGTCACATGTTCCGGGTTGCTACCGGACTGGACTCGCTGGTACTGGGCGAACCGCAGATTCTCGGCCAGGTGAAGGACGCCTACCAGCAGGCACGCGATGCGCAGGTATTGCGCGCACCGCTGGATCGCCTGCTGCAGCACACGTTTGCGGTCGCCAAGAGAGTCCGCACGGATACCCGCATCGGCGCACACACGGTATCGGTCGCGTTCACCGCCGTGCGACTGGCCGAACAAGTGTTTACGGATCTCAAGCAGGCTTGCGTGCTGCTGATCGGCGCTGGCGACACCATCGAACTGGCTGCGCGTCACCTGGCTGACAAGCAGGCGCGGCGGTTGATCGTCGCCAACCGCACGCTGGAAACCGCGCAGGAACTGGCTGGTCGCTACGGTGGTTACGCGATTGCGCTGGCCGACCTGCCGCAGCACCTGGCCGAGGTCGATATCGTGATCTCCTCCACCGCCGCCCGGCAGCCGGTGCTGACCCGCGGCATGGTCGAAAAGGCGATGGCCACGCGCCGGCGCAAACCGATGTTCATGGTCGACATTGCAGTACCACGCGATATCGAACCTAGCGTGGGCGAGCTGCCAGACGTGTATCTGTATGGCATCGATGACCTGCGCCAGGTGATCGACGACAACCGCCGTTCGCGTGAAGCAGCAGCGCGCGAGGCCGGCGCCATCATCGACCTGCAAGTCGATCGCTACATGGCCTGGCGCCGCGCGCTCACCCTGAAGAATCCTGCGCTGGACATGCGCCAACATGCAGAGGTCTACCGCGACGAAGTGCTGGACAAAGCCCGCGCCATGCTCGCTCGCGGCAAGCCGGCGGACGAGGCGTTGGCGTTTCTCGCCAACACACTGACCAACAAGCTGCTGCACCATCCCAGCGCGCGCTTGCGCGAAGCCGCGTTGAGCGGCGACCTGGAGCTGCTGCACGCTGCGGGCAGGTTGTACGGGCGCGATGAGGATCAGGCGACACCGGACGAACCCCAGACGGGGGAGCGATAGCGAAAGCGGCTGGCTGCCGCTATTCGACTGCGCATGCAACGGCAACGGCCTCATCGCCCTGCACCTCGTCCCTCGCCACTCGTCCCTATCCATCCATGACCCCATCGATACGTCGCAAGCTCGAAGCACTGGCCGAACGCCACGAAGAGATCGGCCTGCTGTTGAGTCAGCCCGAAGTACTCACCGACAACGCGCGTTTTCGCGCACTCTCGCAGGAATACGCGCAGCTCGAACCGGTCGCCAACTCGCTGCATGAGCACGACCACGCCGAACGCGAGCTGGTCCAGACGCGCGTGATGCTCGATGATCCCGAACTGCGTGAGATGGCCGTCGATGATGTGCGCCGGCTGGAGCAGCGGCTGCTCGATCTGGACAGCGAACTGCAACTTCTGCTGTTGCCGAAGGATCCGCGCGACGAAGCGAATCTCTACCTCGAAGTGCGCGCCGGCACCGGTGGCGACGAGGCGGCGATTTTCGCCGGTGACTTGTTCCGCATGTACGTGCGCTATGCCGAAAGCCGGCGCTGGCACGTCGAAATCCTCAGCGAGCACGCCGGCGAACATGGCGGCTACAAGGAAGTCGTCGCCCGCGTCGAAGGCAACGGTGCGTATTCGCAGCTGAAGTTCGAATCCGGTACTCACCGCGTGCAGCGCGTGCCGGAAACCGAGTCGCAGGGGCGTATCCACACGTCAGCGGCGACCGTGGCGATCCTGCCTGAGCTCGACGAGATCGACGAGATCGAGATCAACCCGGCCGACCTGAAGACCGACACATTCCGCGCGTCCGGTGCTGGTGGCCAGCACGTCAACAAAACCGATTCGGCGATCCGGATTACCCACTTGCCGACCGGCACCGTGGTGGAGTGTCAGGAAGAGCGCAGCCAGCACAAGAATCGTGCCCGCGCGATGAGCTTGCTCAAGGCACGCCTGCTCGATGCGGAACGCGGCAAGCAGAATGCCGCGCAAGCCGAAGCAAGACGGCTGCAGGTGGGTTCCGGCGACCGCAGCCAGCGCATCCGCACCTACAACTACCCGCAGGGTCGCATCACCGACCACCGCATCAACCTCACCCTGTATCGCCTGCCCGAAATCATGCAGGGCGATCTGCGCGAACTGGTCGACACCTTGACCCGCGAACATCAGGCCGACGAACTGAAATCCCTCGCGGACGTCTGAGTCGCGGCCCGCAATGCCCCTCCCTCTGCTCGCAGGGGGAGGTTGGGAGGGGTGTTCTTGATCCTCGGGCGAAGAGCGACCCCACCCCAACCCTCCCCTGCAAGCAGGGGAGGGAGCGGTCCATCCGGGTTCATATAAAACTTGTGATTTCGCGCTGTTCAAGCTTGGCGGTTTGATCAGCGTGGGTTAGCTTGACGCGGATGAGCATGAGTACCCACCCCGATCCCGAAGCAGCCATTGCCCGGCTCGTCCCGTTGCTTCAGCAGGGCGACTTCATTGCAGCGGAAATGTTCGCGGCACGAGCACGACAGGAGTTCCCGCTCGACGGCGAACTGGCACGTCTGCACGGCGTTGCATTGTTGCAATTGCAGCGGCAGGCCGAAGCACTGGTCGCGCTTGAGCGGGCAGCCGTACTGGCGCCCGCCAGTGTCGAAGTGCAATGCAATCTGGCCAGCCTTGCCATGCGGAACAACAACCCCGACGCAGCGATCGAACGCTTGCGCGCCACCTTGCGCCGCGCGCCCGGCCATCCTGCCGTGCTGCAGGGACTCGGCAACGCATTGATGGCCGCTGCTCGTTATGCGCAGGCGCGGGAGTCTTTTGCGATGGCCACCCATGGCGCGCCGCAAAATCCGGGATTGCGCCTGAACCTGGCCGCGGCCGAACTGCAGCTTGGCCAATCAGAACAGGCGGAAATCCACGCGCGCGAGGTGCTCCAGATGGCGCCATCGTTCGATGCCGCACATGCCTTGCTAGGTCACATCTTGCATGCGCAAGGGCGGGCGCAGGAGGCCGCCGACGCCTACCAACGCGCTGAACGACTTGCGCCAGTCAATCCGCAGCATCCATTTCACGCGGGCCTGATGCTGGACGAATGCGGCCAGCTTGACGCTGCCGTGCAGGCCTATGCGCGTGCGCTGCAGCCGGGCAGCGGTTACGGCGCGGCGTTGAGCCAGCTGGTATTCGCCAAACGTCGGCTGTACGACTGGCAGGGGCTTGATGAATTGAGCAAGCAACTGCATCAGGCGGTTGCCGATGGACGCGAAGGCGTCACGCCATTCACGTTTCTAGCCGAAACAGCGAGTGGCACCGAACAGCACCAATGTGCGACGACGTTCGCCCGCGGCATCGAGCAACGCATGTCGCCGCAGCGACAGCAGCTCGGCCTCAGCCATGCGATCGCAAGGCCCGATGCGCCGATCCGCGTCGGCTTCGCCGCCGATGGTTTTGGTGAACATGCCACCGGGCTGCTGGTGGTTGCCATGTTTGAAGCACTGGCCGCACATGCCGAGCTGGAAATTCACCTGTTCGCGACGGCGCCAAGCGATCATGGTCCGATCCGCCAACGGCTGGAAACGGCTGCACGCATGCATGACGTGGCCAAGCTTACCCATACTCAAACGGCACACGAGATTCGCGCCGCCGGCATCGAAGTGCTGTTCGACCTCACCGGGTATTGCGGCAAGACCACGGCTGAGCTGTTCGCCCTGCGCCCGGCGCCGGTGCAGGTGAACTGGCTGGCCTATCCAGGCACTTCAGGCGCGTCGTGGATGGATTACGTGCTGGCCGATGCGGTGGTACTGCCCGCGACGCAGCGCGCCGACTACAGTGAACAGGTGTTGCGTCTGCCACGCTGCTTCCAGCCCAACGACACGACGCGGGTGCTTGCCGCGCCACCGTCGCGTGCACAGTGCGGACTGCCCACGCACGGCACGGTGTTCGCCTGCTTCAACAACGCCTACAAGATCAATCCAGCCGGATTTGCACGCTTCATGCTGATCCTGCAGCAGGTGCCCGACAGCGTGCTGTGGCTGCTGTCTGGCCCGGCTGGCGCTGACGATCGCCTGCGCGCGCAAGCTGCCGCGCTGGGCGTTTCATCGGAGCGACTGGTGTTCATGCCGCGCCTGCCACATGCCGACTACCTGGCGCGCTTCGCACTTATCGACCTCTTCCTCGACACCCTGCCCTACAACGCACACACCACCGCGTCCGATGCGCTGTGGGCGGGTTGCCCGCTGCTCACCTGCATCGGCCAGACGTTTGCGGGACGCGTCGCTACCAGCCTGCTCCATCACATGGGCCTGCCCGAACTCGTCACCGATACCGGGGATGCGTTCGTGGCGATGGCTTGCAAACTTGGGAATGACCGTGCTGCGCTCGCCAAGCTGCGCGAACATCTGCTGCAACAACGTGAGCAAAACCCCTTGTTCGACATGCGTGGTTTTGCTGCAGACTTCAGTCGTACCGTGCAAGCGATCGGCGCACGCCATCGCACGGGTCAACCACCGATCGATCTGGACTGCTGAGGAAGGGAGCCATCATGAGCAAGCGGGAAAAACGCGCGCTGGAAGAACTGCAACTAGGTCTGGTGCGGCTGCAGTACTGGCTGAAAGACAGCGGTAAACGACTGCTGGTGATTTTCGAAGGACGCGACGCAGCCGGCAAGGGTGGCACCATCAAGCACATCACTGAAGTGCTGGATACCCGCAGCTACCGAATCGTCGCGCTGAGCAAACCCAATGACGTCGAAGCCAAGCAGTGGTACTTCCAGCGCTACGTGCCGCACCTGCCATCGGCTGGCGAGTTCGTGCTGTTCGATCGCAGCTGGTACAACCGCGCGGTGGTGGAACCGGCGATGGGCTTCTGTACGGACGCCGAGTACATGGCCTTTCTCGATGCGGTGCCCGCGTTCGAGCGACTGCTCACCGATGACGGCATCATCGTGATCAAGTACTGGCTGGCCGTGGACCAGGCCGAGCAAGAGGAGCGCTTCGACCAGCGCGCCGAGAATCCGCTCAAGCGCTGGAAACTGTCGCCGGTGGACTTGGCCGTGCGACAGAAATACGTCGAGATAGGCAAGCTGCGCGACACCATGATCAAGCGCACGCACAGCAAGAAGGCGCCATGGTTCGTGGTCGATTTCAACGACCAGAAGCGTGGCCGGATCAATCTGATCAGGCACCTGCTGCAACAGCTGCCGCTGCAGGACGAACCGATCGCCAAGGTGAAGCTGCCCAAGCTCAAGGGGCCGCCAAAACTGGAACACGTTACCGACAAGGCATTGTGGGTGCCTGACACGCTTTGACTTTCAGGCGGTGTGAAACCCGCGCAAGTCCTGCTCGGGCAAATCCTCACGACTGACGTTTTCCACTTGTGCCGCTGGTGGCCCCTGGCGCAGCCAGCGTTCCAATTCGTCGAGCGCATCCGCCGATCCGCTTGCCAGCACCTCGACGCAACCGTCCTGCCAGTTCTTCGCATGACCGCTCACGCCCATTGCCAACGCCTGGGCGCGAGCACTGGCACGGTAAAACACACCTTGCACTCGACCGCTGACGATGAACCTGGCCGTCGGCATTACTGGCCCCCGATCACCGCGGTCAGCAGGGCGGGAGTGACTGGGCCGATGAAGCGTTTGGCCACCTTGCCGGTCGGATCGATGACCCAGGTCGTGGGCAAACCGCGTGGCTCGTCAAAGTCCTTGACCGGCTTGTCGAGCGTGACCTGGGCGATCGGATACACCACCGGATGCTTGGCCACGAACGCCTTGATGTCGGCCGGGTCGCTGTCGTCGTAAGCCAGCCCGATTGCTGTGACATTCTTGTGCGTGCTGACGTAGGTCGATATGTCCGGCATCTCCTTGATGCACGGCACGCACCATGTCGCCCAGTAATTGACGATCACCCACTTGCCGCGCTGCGCAGACAGATCGTATGCCTTGCCATCCAGCGTGGTGACGTGCAGCGTTGGCTGTGTGGGCATGGCGGCGTGCGTCGGCAGCGCGAGCGCCAAAGTCAGTGCCAGCACGGCTGACTTGAACATGTTCGATCGCGGCAGGGTGGAATACAACAGGTTCATGCAGGGGTTTCCTTGGTATCGGACGCGGTGTCAGCGTCCGGGGGATAAATCTGGTCGAGCCGGATGCCCAGCTTCGCCTCGAGCGAGGTGGCCAGTGAGTTCAGCAACGCCAGTAACGTGGGCGACAATTCGACACCCAACGCCGCGGCTTCCTGCACTGGCTCCAGCGGTAAACGATAGCGGGTATGGCCGTAAACCTGTAGCAGGTCGGTGCTGCCCGGATCGCGTCTGAGCTGCCAGCCACCCGACGCATCGAGCTTGATCAGTTCGGCATGCTCGAGCTCACCGAGATACTCGCTGATCGAAGTGCCATGCAGATACGGTTCGTTCAACTGTAGGGTGGCCTCGTCGATGCTGTGACCTGCACGTTGGGCCTCGACGAAATGCCGAAGTACCAGCAGCAGGCCGAGAAATTCGGCACCCTCCGGCAAGCCCTTCTTCGGCACCTGATATTCGAACGACGGGATCGAGGCGGTGATCGAGGCGCCGAGAATCACGATGATCCACGACAAATAGATCCATAACAGGAAAATCGGAATCGCTGCCAGCGCGCCGTAGATCTGCTGGTAGGTATGTGCGCTATGCACGAACAACCTGAAACCCCAGCGGACGATTTCGAATAGCACCGCGCCGAGCAGTGCGCCGATCGCCGCATCGCGCCGTGACACATGCTGGTTGGGCACCAGCGTATACAACAGAAACAGCGTGGCAAAGGTGACCACGAAGGGCAGCACGCGCAGCAGGCGACCGCTCAGCCCAAGCTGTCCGGCCGTATCCTGCAACAGCGGCAGCGCCGTGATGTAGGAGGTCAGGGCAACGCCGCCCACCACCAGAATCGGCCCCAGCGTCAGCGCAATCGCATACAGCGACAGGCGCGAAGCCCAGCCGCGTGACTTGCTCACGCGCCAGATGCGATTCAACTGGTCCTCGATGCTGACCATCATCGAAATGGCGCTGAACAGCATGACCAGCAGGCTAATCCAGGTCAGCTTGCTGGCGTTGCTGGCGAATTCGTGCAACGCCTGTTGCACGCGCTCGCCCGCTGCCGGCACGAAATGGTGAAACACGTAGTGAGACAGCGTTTCCCGCGCGTTTTCGATCAACGGAAGTACTGGAAACACTGAAAGCGCCGCCAATACCGCCACCATTAGCGGTACCAGCGATACCAGCGTGATGTAGGACAGCGCACCAGCGGTCTCGAAACACTGATCATCGAGAAAACGCTGCCAGAGGAACCGGCTGAAGCTCGATGTGCGGTCGCGGTCGTAACGCAAAGCCATGGATATCCCTTCGTGGACTGCCATCTCGCCATCGGCGCGAGGGCAACATCGGCGGTATCGCTCGTTACACTAGGGTACCGCCACTGAACGTTTTCAACGCATGAACGAGATTTTGGTCCTGTATTACAGCCGGAGCGGCCACACCGCCCAACTGGCACGACTGATTGCCCGCGGCGTCGAGGAAGTTCCCGGCATGCGCGCTCGCCTGCGCCAGGTACCCCCGGTGGCGCCGGTAACCGAAACCGCCCACCCACCGGAGCCCGACGATGGTGCGCCGTATGTGCAGAAGCAGGATCTGCTCGAGTGTGTCGGACTTGCGATGGGCAGCCCTACGCGCTTCGGCAACATGGCGGCACCGCTGAAGTATTTCCTCGACTGCACCGGCGCCGAATGGGCCAGTGGCACGCTCGTCGGCAAGCCGGCAGCCCTGTTCACGTCCACCAGCACCATGCACGGCGGCCAGGAGTCCACCCTGCTGTCGATGGCGCTGCCGCTGTTGCATCACGGCATGCTGCTGCTCGGCGTGCCGTATACCGAGCCTGCGCTGACCACCACGCAAAGCGGCGGCACGCCTTACGGTGCCAGCCATGTTGCCGGCGCCAAGGGCGACAATCCGATCAGCGAACACGAGCGCGAACTGGCCCGCGCGCTGGGTCGCCGCCTCGCCGAAACCGCACGCAAACTGGCGACGGCCGGATGAGCGCAAGCATTCCGCTGCCGAAAGAACAACGGCTGGGCCTGTTCGCCTGGGCCGCCCTGGTCGTGCTGCAGCTGGCCTGGCATGCATGGCTGTTCCCGTCGCCACTCATGCCGACATGGTTGGTGCTGGCGATCAGCGTGATTCCCCTGCTGCTGCCGCTACTGGCGATTCGCGATGTACGTCGCGCGCTGCTCTGGGTCGGCATCCTTAGCCTGTTCTACTTCTGCCACGGCATTGCCGAAGGCTGGAGCTCGTCCAGCGAACGGTGGGTGGCCCTGATCGAAATCATCCTCACCCTGCTCCTGATCGGTACGCTTGGCGCGGGCGTGAAGCGCCAACAACGCAGCTAGCGATGCTTGAAGAATCACGTCTGCGCGAGCTCACCCAAACACCACCATGCTCTGCCGGCTCAACGCCACGGGCTCGCCGCGAGGCCCCCACAGCATCACGCTCTGCTGCGTGTAGCCGTCGCGGGCCGCGATGAGTTCGGCGTCGACGCGCCAGTCGTCCATGCCCAGATCGTCGTAGCGGTCGCGCAGCAGTTCGATCATCCAGGTGAGCGAGCTGCCGGGCGTTGGCGTGGCGAACATCGACAGCGCGATTGGCGGGATGAAATCGGCGAACGCAAGCGCGTGGGTTTCGTCCGGCCGGCCTTCGTCGCGCAAAGAAAGCTGCAGCACGTTTTCACGCTGATGCCCGCCACTGAATGGCAGGTCGCCACGCAGCCAGCTGGCGCGAAAGTTCTGGGTGAAAGCAGGCATCAGGCCTTCGACGTAGCGTAGTTCGCGTGGTGTTGCGCTCGCCACGGATGGCTGTACAGGCTGGAAGTTCAGTACCGATGGTCGCGCGCTGCCGAACACAGCTACGAGCCGGCACAGCGTCTGCTCGCCGTCGTACAGGCTGGCCTCGATCTGGGTGGCACTGCGACCTTCGCGCAGGCGCTGCGCGCGGATGCTCACCGTGCCGGCGGGCACCGGCGCCACGAAGGTGGTCTGCAGGCTGCGCAAGGGTATGTCTGGATGCACCAGCTCGCGCATCGCGCGCACGGCGAGCGCCGCCTGTAGCCCGCCGAACGCGCTGCGCCCCTGCAGCCAGTTATCGCTCAGCGTGGCCTGCCAGCCGTCGCCATGACGCGTCACCGTCTGCATCGCTTCGGAAAATTTCATGGTGCCGGCCTGCGCTGATGGACTGACTTTCGATGATGCCAGCACAGCGCGTCGCACGCGCATGCCTATACTCGGCATATTGAATCCGGACGCTTTGAATCTGGATGGAGATCGCCATGGCTTTCCTGCAGGATCCCCCGCAACTGCCGCACCCGTATCGCAGTGACCGTTCCCTGCACGCCCTGCTCGACCGTGCGCTGCCGACCGAGCGTCGTGCGGCGTTGGATGTTGATCTCTATGCCCTCGGCGACTACGCGCAGATGGCATGGCAACGCACCACGCATACCGGCCGCCGCAAACCGGTACTCACCCAATGGGACGCCTGGGGTCACCGGGTCGATCGCATCGAACTCACCACGGCCTGGCTGGAAGGTCCGCAGCTCACCACGCGTCACGCTGTGCTCGCAGCCGGACACGAAGCGAACGCCAGTGCACGACTGGAGCAATTCGCCCGCGTCTACCTGTATCACCTAGCCAGTGAGTTCTACACGTGTCCGCTGGCGATGACCGACGGCGCGGCCACGGCGCTGAAAGCGTCCGGCAACCAGGCCCTGATCGAACGTGCGCTACCGCATTTCCTGAGCCGCGATGCCACCACGTTCTGGCTCAGCGGCCAGTGGATGACCGAAAACGCGGGCGGCTCCGACGTCGGACTCACCGAAACCATCGCGCGACAGGATGCGGACGGCCAGTGGCGGCTGTATGGCCGCAAGTGGTTCAGTTCGGCCGTGGTCGGTGAAGCGGCTCTGGCATTGGCGAGACCCGAGGGCGCTGGCGCAGGTACCGCCGCACTGGCTTTGTTCTATGTCGAGACGATGGACGGCGAGCAACGCAAGCCCGAGCTGGTCATCGACCGTCTGAAGGACAAGCTCGGTACGCACGAACTACCCACTGCGGAAATCCATCTCAACGCCCTGCCCGCCTGGCCGCTCGGCGAGCTCGCCCACGGCGTGCGCCAGGTCGCGCCGATGCTCAACGTCACCCGCACCTGGAACGCAATCTGTGCGGTAGCCAGCATGGCGCGCGCGATCAGCCTGGCACGCGACTACGCGACGCGGCGACAGACGTTTGGCCGTCCATTGATCGAACAACCACTGCACGCGCAGACGCTGGCCGACATGCAGGCGGAGTTTGAAGGCGCGTTCGCGCTCGCCTTCGAAGTCGCGCACCTGCTTGGACGGGTCGAGCACAATACTGCCGCACCGCATGAAGTGGCACTGCTGCGCCTGCTCACGCCATTGGCCAAGCTGTGGACCGGCAAACTGGCAGTGAAGCTGTGCTCGGAGGCGCTGGAGTGTTTCGGCGGCGCCGGCTACATCGAGGACACCGGACTGCCGCAACTGTTGCGAGACGCGCAGGTGTACGCGATCTGGGAAGGCACCACCAACGTGCTGTCGCTGGACAGCCTGCGCGCGCTCGCCGGCGACACGTTCGCGGCGTTGCGCACGGCGGTCAATGACTGGTCGGCCGGCGCCGGTGACGCCGCGGCGGCTAGCTCGATTCAGGCTGCGCTGGATGCTGCCGCGGTTTATCTCGACAGTCACGCTGCAAGTCGAGAATCGCTGGAAGCGGGGGCACGTGGCCTCGCATTCACACTGGCCCGTTGTGCTAGCGCTGCGCTGCTGGTGCGGCAGGCAAACTGGTCGAACTTGCGCGGGGTCGATCCGTACTCGGCGGCGGCGCTGCAACGCTTCGTTGGACACGGCCTCAATCGACTGGTGTCGCCGGATGCCGGCAACACCGCTCTACTGCTCGGGTAGCGGGAACACTGATGATGCAGCGCCCTCTGCACCCTCTCCCTTTGGGAGAGGGTTGGGGTGATGGTTTGGTGCTCAGGGTGAGGGTTCGATGCTCGCGGAACAGTTGAATTTCCGTCATCCCTGCGAAGGCAGGGATCCAGCGCCCCTCGCTCTTTTGGTCTTCCCGCAATCTACCATTTCGCTTGCAAAGCGTTTCGTCCTCCGCAGGAGGACGAAACGCTCTAAAGGCGAACAACAAAGGCAGCAACGGGTCACGCGCAAGGGCGCTGGGCCCCTGCCTTCGCAGGGGTGACGACAAATGAGCCATCACGCGAGCACCCGAACCCTCACCCCAGCCCTCTCCCAAAGGGAGAGGGGGCAGAGTGCGTCGACTGAGCCGCGCCCGGCGCCCCCGCACGGGCTAAAATGCCCCGTCCCCTCACTTGGCTCACCAGCATGCAGCATCTGACCATCGTCACCACCGGCGGCACCATCGACAAGATCTACTTCGACGACAAGTCGGATTACAAGATCGGTGCGCCGCAGATCGGCGAGATCCTCGGCCAGCTCGGCGTGGCGTTCCAGTTCGACGTAATCCCGATCCTGCGCAAGGACAGCCTGCACATGGGCGCCGAAGACCGCGCGCTGGTGCGTTCGACGATCGAGGCGCAGCCGCACCGCCATGTGCTGGTCACCCACGGCACCGACACCATGGTCGAAACGGCTCGCGAGCTGGCGCACATCCAAGGCAAGGTGATCGTGCTGACCGGCGCGCTGAATCCGGCGCGTTTCCAGGGCTCGGACGCGGTGTTCAATATCGGCTGCGCGGTAGCCGCCGTGCAGACGCTACCGGACGGGGTCTACATCACCATGAATGGCCGCGTGTGGGATCCGTCCAAGGTGCGCAAGAATCGCGATGCGAATCGCTTTGAGGAAGCCGCCGGCTGAGACCAGCGGTGAGACTCAGAGCATCCCGGTCTCGAGCTTGGCCGCGTCGGACATCATCGAATGGCTCCACGGTGGATCGAACACAAGGTCCACATCGGCCTCGCTGACCGTGGGAATCATCTCCAGCTTGGTGCGCGCGTCATCCACCAGGATGTCGCCCATGCCACAGCCGGGCGCCGTCAGCGTGAGCTTCACGTACACCTTGCGCTCGCCTGATTCGGTCTGCTCCAGGCTCAGGTCGTAGACCAGTCCGAGGTCGACCACATTGACCGGGATCTCCGGATCGAACACCGTGCGCAGCTGATCCCACGCCAGCCTTTCCACGTCTTCGTTGGTGGCATCGGCGGGCACTTCGATCGCCGCCGGAGGCTCTTTGCCCAGCGCGTCGGCATCCTTGCCAGCGATGCGGAACAGGTTGCCTTCCACATAGACCGTAAAGCTGCCACCCAACGCCTGGGTGATGTAGCCGATCTGGCCCGCCGGCAGGCCCACCACGTCACCTTGCGGCACCAGGACGGCGCTGCAATCGCGCAACAGGGTGAAAGGTTCGCTGCTAAGACTGAAACCGCTCATGCCACTCGCCAGTAAGTATCCGGGGGATCGACAAAATGCCGAACCCAGCCCTCTATTATGCCGCCCGCTGCCCGGGCCTGCCTGTACAAAATCGGGCCGGGATCGTGGAACTCAAGGTAATCCGGCGTCCGGCGGGCTCCGAACGCCTGCATGGCGACCGCTTATCGCCACGCTATGATGGTCGCTTTGCCGCCGGATAAATGCATGCAATCGCCTGTCCTGCCCTGTGAGTGCGTATGAGCGCCCGCAACGTTTTCATGAATGCGTTCGCCCTGTTCAGCGCCTGCATGCTGGGATTGGCTGCCGGTGCGATATGGATGGTCGCGACGCTTTATCTGCGCCAGTCGATGCCATGGCTGGCGCTGCCAGTCGGCGCCCTGCTGGCGTTGACGATACGCCTCGGTGTGCGTGCACCAGGGCCCGGCGCCGCGCTGCTGGCAGCGCTGGCAACGGCGCTGGCGGCGGTCTACGTGAACGTGCTGATCGCAGCGGCGAATATCGCCGGAGACCTGGGCATGGGCCTGATCGACGCCCTGAGTACGTCCGGCGCCGGCATGCTGTGGCAATTGGCGCACCTGGCGCTGACGTCCATCGACGTTGCGTGGTTTGTCGCCGGCATCGTAGTGGCAGCCCTGCTTGCGCTACGCCCGGTGCGTCGTCGATCACCACCGCAGTAGGCCCCGCCTGCCGCACGGCCTCAGGGGATGCTGAGCCAATCAGCAGCGATGCTGGCAACCTCGGCAGCACTTAAGGTGCTGGTGCCGACGGCGGTATGAGTGTGCCCGCAAGGGCCATATTTCACCGCGCACGTCACCGAGAACAGGCCAAGCGTGGGAGTGCCGCTGGCGACGGCCAGATGCATCACGCCACAGTCCGCGCTGATGAACGCGTCCATGTTCGCAATCACCGAAGCGAGGCGGCGCAGGTCGCGCGTGTAGTACGAGGGGAAATCTCCGCCAAGCTGTGTCTGCCCATGTTTTGCCACCAGATCGACGATCTGGACATCGGGCCGCAGGGTTTGCAGTGCGTGGACAAACTCCACCCACCACTCCGCACCATAACGTTTGGCGCCGGTCGCGTTGGCGAAGATGCCGACCACGGGTTTCGTCCTGGAGCGCTGTACCGACTCGCCGAGAACGGCGGCAAGCGCCTTTCTTGCCTGCTGCTGCTCTTGCTCCGACAACCGTATGTTGAGCGATGGATACGCCCGATCGATTTTCCCGGCGTAGGCCGTGCGCAACAGAAAAACGCCCCGGTGCTGAACTGACCCCACAAAGTTGGACAGTTGCAAGCTAGGCACCGAAGGCCTGAGTCCGGTATTTCACCGGGCTCAGGCCTTTTAGTTTGAGCTTGATGCGGTCGTGATTGTAGTAGCGGATGTAGCGGTCGATGCCCTGCTTCAGTTGCTCGATGCTGTCGAACCGATTCAGATGAAAAAACTCGGCTTTGAGCGTGCCGAAGAAGCTCTCCATGGCCGCGTTGTCGAGGCAATTTCCCTTGCGGGACATGCTCTGCGTTATCGAACGGTCCGCCAGCATTTGTCGATAAGCTGGCTGCTGGTACTGCCATCCCTGATCCGAGTGCAGCAATGGCGCGTCCGACGGAGTCAGGCGTTTGAAGGCCTTGCCCAACATGGAGCGAACCATGTTGAACACGGGGCGGGGGCTAGTCTGATAGGCCACGATCTCGCCGTTGTAGAGGTCCATGACCGGCGACAGGTACAGCTTCTGCCCGTTCACTTTGAATTCGGTCACGTCGGTCACCCATTTCTGGTTGGGTCGCTCGGCCTGGAATTGACGCTTGAGTTCATTTGGCGCGACAGCGCCTTCGGGCCCACGGTACGACTGGTACTTCTTGATGCGCACCAATGACTTCAGCCCCATGGCGGTCATCAGGCGCTGCACCGCCTTGTGATTGATGATTTCTCCCGTCTGGCGCAGGGTGGCCGTGATCCGTCGGTAACCGTACCGGCCTTTATGTCGGTCGTAGACGGCCAGGATCCGGCGTTTCCGGTCCGCCTGCTCGTCGACCGACGCCATGGCCTGGACCTGGTAGTAAAACGTGCTGCGTGACAACTCGGCCGCCCGGAGCAACAGGGGCAGCGGATGCAATGGCCTTAACCCTTGGACGGCTTGCGCTTTTTGGCGCGTGTTGCCGTTTGCTCCTCCTGGATTAAGGCATCGAGTTTTTTTAAGTAGGCGGTCTCCGCACGCAGATACGCCAGCTCCTTGAGCAACTCCCCGCGGGTGAGTTCCTCGTCGGGCTTGAGAATCGGGTTCGTGGATTTCTTCGGGGGCATCCGAGATTTTCGTTCGCAGACGGGCGTCAGCGCGCCCAGACCACCTCGATCATACTGGCGTTGCCACACGCCAATGATTCCAGGGTTGCGAATACCAAACAGCGTCACCGCCTGTCGGCGAGACAAGCCCTCGTCACGCATCCGCTGCAGCAAGCGCTGTTTGAAGGGCGCGTCATAGCGACTGTACTTCTTCGCCAGGCCCGCCCGGCCGTGTTCCCGGTAGCTGTCGACCCAACGGCGGACCATCGAATAATCCAGCCCATATCGGCTGGCTATCTCCCTCAATCCGGCGGCGCCTTGCGCACCTTCCCGGGCCACCTTGAGCTTGAATCGCTCATCGTACTTCGCCATGAAAAACACCCCAGAGATTGGACGGGTGTCCAACTTCTGGGGTGCAGTTCA
>Ga0302312_10000608_pt1 | contig 25006 bp, 15 predicted proteins | sample III_Palsa_N2_1_FD_200529 | JGI IMG/M metagenome (GOLD analysis project Ga0302312, IMG submission 200529) | Peat permafrost microbial communities from Stordalen Mire near Abisko, Sweden - III_Palsa_N2_1 | ecosystem: Environmental > Terrestrial > Soil > Palsa > Peat permafrost | place: Sweden... | reverse complement strand
TACCCCGTCAAAGACATCAATTCCCAGAACAGCTTCGATATCGCCCTCCACGTGGACCCTACCGAATTAAAAGAGGTACGGGTCATGCCCAAGGATTACCGCAATGACTCTATCCAGAACCGCAAGGATTATGAAAAATATTTCAATTATAAAAAGCCGGGATTGAAGATCACCGACGGAAGCTCGGGTCTGGGGATGGGGGCGGGGCTGGACCTCGATCAGCTGATCGAGGTATTCGAGTACCGGAAGAAAAGGGAGGCCGTGGCCTTCCAGCACCGGCTGGTAGAAGACGAACACGAAAAATTTATCGACCACCGCTTCAACCCGTCGATCGTGCTGAAAATAACGCACCTGCAGGGGGACGCGCTGGATAGTTTCATGGTGAGGTACCGTCCTTCTTATTCTTTCTGCGAGCACGCGACGGATTACGACCTGTTTGATTATATCAAACTGGCTTTCCGCGAATACCAGAAAGACCGGAAGGATAATCCGTAAAACTTCAAAAATAAGGAGCAGTGGTTTGTTGGGGACTCTGAAAAATGACAAAACCTCCCGTGGGGGAGGTTGCACTAATCAGTTACCATAACCATTAAACCTTATCCTATTTGTACTAAGATATATAATCCTATTATTAAAGTCAAGTGTTGTGCATGAATAGTGCAAAACTATAGGGTAAACACCCGTCAGTACTCCATCAGCTGTTGAACATAATCATCAAGCCGTGCGCTGGCCAGAAAATTGCTTTCCAGCTGGCTGTTGAAGGGCACCGGCGTATCCAGCGACGCGCAACGGCAAACCGGCGCATCCAGCAGGGAAAAGCAGTGCTCCCCGATCCAGGCAGCCACTTCAGCGCCTACTCCCCCGGTAAGGGTATCTTCATGTAAGACCAACGCTTTGCCCGTCCTGGCCACTGCATCGCGGATGGCGGCATAATCCAGCGGCAGCAACGTCCGCAGGTCCAGGATATCGATAGACAGCCCGGGATGGGCAGCCGCATAATTCACGGCCCAGTGAACGCCCGCCCCATAGGTGATGATGGACAGGTCTTCGCCCTCCTGTACCCAGCTGGCCTTGCCGACCTCTACGGCATAGTAAGCCGCCGGGACTGGCCCGCTGATGCTGCGGTAGAGCGCCTTATGTTCGAAATAAAGCACCGGGTTGGGATCGTTGATGGCTGCGATCAGGAGCCCCTTGGCATCGTGTGGGTTAGAAGGATAGACGACCTTTAATCCCGGCGTATGAACGAACCAGGCCTCATTGCTCTGGGAATGAAACGGACCGGCGCCCACCCCAGCGCCTGTAGGCATCCTGATGACCACGTCCGCCGCCTGGCCCCACCGGTAGTGGATCTTGGCCAGGTTATTCACGATCTGGTTGAACCCCGCCGTCACGAAATCGGCGAATTGCATTTCCACTACGCTCTTATAGCCTTCCAGGCTTAGTCCCAGGGCACAGCCGATAATAGCGCTCTCGCATAATGGCGTATTCCGCACCCGCTGTTTGCCGAAGGTTTGTACCAGCCCTTCGGTGATCTTAAAGGCGCCGCCATATTCAGCAATGTCCTGGCCCATCAGCACCAGGTTTTCGTGACGTTCCATCGATTGCTGCAGCCCTTCTTTGATCGCGTCGATCAGCCGCCGTTCGGGGGCTTCTGATGGCGGTTCCGGCTCAGCCGCCTTATCCGCGCGCAAAGTTCGCAAAATGCGAACTTCTTCACCGTCCACGCCCGCCGGCTCGGGTGGGGGTGGGGGCGCGGGTGGGGGTGGAGGCGCTGGCGCATAAATATCCGCCAGTTCCGCCCTGGTATCCGGCACAATGATCACCGGCTCGTCGACCACTGTCAACCCTTCCACAGAGCTCCCGCTTCTATTATCGGCCGCGCCCTCGCGCGTCCTCTTCCCCAGCTCATCCTCTATATATTCCAGAGTCTCCTCCCGGATAGCCCCGATACTCTCTTCACTCAGGATATTCTGCCCCCTGAGCCAATTTTCGTAATTGATCACCGGGTCTTTCTTCGCCCAGTCTTCCAGCAACGCCGGCGGCACATATTTCACGCCGCTGGCCTCTTCATGGCCCCTCATCCGGAAGGTCATACATTCCACCAGGTAAGGCCGCTGGTATTTCGTACAGTAAGTCCTTATCCCCTTCAATGTATCGTATACGGTAAGAATATTATTGCCGTCGATCCTGATCCCCTCCATCCCATAACTCTGCGCCTTATAGACCAGGCTCTCGACCCGATATTGCTCGGACACCGGCGTGCTCAGCGCATACCCGTTATTCTCGATCAGGAAGATCACCGGCAGGTCCCATACAGACGCAACATTCAGGGCTTCGTGAAAATCCCCTTCACTGGTGCCGCCTTCGCCACTGAATACCAGCGTAGCTTTACCCGACTTGCCGAGCTTGGCTGCCAGTGCGATCCCGTCGGCAATGCCCAGCTGCGGGCCCAGATGTGAGATCATCCCGCAAATAGCATGTTCCCTGCTCCCGAAATGAAAACTTCTTTCCCGCCCTTTACTATAGCCGTCAGCACTCCCCTGCCATTGAAGGAACAATCTCGACAAAGGCATCTGCCGGCTCGTAAATACGCCCAGGTTACGATGCAGCGGCAATATCCACTCGTCGGCCTTCATCGCCAGCGTGGCGCCAACGGCAATCGCTTCCTGCCCGATCCCGCTGAACCATTTGCTGATCCTCCCCTGGCGTAACAATACCAGCATCTTTTCCTCGATCATCCTCGGTAATAAGATGCTCTTGTATAGACGGATCAACTCTTCGTTGCTACAGTCTTTTCTGTCAAAGTTCATACGATCTCCCTGTCTGATTTTGCATGTGTTTGTGGCTGTGTCAGTTTCTTTCCCTGCGTCTTTCTTCCCTGTCCGGATCCCTGTACAGCAGCGAGGTCAATAGCGACAGCAGCAGGCTGAACAGTAAGGCCCAGCCGAACCCGTCCACCTCGAATCCTCTGACGAAATTCCCCGCCAGCAGTACAATAAGGGCATTGATGACAAATAGGAAGAGACCAAAGGTAAGGATAGTGATCGGCAGGGTAAGAATAATGAGTATAGGCTTTAATAGAAAATTAAGGAACGCCAGCACCAGCGAGAGGACGATAGCCGTCCAGAAAGTATGTATGTGGATGCCCGGCAGGACGGAAGATAACGCAAAGGCGACTACCGCGGTGATAAGAATGCGGAGCACGAAGTTCATGCTATTCTTTTGCCCAAGTTAAGCCATAATGGTTATTCGGCCGAATCTTGTTTTTACACCACCACCAACTCGAAGAAAGCCGCCGGGTCGAGGTATTTTATCGCCAGCTCCTGCAACTCTTCGGGGGTGATCGTCTTCACGATCCTGATCCCTTCCCGGAAGTAATTTTCGTCCAGCCCATTCAGCAGGATGCTCTTCCAGCGCCCCGCTACATGGAAAGGGCCGTCGAGGTCACCCAGCACGGTACCGATAGCAAAGTTGCGGGCCATTTGCAGCTCCTCCTCGTCTATCGGCTCCTCCCGGATGAGGTTCATTTCTTTATAGACTTCTTCGATCGCAGGCGCGCAGACCTCTTTTCCGGCTTCGGTGCTGATCACCCATGCGCTCTCCTGCCTGTTGTTCACCAGGTAACTGTAAATGCCATACGTATAGCCTTTGTCTTCCCGGATATTAGTCATCAGCCGTGAACCGAAAAAGCCGCCAAAGACGTTGTTCAACACCTGCACCTTCTGAAAGTCGGGATGGTGCCGGTTGGGAAAGTTCCGCGCGATACGGATACTGCCCTGAACACCGTCGGGATCATTGACAATATGATATTTCTTCTGCTGGGCCGGCTCAATGGGAAAAGCAGGAGCCATCGCCCCCTGTGCCGGAGCGTGCAGCGGTAACGACCCGAAACCCGCCTCCAGCTGTTCAATCAGGTCATCCGGCAATTTGCCGGCGGCTATGATCCTGCATGTCCCGTTGCGGTAATACTGGTTGTAAAAGGCCAGCAGGTCTTCCTGCTGCAGCTGCTGATAATCTTCCGGCATGCTATATTTTCCGTATGGGTGCTGCCGTCCATAGAGATAGGAGTCGATCAGCCGACTCGCTACGAATTCGCTCTTTTTCAGACTGACCTGCAACCGTTGCTGCGCATTCTTCTTATATATCGCCAGTTCATCGGGTGCATAAATGGAATCGGTGACGAGCTCAGCCACTACCGGCACCAGCTCTCTGACATATTTGCTGAGGCAGTGCAGCGTGATCTCTGCCGTCTCATGATGGCAGGCCCTGCTGAGGTAAGAGCCATAATAATCGAAGTGCTCGTTGATATCAAACGCACTGCGGGCCGACGTACCGTTCTTCAGCAAAGTATTGACGGCCGCCGCAACGCCATCCTTCGTCTCGAAGGAATTGCCGGCATCGAAGATCCAGCTGACCATCATCGCGTCGACGGTACCCAGGTCGATCCGGTAGACTTCAACGCCGTTGGATAACGTATGTTTGGTATAAGGAGGTAAGATCAGGTCGAATTCTATCGCGTCCTTTATCGGTGGGGGTACGCCCCTGTTCAATTTGGTTATCGCTTGTACGCTCATTGTATCCTCATTATTTTTCACTGTAATGTACCGGAAATGCGCTTTTAAAAATTTAGCGCATTTCCGTAAACCCCTAATGTTTGTCCTTCGGACTGGACGCTTCCAGCGTCCTATAGAACAGGGTATTGCTGTTGCGGGGATCGAACAGCTCGCGGCTCGTTGTCAGGATGTCTTCAATGCTCACCGCACGGTATCTGTCCAGCTCGGTATTCATCATGTTCGCATCGCCCAGCAGCTCATAAATAGCCAGGCTGCCCGCACGGTTCATTACACTCATGTCCTCGAACACAATAGCAGACTCAGTCTTGTTCTTGACCTTCGTCAGCTCTTTTTCCGTGACGGCTTCCCTCCGCATCCTTTGCAACTCCTCTTCCACGGCAGCATCGGCGGCCTCCATGGAAACCCCTTTGATCAGCTTGCCTTCGATGACCACCAGGCCCGGATCTACCGAGCCGGTGTGATAACATTCGATCTGGCTGAATAATTTCTTTTCCTTGATCAGCGCCTGGTGCAGCCGCGAACTCTGCCCGCCGCCGAGCACTTCCGTGATCAGGTCGGCAATATAATAGCCATCCTCCGTCCGTGCAGACATCGGATAGCACTTATACAACGCGTCGAGGGGGACGTCGGCCCTTACCTCCAACCGCCGGGCCTCCTGCTGGCGCGGCTCACGGGGCAGGTTGCGCACATATTTCTCGCCGGAAGGAATATCGCCGAACCATTTCTCCGCCAGTTCGCGGACTTGCTGCACGGTGACCTTGCCTGCCGCCACGAGGATAGCATTCACCGGCCGGTAATACTTGAAAAAGAAATTCCGGACATCCGCCAGCTGCGCCTGTTCGATATGGCTCAGTTCGCTGCCGATGGTCATCCATCGATAGGGGTGCGCCTGGTATACCAGCTCCCGCATTTTAAACCATGCATCGCCATAAGGCTTGTTGATATAGTGCTCCTTGAATTCCTCTATCACGACCTTTCGCTGTACTTCGAGGCTCTTTTCACTGAAAGCCAGGGACAGCATCCGGTCGCTTTCCAGCCAGAAGGCCGTCTCGACATTTTCCGCCGGTAGCTGGATGTAATAATTGGTAAAGTCATTGGTCGTGTACGCATTGTTCTCTCCACCTGCCAGCTGTAAGGGCGTCTCGAAATCCTCGATGTTGACCGACCCCCCGAACATGAGGTGCTCGAATAAATGGGCAAACCCTGTCCTCTTCGGATCTTCATCCCTCGCGCCCACATCATACAGGACATTGACAATCGCCATGGGAGTGGAGGCATCTTCGTGGACAAGGACCCTCAGGCCATTGGCCAGCTGGAACTTTTCAAATTTTATCGTCATAGTTGGAATCCCCCAACCGCTTCCGGCGGTTGAGGGTGCAAGGTAAGAAAGTTACCGGATACTCTTGACCCGCAGGTTAAAGGTCATCAGGTCGCCATCCCTGCTGATGATAATCTTCAGTTTGTCCCCGGTATTCTGCAGCAGGTTCTTGTAGACCTGCATACTGCCGTTGAAAGTGTTGTTGATCGCCAAAAGGACATCATCTACCCGGATGCCGGCCCTGTCGGCAGGCGAGCCATCCATGACATCTCCTACCCGGATCGCGCCGCCTTCCCTGTAAATACTCATCCCGGTATAGGAATAGTCGAAAAGATCATGGTAATGGGAGTTGGGGGTGAGGCAAATGATCCGACGGTCGTAGTTCAGGATGACATTAAACCGGCGGAGGATATCATTCCCGATGACCCCGCACAGATTGGGGTAGGAGGTGATATTATAGAGGTCGTCGAAGAGATAGGCCGGTACGTTATGAAAATGGAAAGGCCCGACCTTCAGCTCATCTATGACCGTCAGCCGCATGGTGGCCTTTCCGCCCAGGCCCTGGGCCTGGGTCAGATAAAACTTCTTCTTTCTGCTCAACAGGCTGCTGTCATTGATAAAATCGTTGGAGAACAAGGCACACAGCCCTGCCCCGGTGTCAAAGAAATACCGGGCCATCACCTTCCTGGCATCATCGGTCTCTGCGCCGATGATAGGGATGCTTGGGATCACCGGCCTCATCTGGTAAGCCGACCTGGGATAACGAAAGGAGCCCTGGGAATAGACCGAGACCAGGAGGCTGTCATAATTGATCTCGACAATATAACGGGAAAAAAAGCTATGCCCGATGATCCCATCTATCTTTTCCCCATATACGCTGGTGAGGATATCGTAATCGCTCACATGAAAGTTCAGGCTGTCCACCGTTAACCCGGGCAGGTGAAGCACCTTGTTGTACAGGAATTTTGCCTGGCTGATCCCGGCAATCCCGAGTAGCTGCTGGTCAGATGGTTCAGGATGGAACCCCAGCCGGGCGGAAGTGGTCGAATCGAGGGAAATTCCCCCGCTGCCGGTATCCAGCACAAAATTCAGCGTATCCGGAAAATCATCCAGCCGGGCCCTGATGATCGTAACGCCACCGGTGTAAAGGAGGATCGGAAAAGTGGTGATCAGTTTGGCCGGCTTGGGGATATAAGTCTCCTGGGCATACAACCCCCTCGGGCTCATGATGAAGAAGATGGCCGGGCACAGGAAAAGGCAGCTAGCGATACGGCGTAACCGGTATGGCAGCCAAAATGGTTTGTTTTGGTTAATCATTTAACAAGCATTCAAACAATTAAATATATCATGTATTTATTAAGATTGCAAACATTCAACGGATATCTTTGATCCGTACCTTTGTTTACTGATTTTCTTAAACGGATCGTTATGACACTAGGAGGCTTATACGACAAAGCATTGAAAAAAGAGTTCCTCGGGAACGAAGAAGGCATATTCCTTTTCGAGCACGCCCCGCTGACTGAACTCATGCAGGTGGCCAACGAACTGCGGAAGATGCAGGTGCCGCACGGCAAGGTAACCTGGCAGATTGACCGCAATGTCAATACCACCAATGTCTGTCTCGCCAACTGTAAATTCTGTAATTTCTATCGCATCCCGGGCCACGCCGACGCCTATATCACCGATATCGATACCTACAAAAAAAAGATAGAAGAGACTTTCCGGTGGGGCGGCGACCAATTGCTGCTACAGGGCGGCCATCATCCTGAACTGGGGCTTAGCTTTTACACTACCCTGTTCCGCCAGATCAAGCAGCTATATCCTGCTTTGAAGCTTCACACCCTCGGGCCACCTGAAGTGGCCCACATCAGCAAGCTGGAAAAGATGAGCCATCGTGAAGTACTGACCGAGCTGAAGGCGGCAGGTATGGATTCTCTGCCGGGCGCAGGCGCAGAGATCCTTGTCGACCGCGTACGCCGTCTCATCAGCAAGGGAAAATGCGGCTCCCAGGAATGGCTGGATATCATGTACGAGGCGCACCAATTGAACATCACCACCTCTGCCACTATGATGTTCGGACATGTGGAGACCCTGGCCGAGCGGATGGAGCACCTGATCCGTATCCGGGAAGTACAGGCAAAAAAACCCGCCGGCGCCAAAGGGTTCCTGGCTTTTATCCCCTGGACCTTCCAGGACGTAGATACCCTCCTGACACGCATCCGGGGCGTTCACAACCTGACAACGCCTGAGGAATACATCCGGATGATCGCCATCAGCAGGATCATGCTGCCGAACGTGAAGAATATCCAGGCCAGCTGGCTGACAGTCGGCAAACAGACGGCACAGCTCTGCCTCCATGCCGGCGCAAACGATTTTGGCAGTATCATGCTGGAAGAGAACGTCGTCAGCGCTGCCGGCGCCCCTCACCGCTTCACCGCCCGGGGCATCCAGGCGGCCATCCGCGAGGCTGGTTTCGAACCCCAGCTCCGCAACCAGCAGTATGAATGGCGGGAATTGCCGTCCATTATGGAAGAGCAAGTTATAACTTATTAAATTTCAATATGTAAGTGTTTACCCCAGGGTTTTTTTGTCGTTCCAGAAACTTAAAGATCCGATTTTACGTTCCTATGTGAAGACCCTTTTACTATTCCAATGAAAAGCCCGTTTCGCAAGTTAATCCGCATTTCGGTTGTTTTGTTCGTATTGGTGCTCCTGATCAATTTCTTCGGATATTATTTTAACCACATAAAATCCCTGGAAAACAAGGAGTTGCTCGAAGCCATCAATCGTTCAGCCCACCAGCAAACGCTCACGCAGCGCATTGCAAAACAGGCTATTCTCCTACTGGACCACCCCGAACAAAACCTGCAAGGCAGCCTCAGCGATACCCTCACAAAATTGACGGATGCCTTCGAGGCTAACCAGCAGCTGTTGCTGCAGCAGACCAACGCCACCCCGTCCCCGGTCCCGCAGAAGATCTTCCAGATCAAGCTGTTACTCTCCACTGCCCAACCTCATTTCGAATCCATTACAGCCATCTCCCGCGAACTGGCCCAGTCGGACTCTGCCACCCGTGCCATCAATAAGCCGCTTTATCTCCGCGATCTCCTCTCCAATGAGGACAAGTATAATAGCTTACTGTACGATGTCAACACCCACTTTTCAGAGATTGTACAGGAAAAAAGCGGTGAGGTGTCCACCATCGATACCGGCAAGTTCATCTCGCTGGTCGCCGCCATTATCGGCCTCATCATCCTGGTGCTGGAACCGGCCTTTAAAAAGGGGGAAAAGAACTACAAGGAACTGCAAAAGGCTCGGAATGAGCTGCTTAATGAAAAGAAATTCCTGGCGTCCATCCTTCAGTCCCAGACCAACTACGTGATCCGGATCAACCGGACCGGGCATTATACTTATGCCAACCCGGCCTTCCTGAAAACCTTCGGCTACTCGGAACAGGAGATCCAGCACGTCCTTTTTTATACGACGATCTTCCCCAAAGACCTCGCCCGCTGCCAGCATGTCGCCAATGATTGTTGGAACAACCCCGGAAAGGTATCCCGCCTGGTCATCCGCAAGCCCATCGGGCACACCAGGGAGTTCCTCTGGACGGAATGGGAATTCCTCGCCCTGTTGGGGGAAGGCGGCCAGGTCACCGAAATCCAGGGCATCGGGTCGAATGTGTCCGAAAAACTCCAGATGGAACAGAGCAAAGAAGAGGCCATCCGGACGCTGTCCTACGCCATGACGTATGCCAAGATGGGATCGTGGAAGCTTGACTTCGTCAGCAGTGAGCTGTTCCTCAGCAAGGAATTCAAAGCCCTGCTGGCCATGGACGAAGAAGACCCGGATAACATCCCCCTGCAAAATTTTCTTCACCTGTATGTCGTGCCGGAAGATTTCAACCAGGTGGCGGAAGAGCTGGCCAAAGCGATCCAGAACAAAGATACGGCAGGTTACGAATGCTTTTTCTCGTGCCGGATCATCACCAAACAGGGTTGGATGCGATACCTGTCCGTAAAGGGCAAGATGCTGGACGAACAGATGGAATTCGGGATCGCCCAGGACGTCACCTTCCAGAAAGAGGCGGAGAACGCCCTTCTCAACAGCGAACAGAAATTCCGGCTGCTGGCCGAAAACTCAGAGGATATCATCAGCGTACATGCCATCGACGGCACCATCTGGTATCTCTCCCCCTCCGTAACGACCGTTCTCGGTTATGAGGTGGATGAGGTCATCGGCAGGTCCATCGAACAATATGTCCACCCGGATGACCGCAGCAAGTTCCTCCGCGCAGACAGCCTAACGGCATTCACGGAGAAAAACAGCCACCAGCATTCCGCCCGTAAAAAACGCCGCGTCCTTCCGGACCATACCGTTCCTGTCCCGGAAGAAAGCATCATCGTCCGGTACCGCATCCTTCACAAGAGCGGCACTTATATCTGGCTCGAAACCATCGTCAAGCCTATCGTGGACGAAGAACAGCTCGTCAAGCTCATCTGCACCTCGCGCAATATCACCGACCAGAAGATCGCCCAGGACAAGCTGAAAAAGAAAGATCACCTGTTGCATGCGGTTTCCCAGGCCACTCATTCCCTGCTGGTCAACACCGACCTCAACCAGGCTATCACGGAATCTATCCAGGTCGTCGGTACTACCGCCCTCGTCAGCCGGGTATTCGTCTTTCAGAACCATTTCGACAAGGAAAACAACCAGTGGCTGACGTCCGAGATCCATGAGTGGGCGGAAAAACAGTCCGATAACCGCGTTGCCAACCCGGCCTTACATAATATCCCCTTCGATCGTATCATCAAGATCATCGAGCCCCTGCAGAGCAGGCATCCCTTCGTCAGCTATAGGAGCACCGAAGAAGACCCGCAGCTGCGCGGGATCTATGAGAGGACTAGCGTACTATCTACCATCGCCCTGCCCATTTTCCTCAATGACGACTTCTTCTGGGGGTTCGTAGGGTTCGATGAACAAAAAGAGGAACGGCGCTGGTCGGAGGCCGAATTCTCTATCCTCCGAAGCTATGCGTCATCCCTGGCAGCGGCCATCGAACGCAAACAGATCGAAGTACAGCTGGTACAGGCCAAGGAACTGGCGGAATCCGCCAGCCAGGCCAAGAGCGAATTTATGGCCAACATGAGCCACGAGCTTCGCACGCCGATGAACGGCATCATCGGGTTCACCGACCTCGTATTGACCACCGAACTCCAAAAAGCGCAACGCGACTACCTGCAGAATGTCAAGCGGTCGGCATACGGCCTGCTCGAGATCATCAACGATATCCTCGACTTCTCGAAGATCGAGGCTGGAAAACTGCTGATCGATCATACCGCGTTCAAGCTGGACGAGCTGATCGAAGAGACCATCGATATGCTGACCATCAAAGCTTTCGAAAAAAAGCTGGAAATGCTCTACAGTGTGGACCCCGCCATCCCCTCGCAATTCCTGGGTGACCCGGTCAGGATCAGGCAGATCGTCGTCAACCTCCTGGGTAATGCCATCAAATTCACCAGCGAAGGAGAGATCATCGTCTCCATCCGGAAAACCGATAATGTTTACCAGAACGAAGGCAAATCCTTTGTCCGCCTGGCTATCGAGGTGAAGGACACCGGCATCGGCATCCGTAAAGAAAAGATGCAGAAGATATTCGAAAGCTTTACCCAGGCCGATACCTCCACCACCCGCAAATACGGTGGGACGGGACTGGGGCTGACCATCTCCAAGAGCCTGGCCGAACTGATGGGAGGCTATCTGACGGTGGAAAGCGAACCCAGCAAAGGCAGCACTTTCGCCCTGCACCTGGTGTTGGAAGTCGTCAACGAACAGCGCGAAATCCAGCTGCCGAAAAAGGCCATGCTAAAGAAGGTATTGATCGTCGATGACAACCTCAGTAACCTGCGGCTGGTGGAAGAGATGTTCGCTCACTTTCATATCGCGGCAGAAGTGGCCGCTTCCGCTGCGATCGCCATGACGAAGGTAAAAGAGGCCCGGCAGAAAAAAGAACCGTTCAATCTTATTGTCACTGATTACCAGATGCCCGGAATGGATGGCATCGCCCTCGTCAAGGATATAAAGAAGACTTTCCCCGGTAACCACCAGCCGTTCATCCTCATGCTCTCTTCCCTCGAAAAGAATATTTATCAGCATGAGGCCGTCAAGGCGGGCATCGGCAAATTCCTTTCGAAACCCGTCAAGATGCATGAACTGCATGCCGTACTGCTGTCTCTCCTTGATGTGAACAGGCAGAATGACGGCGCCCGTCCCGCGCTGCCGGCTAACCCCATGGAGAAGATCTCCGAACCGACCAGCATTATGGTGGCCGACGACGACCCGATCAATATGTTACTGATCTCCGAAGTGCTGCGGCGGATGGGATTCGAAGTGATCCAGGTAACCAACGGAAAAGAGGCGCTCGAGAGACTGCCCCATTGCGAGCCCGTCATGATCTTTATGGATGTCAACATGCCGGAGATGGATGGCTATACGACTACCCGGCATATCCGCCAGATGCCCGAGCCTTACTGTAATCTGCCGATCATAGCCCTGACGGCCGATGCCATGAAAGGAGACCGCGAAAAATGTCTCGAGGCAGGGATGAACAAATATATTTCCAAGCCATTCCGGCTCGAAGAGATCGATGGAGTGCTGAGAGATTTTACGCTGATGGTGTAGCGGCGCGTGGCGCGTGGCGCCTAATTTGATGTGAGCGCGCCCTGGGCCGGGTCTTTATCTTCTACGCAGAGCATGATCTTCCACCCGCTGTCCCCCTCCCGGAGCGCCAGCTCGACTTTCAATTTCTTCATCTCCCCGACACCAGGCAGTAAAGAAAAGACGATAGAGGTGGTTTTTTTATCTTCAGCCGGCGTTTCATACTGACCACTTAAAATAAAGGTCTTCTGGCCCGCAGTAGTGATAATGCTGTTGCTCAGCTGGCCGTAGATCGTCGAAAACCGGTCTTTAGCCTCCTCGAAACTGTGGGTCTCGAGTACCGTGCAGACCCAGCCTGAGCCCTCATTGCCCGCCGACGTCAGCGTGACCGTGCTGGAAGCCGCGCCTGGCAGCTGCACAGTGGACTTGTACCGGCTCGTCTGCAACGCCTGGCTGATCAGTTCTCCTTTTATATTATAAAATCGGTTGGGATAATCCTGTATCACCTTCTCCAGTATGACTTGCGTCTTGTTGGAAAAAACCCCCTGGGCCGAGAGTGTGGCCGAGAGCAGTACCGGGGCCATGGTGAGAAGTGCATTTCTCATAGAAAGGATTTCGGGTAAGGTACAATCCTTTCCGCGACCGCGCAATCGGAAAACTACGAAGTTTTTAACAGGATTTTTTAAAATAAATCCGTAAATTGTTCGTTACATGCTTAGCCAAAATCCTTAAAAGCAACATTAATGAAGAAAGACCACATGCAATATGACGTCCGCAAAACCAGGATCTACAAGGATATTTATCGTCCTTCCTCGAGTCCTTCGCGTTTTCTGGGCACCCTTCTCTCCATCATCCTGCACGGACAATCCCAGGTAGGAACCACCGACGCTCATTTTTTTCGTAAGGGTAAATAATTAGGCGCGAGGCTCGATTAAATTTCTCGGTCCTCGTAAGGGTCGTGTCGTTACGGCAACGGCCCGCCCCTGAAATTACCACCGCCACCGGGAGGGCCACCGCCTCCGGGACGGAACCTGCCACCCGGAAACATCCCCTGCCCACGCTTTTGCCCCGGGAAATTATTCAGATTATACGTAAACGTCAGCATCGCATAACGCGTCAGCATATTCGTGCGGCTATAGGCGATAGTCGACGTGCTGATAGTCTTGGCCGCAGAGGCATTTTGGTTCAGCACGTCAAAGACGGTCAGCCTGACCTCCCCATTCTTTTTCTTAAAAAGCTGTTTGGCGATACTGGGCGTCAGGATGGGCGCACTGATATTATAGGTACTGGAACCTGTATAAGTATAGGTATAATCAAAGCTCGCCGCTATCAGCCACCCGTTGTTCGTATACGCCGTGAATTCCGTCGACACTACCTCGCTGAAGGAATTCAGGTTGCTGTTGATCGCGCTGCTCCCCGACTTGGTGCTGGTGTATGGGGTAATTTCCTTATGTGTGGGGATAGTATAAGTGGACGCCGCGCTGATATTCATGTCGAAGTTCTTCCTGATATTCGTCGTCCAGGATATGGTTTCCCCCACGCTGGTGTTTTTGGTATATACGTGGGTGAACAGATTAGAGTCCGCGGCGCCTGCATCCGATGCCGTCAGCGTCTGGCTTTGGGAATAATTGATATTCGTGATGAAATTCATGTTGGACTTCGGCACTCTCAGCGGGAAACCATAGTTCAGATAGCCGGACAGCGAATAGGTCCCATTCAGGTTGGTATAGGTACTCGTTTGACCGCCCGTCCCATTATTGGTGCTGTAGACCTCCGATTGGATATCATTGGAGATCTTGCTGGCATTCACCGTGGCAAACAATACCTTCTGCGTGGATGGATCGAAAGACGCATAGAGCATCCGTATGCTTTGGGTAAATTGTGGCTTGAGGTTGGGATTGCCGACGGTAAAATTGACATCGTCCGTCGTCGTCGTCAGGGGTTGCAGCTGGGACGGTGATGGGGTGCCCACCCGGCCCATATAGTTCAACCGGAAATGCTGGGTGCTCGAGAAATTATAACTGAAGTTGACCGTCGGTGTCAAATTCGTATAGCTGCGCCCGATGTCAATGCCCTTGGTGGTGTTATCGCTGGTGAACGTCGTCCACTGCAATCCCGATCCGACGGACAGGTTGAATTTCGTCTCCTGGATCCGCCAGAACAGCCCGACCACGTTGGAGTTCTGGGTGAACTTATAGGAGTTGCTGAACAGGCTGTCAAACGAATCATAGCCTTTCAGGGAATCCACATAGTCATATGTATTGTTGATCGTCGTGCTGTGCGTGTAGGTATGGCTGTAATTCAGCTGCAGGATCATGTGTTTGGACAGCGGCTCGGTATAAGACAGGGTCGGCTGGACCGTGAACGAATGCAGCGAGTCATTGTAATACTGGTTGAGGATATGCGAAGAGTCCTTTTGATAGAAGTTGTCCAGGGAATAGGTGTGCCCGTTGCCATCATTGACATTTCCCGACCCGGTAATATCCAGGGATATGGTCCGGAAAGGTTTTGCAAACCGGTGGCGGAACTGCAGATCGGCATTCGGTAACGAAAACCCCGTATTGCTGCTGGAGGTATGCCCGTTCAGCGAATTGACGTCACCCGCCAGGGCGTTGGTGGTACTGGTGAACGAGGAACCGCTGGGATCGCTGTGCTGGAAGATAATGTTGGGCCGGAAGATCAACGAATTATTGCTGTCGAACCGGTCTTCCAGGTTGAAATAGATCCGGTGATTCGTGATCCGGCTGATGCTATACTGACTGCCCGCAGTTGTCTGGCTGCTATCCGGCAGACCAGTAACTAAGCTATTCAGCTGGGAGATGGTACTGTCGGTCGTCCTGGTGACGATATGCTGGTAGTTGAAGAAATAGCTGCCATAAATGTCCACCTTACCGCTGTCGACGGTATTCTTGTAGTTGAGGCCCCCGGCCCAGACGGTGGTCACGCCATTGGACTGAAAGCTGGTCCCGGCACTCGAGGCGCCGGCCGAATTGGTTCCCCCGCCGCCTCCGCTACCGCCGCCGATGCCACCCCCTCCGCCTCCGCCGCCACCTCCCCCGCCGGCGCGACGTCCCTGACCGCCGCTGCCGCCAAAAATGTCCTGGGCGGTAAAATTCTGCTTATTGAGATCGTTGGCCTGCCCCAGAACGGATATCTGCTGGTTTCCCCGGAACACATGCGTATTCAGGCTTTCATCATAGTCCTGATCGGTACCGGCGCCCGCGACGTATTTGCCGAAGATGCCCTTGGCCATATTCTTTTTCGTAATGATATTAATAGTCTTTACCCGGTTGCCGTCATCAAAACCGGTGAACTTACTCTGATCACTCAGGTCGTCGAAGACCTGGATCTTGTCGATCATATCGGGCGGCAGGTTGCGCGTCGCCTGCTTCGGGTCATCGCTGAAAAATCGCTTGCCATTGACCAGGACCCGCTGGACGGTCTCGCCCTGGGCGGTGATATTACCGCTGTTATCCACCTGCACCCCCGGCATCTTTTTCAGCAGGTCTTCCGCCACCGCATTGGGCTTGACAGCAAAAAGAGTGGCATTGTACTCCACGGTATCCTTTTTGATGCCCATGGGCGGACGTTGAACGATCGCTGCCGCCAGCATCTCATCGGCGGGTTGCATATACAGGGTGGCAAGGTCCACATTGGCGTTGCTATCGGAAATGCTGATGTTCCGGCCCATATGCTGAAAACCCTCATAGGTGATCAGCACGAAGTAAAGTCCGGCAGTGAGGCCGTGGAACTGGAAAGCGCCTTTTTTGTCGGAGACGGCATATTCAGCATCGGTGGAATCGCCGCCCAGAGGGCGGATCGAAATGGTGGCGTTTTGCAAGGGTTGCTTGCCGTGGGCGCTGTCCACCAGGATCCCTTTCACGGTACCATGGACATTTCCCTGTGAAAATGAGGGCGTTGCGAAAATCAGCCCAATCAGTAACAACAAGAGTACATACTTGCTCATAGCCGGTCGATTGTATTTCTCTAAGCGAAATTAATATGCCGGTTTTTGCCGGGGAGGAATAGACTTTACCAGTGGCAAAAATAGAACGCCGGTAGGGTCAGAAGGGGCACCGCGGGGCGGCCTTTATCGGTAAACGTGGGGCATGGATGCCCCCTAAGAGAATAAATATTCCACATCGGCCCGGGTAAGGCTCTTGACAAAACCATCGTCATCGGCAATGAGGTCTTTGGCCAGTACCCTCTTCTTCTCCTGCAGCTGCAGGATCTTATCTTCGATGGTATCCTTACAGATCATGCGATAGGCAAAGATATTCTTGGTCTGCCCGATACGGTGCGTCCGGTCGATAGCCTGCTGCTCTACGGCGGGGTTCCACCAGGGGTCTACGATGTAGACATAGTCGGCGGCCGTCAGATTGAGACCTACACCGCCGGCCTTCAGGGAAATGAGGAATACCCGGCAGGTATCGTCATTCTGGAAGCTTTGGATGGCCCGCTCGCGTTCTATAGCCGAGGTGCTGCCATCGAAATATTCGTATTTGACATCCAGTTCTTTCAACCTTTCGCGGATAAGGGCCAGCATGCCCAGGAACTGGGAAAAGACGAGGGCTTTGTGGTCGCCGATATTTTCCGCAATCTCGCGCGCCAGCTCGTCCAGCTTGATGGAATGGTTGGGATAGCGGTCCGTCTCATTCAGGATGGCAGGACTATCGCAGATCTGCCGCAGCTTCATCAGGCCTTGCAGGATCGTCAGCTGGGACCGCTGGATGCCCTGTGTCTCGATGGTGCCGAGGATCTTGTCCCGGTAATCGTTGCGATAGGCCTCATAGACCTTCCGCTGTTCATCTTCCATTTCACAGAAGAGGATCGTCTCGGTCTTGTCGGGCAGGTCCTTGGCCACCTGCTCCTTGGTCCGGCGGAGGATAAAAGGATACAACAGCTTACGCAGGTGCTCCTTACGGTCCTGTTCGCCGAACTTATCGATCGGCACGGCAAATTCCTGCCGGAAGAATTCCAGGCTTCCCAGCATGCCGGGGTTGAGGAAATTCATCTGGGCAAATATATCGAACGTATTGTTTTGCAATGGCGTACCGCTCATGCACAGCCGGTGCCGGGCCTGCAGCAGGCAGGCGGCCTTCGTGACCTTGCTGGAAGGGTTCTTGATGGCCTGGGATTCATCCAGCACGGCATAATCAAATGGAAGTTCCAGCAGCAGCTTGATATCGCTGCGCAGGGTGCCATACGTGGTAATGATCACATTATAGCTGGACAGCGTTTCTTTATTGCGTGTCCGGTCCCCGCCGTGATGGATGTGGTAGGTCAGGGTAGGCGTGAACTTACGGATTTCATTCTCCCAGTTGAACATCAGCGTAGTCGGACAGACGACCAGCGCGCTAAGCCGCCCGTTGACATCCCTGAAATGCTGCAGGAAGGAAAGTGCCTGGATAGTCTTACCGAGACCCATATCATCCGCCAGGATCCCACCCCAGTTGACATCCTGCAGGTAGTTCAGCCAGTGGAACCCATGTACCTGGTAAGGGCGGAGGATGGGCAGGAGATGGGCAGGAGGCGGCACCTCGCGGATCTTATTGAATTCCCGGAGCTGCTCATATTTTTCTTCCAGCCGGATGATCAGCTCTTCTTCATTGCGGTTATCATACAGCTCGTCGATGACGCTCATATGATACTTGGACAGCCGCAACTGGTTGCTCTTTCCTTCCCCTACGCGGAACAGGAGGGAGTATTTCTTGATCCACTCTTCCGGCAATACACCCAGCGTGCCATCGTGTAGCGGAACGAACTGCTGCCTGTTCCCCAGCGCCTTCTTCACATCGGCAATGGTAACCTTCTGGTCGCCGAAGACAATGTCCACCCGGGCGTCGAACCAATCGGTATTGCTGCTGATATGGATCTTCGTCTGGGGCTTGGCCGTATTGAACCGGAAATTCTTCAGGGCTTCAAAGCCGAATACCGGCACCTTCATTTCCTCCATGGCGTCCACGAAAAGGAAGAACCAGTTATTCTTCAGGACGTCTGTCCCTTTCAGGGCGAGGCTATGCGATCCTTCGGGATGGATGAACTGGGAATGGAGGGATTCCAGCTTGCGGAAAAACTGTAATTCCGCTTCCTTGTTGCGATGGACGATGAGTACCTGGTGTCCGTCGGGAACGATAATTTCATCTTTACCTCCGGGACGGGTCTCGAAACCTTTATAGGAAAATATCGGCTGGAAGACCAGGTAGTCCCCCTTTTCCTGTAACAGTAATTTTCTTTCCGGGTCGCCGTCCCTGACTTCGCGGACCAGCTCCGGGTCGAAATCCACCTGGTAATCCCGGGTGAGGGGGAGGACGAAATCTTTCATCCTTGTGGGCCAGTCTTCCCTGGAAATCGACCATTTTTCTTTCCCGGCAAAATTCTCCACCAGGGCGATATCCTCCGGCTTGTTCCAGAGATAGAGGTTATTATTATAAAAAAAGACCACGGAGCTTTTGCATTCGTTCCGTGCAATATCTACCGGCTGGCCGTTGATCTTGACATAACAGGTCAGCTCGAAATTGCCTTTGGCGGCGTTGACGCTGAACTGGGGGCTGATGGCATCCGCCGACAGTCCGATCGGCTGAAGGTTGGCGGTTTTGAAAGCCTTATGACCATTGAGGTGAAAAACAAAGGGATTGGCGGTCAGTTCGGCGAATAGTTTCCTGAGCTTGGGGTGAAGATATTCAACCATCAGCTTTTTCGTCTCTTCCGGCAGATCGTCCTCTTCGTGATGGATGATATTTTCCCAGATGCCGCTGAAGGGTGAATTGCGGTTGAGGTATTTGTTGATCTCCGTTCCCTGCATTTTGCGGAGGGACGGCAGCAGCTGCCGGTCGAATTCGGTGAAGGCATCCGTATTGACGAATTTGACGAGATCCATTTTTTCCACTTTCCCGGCATAGGCGGATTGCTCTTCGTTGCTTTCACCGGAAATGGCGTCGAGGGCAAAACCCGGGAACCCGTCTTCGTTGAAATTGAAGACCACCCCCAGCCGTTGGGCATTGCCGACGGCTTTTTCCTCTTCCGACACCACTGTGGCCGGGATGTCGGCTTCCATCATTCTCATCCGGCTGCTGGCGACAGGCGCTACCCGTTTGATCGACATGTCCAGCACCCGCAAAAAGGGCTTGCCTTCCTTATAAGTGAACTCGAACTTACCCTTGAGGTCATCAGAGAGGGAATAGCCGTAGGCTTCCAGCAATTTATTCTTTTCCTTATCCCAATTGCGGATACTTTCGAAGTAATACGCTCCGTGCGCATGCAGCAACTGGAGGAAAACGATCACTTTGGGCAGGCTGAGCGGGTGCGCGGTATCCTCATAATCGCTGCTGGTATCGAAATTCCGCTCCTCATTTTTCCGGAGCACTACCTGGTAGACCTGGCCGTCCATCTCGACGGAGGCCTTGACGACCTCATCCTTTGCATATTCAATCTTCGCCTTTTGCGTACGAAGATAGGTTTCCGCGTCCGCCAGGGTCGCGGGGCTACAGAGCAGGCGTATGCTTTTGAGATCGATGAACTTCATTTTCACGACGGTATGACGCTGGTCATAACGCACTTCTTCGGCCTTCAGCATATTCCTGTCCAACAGCTCCTGCAACTGAATGAGAGCCCCGGCTTCATGCCGGCAGATATCCCCCAGGTTGTACGGGCAGCTGCAACGGATGGACAACGTCTTCGCATCCTTGAACTTCTGCACATACACTTTGTAATAGGTGGCATAGCTGTCATCCTTTACCCGGAAGGTGACGGACTCAAACAGCTCATCGTATTCGATCAATTCGACGTACCCAATAGCATGGATTTTCTTTCCCCGGCGAATCACTTCATCGGTCCCATTGGTATACACATACTTGATAAGGTGCGGTAGCGCCATAAGTTTTTTTAACGGCCCCAGTTGCGAAAAGGCCAATCTGCAAAACTAAAGGAAAAAAGGTGAGTGTAGAAAATAAATCCATCTTACCTTTGGAAGGTTCAGAAACCGGTTTATATGATGCTCCGTATTAAAATCGTACTTACCACCCTCTCCCTGTCCTGTCCTTTTATTCTGTCTTTTCTCAGCGCCCGGGCCCAAAAATTGACCAAAAACGATAAAGTTACCGTGGCTAACCTGGCTACGCATGTTCAATACCTGGCCGATCCGAAGCTGGAAGGCCGGAAAATGGGCACGCCAGGAGATAAAGCCGCCAGCGATTATATCATTTCCGAGCTCAGCAAGGCCGGCCTCCGGCCAAAAGGCGATAACAATGGCTGGGTACAGGATTTTACGATCGACCAGGGCAGGGTACTCAGCGACGATACCTGGTTTTCCGTCAATGACCACCCCCTCGTCCCGTTCAAGGAATATTTTCCTGTTGATTTCAGCGCTGCCGGTCAGGTATCCGGGTCACCGGCCATCGCCTTGCAGGAGAGTGGGGTCCCCTGGTTCCTGGATATAAAGGAGCTGATGGAGTTAAGGTCCAACCGTACCGACCTGCCAGCCGTCATCCGCGCCAGGGCGGCAGCCTGTGCAAAAAAGGGGGCCACCGCCCTGATCCTGTATAATTCCTCCAAATTATCCGACCACCTGGCCTTTGACCCGAACGACAAACCGGAAGCCGCCGTCATTCCCATTATATATATCACAGCCGCGGCCAAAAGAAAATACCTCAAGGATGAGTCGGCATCGGTAGACATTCGGATCAAAGTAGGCTTTGCGGAAAGTCAGCGCACCGGTCATAATGTGGTGGGCTGGATCGACAATGGGGCGGCATCGACGGTGATCATCGGCGCTCATTACGATGGGCCGGGCCATGGGGAAGATAGCCTTGGGGCTAACAATAACGCCAGCGGCGTAGCAGGAATGATCGAACTGGCCCGGCTGCTGGCCGCTTCGAAGCTCCGGAATAATAATTACCTTTTCATCGCTTTTTCCGGGAGCGACCTGGCCTCTGCCGGATCGGCCTGGTTTGTACAACACCCGGTAACCGATCTTAAAAAGGTCAACTATATGATCAATATGGATATGATCGGGCGTTTGAATGACACGACGCATGCGCTGACGATTGCCGGATATGGGACGTCTTCTCTCTGGGCGCCCGTATGCAATGCGATCCGGGACAAGAAATACATTTCTCCCCGTAATATCAATACCGCCTCGATCATTGCTGGCGCGACCACGGGCGACCAGCTCGCCTTTTACCGGGCATCCATCCCGGTGCTTACTTTTACAACAGGCATACCCGCCGATGATCACCAGCCGGGGGACGATGCGGGTAAGATCAATTACCCCGGTGAGCTGCAGGTGCTGAAATTCATTTACTCCGTCATAGAAGGCGCCAATTCCCGTGGACGGGCGACGTTTACCGCGACGGCAGATAATCAACCCCTGACCGCAACACCATGAAGCTGAAGCTGAACATAGACGATATGACCGACGACTTCTTCGAAGATTCGCGGTTGCTGGGTATCGTCGCCCCGGTAAAAGACTACCAGCTGGTGTTGCAGCTGAACAACCGGTTGCGTTTCGCCTTCCGTAATAACAGCGATCTGGAGATCCAGCTGACAAAGCGGCAACGAAAATATTTTTTCAGCATCTATGAATACCGGGAGCCCGGGAATGCCCTGCAGCATTTTTTATATAACAATCAATTCGATGGCGAATACCTGCTGCCGGAGTTCAAACACCTCGACTTCCTTTGGCTGCAGAAGGGTGATACCGTTCCCGATGAGAAGTTGGGGCACCTGATGAATTCCGTCCGGTCAGTCCCCGGCGTGCAGTTGGTCATGGAGCTTACGCAGGACAAGATAAAAAACAAAGCTCACCTGATATTTTAGGTCTAATCAAGCGCATGGCCCGGCCTTTGCGGCTTTACATCAAATCAAATCATTATGTGGGAAGAAAAAAATAATGCGCTGTACCGCAAATTCCAGTTCAAGAATTTCTCGGAGGCCTTCGCCTTCATGACCCGCGTGGCGCTCGAGGCGGAAAAAATGGATCACCATCCGAATTGGACTAACGTCTATAATACGGTAGAGATCACGCTGAATACGCACAGCGAGGGAGATATCGTCACCGAAAAGGACAGGAAACTGGCGAAGAAGATCGACGCGCTGGTCTAACGCCCCGCGCTTAACTATTCATGCTGGCGAGGAACTCTTCATTGCTCTTGGTGCCACGCATGCGTTTCAGCAATTCGTTCATGGCTTCTTCCGGGTTCATATCGTTGAGATAGACGCGCAGCAGGTTCATGCGTTGCAGGACTTCTCTTTCCAGCAGCAGGTCATCGCGGCGGGTAGAGGAAGACACCAGGTCGATAGCCGGGTAGATCCGACGGTTGGACAGGCGGCGTTCCAGCTGCAATTCCATATTGCCGGTACCCTTGAACTCTTCGAAGATCACCTCATCCATCTTGGAGCCAGTGTCGATCAGTGCAGTCGCCAGGATCGTCAGCGAACCACCGTTCTCAATTTTACGGGCAGCCCCGAAGAATTGTTTGGGTTTCTGCATGGCATTCGCCTCAACACCACCGGACAGAACTTTACCGGAGGCAGGCGCTACCGTATTGTGCGCGCGGGCGAGACGGGTGATAGAATCCAGCAGTATGACAACATCGTGACCGCATTCCACCAACCGTTTGGCTTTCTGCAGTGCGATGGTAGAGACTTTCACGTGTTTTTCTGCGGGTTCGTCAAAGGTAGAGGCGATGACTTCCGCTCTTACGCTACGTTCCATATCGGTCACTTCCTCGGGACGTTCATCTACCAGTACAATCATCAGGTAACATTCCGGATGATTGGCGGCAATAGCATTGGCCACGGCCTTCAGCAGCATCGTCTTGCCTGTCTTGGGCTGGGCGACGATCAATCCGCGCTGTCCTTTTCCGATCGGCGTGAACAGATCGATGATGCGGGTGGAAAAATCGCTTGGAGTGGTGAAAAGGTTCAGCTTTTCAAAAGGGAACAACGGCGTCAGGTAATCGAATGGTACGCGATCGCGGACCTCTTCGGGACCTTTATTATTGATCGTTTCCACTTTCAGCAGCGCAAAATATTTTTCTCCTTCTTTGGGAGGCCGTACCGAACCCAGCACGGTATCCCCTGTTTTCAATCCGAATAATTTTATCTGCGAAGGAGAGACATAAATATCGTCGGGAGAAGAGAGATAGTTGTAATCGCTGCTGCGTAAGAATCCATAGCCGTCAGGCATCATTTCCAGTACGCCTTCCGCCTGGATAACGCCGTCGAATTCGATGTTGAAGACTTCATTCCGGCGCTGCGGATACATCCTGCCGGCCTGTGCATCGCCGGTACGGCCTTCCGCAAAGTGTTCACCACCTTCCTGTCCATCCTGCTGTCCATCCTCTTGTCCGGGTTGGTCTTGTTCATCCTGCTCATCTTCGTCCTGGTCATTCTCCGGCTGCTGATATTGAGGCTGTTCGTTTCTCTGCTGTTCGTTTCTTGGCTGTTGATCGTTTCTATTATGGTCGTTCCTTGGCTGCGGTTCTCTCGGTTGCGCCTCATAGCTCGGCGGGGCCTGGCGTGGCGGGCGCTCATTGACTGTTTGTATCTTTGCTACAGGTACTGCTTTAGGCGGAGGGGCAGCGGCGAGAGCCTCTTCCGGCTCTTCCTCTTTTTTACGTTTCTTCAGCACTACCGGCTTCTCTTCTTTCTTAGGAGTTCCTTTTTTTACTTCTGCCTTCTTAGGTTTTTCATCCCCACTTTCCACGATAGCTTCTTCTGTGCTGTTGGAAGTGGTAGTCTTTATAATGCGTTTGCGCTTATTGGGCTTGTCGTCTTCGTTGTCTGATTTATTGTCTTTTGAGGAAAGAGCCTGCTTATCGAGGATTTTGTAAACAAGGTCTTGTTTTTCCAGCTTCTTGGCACCTGGGATTTTTAACTGCTCTGCAATATCGAGGAGTTCAGGAACGAGCATGTCGTTCAATTGGAGAATATCGTACATAAAAAAATAACTTGAGAGTTAATACCATTCTCAAACAGTGAGGCCTGTTAAATTGAAAATGTTTGAAATGAATTTTGATTAATATGAACAGAATGAGTTAAAACTGACGAGCTGTGAGCATGGAAAAGGAAACTAATCAGCTTAATAACACTGCAATTTTAGCATTTAAATCGCAAAAATCAAAAAAAAATTTTGAAAAGGGCTGGGTTTCAGGGGTTTTTTGGCTTTCTCCACGCAGTGCGTGGAGAATCGGCAGATTATGTTCTTATCTTTGCCACCCTTTAATTTATGCTATGTTCAACACAAGAGTGAAAGTTGCAGCGCTTTTGGCCACGACGCCCGACAACCAGGAAGTGACCGTCATGGGATGGGTACGAAGCTTCCGCAACAACCAGTTCATCGCCCTTAACGACGGTTCTACCAACAACAATCTCCAGGTAGTGGCAGAGCTGGGTGCCTATGACGAAGACCTGCTTAAAAAGATCACTCCCGGCGCTTCCCTCAAGGTGACGGGACGGC
>Ga0302312_10000607_pt1 | contig 25010 bp, 26 predicted proteins | sample III_Palsa_N2_1_FD_200529 | JGI IMG/M metagenome (GOLD analysis project Ga0302312, IMG submission 200529) | Peat permafrost microbial communities from Stordalen Mire near Abisko, Sweden - III_Palsa_N2_1 | ecosystem: Environmental > Terrestrial > Soil > Palsa > Peat permafrost | place: Sweden... | reverse complement strand
CCGGTTTCAAACACTTGAGGACCTGCTAAGTAACGGTAAATATATCCGCGACCAATTAGTAACCGATACAGGAGCGATTAAAAAGAATGATGTGGTGACGATTAGCCTTGTAGGGATAGATAAGAACACCTATAATTTTTTGCAGGAAGCAGAAAATGTAGCGTTTTATAACGACCAGCTTAATACACCGGCTACGCCAGAGTCTAACATTTCCGGCGGGTGCATTGGTTACTTCAGCGCGCAAACGGTGAGCAGCAAAAATGCATTTGTATCCCAGTAACCGGCTTTGTGATGATCGCATATAGATGTTGATTAATCAATACCTATATGCGATCATCACTTTTACTTGCCTTTTAAAAAAAGTAAATAAAACCTCCTGTTTACAGCCTGGCATACTACACTCATTTATTCTGTCTTCAAACTTTTTATTTGGTTTGCCAATGCGGCTTTAATGGGCTGGAAGCTTACCGCTAGCAGTGTGATCAATATTGCACCTGTAACGTTAAATATTCACCAGGCTATATTGGTATGATACTTATAGTTGTTGAGCCGGTTGTGCATAAAAGTGATGTTATTTGTAAACTTAATCTGTCGGGTTGAAAATTGCTGACTCTGATTGGGCGCACTATTGCCTGCCAAGCAGTATTATTTTTTTAAGGCGATAAAAAATGTAGTACCCTCGCCAGGTTCAGAGGCTAGTGTGATTGTCCCATTCAGCGCATTAACCAACTCCCTAACCGTCGACAAACCAATCCCGTTGCCTTTTTTATTGTACCGGTCGGTTATCCGCAGGGTAAAATTATCCGAAAAAATGCGGTCGTGGTATTCTTTAGCAATGCCGATTCCATTATCTTCCACCTCAAAATAATCAAAGTTTTCATCCGAGGTAAAGCGCACCTGTATAATGCCCTGTGTTTTGTCATTATACCGGATGGCATTGGTGAACAGGTTAATAAAAATTTGTTCAAGGGCTATATAAGAACTATTTAGCCTCAAACTTTTTTCCGGTAGCCGGATGTCCATATTTTCCGGAATTTCCAGCAAGCAGGTCACGGAAAACAGGAGTTCAGGCAAATTGATCTTTTGTTTCTTTTGATGCAGCAACGCCGGATCTTTGGAATAAGCCAGCATATCATCCAACAGGGTGTTTAATTTTTTAATGCTGCTGATATTGATATCTACAAGCTTTAAACAGCCTTCATCTCCACTCTTTTCCAGCTTGCCTTTAAGCGCCTGTGCGGTTAACGAAATACTGCTGAGTGGGTTTTTGATATCATGTGCGGCCATGGCTGCAAATTTTTGAGTAAAACTATGGGCATTGGTAAGGGCTTGGTAGGCTTTCTTTAAGGCGATATCCTGCTTTTTTAATTCCAGTTTATCCATCACCTGGCCGGCCAGTATCTTCAGGGCCGCAGTTTGCAAATCGCTTAATGACCTTTTCTCTGTATCAACAACGCAAAGTGACCCCATGGTTTGCCCTTCGGCATTAATGAGCGGAATGCCTGCATAAAAAACAACCGCTTCGTCAATAGGTTCTATAGCAACTAAAAGATCACCGGCAAAGGCAACCGTTTCTGCGTATTTTACATAATCATCTGGTGACAGCCCGATTGGTACCGTGGCCGCTGCTTTGATAAAAGGCTTTTCCTCTTCCAATAATTTAATCAGCGCAACGGGTGTTTGGCAAATGGCTGAGGCCAGGGTACAGAGCTCATCAAATTCCTTTTCTAACAGTGTGCTAAGTATATTATAAACCTGGAAGGGAACAAGTTTTTCTTTGGGTACAATAACTGGCGTTGGCAGCATAACTTTTTAAATATACCATTATAAAGGACAGTTTTTCGTTGCAGGACGAAAGATGACATTAAGCAACTAGTTGATTTTCAATTTTTTTAACCAGTAAATCCAGGTCAAAAGGTTTAGACATGAAATCATTCGGTGCCCCTTGCTCTGAGAGATTCGCAGCGAGGTTATGACTTCCGGATATGAGTATAACAGGTAAGCCAATGGTATCGGTTTCAGCTTTTATCCGCTTGCAGATCAGCCTTCCGTCCATTCCGCCGAGCATAATGTCCATAAGCACCAGGTCGGGATGAAACCTTTGGATCTCTTCAAATATGCTTTCCCCTGTGCATAAAGTTTGGATATCATAACCGCTTTCGGTCAATAAAATGGATAGAACATCCAGCAAGTTCTGGTCATCATCGAGAATCAATATTTTTTTATTTAGCATCAGCGGGTTATATGTTAACAGCTATAGCCATTATAGTGCCACAATGGCTATAGTTTTTCAATCATGTTTATTCCGATGCATCGTTTGGGGGGCTGCGAACGGCAGCTGGCAAAAGGCAATGAAAGTGAATAATCGTGTCCGCGTTTGTTTTATTTTGCTTAAAAACAGGAATAATAACCCGGCAAAATATGGGCGGCTGTATTTTAGAAAGAGGCGGAAGAAAAATGCTGAGCTAACCAGCAATTTCGACAAAACGGTGATTATGCGGCAGCAAAGGATGCTTAACTTTGGTTTATGAAGAAAATAGGATTTCTTTCATTCGGGCACTGGTCTAACCATCCCTCTTATGAAACCCGTACCGCAGGCGACACGCTTTTACAATCGATTGATTTGGCAGTAGCAGCTGAAGAATTGGGAATGGATGGCGCTTATTTCCGCGTTCATCATTTTGCACGGCAATTGGCCTCCCCATTTCCTTTGCTGTCGGCTATTGGCGCAAAAACCAATAAAATAGAGATCGGCACGGGCGTAATTGACATGCGGTATGAAAACCCGTTATACATGGTGGAGGATGCCGGCGCTGCGGACCTGATCTCGGGCGGGCGTTTACAATTAGGGATCAGCAGAGGGTCGCCGGAACAAGTGATTGAGGGTTGGCGTTATTTTGGTTATGAGCCTGCCGAAGGAGAAACCGATGCTGAGATGGGCCGCAATAAAGCATTGCAATTTTTGGAAAGATTAAACGGTGTAGGGTTTGCACAGCCCAACCCGAACCCGATGTTCCCAAACCCGCCGGGTTTGTTACGTTTGGAACCGCACGCGCCGGGATTGCGTGGCCGGATATGGTGGGGAGCCGGTTCCAATTTAACCGCTGTTTGGGCGGCCGAGCAAGGCATGAATTTGCAAAGCTCAACGCTGAAGTTTGACGAAAGTGGCAAACCTTTCCATATCCAGCAGGCGGAGCAGATCAGGTTATATAAAGAAGCCTGGAAAAAAGCCGGGCATGAGCGTGAACCCAGGGTATCGATAAGCCGGTCTATTTTTGCACTATTAACCGACCAGGACAGGTATTACTTCGGGCAGCAAAGTAAAGGCGCAGATAGTTTTGGCTATATTGAAGCGGACAAACGGGCGGTTTTTGGCAAAAGTTACGCGGCCGAACCGGATCAACTTGTTAAGGAACTTGCGCAGGACGAAGCGATACAGGAAGCGGACACGGTGCTGTTGACTATACCCAATACATTGGGCGTTGAGTATAATGTGCATGTGCTGTCGGCAATTTTAGAACACGTTGCCCCTGCATTGGGCTGGCGTTAAATCCATCAGATGAAAGGTCGGGTTCACACCCGCTATCCGAAGTTTCAACTTCGGGTGACTATAATCAAGCATAAGCCGAAGAGAGTTCGAGTCTCTCTTCGGGCATCAATTTTATAACTCTTCCAAAACTTTCCAAACCTGCCTGTTCTTAAACGGATCAACATTTTTTGATTTCTCGTCATAATCGGTATTCCACCGGTTATACTTTCCGCCTGTTATTTTAGCTAACCGGCATGCTGGTTTTTTACCGTTATACAGGTAATCATCTAAAAAAAATTCTTCTTGCGCCAGCAAGGCATCACCAAGTTTAACCTCATAAACAATATATGGCAATACAACTATTTCAAATAGTTCCGGTTGCGCAAATTTGTAATAAATTTGTTGGCGGTAATGTTGCTCGCTCCAATATTCAAGTGGTTTAAAGTAAGCTTTTTGTTCATTGCTCAGGTTTGATTTATTGTTGTTCCAATGGTATTCATCAACAGACTGTAGTAGGGGTAACTCTTTATAATCGCCGCGATAAATGCGTTTACCATTATTTCGCCGCTTAAAACTTTCATCGTAATGGTATTGCACGGTATTTATTTTATCTAATATCTGCTGGTAAAATTCAGCCTTATCGCTTCGGGCTGTTTCCTTTTTCAGTACAAACAAACGCTTCCAGCCTTTTTGGTATGGCATTTCTAAACGCTCCATTAATATCTCTTTGTTATTTCGTATTTCGTCGTGTCTTCTTTTAAGCTTTAGTAATTGCTTATCAAAGTCTTGTTTTTGGAGGCGTTTTTTCCTCCTTGCCGATTTTAATCTGAACGGCATTAGTTCTGTGTTCATTACACATGCGCATTAAATTCATCATATAATTTTGTTGATCAAATTTTTCATCCGCTAAACAACGGACGACCCTTATTGGCGGCAGCAAAGTAATACATAGGTTTTGCCTGGAGATATACTAAAAATGGAAAAAATAAAGATTTTATCCGCCTTTCGGCAGCGCATTAAAGGGTTATATGCGGCTATGTGTAGTTTTCATTTCTTTGGAAATTGGTACAAATATGCGCTTTTTCTGGATTAATTAAAATAATTTCTCCCACCCGGTATAGCTTCCAACTTCTGTTTCATCCCCATGAAACATTTATTAATAACAATCAAAATACCAGCTACTTATAAACCACTCTTGTTTCACCCGTGAAACAAGCAAAAATATTAAATGGTTAGAATAAAGCACGTTAGGTGTTTCGGCTTGTTCGGGCTTTGCAAGGCTGTTTCGGTGTTATTCGGCTGTTTTTCAGTTATGTTACGGCTGTGTTTCAGCCATGTCCTGGTTGTTTCACACCCCCGCTGGCCGAAGTTTCCTAACTTCGGAAGACTATACCTGTAGTTTCTGACTACATTCAACAAAAAAGCCGCTTTACTTTCGTAAAGCGGCTTCGTAGCCGTAGGGGGAAACTAATTTTTAGTCTTAACCATCTGGTTATCTAGGTCTTATTTAGCTGAAATGTCCTGACTCGCCGAATTACTCGCTAACCCTGTTTTCTTGAGTTTATAGCTGTAAACCGTTACACTAACGGTAAGGGAATTTTCCTGTTAAACCAACTAATGTATTGCTATTTAGCACTGTCATATTGCTCATCTGCAACAGGCTCCAACCATTCAGGTTTTCCCGCTGTAATTGCAAGATGCTCGAACCAACTGTCTTTTGCTGCGCCGTGCCAGTGCTTCACGCCGTCGTGAGTAACAATTACATCACCGGTTTTCAAAGCTTGGGCAGGTTTTCCGTCTTCCTGGTACCAGCCTTCGCCACCGGTAACTAATAATATCTGGTAGCCGCCGCGGTGGATATGCCAGTTGTTCCTGCATCCCGGCTCAAAGGTTACCTTACCAACCCCAACATTTACTTCAGGATCATGTACCAGGGTTTTTAAATAACTTTGTCCTACAAAATATTGCGCGTACGCTTCATTTTTTTCGCCCATTGGAAAAATGTCGCCATTTTTCACTTCTTCATGTTTTGCCATTTTTTTTGTTTTAATATGTTTTGTTGTTACCGAATTCGGTTAATTATTAAATTTAGGTCAAGGGATCATATCCCGGTTTTTTATAAAGCGTATCCCAGTGAGGCAGAATGTCTGATTTATACACCTCTGTCCAGCTTTTCTTTTCGACTTCCTGTATGCTCACGGAAATATTTTCCTCTTTGCTGCCAATGGCATCTACCATCATTTTGGTAATCTTTTCAGCGATCATCCTTTTGTCTTCTTCAGAGTTGCCGCGTTTCTGGCCGCAACAACCTTTTCCAAAATCGTAACAGCACTATCACCCTCTTTATTTCCAACGACAAATTTAATTAGCGCGAAGGCTTCTTTCAATTGTTCTTCGGTCAGTCCTATATTCATGCCCATCCCGATATGTGCCTGTAACTGTGGCTCAACACCAATGATGGTAGCAAGTGTTGAGATTGTGATCAGTTCTCGTTGTTCAAAAGTCAGGATGTCGCGATTGAAGATGTCTGCGAAAAGGTGCTCTTTCAAAAAGGTATCGATCAGTGGTGCAAAACCATTCGCTCCTTTTTTAGGGCCGGTTTCTTCAATTCCGGTAAGCGTTTGCAAGTTCTTTTTACCGCTTGCATATTTATCGTTAACAGTTACCGGTGAAGCTTCGCGGCCTTCCGGATCATTAATTCCTTTTGCCTTACGTTCATCGAGTACCGCCATAAATGCGTTGATCGCGTTTAGACTTCTCGGAAAACCGCAATAAGCATATAATTGTACCAGTTCTTCTTTGATCTCGCTGATGGTCAAGCCATCATCCAGGCCAGTAGCCAGGTTCGTTTTTAGTTGTGAAATATCGCCCTTAGCTGTTAATGCTGAAATGGCGACTATAGACTGCTCCTGTGGAGTTAATTTTTGATTTACGATAGCAAACTGATCTTTCATGTTTTCCATTTTTAGATAAATTTTATAACACAAAGGTAGGTTGGCCACAAGGCCTGGTGTTAAAAGCTATCAAACAATTAAGTAATGATTTCAAACAATTTATCTTTACTCGTAACTCCTTGATTATGCCTTGGTGCTGATCTTAGCCATTAAAAGAACGATTAGTTTTAAAAGATCACCAATGTATTCTTCTTTGAAAATGTAGGTAGAATGGAGTTCAGCCTCTATCTTATAAAACAGTTGCTGAAATTCCATGGCCTGTAACTCATTGAGCAAGATCGGATGGCAATCATAGTCAATAACTGTGATTAAAGGAGGCCAGGACTTTTCCGGCAAAATGTCTCGGTCAAACGATAGCATTAAACCCGGTAACTGTCTGGTGTATTCACATGTATTTAAATTGCGATCAATAAATACAATAAAAGGTTTCGGATTTCGCTGAGTAAGATAAAAACCCTGTAGATGTTGCGCCTTCATTTTTCAGACGGCTTCTATAGTGACCGGGATAGACCCACCGGAATTGAACAGTTGGCTATTGGTCATTTGACCAATGAGGATTAGTCCTTTCGCATAGGCGAAATCTTTATAGAAAATAGCTAAGTTTCCCCAGGGGGCGTAATAGGTAATGTCTCCCGCTGATGGCTTATAACCTCCAGGCGCTTCGTTTACGGACAGCCGTTTGGGAAGATCGGCGATTTTTTCTGTATGGTTATAATCCGCTAACGTAAGGGATAAAGGTAAAAGGGATAAGAAATCTTTTGCCGCGGCATTGTCCGCGATAGTTGCCGTTAGCGTTGTTTCGGATGTTATTATCTTGATCTGTTGCATCATACAACAAAGCTACCCCGTTAAATAGCTCCGCAGTTAAAAGAAATCAAACAGAAAGATAAAGATATCAAGCAGGTTAACGGAAAGCTTTGGGTGTTGTCCCGGTTAAGCGCTTAAAATAATTGTTGAAATGCGTCGGGTACTCAAAACCAAGCGCAAACGCCACCTGGGCGATACTCCAGTCTGTATGCTGCAAAAGCGCTTTTGCTTCGCCATGATTCTTTCGGAAATATGGGCGGTGGTGGGTTTGTCAGTAACTTCCTTTACTGCTCGGTTTAGGTGATTAACATGAACCGCCAAAGCATTGGCATAATCCTGGGCTGTTTTCATCTTTAACGGATGCTCGACACTGTCAATTGGAAATTGCTTTTCCAGGTGATTCAAAAATAGGCTGGCTATACGTGATGAAGCATTTTTATGTGCTGTGAAATCAGTAGGCGGTTGCAGCTTTAAGGCTTCATGGATCATGAGATTAATGTAGCTGCGAATCATGTCCCCTTTAAATGTATAATCTGTTTGCTGCTCGGCCAGCATCCTTTCAAACATACCTTCAATAAACGTCCGCTGCGCTTCATTTAAAATAAAGACAGGATTTCCCCCAATTTTAAATAATGGAGATTCCTGCAAGCTTTCTGAACGCTCGTGGTTTTTTAGGAAGTCTTCGGTAAACAGGCAGGCATAACCAATCAATCCTGCTGACAGCAATTCTGTTGAATATGGCACATGGGAATTGCCAAAAAACAGATAGGTGCCATCTACAATGATGCCCCTGTCAGCGTAATTAATATCACTTTTTCCCGTAATTATACAAATTTTATAAAAATCCCTGCGGGTGTATTTTGGCAGCGGATGAACTGTAGTTTCTATTTTGTAAACTTTGAATCCTTTCAGGTCAAGATCGACTGTGTGCGATTCGTTTATCTGGGCTACTGTAACATCGTTCATTTTACAAAGTTAAATAAATCAAACATTGGCTTTTTAATTAGTTTGTAAAAACCCACGAGACCGGATGCGACTGTTTACATGACCGCCGAACAAACACTTATCACTACTTATGTTTTTATAGAGGACTTCTTTGAGAATTTCCCTGAATTATGCCTTGCAACTCTTACTTCTTTCTTATCGGAAAGAAGTAAGAGCGCTATATTTTTCTTCAAATCCATGCTTTTACCTTTATAGGTAATTTATTTTGAGTTAGCGGCAGACTCAATAACTGCTAATACTTCTTTTGGATGTGTAAGCATTGAAACGTGACTTGATTCAATCTCAATGGTTGTTGCGTTGATCCGTTTCGCCATGAAACGTTCCAGATCCGGATTAATCGCTTTATCATTTTTATTTACAATATACCAGCTTGGCTTTTGTTTCCAGGCAGGTGTTCCGCTTATTTCACCAAAAACAGTGTGGTTGGCTGCAATCTGTGTAGCAAATAACAAATCCTGTTTTTTAGGTGAAAGATCCGCTGCAAATGCTGTCTTGATGCCGTTCTGTGACAGAGAAATGAATCCGTCTGTAACTATGAAATATTGTTGTACTCCATTGTCTGCCGCATGAGCAGACAAGGTAGGTACAGTTTCACCTTCTTCGGGAGCAAAGGCTGCAATATAAACCAGGGCTTTCACTTTTGGATCATTTCCGGCCTGGGTAATGACAAAACCTCCCCATGAATGACCCACCAAAATCACATCACCTTTGGCCTGTTCTATAGCCCTTTTCGTTGCCGCGACATCATCTGCTAAAGATGTTAAAGGGTTTTGAACCGAAATTACAGAATATCCCTTGGCTTGCAATGCTGTTATTTCGTCATCCCAGCAGGAACCGTCAGCCCAGATACCATGCACAAATACAATAGTTGGTTTCACCTGGGTAGTTTGAGCTTGTACGCCAATTACACTGAAAAAGGCAAGGATCAATATTGTTAAAGTTTTAAATGATTTCATGTTAATTTATGATTAATTGATCTATTAGTAAGTTGTTGTTTATTTATTGAACTGTTTTAACGCATCGGCAATCTGTTGTATAGCTGCTTGGGTTGCGGGTAAACCATGCAGTGCATTGATGATCACGAAATCGTGTATCATGCCATTATAACGGGTTGAGGTTACCCAAACACCGGCCTCATCCAATTTTCTAGCATAGGCCTCACCTTCGTCACGCAATACATCGCTTTCTTCCGTGATAACTAACGCAGGAGGAAGTCCCTTCAACTGATTTGTTGTTGCCTGTAACGGAGATGCATAGATTTCGTTTCTTTTCGCAAGGTCTGGAATATAAAGATCCCAGCCTTTTTGCATTACTTTCTTGGTCAAAAAGCGGCCTGCACCGAATTCATTATAAGAATTTGTGTCAAAGTTCGCATCGGTAACAGGTGAGATCAATGCCTGAAAGGTTAACTTCGGCGTTCCCTTCTCTTTTGCCATTAAGGCAACTACCGTAGCCATATTTCCGCCAATGCTATTACCGGCGACAGCTAATATGCTGCCATCAATATTAACTTCTGCGCCATGCTCAGCTATCCATTTGGTTGCAGCGTAAGCTTCGTTATTTTGTTGCGGATATTGTGCATCAGGTGTACGTGTGAAATCCACAAATACCGCAGCCATACCTGTACGGATAACCAGGTCATGCAGGATCAGCCGGTGTGTTTGATAATCGCCAAGGAACCAAACGCCCCCGTTGAAATACATAACAGCAGGTATCTGCGCTGAATTGCCTGCGGGGCGAACAATATGAATCTTCACTGAAAAACCGTCTTGCTGAATGGTTTTTTCTATTTCGTCAATACCTGAAAGGTCGGGTGCGTCACCAACGGTGGTTGCATAACTGTACACGCCCCTTGCTTCATCAAGCGGTATTTCTGAAATATCAACAGGTGTTGCGTCATTTACAGCCTTTACAAAGCCCCTTACATGGGTTTCTAATTTGGGGTCGATCATTGGATCGTAAGTTTCGACGTTGTTTTGTATTTCCATTTTTGTAGTTTTTAATTGTTTTTTCTGCCAGGTTAGATGTCTTTATTTAGCGAAACCATTTGTGTCTTCGCACTTCAATGAAATTCAATTATTGAGCTTTTTCAAATGCGTCATGCAGCAACTCGGCATATTCTTCGGGATAATTTTCGTAGCCACCATGGTCGCCCGGAAAATGCACCATCTCTTTATGAAAGAATTCCGCCGCCAAAACAGCACCGCGATAAGCAATACCGTGTTGCCCGGTAGTTGAGCCGCCTATCAACACTTTAACTTTTTTAGCGGACTCCGCTAATGCATCTAATTGAGGAATATATTCGCCGATCACAGAAGCTTCTTTCTTTAAGAAAAACTCCAGGTTAGCCTTCTTTGTAACACCCGGTATCTCTTTCGCAGGTTTACGGTTCTTGAAGTCTATGCCAATGGCCATACCCAAGGCGTCAAGGCCTCCTTCCCGGAAGATTTTACCCAGGTTGACATCATTTTTTATTTGGGGATCTCTCGACAAAAATTGGGCGGGTTCGCTGAACATGATCTTAAGAATGTATTCAGGATATCTTGCTAATAAATCAAACCCGATAACCCCACCGGCACTATTACCATAAACATACACAGCGTCTTTCGTTAAGCTATTTAACAGATCCCGGATATCATCAGCCTGAGAGGCTACCGTAGGGGTTTCATCAGGATTCGTTAGCTTACTTCTGGAATAACCCCTTCTGTCGTAAGTGATAACGCTATACCATTTGGCCAAAAACAGGGCTAGTTCTTCATAGCTGCTGGCATCGCCTGCACCGGGCGGTATTAAGATTAAATGCGGACCATTGCCCCGCAATTCATAATATAAATTGGCTCCCTTCACCGGAAGATAACCTGTTTTAATTGCTACCGAATTTTCCATTTTGCTTTTTAAAATGTCTGGTAAATGTATCGGGCTTAAACTGGAAATCCTTTGACCTACATCAAAAACGAATGAATACCTAACAATAAATGCAAAGTGATTTGCCAACTACATGTTGGCACTGCGGAGGGTACACAAAGTTGCATGGAGTAAATGACTGGTGTCCGCCAAATATTGATAGCTGTTCTCAAACCATTGCCTACATTATATCGGTGCCTTTTTTAAGAACGGACTATTTAGATTTTAAACGGCTTAATGTTTCCTGAGTGATATCGAGGTACGATGCCAATATTCTATTGGATAAGCGCTGGACAAAATGCGGAGATTCATGCAGCACTATTTTATAACGCTGCCCGGCGGATAATGTAGCAAGCTGTTCCAGCCGGGTATGTTGGTATACAAAAGTCCTTTCCAGCATCTTTCTATAAAAGGTTGACCATTCGGGCATTTCATCAACCAGTTTAAAAAAATCATCACGCGTCATCACTGCAAAATGAGAGTCTTCTAAAACTTCAATGAGTTCGGCAGATGGCCGGGCTGTAATAAAGCTAAGGAAGGCCGTAAAAGGCGAGTTCTCAAAAAGCACCACCCTGGTTTTTTCCCTCCCCTCCGGGGTAACGTAATAAATCCTTATTCCTCCACTAACGATATAATAGAACTTTTTACAAATTTCACCCGGTTGAACTAACATGGTGTTTTTCAAGGCCTGTTGGTAGTGAACCAATTTTAATATATGCTCGCTCTTTTTATCGTCAAGTTGTATACGTTTATTAATAAAATTAAGAAACGGTCCTTTTGTATCGATCTTGTCCAATTTGTTTTTATTCAGTTATGTAATTTATCATTATGGTGTGGGATTTTTTCAAAGTTGTTTCGACTATCTACGTCCAAATATACTTTGCGTAAATAAAAGTATATTATTTTTCCATCCAGACTTTTACGCGGATCGAAAATCATGCATTTACTACTGGCTGAGATTGACTGCTTTCGGCCAAACTATGGTATAAAGAATTTTTATATCTGGCAAACACTTATTTTAAGCCATTTAAGAATTGCTTTCGATTCTTGCCCGGATTATACTTTCCAGGGAGATGCGGTTATGTTCTCCCCATTGGTTCATCATTTTGATGATGGGTAATACGGTTGTACCAAGTTCTGTGAGGGAGTATTCAACCTTCGGAGGCAGTTGATGGTAAATCTTTTTGCTTAGGATATGAAACTCTTCCAGTTCTTTTAGCTGTTGATTTAAGACCCGTTTCGTTGAACCAGGTATAGCGCGCTGCAAATCACTGGGCCGCTGGATACCCTCCGAAATGGCGTAAATCAGACTTGTCTTCCATTTGCCGCCCAACACTTCTTTAGTCATCGTGAGACCGCATTCAAGCGGCAGAGTCATTTTTTTTTCGTACATCTCCGGATTCGTTTAAACAAAGATAGTTATAGGTACAAAACATACCCATAGGGGATAAAATTCTCCCTATGGGTATGTTTTCCCCCTTATTGCAGTGAGGTAACTATAACCGGAACTTTGAAGAAAAAAAGAAATGGTTCAAGAATATCAAAAAAATCTTTTGATTCCTATACAGTTAGGCGACTTTAAGCTGCCCAACAGAATTGTCATGGCATCCATGACTCGTGCCCGCGCGACCAATCCAGAAATGGCACCAACGGATTTACATGCGGCCTATTATGCGCAGCGCGCCAGTTCAGGTTTGATCCTGTCAGAAAGTGTTTGGGTAAGTGAGAACGCCATCGGCTTTATAAACGTTCCGGGGATCTTTACCACCGGGCAAACAAAAGCCTGGAAAAAAGTAACGGACGCGGTTCATCTGGAAAAGGGAAGAATTTTTCTGCAATTGGCACATATCGGAGCAGCATCACACCCTGATTACTTTGACGGTGAATTGCCACTTGGGCCTTCTGCCATCAATCCGGAAGAGAAATCATTCACACCGCAGGGTTTTAAAAACACGGTTACCCCTGGCATCTACACAGTTGAACAAATCCGGGAAACCATCGAAGAATACCACCAAGCCGCAATCAACGCAAAAACGGCAGGTTTTGACGGTTTAGAATTACATGCGCAGTTGTTTACGCTTATCCCACAATTCCTGAGTATAGCCACCAACCAGCGGACCGATGAATATGGCGGCAGCATAAGCAACCGGAGCAGGATACTGTTCGAGATACTTGATGTGTTGATTAAAGTATTTCCCGGTAAAAGAGTTGGCGTTAAATTCACGCCTTCGGCCTTTAACATGGGTATCATCAAGCCTGACGAAAACACGATTACCGACTATGAATTTTTGCTTGATAAACTTAATGAATATGACATTGCCTTTCTCGAAATCGTAGGTCCGGCCGTACCGCTTACCGATACACCTATCGCGTTATGGGGAAATGAGTACTATTCGTTCTTTCGTAATCATTATAAGGGGACTATTATGGCGAACCTGGGCTTTGATTATGAATCCGGGAATAAGATCATCGCAGACGGATTGGCAGACTTGGTTTCATTTGCAAGGCCTTTTATTGCAAACCCGGATCTGGTAGAAAGGTTTACCCAATCTATCCCCTTAGCTGTCGCAGATCAGGCGACCTCCTATACGGGCGGGGAAAAGGGCTTTACAGATTATCCAAAAGCAATCAACTCAAAATGAAGAGATTATTAGGAAAAGTCGCTTTCGTTGTTGGCGGAAGTCGTGGCATTGGTGCCGGAATTGTAAGAAAAATGGCCATAGAGGGCGCATCGGTAGCGTTTACTTATGTGAATGCTATGGATGCTGCAATCACGCTGGAAAATGAACTGATAGCCGCTGGAGGTAAGGTTTTAGCAATAAAAGCGGATGTGACTGTTGCGGATCAAATGACAATAGCTATTTCAACAGCGTTGGATCATTACGGGCCTATCGATATTCTGGTGAACAATGCCGGATTATTTATGGCCACATCAATCAATGATGCCAACAGCGACAATCCTGCTATATCGCGAATGTGGGAGGTAAATGTAAAAGGACTTGTACGGACTGTCAGCACAATTGCGAGGCAAATGAAACAGGGAGGTAGGATTATTACGATAGGCTCAGGTGCTGCCGCCCGTACACCCTTTGCCGGGGTGGCGGACTACGCTGCTACCAAAGCGGCGATGGCCGCCTACACTCGGGGCTGGGCAAGGGATCTGGCGAACCGTCAGATTACCGTTAATATAGTCCAGCCCGGCCTTATCGATACTGATCTCAAACCGGACAATGATGCAGGTGTTAATAGGTTGCTTCAGTCAGTACCTCTTGGCCGTTTTGGCACTCCGGCAGAAGTTGGTAATCTGGTGGCTTTCCTGGCGAGCGATGAGGCCTCTTATATAACTGGGGCAACAGTCAACGTAGATGGTGGCGGATCTGCCTAATCGGCAATAATATAAAAACTTAGGCTTGGTTACTATTTGGTAATAGCCTGAATTTTATAATTTACTACTCTTTTGAAACAAGCATTAATGCAAAATCGAATGGAGATAAATTTCCCCTCTATTGCATGCTTTTGGACATAACGATATATTTGATTGATAAAGTAAAACCTGATGCCAACGATTTCAAAACAAAACAATTTTCTAACGCTGATAAATGTTTTTACCGTAGAGCCGCACCTTCAAAATAACCTCGTGGAACTTTTGATAAAAGCTACTGATGGAAATGTGAACAAGATTAAAGGATTTATTTCTGCAAGCCTGCATAAAAGCCTTGATGGTACCAAAGTTACGATGTATGCTCAGTGGGAAAACAGAGAAGACTATGAGAATATGCGAGCCAATGCCAGTGCATCACCATTTTTAGAAGAAGCATTGAAATTTGCATCTTTTGAGCCGGGAATGTATACAGTGGTGGAAACATTTTTACCCGAGCAATAGCTTTAATGTATTCTTCAATACACATAAATTTAAGCAGAGCTTATATAAACTGGCCCTCACTTTACAAAAGACTGAAACCTTTTTGATTATAAAGGTTTCAGTTAGTCATTTGGTTAAAGTATTGAATTTCAGTGCTTTAAGAATTTTTATAAATATTCTGATTTGATTTTACTTGACATAATGTAAGTTTGAATTTGAACGCTCCGACTTCTTTTCTTGCAAGAAAAGAAGCAAAATAACTTAAATGCAAAAAAAATAAATTGGAATCTTGCTTTATTAGATTTGTGGTGGTTCGAGCCCAGCCTGTCGATCAGGAAGCTACGTATAGTTTATCACTCTATTAGTTACCTTCCATCCCTTCTTCAAGTCTAAGATTTCCGTGTTACCTTTGAAGATCGGAAATGCTTAACGTATTAGTTAATCCCAAAACAGTCCTGCAAGAACAGATCAGAGCTTGCAGCAATTTGTTTATCACTTACACTGTGTTAGGATTGGCTTACGTAAAATCGTCCCAATTTTACCTACTTCTGTACTAACTGTACCGCACACGCCGCTATACATTTGCTGGATATTTAACTGTTATAGCTATGAAACCTATAAATATATTAATAACCGGCACAACCGGAATGGTTGGCGAAGGTGTATTGCACCAATGTTTAAATGACCCGAGGGTAGCTTCCATAATTTTACTCAATAGGCGCAGTGCCCATATCAACCATCCGAAAGTAACAGAGATCCTATTGGATGATCTTTTTTCTTTTACAGGCAACGAGCCTGGTTTAACCATCATTGATGCCTGTTTTTATTGCCTCGGCACGACTTCGATCGGCAAAACTGAAGAAGAATATGCAAAGCTTACGCATGATCTGACCTTGAAGATTGCAGCGCCTTTGTTGAAACTTAATCCCGAAATGACTTTTTGTTATGTTACCGCTAAAGGGACAGATAACACGGAACAAGGAAAGACCATGTGGGCGAGGGTAAAAGGGAAAACAGAAAACGAACTGGCTAACATGGGATTCCAACATTTTTTTGCTTTCAGGCCATTTATGCTAACGCCGACAAAAGGATTGCTGCATACCCACAGTTTCTATAAATATATCAGCTGGTTGTTCCCGATCGGAAGGCTGGTTTACCCCGAAGGATTCTGCACCTTAAAAGAACTTGCCCTGGCGATGATCAAGGTCGGTTATCAGGGATATAGCAAAACAATAATTACGCCTGCTGATATGGTCAAACTTGCCAGTTAATAAACCGGGTGATAATTTAAAGGTCAAAGCACAGCTAAATCCTGTGCTTTTTTTTATTTTACGCCCTTTAAAAATCTATTAGGGTCATTTACGTAAAAATGTCCTAATGATACCCACTTCTGTACTAACCGCAGGGCTGCTTACCGAGCTAAATTTGTTTAACATTTAAAAGTTTAAAACAATGTCAAAAACAATTTTTATTACCGGCGCCTCACGTGGTTTCGGGAAATTATGGGCAGAAGCATTATTGCAGAGAGGCGATAAAGTAGTAGCAACCGCTCGCGATATCAGTGCATTGGATGATCTGGTAGCTAAATATGGCAGTAATATTTTACCGCTAAAACTGGACGTAAATGAAAGGCGGGCTGGTTTTAATGCAATAGCAAGGGCCAAAGAACATTTCGGCGGCATTGACGTACTGATCAATAATGCCGGCTATGGGTTATTCGGCACGATAGAAGAAACGTCTGAGAGTGATGCGCGTGATCAAATGGAAACCAATTTTTTTGGCTTGCTTTGGTTATCACAGGCCGTATTGCCTATCATGCGTGAACAGGGCCATGGCCATATTATTCAGCTTTCAAGCGTATTGGGTTTGATCAGCCGCCCGGTATTGGGCTTATATGCCGCTTCTAAATTTGCAGTAGAGGGATTAAGCGAATCGCTTGCCGCTGAAGTAAAAGACTTTGGCATTAAGGTTTCTATTATCGAGCCGGCAGGTTTTGATACTGAATGGGGAACATCTTCTGCTGCGCGTACGGTAGCCATGCCCGAGTATAATGAAGTGAAAGCCAATCACCAGGCAGGAATACCTCCTGATTTTCGTGGTTCCGCAAGCGGCACCATAGAAGCCTTGCTAAAACTCATAGATAGCGAAAACCCTCCATTGCGTTTACTGCTGGGTAAGTACGCCAATATGTTGGTTAAGAAAGAATACGCTACCCGAAGTGTGGAATGGGATAGCTGGCTGGAAGTAACCTTAGCATCACAAGGTAAATAATCACGATATTGCACTAACGGGATCTGCGCCTGGATATGGCGCAGGTCTTTTTTTAAATTTTATTACCATGCAACACTTTAGCAATTTGGCCGATTTACATCGCTTTAACGGCTTGCCGATGCCGGAGAACCCGCTGTTTAGTGTTTACCGGTGTCCGAAAAGAACTTCGCTTGGCGAAAATCCATTCACCAGTGATTTTTATATTATCGGTTTTAAAAAACTGGAGTCGGGTGTGATCATGTATGGGCGCACCAAATATGACCATGATAACGGCTGTATGTTGTTTGCCAAGCCACGTCAGATCATCGAGTTTAAAAACCTGGAATACCATGAGGACTCATTTATCGTTTTTATACATGAAGATTTTTTGAACGGCCACTTTCTGCATAACGAGATCAATAAATATGCTTTCTTCGATTATGAGGCAAACGAGGCCCTGCATCTTTCTCCACGTGAAGAACAGGTAATGTGGGATCTTTTTTTCAAAATAGATGCCGAATATCAAACCAATAATGATGAGTATAGCCGTAATATCATGCTTTCGCATGTTGACTCGATGTTAAGATATTCGCAGCGTTTTTATAAACGCCAGTTTATTGACCGAACCCAGCTATCAGGTAAGACGGTATCGAAATTTAACCATGCACTCGAAGCCTATTTAAAAAATGGGGCACTGCTCAACCACGGTTTGCCTAATGTAAGTACCTTGGCTAAACAACTGAACTTATCTCCTCGGTATCTGAGTGATATGCTAAAACAGGAAACAGGCAAAACAGCGATAGAACTGATCCATATTTACCTGATCAACGAGGCCAAGAACCGGCTGCGAGATGAGGATCAGCGTGTTTCTGAAATTGCATATGCGCTTGGTTTTGAAGACTTGTCCTATTTTTCGAGGCTTTTTAAAAAGGAAACGGGTGTAACGCCTAATCAGTTTAAAAAATATTTACTTAACTGATCAAGCGTCACTATATCTTTTAGATCAATGATGACATTTCAATTACTGATTATCAGCGCTCACGTGAAAATGTCCTAATGTTCCTTACTTCTGTCCTAATTGTATTTTGAATGCTGAGATAGTTTTGCACTAAACAAAATATAATAAATACAGCATTATGAATACTGAACAAGTAGCACAGGAAGTAGTAAAATTGATCCGCGCAGGTAAAAACGGAGAAGCAAAAGACACCTTTTACGCCGATCATATCGTGAGTATAGAAGGGAATAGAGATAAGCTGGAAGGCATTGATGCCATACATCAAAAGAGCGCCGAATGGGGTGCGCAGATTGCTGAAATGCATTCCGCTTCATGTTCCGATCCCCTGGTGGCAGCCGAACATTTTTCCTTACATATCAAAATGGATATTACTTATAAAAATGGTTACCGGGCGGTAATGGATGAAATCGCTGTTTACGAGGTAAAGGATGGGAAAATAGTTGCTGAACAGTTTTTCTTCAAATCATAGATCAATACCCCATGGGATTCGAACCGACTATATTATTGCAGCCAAAATTCTAATATTTTCAGCCGAGCGGTTCGAGTTTAGCCCCGCTACCCAGGAATGAGAAAAGCCTTTTTAGAAATAACCTGAAAGGCTTTTTTGTTTTTATATATTTTTTGTTTTTGGGATATCAGGTACACAATTCGGTACACTGCGAAAGCGAGGAAGATGCACCATGCAAGTTATGTCGAAAAGGCTACAGGCTACCCGCGGTTAATAAGGCAAAGTTTTTATAACTTTATACCATAACACCGTCTATGTCAAATAACCCCGCTATCCCTTTTCAAAGTCTTTCAACAATGCTAAATGATCTAAGTTATGATTGGCATTCTCCTGATTATTATATTTCACCCGGTGAAAACATTAATGCGCCGGCTTTTTTATCAACATTTCGCCCCAATTTTTATGGACTTGTATTATGTACCGAGGGTTGGTTGGATCTTGAGATAAATCATTTACCCATACACGTTGGCCCTTTTTGCTTTTTCGGCGCGGGGCCGGATATGGTTTTTAAAAGAATATCACAAAGTACTGATTGCAAAACCAGGGCCTTATTCTTTACAAAGGACTTTCTTATACAAAACATCATCAATCTGCAGGAATTTGAAACGTTCCATTTTTTTTCAACAAATGGCAACTCCTGCATTCAACTTACAGAACAGGATGCAGGTCCGCTATTACAGGTATTTGATGTGCTCAAAAACAAACGGGAAGACGATGGCTCTCCCTATTATCTTGAAATTATCCGCCACCTGATTTTTGCCTATATTTATGAAACAGCACGTTTATACGCGGCAAACGGGATCAATCTTCCTAAAGAATTTTCACGCGAGGTAGATCTAAAGTTAAAATTTCAACAATTATTAGCGTTGCATTGCGCCGAGGAGCACCAGTTAAAATTTTACGCTGATTCGCTTTTTATCTCCACCCAATATTTAATATATGCCGTAAAGAAAAACTCAGGTAAAACACCCGGCGAAATGATTGATGAAGCGATTATTGCGATGGCTAAAATTAAACTTAAGGATAGGAAATTAAGCATTGCTACTGTAGCGAATGATTTACATTTTAGTGACCAGGCTGCTTTTAGCAGGTTTTTTAAGCGGCATACAGGTATGCCGCCTTTAAAATTCCGAAAAGAGGGATAATATCTTATTAATTAAGGTAAAAAAGTAATGCGTTTTGGCCAAATTTAGTGGCTATTGAATTGATATATTTACAAAAAACCATAACTATGATCGCATCAAAAACCATTGTCTTTATTCACGGACTATTTGTTAACCCCAAAAGCTGGAATAAATGGAAAGCTTTATTTGAAGAACAGGGCTACACTTGTCACACACCTGCAAATCCCTATCATTCCGGTGAACCGGCAGAACTGCGCGCGAATTTTAACCCATTGCTTGGCAAAGTTACTTTAGAAGATGAAGTAAAAAACATTGCCGATCTTATTGATACCCTTCCTGAAAAACCGATACTGATCGGGCATTCTTTAGGTGGACTGGTTGTACAACTTTTGTTATCGCAAAATAAGGGGGTAGCAGGTATTTGTATTGACGGGGTACCGCCAAAGGGGATTTTTACAACACGGTGGAGTTTCTATGAATCTAATTTTCCTGTACTTAACTTTTTTAAAGGCGACAGTGTTTTTGAACCCAATAAAGAATGGTTCCATTATGCTTTTGCGCACCTGATGTCAAGGGAAGATTCGGACAAGGCATTTGATGAACTGGTAGTACCTGAGAGCAGGAATGTGCCCAGGGGAACTTTAGGTGATTATGCCGCTGTTGATTTTGAAGCTCCTCACCATCCGTTATTATTTGTTGCCGGCGAAAAGGATCATATTGTTCCGGCTCCTTTAAATCTGGAAAATTTCCATGCCTATACAGATACTTCGAGCGTAAAGGAGTATATCGAATTTCAGGGAAGGACGCATTATATCTGCGGTATGCCCGGCTGGGAAGAAGTAGCTGACTTTGTATTAACCTGGATTAAGAAATTATAGATGACACAAACCGGGATTGCCAAAACTTTAGATGTAATTGTAGTGGATAACGCGGCACAAATAGCCGCGTTATCCAATGACAGCAGGATCGACCGTTTATTTGAATTGCAGCCGGCAAGCAATAGGGCTACTTTAAAAAGAACCTTAAATACGCTCTCTTATCAAGGCGTGCGGTTTCCAACCATTACACCCAAAGATGATGTTACCCGTGCCGCCAATCAAAGTAAATTATGGGATATCTGTAACCAAAAGGCTGCTGATCTGAGATCAGCACAGGCAGCGATGGCATCTTTAGCCAAATGGGTGCAAGGCGATAATACCATAACAGATCCCGGCATTTTAGTTCAGCAGGCGGTTGGTTCGATATTTTCTGATCAGTTTAAAGCAACAAACAAAAGCTGGGCTGCTGCGCTTACGCTGGCGACCGCGATACGTTCAAATAATTCTTTCAAAATGTTTTGGTGGAAGATTACGGGTAAAGTAACCAAAGCCAAGCGCTTGCTCGCAAGCATGGTGAATGAGGACCTTTCTGGTGTTCACGGTACAGGTGTTGCTCTGCACAACATTGTAGCGAGCATTAAGTTAATGCGGGGCTATTATGCTGATGCAACTATCAGGAAAACGCTAACACCGGAACAAGCGGCAGAAATGAGCCTATCGCCGCCGCCGGTTGTTTTGCGCCAGGCTACGGCGAGTGGCGAGGTTAGTGGCTGCCCTTTTTCTAAATACTCCCTTTTACTTTTAAAATTGGGCGAAGGAGATAAAGAAAAACAGGCAAAGAATCTGATTTTTATGACAGATAGCTGGAGCCGTTGCCCGGCAGAAAAATGGGTGCCGGCTTTGCTTGAAGGTGTATGGGAAAAAGCTATTAAACAATAACATTGAAAAAAAACATTATTGAGAACAAGTCGCACATTGAGCGGCTTGCTTTTTTTTGTGATGCGGTGATGGCAATTGCCATTACTTTGCTGGCGTTAGACTTAAAGTTGGTTAAGTCCGATATTAATGGACTTCTAAATTTATCAGATCTATCGTCTTTAATTCCCCGCTTAGTTGCCTTTTTTCTTTCGTTTGTGGTAATTGCCGTGGTATGGACAACCCATTATCAGTTTTTTCGTTACATCATAAAAATTGATAATGTGGTCATCCTTGCCAACCTGGTCTTACTGGTTTTTGTAGTTTTATTACCAGTCTCAGCCTCGCTGATTAGTGAGTATTTTGATCAGCGGATTAGCACATTGATCTATTCTGTTAACTTTCTGTTGCTTACCTTATGTATCAATTACATTTGGAATTACCTGCAAAAACGACCGGATTATTTGGATCAGGGAGCGGATAATGGCGTTTTTAGCTCGATAACTATTTCTTGCAATGTTGGTGTTATCAATGGTGTATTAGCAGTAATTGCTGCCTGTTTTTTTCCATTGCTTGCTTTCTTCATGTTGTTATTACGCCCGCTTACAACCTATTTTGTTAAGCTATACAGATTTAAACGTTGATATTTCAGCCTCAATATTGTGAAAGCTGGTTTGCTGTTGTATATCCACAAGTGAATCCCCGCTATCCGAAGTTTACAACTTCCTTATTCGTGCTAATTATTGCATCGGCCTAATGATAAAAAACATCTGCGGGTAATCAACAGCGTATTTTATTTCATATTTCTGGCCTTCAATAAAATCACCTTCACTCTCGCTCCACGAATATCTGATTAACTGTCCGTCGGCAGTCTTATATAAAAAAATTGCGTGGTAGTGCGTGCCGCTTTTCCCCTGGGTGGTTTCAATATTATTTATCTCGGCAATCGTAATTTTTGTAGGGCCATTTTTAAGATTTCCGTCCTTCTATTGTCGGCAAGGTGCATCATGTAATATATATTACATCCAATTATGGTAACTAATATTATGTAAGCAAAAAGCTTAGCTGCTCCTTGTTGTAAAAATTTTACCCTGTCTTCATTAAAGGGTATTTTTTTGGCATCAATGATGGTACCTTTTATTAATTGCATAAAAAGTATCATCCACCCAAAAAACACCAACAGATACACTACTATAAATATAAATTCACTATTTCTATACCCTTCAAAATAAATTAGAAACGAGCCGACAAAATCATGGTGATCCCCACTACCCAGAAATTTATTTTAGCTGTATTTAAGCCCATAAGCGAAATGTTGATAAAGTTGAGATGATAAATATCTTAAAATAATTCAAAAATTAACCCCGTCTACGCAAATATCGGGCAGTAGCCCCGCTGTCCGAAGTTTCCCAAGTTGGATAGCTAAGCTTGTGTTGTCCTAAAACGGGTTACAAAAAGTAAATAAAGATGAAAGCACAAGACAGACAGCGCCCGGTATAATTTCCGACTGTTGCTTCATCCCCATGAAACAACTATTTATAACAATCAAAATACCAGCTACTTATAAACCACTCTTGTTTCACCCGTGAAACAAGTAAAAATGTTAACTAACTAAAATAAAGCATGTTAGGTGTTTCGGCTTGTTCGGGCTTTGTAAGGCTGTTTTGGTTTTATTCGGCTGTGTTTCAGTTGTGTTACAGCTGCGTTTAAGCCATGTTTCAGTTGTTTCACACCCGTTGTTAGGAGAAAGATGCCGTAGGTGGGTGATACTTTCCCCCGCTATCTAGTCTCTGACTACATTCAACAAAAAAAGCCGCTCTACTTTTGTAGAGCGGCTTCGTAGCCCGTAGGGGAATCGAACCCCTGTTTCTAGAATGAAAATCTAACGTCCTAACCCCTAGACGAACGGGCCTTGTTTTTTATATATTGTCTGCGATATTTCTACCGAAGCGTTCCCTTATTTTGGGACTGCAAAGATATGCGTTTATCGATAATTTAAAAATATTTTTTAAAAAATATTTCATTATTTTTTTGATCGCCCTAATATCATAATCCGCAAACAAAAAGTTGGCAAATACATTGTTAATTATGATAACTATACCACTATATTTATAAAAAACTATAACCCTCTGCACATGAAAGCATTATGGAATGATCAGGTGATTGCCGAAAGCGATAATACCGTAGTTGTTGAAAATAATCACTACTTCCCCAAGGAAAGTGTAAAACCTGAATATTTAAAAGAATCAAATACTCATACCACCTGCCCGTGGAAAGGATTGGCGTCTTATTACTCGCTTGAGGTGGATGGCAAGGAAAATACTGATGCGGCATGGTATTATCCCGAGCCAAAATCAGCGGCTGCAAACATTAAGGATTACGTAGCGTTTTGGAAAGGCGTGAAAGTAACAGAATAACACGCTTACTATGAAAGAATACGATGCTATTGTTATAGGTGCGGGCCAGGCCGGCGTGCCATTATCCAAAAAATTAGCCGAAGCCGGTAAAAAAACGTTGATTATTGAGAAGAGATTCATAGGCGGCACTTGTGTGAATGATGGGTGCACACCTACTAAAACATGGGTTGCATCAGCCAAGGCGGCTTATATGGCGGCTCACAGTGATTTTTTAGGTGTGAACGTAAAGGATTACAAGGTTGATATGGTCCAGATAAAAAAGCGCAAGGATGATATTGTGATGAAATCGCGCATGGGCGGTCAGAAAGCAATTGAAAATACAAAAAACCTCGACCTGATTTTTGGCGAAGCCATGTTTACCGGCGAAAAGGAAATCTTAATTGAGCTAAATGAAGGCGGTACATTACAAGTAAAAGCCGGGTTGATATTTATTGATACCGGCGCAAAGACTTTAATACCCGATATTGAAGGATTAAAGGATACCGGATATTTAACTTCAACAACCATACTTGAATTGGACGAGGTGCCGGAACATTTATTAATTGTGGGAGCCAACTATATCGGGATGGAGTTTGGACAGATGTTCGGCCGTTTTGGAAGTAAAATAACTATGCTGGAAAAAGCCGCGCGCGTATTATCCCGCGAGGATGAAGATATAGCCGAAGCGATGCATAAAATACTTACGGATGAGGATATTACCATTTATACCAACGCACAAGCGCTAAGTTTTAAAGAAACTAAAAAAGGTAACATAAAAGCTACGGTATCGATAGCCGGTAAAGAAGAGGAAATTAAATGCTCGCACGTGCTGATCGCAATAGGTCGTGAGCCGCAAACCGAGGCTTTGCAGTTGGATAAAACAGGCGTAAAGGTTGATGAAAAAGGTTTTATTGTAGTTG
>Ga0302312_10000606_pt1 | contig 25044 bp, 28 predicted proteins | sample III_Palsa_N2_1_FD_200529 | JGI IMG/M metagenome (GOLD analysis project Ga0302312, IMG submission 200529) | Peat permafrost microbial communities from Stordalen Mire near Abisko, Sweden - III_Palsa_N2_1 | ecosystem: Environmental > Terrestrial > Soil > Palsa > Peat permafrost | place: Sweden... | reverse complement strand
GGTGACTGCGGTTCGCACCTTCAGTCTGGTACTCCAAGATGCCGAGGGTGAGGAGGAGTCCATCCCATTGCTTTTGGCCGAATGCCGACCTTAGCATCACCCAGATGGCCCCTTACTCACGCTGCAATGCCCTCCCAGCGGGGTCATTCGCGGCGCCGTACGTTTGCGTGGATGGGGGCCTACGCGAGCGCGGATCCTACGGCTAAGTGCACACACTATGGTGTCATGTAGGACAAAATTTCCGACCTCATGCAATGGCTAACCCATTGATCCTGAACGGCACGCACAGACTATGAGTCTTAACTGAGGCCATAGTCTGTGTCGGTGTTCGGTCCGGAGCACAAACTATGGGGCGCAAAAGTGCACAGACTTTGAAGTTCTGTCCAGTGGACCGAACCCCAAGGCCTGTACTTCTTGTACAAACTTTGGCGCAGCCCTTAGCGCACATACTTTGGTATTCAGACTAGTCGGATACCCGCTGGTTCCATTTCGTGACCGGATCGCTGGAACTCACACGGCTGCCATTCTGGTTTTCCGTGCGCGGAGTCGCCTGTTGGGCGCGGCGCCCGGCTGCGCCGTCATGTTTGCCGCCCTCGCGACCGTCATCATCCACGGCGAATACGGGCACGCTGTGCCGCCACTCGTCTTGGCGACATGGTCACTTGTGGTGGGCTGGATAAGCTGGCGCAAGCGGCTCACCGTCTCAGCGTGAATGGTAGAGAACATCTCGCAGCGAAGCGTCCGCTTTGTGTGAAGTAGACCTTTCCTGGCAACGCCTCGTAACTGCTTGATGAAACGATCATCGCGAGCGCTAGGCAGTCACCTCACCCGCCGCAAGCGCTTTCACATCGCTCGTGCTTAGCGGATTGCCGGCGATTCCCCAGTCGCCGCTCTTCACTTCTTCTACTACCACCCATGTTACGGGCCGCATGTTTTCACCTTCGATTGAGACCATTGTGTCGGTAAGTTTGCGAATCATGTCCCGCTTTTGGGTTGGCGTGAAAACGCCTTCAATCAGTTTTACGTTTACGAATGGCATCGCTTTTTTCTCCCGTTGGCGCCAGTGATGTTGATCGTCGCGCGAGGCATACAGTGATCTCCGGACCCGCTGCTGTCCTACCCGAGCGTCGCTGTGACCTAGCCGATCGTCCAGGTCAGGGATGTCGGCCTTTACGCCCCTTGGCAGCGCCTTGCGGGGCGACGACAATCGGCGTGCATCAGGCAAATGTGGAGGGCGTCGCCATGACCGCGCACGACATCGCAATAGCTATGCAGCGCGCAAAAAGAGTATTGCAGCGGCACCCCGAGATGGCCCTTCACGATGACGCTCCCGCCACGGCGCGTTGGCAAGGCGGCACGCGGATCGTGTCGAGTCATGCCAACGGCATACACCTATCGACGGACATGCCCGGTGAGCTGGGCGGTAGCGGCGATCAGGTCACTCCTGGGTGGTTGTTTCGCGCCGGGCTCGCCTCGTGTTTTGCGACATGCATAGCGATGGGCGCCGCTGACGAAGGCATCGAACTAACGACGCTTGAGGTACTGGCGACCAGTCGCTCAGATTCGCGCGGTCTGTTGGGAGTGAGGGACGCAAACGGCAAAGCGGTTTTCGCTGGTCCAAGCGAAGTGCGACTGCATGTGCGCATCGGCGCGCATAACGCCACAGCGGAGCGATTAAAAGCATTGGTGAAAAGCAGTCAACCCTGTTCGCCCATACCCAATGCGGTGCAATGTGCAACACCGGTGGCAGTCCACATCGATATCGACGTCGGCTGATGGACGCCCTTTCGGAAATTCTCCGCGTGGTGCGTCTGGTCGGTGCCATTTTCATCCAGGCCAAATTTACAGCGCCTTGGAGCTATCAATCGCCATGTGCTGATTCCGTAGCGCCGCTGCTTGAACCCAGTGCCGAGCGTGTAGTGATTTTTCACCTGATCACCGAAGGCGAATGTTTCGTCGAGTTGGCCGATCAACCACCCACGCGGTTGATCGCTGGCGATGTTGTCCTGTTTCCTCGCGGCGATGCTCATCGAATGAACTCGCAACCTGGGCTTGAACCTACGGCCGGTACGCGTTTGGATGTGGTGCTGTCCCGTCGCCCGCGCCAACTTGCCTACGGCGGTGGTGGCGCGCGCACACGCATAGCTTGCGGCTACCTTGCGTGCGACGCGCGCCTCGCGCGAATGTTGCTCGCAGGCTTGCCGTCGCTGGTAAAAGTGAATGTACGCGGATCGGATGTCGGCGCGTGGCTGGAAGCCTCCGTGCGCTACGCGCTGGCAGAAGCACGTTCGCCGCGACCCGGTGGCGCCGGTGTGCTCTCCAAACTCGCTGAAGTATTGGTCATCGAGGTGTTGCGCTTATACGCGAACGAACAGCGCGACGACCGTACTGGCTGGCTTGCCGGGCTGGGCGATCCCGTTGTTGGCCCGGCCTTGAACGCCATGCATGCGTACCCCGCGCAAGCCTGGACGCTCGAAGAGGTGGCGAAAGCGATCGGCACGTCGCGATCGGTACTCGCTGAACGTTTCCATAGCTTGGTGGGACATTCACCCATGCAATATCTCACGCAGTGGCGCATGTTGCTGGCTGCCAATCTGTTGTGTCGAAGCAACGCACCTCTCGCACGCATTGCAGAAGACGTGGGTTATCAAACCGACACGGCCTTCAGTCGTGCCTTTCGCCGCGAGTTCGGCGCGCCACCCGCAGCATGGCGGCGCAATCAATGGACACGCGCTGTACCGTCGAGTGAGAGGCCGCGTTACGACTGCGACCATGGGTGAGGCAAAGTTCCATTGAGCAGAAATTCCGCAAGCGATAATTCGCTTGCGGCGACTCCGTCATAGCCGAACTCCAAGTTTGCCCCATGGCCTGAAGCGTCCGCTCCAGGTCGTGTCGGTCAAACGCTCAGTTGATCGAGTTGGTGGCTGTTTGCTCAAGCGTCCACTCGGCGTGGCTGACCTTGGCAGCGTGCCAGCCACTCGACCATCGTGCAACTTCCGCGCGCCGCCGCGAAGCATGGAAGTTTTAATGGAGCAGCTCCAAGCGCTGGTACTAGGCCTTACGGCTAAGAGCCGAGTACATAAGGGGGCCCGCAACGATGGATATACGCCGCTCCTCTTCCCAACTCTAGAGCAGACGCACACGCTTCCGCGCAGATGCCTAAGGGGGTTTTGAGCTTGTCATGATTTGATGAACACCTATCCCGGGCCGTAACCCGAACCAATGATCAGACCGGATCGACGTGTCACGATAGTGCGATGGTTCCCGCCGCGACTGCTAATACGCCGGAGCCCCATAGGCCAATCACCGGCAGGTAGTAGCGTGTCTGTCGTAGCGCAACAAATAGATACCCTGGAACGAAAAGCGCAGCAAAACCTTTCATTGGGTTAACGCTAAAAGAGAGGATTGCTGCGCCGAGCTGGGCCAGCATGATGACCCCCAAGCCCGCAACGATGAATATTGCCCAAAAACCTTGCATTCCTTTCTCCCATAAACGAGCCAGCGAATATGTGCCCATGTCTCCAGACGGATCATTGACCGACTGGCGTACTTGGCGCCAGTGGCTCTGAACGCTACGTATCCCTTCCGGGACATGGCGATAGTTATGAGGAAAATCCGTCAATCCGCTGCTGCTGACGTCCGCTGGCTAATCGCCCCGCCGTCCTCTATTGCCGCTATGGCGAATGGGTTCATATGCGGCATACGCTATACAAACCCATAGGCAATCGTCGCGCGTCGCTCTGATCACGCAGGGAAAGATTCGCCAACCATTTCCTCGCTTTTTTCCCACAGGGCCAGAGCGTTGGCCAGGTCGAGCGCGTAGCCGCGAACGCCCTCGCTGATGGCGCTGATGACGACGTCATCGGCCACGATTTCACCGAGGTGGCAGTTCTCGCAATACCGGCCGCCAACCGCTTCGGCTGGAGCGACCACACCCGCCCAAACCGAAGTCGCTGCGCCTTGCGGGATAGTCTTCCACTGAAAAGGAGCTTTGCCTTCGGCAGCAAGTTGCTCATTCATCTTTTCGATCATGCCGTCGAGCTGGCTGTCATCCATGTGTCGTCCAAGCTCGGTCTGAATGCCGCCCGGATGGACTGCGGTAGCACGCACGCCGCGGCTCCGATGACGTTCGTCGAATGCGCGCGCAAAGAGGATGTTTGCTGTCTTCGAACGACCGTAGGCAACGAACGGATCGTAAGGTGTCTGCGCAAAGTTCGGGTCGTCCAGATCGACGTTGGAAAAACGATGACCCGAAGAGGCGAGGTTAACCAGCCGCGCTCCTGCGCCCATCAACGGTGCGCAGCGATTCACCAGCACGAAGTGACCGAGATGATTGGTGCCGAACTGGGTCTCGAAGCCATCGGTGGTATGACCGAAGGGCGTCGCCATGACACCGGCATTCGCGATGACAAGGTCAAAGCCCTTCCCTTTTGCAAGCAGGTCGTCGGCGCAGGCGCGTACGCTCTTCAGATCAGCAAGGTCCAGGGCGATAAGTTCAAAGCCACCACCATGGGCTGCCGCATCGGCGCGCACCTGTGAGGTGGCCGACTCTGCTTTGGCCAGATCGCGCGCCGCGCCGACAACATGGGCGCCATGAGCGGCCAGGGAGCGCGCCGTCTCTACGCCAATGCCAGCGGAGACGCCGGTCACCAGTATGCGTTTACCTCGAAGATCCACACCTTCGAGCACCTGGTCCGTGGTCGATGTTGCACTGAATGCGTTGGTCATCATTGCCTCGTTTTACTGAAAATCGCGGGGAATCCGGCTGTCGCGGGCGAACGCTGGGAGTGCGTTCGGCTATGATTGCGACAAACCGGAGGGCATCTCCGGATATATATACGGAGGATTCCTCCGTTTTTCAAGAGCCGCGCATGGTCATTGCCAAAAAAAAGTCTGCTACGCCGCGCAAACCTCGGGCTGACGCCGAACGCAACCGTGATCGCCTGATGGCGGTGGCGAAGAAGACATTTGCCGAACGCGGTAGCGACGTCACGCTGGATGAGATCGCGCGAGGCGCTGGCGTGGGCATCGGCACGCTCTATCGCCACTTCCCCACGCGCGATGCCATGCTGCAAGCGGTCTATCGCCATGAAGTGGAACAACTGGCCGAGGCCGCCACTCGCTTGCTCGAATCGGCGAAGCCGCTGGAAGCACTGCGCGCCTGGTTACGCCTGTTCGTCGAATACGTGGGCACGAAAAAGCTCATTATCCCCGCACTCAATGCGGCAACGAGCGACAGCACGGCGTTGCTTGAATACTCTTCGGCGCAAATCATCGATTCGGCGAATAAACTCGTTGCTCACGCTATCGAAAACGGTGACATCCGTGACGATGTTCTCGCGCTCGATCTTCTTTATGCCGTATTCGGTTTTTCAAAATCCGATGATCAGCGCGAATGGGTTACGCGCGCCTATCGGCTCATCGACATCTTGATCGCCGGTCTTGCGAGTGAGCGCGCTCACAAGAAGTAGAAGCCGACAACCTTGGCCTGGACCAGCGCCTTATGGCCAAATTTAGGGGCCTGCAGCACTGGCGACCAGGCGGTCGTACTTCTCATCCAGCGCCTTGGCGGCGTCGAGCAGTGGCGGATTTTCATCGATGACCATCAGGGTGGACGGCCGCACATAGGTCAATGTCGCACCATGGCCATCTTTGGCCTCGGTCACCAGAAGCTCGACGGGCGCAAACAGGCCCGCAGTGATGTCGTGCCGAATCATGGTGATGGCGATCAGCAGATTGCCAAGGATCCAGCGCACCGAACGTCGATTGATCCCGAACTTCGGCAACCAACCGCCATGATCTATTTCTGCAAAGAGCATGAAGCCGCTTTCACCCACGAATCGCTCTTCCACTTCCCGAACATATTCCGCTTCAGTCATTGGTGTCTTGGCCAAGGCGACGACTTCCTGCACTTTGGCACTGCCCATCTGCGCGCGAAGGCGTGCCAGTACCTCGTCGAAGCCGACCGATGTGGTGACCTCGGTGCGGATGCCCTGGAAGGGTCTGTTTTCTGTTTGGCGCGTCATACCCATATCCTCGGAGTCTTGTTGAACATTGATGAGCAGGCTTTCGGAAGCTCTGCGGGAGGCTTGGTCCGCGTCCTGGTAGCAAGAACAGGGCGACCAAGCCGCCCTGTTCTCGTGTCCTGGATCGATCGTGAAGCGCTTACTTTGCAGCGGCCTCGATCGCTTTTGCCAAGTCGTCGGGATCGGTAAGGAACGGCGTATGGCCGGTCGGCACCGAGAACTCAAGACGAACCGGGGTGCTGGCGACCATCTTGCTCTGGAACGACGGGCTGATCACCTGGTCCTCGGCGGTGTGAACATAAACCTTGTCGACCTGACCGAACCTGGCGGCTGTCACGTGTACCGGAGTGACCAACGGTCCAAGCGGCTCCGGCAGGATCAGATCAGGGATTGCGGCTCGCAGACCTGCAGGCGCGCCATTGGCAAACAGATCGGCGCGGGCTGAGTACTCGATGACGGCAATACCCTTGTCCTTTTGGATCTGCAGATGGGGACCGATCTTGGCGTCCGCATCGTGCTGTGCCATCGACAAGAGTGAGTCGCCGTCCTGCGGCAGATAGGCGGCAACATAGATCAGCGTCTTGATCTTCTGCGGTGCCTGTTCGGCGGCGGCGGAGATAACGATACCGCCGAAGCTATGGCCGACTACAACCGCAGGCCGATCAAATTTGTTCAGTGCCTTGAGTACGGTGTCCCGATAGAGATCTAGGCTGACCTTGTCGGGAGCCATTGGCGCACCCGGGCGTCCCGGCAGGTCGACGGCCACGACGTCATAGCCATCGGCCTTCAGCTTGGCGGAGACGTGGCCCCAGACCTGGGCGTTTTCAAAGGCCCCATGGACGAGGGCGATCGGCGGCTTTTCTGCAGCCATGACATTGCTGCCGAGTGAGATCGTAGCGAGGGCCAGGGCGGAAAGAATCATTTTCATTTCGGTATTCCTTAAGTCTATGTGTGGGATGATGTTTCAAGGCGGCGGCCGTTCGGATGCCGTGGTGAGAAAGGTATCTTTATGAGGGCAGGATGGGCTATGCCAGCGCCTCCGAACTTCATGATCGATCGTCCGAATCATCATTTGACTCGAGGGCGATGGCTCAACGGCGCAAGGGCAACCAACCGCCCCAGTCGACCGGGCGGCGGCCTATGCGTTCGGGGCGGGCGTGGCCATCCGGGATTGATACTGTCCATCTCCACTGCAGCACTTCACTTGGCAGGATGCCGCGAAACCGCAATGTCCCTCAAGGTCGCGCGGGCTATTTCGCAGTCTGTGAATTACATGAGGGCTCGTCCGGAATGACTCAGGATTTTGGAATGTCGGCAGCGCGCAATGACGTGCTGTCAGAGGTGCTGACCCTGATTCGGCTCCGCGGCGAACTGGTCTATACGGCCCTGCTGGGTGAGCCCTGGGGCCTTCGCTTTCAGCCTGGGCCGGCCCACTTTCATTTCGTCGAGACCGGCGGCGCGTGGGTGACCCCCATAGGCCAGCCGCCAACCCGGGTCGAGGCGGGTGACTTGGTGCTGATGCCGCTCGGCAAGGGCCACACGATCTCAGACACTTTGGATTCGCCGATCTTGAATGTCGAAGCGGTTGCGCCTGACCACTTCGATCGCGACAAGCTCGTGCTTCGCCACGGCGGCAACGAGCCGACCAGCCGACTGGTCAACGGTTTTTTCAGCTTCGAGGGCAGCCCACTTCCGGCAGTCATGGCAGCTCTGCCGCCTTTGATTCACATCCCTCGGGGCGACGCTGGTGCGCCGGCCTGGTTGGCCGCGATATCCCATTTTCTGGTTGATGAAGCGCAACAGCCCGACCCGGGCTCATCATTGATGATCTCCCGCCTGATCGACCTTTTGGTCATCCGCACGCTCCGCAGCTGGGCAGCCAGTCAGGCGACCCGCATGGGGTGGCTCGGCGGCCTGGGCGAACAGCGGATTGGCCGCGCCTTGAGTGCGATGCACGCCGACCCATTCCGGCGATGGACGGTGCAGTCGCTGGCCGGCATCGCCACGATGTCACGGTCCACCTTCGCCGAACACTTCACCGCAGCAGTCGGCGAGCCGCCACTGCGCTATCTCGCGCGATGGCGTTTCACCATCGCCGCCGATCTGCTGCGCAGCGGCCGTTTGAAAGTGACGGAAGCTGCCTATCGGTGTGGCTATGCATCAGACGCCGCCTTTAGTCGCGCCTTCAAGGCGCACTTCGGTTACGCGCCCAGCGAGGCCAGCGGCAGGGGCGCCATGCTAGCCGGGGGTGGCAAGGGATAAGGTCGTTGGGACAATGCTGAAAACAGAGTGTGTCGATCACGGATGGACGAGAGTTCGTGAGCTAAAGCCGCCCGCTTGGATCAGCGGTCGGGCACCGGCTGCATGTGACGTCGCCCCCCAATTTGAGTAGCACGGAGCCACCGCGAGTCCTATGCCGATATCCAGGGATTCCGAGAGAGCTGGGCGATTGCACACACTATGCGGCCAAGTCGGGCTACATTGCGCGACTTCAACCGATTGGCAACTTAATTGATCCAAAAGGACGTGCAAAGGCTATGAGCGCCAAATGTGCACATAGTCTCTATCGGTGGGCCTCCAAAGCCACAAACTATGGGGCGCAAAAGTGCACAGACCTTGGTGTTCAGGGGTACGTACAAACTTTGGCACTAACAGAAGTTTTCGCTTGCGCAGATAGCGAAAACGTAAAGGGCTCCGCCGAAAGGCAGCGTTTTTTTGCGCCACGGAATTGTTTCGAATCGGCTACGTTGGCGTGCCGCGGCCCATCGGCGCGAAGATGACAGGCAAAGCAAGAGTCATTTGACGGACGATAGTTGTCAATTTACAATAGTTGTATGAACACAACTCTTGCTGACGCCCGACGGGCCAAGACCCATCCGAATCTTATTCTCGGCATTTGCTGCCTGAGCCTGCTGATGGTTGCGATGGACGCGACCATCGTCAACGTCGCGCTGCCCTCGATCCGTCACGATCTCGGCGCGTCGATATCGGGTCTGCAGTGGGTAATCGATGCCTACACCATGGTGGTGGCAAGCCTGCTGATGCTGGCCGGTTCGATGGCCGACCGCTTCGGGCGTCGTCGCGTGTTTCAGTCGGGTATGGCGCTATTCATGCTGGGATCGCTGCTGTGCAGCGTTGCTCCGGGTATTCATGGCCTGGTTGCGTTTCGCATTGTGCAGGCGCTGGGGGCGACGATGCTCAATCCAGTCGCCATGTCGATCATTGCGAACACTTTCCACGAACCGAAAGCGCGCGCACGCGCCATCGGCGTCTGGGGTGCGGTCGCTGGTGTATCGATGGCGCTAGGCCCGGTGATTGGTGGCGCGCTTACTGAAAGTATCGGCTGGCGCTCCATCTTCTGGGTGAATTTGCCCGTTGGTGCTGCGGCGATGCTGCTCGCCGCGCGCTACATTCCAGAGTCCAAGGCACTGCATCCGCGACGCGTCGATCCGATCGGACAACTGTTGGTATTCGTCATCCTGGCCTCGGTGACTTATGCGGTGATCGAAGGTCCCCATGCTGGGTGGAGCTCGACGACGATTATCGGCCTGTTCGCGGCTGCCGCGTTTTCGCTGATCGCCTTGCTTATCTATGAACCCCGGCGTCACGAACCGTTGATCGATGTACGGTTCTTTCGTAGTGCACCTTTCAGCAGCGCAACCTTGATCGCCGTATGCAGTTTCTCAGCTTTTTCCGGCTTCCTGTTTCTCAATGCGCTGTACTTGCAGGAAGTGCGCGGTCTGTCAGCCTTCCAGACCGGTTTGTGTACGTTGCCGCTCGCGCTGGCCACGATTCTTTGCTCGCCCCTCTCCGGGCGGCTGGTCGGCACTCACGGCACACGCCCCTCGTTGCTAGCCTCCGGTGCAGCCACGGTCGTCAGCGCGCTGATGATGACGCAGCTGACGGCCACGACTCCGCTGCCATTGTTGTTGTTGACGTATGTGATCTTTGGTATCGGTTTTGGCATGGTGAATGCGCCCATTACCAACACTGCCGTGTCCGGCATGCCCAAGGCGCAGGCGGGTCTCGCTGCGGCGGTTGCCTCCACCAGCAGACAGGTCGGCGCGTCGCTCGGCGTAGCCCTTGCGGGCACCATCCTGGGCGCACACATACATAACGGGTTCGCCGAAGCCTCGCATCCCTTCTGGTGGATGATCACGGGTGGCGGCGTCACCGTATTGTTGCTGGCGTGGCTGTCCAATACGCGATGGGCGCATGGCACCACCCGTCACGCGGCGCACTTGCTGGAAGAAGCACCTGCTGGAGCGCCGGCATGATGGGGCACGCCAACAGCGGCAGCGAAGCCGATCTCATCTGGCAGATGCTGGTTGGTCTGGTGTGGGAAACCCGCGGTGAATGGCGGCGAAAAGTCAGCGATGCCACCGGCCTGCCCTTCAGCCGCGTACGCATACTGTGGCGGCTGGTCGATGAGCCGAAGACCTTGAAGCAGTTAGCAGTCTCCGGCATCGATGCACCCGCCACCACCGTGGCCGTAAACGATCTTGAAAATCGTGGACTGGTCGAACGGTATCCCCATCCGGACAACCGACGCGCGAAACTGGTGTCGCTCACGCCAGCGGGTCGGAAGCTCATCGAATTGGCACGCCGTACCGTGCGCGACGACGCACCGCCAGACGTCCAACACCTTTCCAAGACCGACCTGGCGCACCTTCGCCGCATTCTGGAGCGGATAACCAGCAGCGAGGGCTAGGGAGTGGGACCGGGCAGAGCTTTTATCGCCGGTTTCGTGGGCGGACTCCCTTCCGCGTTTGACTCGTTTTCTCACGAGCATGACGGTGACTGGCAGTTTCCGTCTGGGACAACAAACGACACGCCAGACGGTCGGATCGCTTGCTTGGTCTGCGCTTGAGTCACCGCACAAAAGGTGTCATTAATCGATTGATTGAATAAACGCCAATACGTCGGCTACAGCACCATCATGAACCAGTTCAACTGCGCAACGATCGCCAAGAGCGTGAATTGGCGTCTCTGTGTACCAGTATCGAATCGCCGCCAGATTTGGCTCAACTCGTTTTGCTGCCTCGAAAACGACGAGATCCGCTCTATTCAAATAGTCCTGTTCGTTCAATGCCGCTGTCTCCAGTGTTGTAAGGGCCCTGGGAGTATGTGTGCCTATCGATGATGAATACGGATTCATGGATGGATACTCCAATCTTTCATGAGTGACGGCTATGGGCGCATGCATTTGAAGAGCGAAGCCCCAATTCGGATGCACACCTGGGACCGATATGAAGCCCTTCTGTAGATCCACGATGATCAGAACGACTTTCGGGTCGAGTGTGGCGACAACCATGCGGCTTCCTGCGAAGACCGATATCGCCAGCTTAGGAACGAGAGTGCTCGCCCCAACGACATGTGAATATGGTAACCAGGCGTCTTTACGATGTGACGCCTACAATCATCGATGAAACGCCAATCGAATAAAGACCCGCTATTTCGTACGCAGCGGCGCTCCAGGATGCGAGGAACAGCCGTTGCGCTGCATGCTCACGGAGAAGCACAGCTGATTTTTGCTGCCTCCGGCACAATGCAGGTCTATACCAGCTCTGGTCGCTGGCTCGTCCCGCCGCAACTTGCCGTTTGGGCGCCAGCCCGGGCCCCCCATCGGATCGAGATGCTCTCCGATACCGAACTCTGGTTGATCGATTGGCATCCAGCGCTATTGCGAAAGTGGGCGCGGTCAAAATCCCTGAATCGCGAATTCGCATTGAAGATTACGCCGCTCTTGCGTGAGCTGATCTTTGCGGCTTTTGAAGCTGATGCGGCACCCGAAAGGGGGGAGCTTATCGGTAGATTGATCCTTCACGAACTCACCGAGGCTCCAGATGCACCAACCTTTCTGCCATTGCCGGCAAGTGCTATCGGAAGACGCGTTGCCGACCTGGCCATCGCCGACCCCCAGGTGAACCTCGACATCAACGAGCTCGCTTTGCGTGCAGCGACTTCGGCCCGCACGATCAGCCGCCTTTTTCCAGGGGAGACGGGACTAACCTTCAAGGCATGGCGACAAAGGGCGCGAATCGTCTTCGCGATCGACGAGCTCTCCGCAGGAATCGCAATCTCTCAGGTGGCCGCACACACCGGCTTTGCCAATACGGCGGCATTCTCATTCGCGTTCCGACAAGTGACCAGGATGACGCCAACCGCTTTCCTCAGCCATGGACTGCTTCGCAGCTAGCGCTTTGATTCAATCAATGCGCGATTTCTTCCGCTCATCGCCATGCTGGCTACGTGTTGCGTGCCCGCTCAAACAGAACGATTGAGCTGTTCAACCAAAACTCGATGAGCACCCTTGACCGCCTATCGACCGACCGGCTGAAATCACAACCCATAGCAGACATAATTGACCATGTGGCTAAAGCCCTGGCTGTTGTTCTGTTCCTGGGGTTCGTTGCCATGTGGTTCGGTGCAAGTGAATGGTCACGGTTGCGCCCGAAAGCGGCAGGCTCCGGCGATGTGACGTTGCCTGTCCGGCAGAGCCGATAGGTGGCGTTCGGGATCAATGCGTGTTGACCCAATGCAGGCATACCAGAGTCGAGGGTTCTCGCGTGCGCAAGCTACTGACAAATGCACTTATGCTGTGCAGCGGACTCATCGGAACGCAGCTCCACGCGCAGATGTCGGCTAGGCCGCCACCGTCATCCGCATCCATCGTTGAGGAGGGAGCGCTGAGACCCTTGCCTGCCGCTCCGGTTGCGCGCAGCAACTGGGCCGTCGCGCGCGCTGGCGATCAGGTGTTTGCCTTCTACGGAATGGGTGCCGGCAAAACCAGTCGCGACGGACATCTATGCGCTTGACCTGCACGCGGGACGTTGGCGCCGTGTCGGTGACATTCCAGTAACGCAAGGTCGGCTGGGCAGTGCCGCCGTCACGATCGCTGGCAAGGTCTATCTGATCGGCGGCTACAGCGTTTCGCCCGAGGGAGAAGAGACGTCGACGTCCGAGGTGTGGCGATTCAGTCCGGACACCGGCCATATGTCTATCGAGACGACCATGCCGACACCCGTGGACGACACCGTCGCCATGCCCTGGCGCGATCGCTGGATCGTGCTGGTGAGTGGCTGGCACGACATAGCCAATGTGGCCAATGTGCAGATCTACGACACGCAAACCCGGCATTGGACCATGGGAACATCCTGGCCGGACAAACCGGTGTTCGGCCACGCCGGTGGACTCGTGGGTGACGCCATGGTGGTCTGCGATGGCGTCACGGCCACCAAAGGCAGTGATGGCAAAAACCACTACGCCATAACGAACGCGTGCTGGCAAGGCTTGCTCGACCCTCGCGCGGTCGGCCACATCCGCTGGCAGCAGGTTGCCCCACACCCCGGAGTACCGCTGTACCGCGCCGGCGCGACCGGCGCTACCGATCGCGCCGGCGTGCCAAGTGTCGTGTTCGCGGGCGGCACGAACCGCCCATACAACTATAACGGCATAGGCTACGACCATGTGCCTGCGGAGCCATCCTCAGCCGTGTTCGGCTTTGATCTGGAACACGGCACCTGGACGACCTACGCACCTGCGCCTGTCGCTGGAATGGACTTCCGTGGGCTTCTGCCACTCGATGGCTCGTTTGCGCTTTTTGGGGGCATGCGTGCCGGCCAGCAGGTGAGTGACGAGGTCATCCGATTTGACTTGAAGCCGGTGCACGGCGTGGACTGAAGTTGACGTTCTCGCGGGCATGATGCGATCCGCCGGCGGTGTGCGACTGATGTGCATCAAAGGGGGCTGTTATGGGTAATAGCCCGTGGGGCCGTTTTACCCGTGCCCAGGATGGGCAAGTGGACGCCGAAGTTATCGAGCAGCTTTTGAGCGGAGATTTCTCGGCATGTCACCCAAACGACTGTCCAGGATTACTTGCGATGACATCGCGAAAGAACACCAACAGAGCAACAGGAATAACACCCACTCGTTCCGGCATGAATCTGTCGAGTATGTCCGCTTCCGCCGTCGGAATCAGACGTTAGCTGCTATGTTGAAATCTCGCTGAGGGGAATTCATGAAGAAACTATTTTTCACTCTAGCTTTGGCATCAATGGCAATACCAACCTGGGGGCAGAGCCCGGCATGGTCCCCTCACGATACTGAGGTATTGTGCGGCGGTGGCGCCCCCGACATCCGAATCAAGATGTGCACGAGCCTGATCCAGGCTGGGGGCGAGAGCGGGTTAGCCTTGGTGCAGGTCTACTACGATCGTGGCGTCGCTTATTTACAGCAGGGTCTTTACGACCAAAGCATCGCTGACTTCACAAAGGCGATTGAGCTCAATCCACATGTTATGTACACCTACATTTATCGCGGCATTGCCTATGGGAAAAAAGGTCTTTATGACCAAGCCATAGCGGATTACACCAAGGCCATCGAGCTCCACCCTGACCCCAACGCCTATTCCGGTCGTGGCCAAGCGTATAACGCCCAGGGCTTCTACGATCGGGCGATCACCGACTACTCCAAAGCGATCGCGCTTAGCCCGAACAACGCGCTTGCTTACAATAATCGTGCCTGGGCCTATCACGAGGAAAACCAGGACACCCAGGGTTTGTCAGACGCCGAGATGGCTGTGGCAATGGCGCCGCAGAATGCTCATTGCTTCGGGACACGGGGCGCGATTTACGAGAAGCTCGGCCAGCGCGACAAAGCCGTAGCTGATTACCGAGTAGCGCTAGGGCTCGATCCGCGCGATCAAATAGTAAAAGACGGACTGGAGCGGCTCGGCGCTGGGCCGTAGCGTCTGCAAGTTCTGGAAGACGGCAACAGCGTCGTAGAATGTCAAAGCAACTGCTGGCAGGTCTATGTCCGTTTCCGACCCAATATAGGACGTCTCCATAGCCGGACGGTTCTGGGTGATCCAGGGCTTTTACAAGTGATGTGGACCGGACTTGCACTTTGTTCAATTCACAGGGAAATACATGAAAGTACGCGGCCTTCTGACGGCAATGGCTTTTGTCAGTGCGATCCTCGCCACCCAGTGCGTTGGCCAGGAGCTTACCAAGCCACTCGTTACTGACCCCGTTTACACAAGGCCGCAGACGCTTGTGGATATGGATCATGGCCGTCGCATGAACATCTACTGCCTTGGCGAGGGTTCACCCACGGTCATCCTGGATTCGGGGATGGGAGACTCCACCGTTTCATGGGCATTGGTTCAGCCGATGATCGCCTCCAAGACTCGAGTTTGTGCATACGATCGTGCGGGCCTGGGTTTCAGTGATGGCTCCATGAGAGCGAGCACTGCCAGCCACTCGGCAGATGACCTGCACGCGTTACTCAAAGCCGCGCATATCGCACCTCCTTACGTCCTTGTCGGCCATTCCGCGGCGGGCATGTACGTGCGGGTATTCGCCGATCACTACCGTGACGAAGTTGTTGGCATCGTCTCAGTAGAGGGATCCCACGAAGATCAGTCGGTGCGCGGGTGGGCAATCGGCGCGCCCGGGCAGAAGGATAAATGGGATGAGTTCCTGAGGGCACAGAGTGCATGCGTGGACGGTGCCAGACATGGCCTGGTCAGAGGTACACCTGAGTACAAGAAATGTGTGGGAGACCCCGATTCCCGCTTTAGCCAATCGATCAACGACGCCCAGGCGGTATATAAGGCAACGGCGCGCTGGCAGGCTGCAGTTGCGTCGGAAAGACAGGCGATCTTTTATCAGAGTGCGGACGAAACACGCGCGACACGCAGGAGTTTCGGTGACATGCCGATCATCGTCTTGACCCATTCGCCTTATCCCAAGTCCAAGGACGAGTCACAGGAAGAACGAGACCGTCGCACGTTGTTATGGGAATCGTTGCACCTTGATGTGGCATCGATGTCGACCCGGGGGATCAATGAGATCGTTCCTAATTCTGGTCACTACATTCAGCTCGAGCATCCCCAGATCGTGGTCGACGCGGTAAACCAGGCTGTCGCCATCTCGAGGGACGATGCGGCGTCCCACCAGGCAACGCCTGGTCGTTGACATATTTGTGGCCTCTATTCGCCGGCACCAAGCTTCCTGGCGGGGATTCGATATAGGCCATATCAGGACGTCCGCCACAGCGGACATTCATTGAACTACCGCAGTCGCAAAAGCGACGTCTTGGTTCACATCGCAAGGGGGAGAGATGGCGAGTTTATGGGGGCGCTGCGAGAGAAGATATTTCTTGCTACTCAGTGCAATCGCGTTTGCCACGTTGGGGTGTTGCCAAGCAGCCATCGCGTCAACACTAAACCCAATTGATTGTCGGCAGGCGACCCTTGCGCGACCGGGAAATGGAAGGTCCTTCACAGGCATCATTTCAAACGACGACTACGGTTTTTCAGTCGAGATTCCTAAAGCGTATACGGGTTGGGATGGCGCTGCTTCTGATGCGCCATTCCATGGCTTTGCGATATTCCTCGATCCACAAATGAAGTCATGCATTCTCTTTGAGATTCGTCTTCGTGCTGACTACGTAGACATGTCGAAAGTCCGTTGGACCCGAACCTTGGTGCACCTCGGCGCAGCTCCAGGATGGCAATCCACCAAGAATGGTTTGGTAGCGGGCACTTATACGACGAATATCAACACGATGTTTTCATCCAGGCAACGTGGTGAGACAAGTGATGGCGAGATACTCCTTATTGCGCCAACGAGTCGGCTATCGGAGGTGAGAGGGCTATACGATGCTTTCATTGGATCGCTCAAGTTCGAACCATAAAGTCAGCTTCCCCCAAGCCGACGACCTCGAGTATGCATTCAACGTCTGGTCTGCTTCAGATTGTTAGCCGGACATGGAGCAGCGAAAGTTTCCACGGGTCAGTGCGTTAGCGTCCGCGTTCAGAGAGTGCGCGCAGGTGTATAACCGGGCGTGCACGTCCGTCCATTGGGCAGTTAGCGCGCCTGGGCAAGATCCGAATCACAACAGGAGTGCTTCCATGAGAAGACTCATCGTATCTACGTTTGCGTCGCTTGACGGAATCATGCAAGCACCCGGCGGACCGGAAGAAGACCCCACTGGCGGCTTTACCCTTGGTGGCTGGATGTTCACCTACCAGGACGACAGCATGGATCTCTCTGCTGCAGGTTTCGACAGCAAGGATCGCGAGCTGGTGCTCGGGCGCAGGACTTATCAGATATTCGAAGCTTTCTGGCCTTACCAGCCGGATGACCAACCCATTGCGAAGACATTCAATGCGGCGAAAAAATATGTTGCTTCGCGCACGTTGACGATGCTCCATTGGAATAACTCGACCCTTCTCCACGGCGACGTCGTCTCGGCCATCACTGCCCTCAAAGCCCAACCGGGCCCCGATCTGCAGATGATTGGCAGCGGCAATTTGATTCAGACGCTTCAGGCTGCTTCACTGATCGACGAGTACAACGTGTGGACTTTTCCGCTAGTGCTTGGGCGCGGCAAGCGCCTCTTCAGTGAGGCTGCCAAGCCTTCGGCGCTTCGACTCGTCTGCTCTCAGGTTTCGACCACCGGTGTCGTGATGAGTACCTATGTACCAAGTGGCGATGTCCATCCCGATTCGTTTCCGAGTGCCGAGCCGAGCGAGAAGGAATTGGCTCGACGCAAAATGATGGCGAATGAGATGTGGTGATCTGAGGAGGAGTGCGCGCGCCAACTACTCATCCAAACTGTTGTCACTTTGTGGCCTGGCTTACTTCAGGCGCTGAATGTCCGATTACACCAACAGCGGACGTTTCGCTGGATGCCAAAGTGGGCCGTTGGGGCACCATCCCCGGGGCGGAAGATACGTTTGACAATTTTCCTGCGATCACCGGCTGGCAGCCGACAAATTGGGCTGACTTCATCGAGAAGCATAAAGCCGAGTTGAGCTATTGACGGGAGTAGCGCTTTAGCGAGTTCCTTCGCGCGGAAATCCGTCGGCGAATGCCTGCGCTTGGCATGCAAGCCAGCCGAGCACGGTAAGCGTGGCGAGCACCCATCGCGTACTCAGTCGCAGATGCCATGGATTGATCGTCGTCGTGGCAAGGGCGGATGGCGTGAAGAAGTGAAAGAATAACTGGAGCCCTACTTTCGGTTCCTGACGTCTTACCCTCTTCATGTCACCTGACCCTTGCGGTCGTCTTCGTAGCTGACACGCCTGTGACGCCATAGACACGGACCTTTCGTTCGGCAAAATGCAATCCAGGGAATGAGCAGGTGGGCTTATCTAAGGCCAATCCGTTTCCCGGAAAATTGACGCTCTGCGAGAGGTCAGTTTGATGGGGTATAGAACACGTACGTCGCTGTATAGGGCACACCCACCTTCGTGCCGACCCGGGTTGGCGGCTTGGCGGGTGCGACGCCACCTTGCGTGGATATCCGCTGCACGTAGACGACCTTGTCCAATACACCGGCCGCTGGATCGGCCATAACTTTCACGAGTAGCCATGGTATGTCGGTGGCCCGTTTCGCAGGCACCGTTATTACCGGCGTAGCCGTATCACGGGCGACCTTGCTTCCATCGGCAGCCTCCCAAGAGGGTCCCGCATAGTGATGGATAACGCCCTTACGCCCGTTCAACTCAGCCAATGGGGCCTCGAACACCCATTTCGGCGCCGCTCCACCATCAGCTGCGCTCGTATAGATCTGGACTCCGGAGGCCTTGGCTGTGAAGGCGACGGTGTATCCGGTGGGTGGCTGCAGCGCAGCCGGCACGGCTTCCGTCGCTCGCGAAACCTTCGCGCCGGCAACGAGCAGAACAACGGTCGTTATCAAGATGGTGACTTTTTGTCCGATCATCGATTTGTCCTGGCTGGGAACATGCACTTGCTGGCGGATTCTGGATATCCGGATCATAAGCTGACGTCATGGACCTTCGCATATTAGGGTCGGCCAGCACGAGTTGCAGCTTATGCGGCCGCGATTCCTTGCCAGGGTGCCGCGATGACTGGATCAGGCAATGGGGCCAGATCGACACATTCCGATGCACACAGGAGCACCTCAGTGCTTTTGTTGCCAGCAACGAGAATTTGCCGAATGGTTGGCAACTGACGAAGGACATCTGAATCGAGCAGCGGCTTCAGATGGTTACAGACCCAATGAACACTCTCTGGCGGCGACTGCTCGCAGCAAAGCTGACCGTCAATGTCGACAGGCAACACGCTTCTGACAAGCGACTTGACCCCCGCATGAAAAACGTCCGCTGACGACGTGGTCGTCAGACACCGACATGCAACGTGAAGCATGGATGGCTCGGCAGCCACCAACATGGACCTCAACCGCCTCCAGCTCCTCATCTAAGGCACCGATGTCATTCAACTCACCATGGTGGAACACAGGCCTTATGCCTGAAGCGTGGAGCCCTACGACATGCCCGCCAATTGTGCTGCGTGAACGGGCAGCGGGTCAGTTGATCTCCACGATTTCAAGAAACGGTAACCGCAGCCCTGCCACTGACGGACTGTCATCCGCCATCGCAACAGTCCCAGCTGCAACGCGATGCTTGCCAGGGCAACCCGGCGACGCTTCTCGGTGTGACCAGGCAGGCGAGCCAGTCCTTCACATCGGCTTATCGGGAGTTGATGTAAATCCAGATCGGTCCGGCGTAGCGACAGCAGAAGATTAGCGCTACCGGAACAACGATCGAATCGGCTTGTAAGTCAGCACGGCCCCACAGATCGTCTCCATTGCGGACCCTCTCATTCAATCATTCGCTACCTGGGAGTTCGTCATGCGCTCCGCTCTGAAATACTTTGCGTTAAGCAGCTGCGCCGCTGTGGCGGTGTCCATCGCCCTCGTGGCCGTTTCCTCGGCAACGGCCACGCACGACAAGTACACCGTGAAAGTGCCGGGTGGGCTCGCGTTCTCTGAATTCAGGGGATACGAGGGCTGGCAAGTTGTAGGCGTCAGTGACAGCGCACCCGCGATCGCGGTGATCCTCGCCAACCCCATAATGATCGCTGCCTACCAGTCCGGCATCCCCGGCAATGGCAAGCCTTTCCCCGATGGCTCGAAGATGGCGAAAATCCATTGGGAGCCAGTAAAGAGCCTAACGGCGCCGGGTCCGACGACGGTGCCAGGCGGCCTGCAAAACGTGGACTTCATGGTGAGGGATAGCAAGCGGTTCGCGGACAGCGGCAACTGGGGCTGGGGCGCGTTCGAGTACGACGCGGCAACCGATACGTTCAAGCCCGCCACCACGGCTGACCAGCCCCCACAAGCGAATGACGCCAAGTGCGGATTTGCGTGCCACACGATAGTGAAGAACAGAGATTACGTTTTCACAAACTACGGGAAGCGCTGAGCAAATTCGCTATCCCGGTCGTTTGCTGCGCAGTGGCAGGCGGTTGGAGATAACGACTGATGTGTCGATGTCATGCTCGATGGTGACATCGGTCACTGCGGTCGCTTCGATGATGGTCGGCGAATAGCGGCGCGAAGGGTGATTCACTGGAAGCGGCGAAGCAACTCCATACCGGGTGCGCAAGCCGACTCGAGCCGCGCCCGCTCATCGGCGGGCAAAGTCATCCACTTCGGCGGATTCTGCCGGACCCGACCGGCCGCCTGTGCGAGCCATGAAGGATCGTCCAGGCTGGGGTCCATGAAGCGAACGATGCGCTGGAGCTCGGCTTGCGGCGCCTCGAGCATCGACTCGTAGCGCACGTGGAGGACCCGCTCGGCGGGCACCTCTTCCAGTAACTTCAGGCCCACGGCGATCATCTCGGACCAGGCGCTCCCGATCGGCTCGATCGGGAGCTCGAAGCGCTGGAACACGTCGACGTCAAAGCTCTCGGGTACGAGCCCACGCCACGCCGGCGGCAGGTCCTCGGGTACCTCGTATGTCGGCGTGAGATAGGGGGCCGAGCCGAACCTCTGCTTGAACATGCTGCCGATCATGCCCATCCGCATCGGAGGAAACCGGCTCGCCGAGACCGCGAACTCTCGACCGTCGCGAAAGACATGAATGAACTTGGCCGCCGGAAAGAAGTGCGACAAGGGATGGACGAGGCCGAGCGAAGCGCCCGAGCGCTCGCACCAGAACCGACGGCCGAGCCGGATACACAGCCACTGGAAGACCCGAAGGTATTGCCGGTGGATCCGGTCCTCCGGCAACGTCTGCACGAACACGCGCAGCTCCTCGTGGAGCTCGTCGGGGTCTTCGGTAAGCAGTGGGAGCGTCATCGCCAACAGCGGCGGAATGCCCCTCTCGCGGAAGCGCAAAGCGGAGGCTAGCGGGTAGCGAAACTCGTCGATGGCAAGGCCACGTTCCATCAGGCGAAGCCAGGCCGCGTGGCGGGGGCGTGGTTCGCTCAACACCGACCAGAAGTCCGCGCCGTCGACGGGATCCTTCCGAAAGCCAAGTGGGTGGAGCGCGTTGAACAGCTCGGAGAGGCTCAGAACGTCCGGATGCAGCGAGAGGAGATCGGACAGCATCGTCGAGCCTGAGCGGCCCGTGCTGACGATGAATAGAGGGGTTTGCGACGATGCTGTCATCACGGGACGCCAGCCTAGCAGCCGAGCGTCTCGCGCGCATGGCAGCGAAGCTGCGACACGCGCCCCACCCACGGCAAATCGCGTCGGGGGCGGAGGGGTTTCAGCAAAAGTAGATTCGCGCGCGAAGGATTGGGCGGGAACGGTAGGCGATTGCGTGGAGCGCGCAGCGGCGCGTGTGGGTGACTGGGGTTATCGCCGCCGCTGATAAAAACACCCATGCTTGTACCAAATGCACAAACATGGGTGCTCGCCCACCCGGGCCTACGCCTTTCAGACCAGAACGCCACCGCCATCGATCACGATCGTCTGCCCGGTGACAAACGCATTGTTCATCAGGTGCAGATAAGCCTGCGCGATATCATCAGCCTCGCCGACTCGTCCGACCGGTAGCCCTGCACCGACCTGGAGGTACATCGCTTCGCGCTCGTTCTCCGGGATGTTCGACCATAGTGGTGTGCGCACGAAACCAGGGCTGACAATATTTACCCGAATCGGCGCGAGCTCAACGGCGAGTGCTCGCGTAAAGCCCTCCATTGCGCCACAAATGCTCGCGGCGATCGTCCAGCCTTTCTGCGGCCGAGCGCTGGCAATGCCGCTGGTGAGCACGATCGATCCACCCTGCCGGATATTCGGTATCGCCGTCTTCACTGCGGCAATCGCCCCAAATACACGCAGCTCGAAAGCCTTGCGTGCCTGGCTTATGTCCATACTCGCCAGTTCGCCGAGTTGCAGGCTTTCGCCAGCCGTATAGACCAGATGATCGAAGCTGCCGATGTCGGCGAACAGTCGGCTGACCGAATCCGCATCGTTCAAATTCGCGACCCGGCCTTCGGCATGCGAACCAAGCTCAGCGACCGCTGCACTGACCTTGTCCTGGCGCGAGGATGACACAACGACCGACGCGCCCTGGGCAAGCGCAGCGCGTGCCGTGGCAAACCCAATGCCTGAAGTGCCACCAAGTATCACGACTTTCTTGTTTTGCAGATTCATACGGGTCCTTCGTCGACAGCCTCAAACGGCTTGATGCCAAGTCTGATTGCATCCGCTAATTTGATAAACGATGATCTATTTCTCACACTCGTAAGCAGATCTTCGGAATGGATCGCTTCATCAGCATGTCGATCTTCATCCGCGTCGTCGAGCGCGGCAGCTTTGCCGCGGCGGCGGCAGGCAGCGGCATGACCGCGACAATGGTAGGCAACCACATCCGCGCGCTCGAACGCCGACTCGGCGCGCGCCTCCTCAACCGGACCACGCGACGGCAGAACCTGACCGAAATCGGCCACGGTTACTACGAACAGTGCGTCAGCATTCTTGCGCAGCTTCAGTCGGCGGAGATCAATGCGCGCGACATGCGTGCATCGCCACGCGGACGCCTCCGTGTGAGCGCGCCGATCATCTATGCCACCTGCAGACTCGCACCGGCGATGAGCGACTATCTCGATCGCTATCCCGATGTGCATGTAGAGCTGGTACTGAATGACCGAGTGGTAGATCTCGCCGATGGTGGCTTCGACGCCGCGATCCGCGTCGGCGACTTGCCTGATTCGAATCTCATCGCACGGCCGCTAGCACCCTCGCCACGCATCGTTTGCGCAGCGCCCGCGTACCTTTCAAAGCACGGATCTCCGGCAACGCCGAAGGATCTGGAAAAACACCACTGCCTCGCCTTCGCGGTTGCCAGCGGCCCAGAACGAGACTGGCACTTCACCCTCGCCGATGGCTCGCGACAGACGGTACACGTGCCCGGCCGCCTCGATGCCAGCGGCGGCTTGGCCCTGCGTGAGGCCGCGCTCGCTGGCCTCGGCATCATCTTGCAACCGCAGTTGATGTTGGAAGACGATATCGCTACAGGAAGATTGGTCCGCCTGTTTGCCGACTTGCCGGCGCCGACATTCCCCGTGCATATCGTCTACCTGCCCGAACGCAAGCTCACCACCAAGCTCGCGAGCTTTGTCGACTTCGTGTTGGCGCGGTTTGGACCGCGCTCACAGTAATCGCAAATCAAAAACCAGCGGCAGCTCGGCTATCGCATCATGAGTTGTCAGATGGTTGAGCTTCGCAAGGGAATGTCAAAGCCAAGCCGACGGCTGGTCGGCTTATTCAACGCGCCGCAGGCGCGCACTATGAGTTGGTCTTAGCCAACTTTCGGCTTTTACGGAAAGGCTTGATACATACTCGGTCGAACCACACGGCTTCTATCGCAGCGCGAACGGAGAGTTCTCCACGATCAACGTGCCTGGAGCAACGGCGACGTTTGCGAACACGATCAATAATTCGGTGTGATCGCCGGAGAATATGCTGTGACGCTGCCGGCAATCGGCATGGATTCGTTGCAACACCGGTGGGGGCAGCGCAAAAACATTGATGAAAGTGAAGGCTCCGCATGGACGCGGAGCCTTCACCACTCTTCAACTGGGCGTTTCGGCGTGGTGCACCCGAGAAATGCCTGACATCAAGAGCAAACGAAATTCCATTACTGGCCGCTGGCCTTGGCCCCGCCGGCATTGGCCGAATAGCCATCGTTCAAAGTTTTTAGAAAGGCGGTCAGGTCTTCGACCTCGGCCTCGTTCAATGCTGGTTTCCCTGCATAAGGGCGATCCATGGGCGCATCAGTGCGGTCGATATTATCGCGGTATCGCGGTGGCAAATCGTCGAATTCATCGAGCGTCCCGGCTACCATCGGATACCACTTCCGCGGCTGGGTGTCGCGTTCGACATAGAAATGCAGCACATCTTGCAGACGGTGAAACCGGCCGTTATGGAAGAACACCGCGCGAGTCGCGACATTGCGCAGAGTCGGTGTCTTGAACATGCCGCAATACCCGGTCTCGCGCGCCAGATCGTGACGATAGGGCCCACACAGGCCAAGATCGAAATAAGCCGGATCACGATTGGCGAGTATCTCGGGGTTGCGTGGCACGCCCAGCGCGGCGAACGAATAATCGGTGAACGCTGCGGGTCGTCCAGCGGGGCCCGGCGTATCGATATGGCACTTCGCACAGTTGCCTTTCTGTGGATTGTTGAACAGCGCATAGCCACGCATTTCCTGCAGGGTGAGTTTGTCATTGCCGGACATCACTGCGTCGAATTTGCTGGTATACGGATGAAAACTGGCGTCCTCCGTCTGGAATGCCTCCAGTGCCAGGCCAATGTCTTCGAAAGCCTTGTCGGGGTGGCTGAAGATGCTCGCGCCAAATACCTGCGCGAACTCGTGCGCGTACACCCCGTGCTGAACTTTCGCGACAACAGCCTCTCCATTCGGATTGGCCATCTCGTTCGCATGCAGCAAGGGCGTGGCGGCCTGCTGATGCAACGAAGCCGCCGCGCCATCACGGGTAAAGCCGCCGGTTGGACCTTCGTCCTCACTATCTTCGGACGCAGGTGTATAGAAATGCCGACTGAAGAGCGGTGTAAACGTCAGGTAACGCAGCGATGGCACCGAACGCGTTCCGTCCTGTTGCAAGTCCGCTCCGCCTCGTTGCACTGCAAGCCCATTGGGTGGCCCGTAGGCGTGCTCCGGGCTATGGCAGCTCGCACAGGACATCCGCTTCGATGCTGACAGTGACGGGTCCAAGAAAATCTTCTT
>Ga0302312_10000602_pt1 | contig 25119 bp, 13 predicted proteins | sample III_Palsa_N2_1_FD_200529 | JGI IMG/M metagenome (GOLD analysis project Ga0302312, IMG submission 200529) | Peat permafrost microbial communities from Stordalen Mire near Abisko, Sweden - III_Palsa_N2_1 | ecosystem: Environmental > Terrestrial > Soil > Palsa > Peat permafrost | place: Sweden... | reverse complement strand
CGTACCCTTGACCATTTCAACAGTTATTCAAAACCGGTATTGAGTATTGATTCGTATGATCAATCCGTTTATAGCACCGAAGTGTTAGCGGCTCTCAGTAATTATGCGGCGAAACAAGGGCAGCAACTGGGTTTTTACTTCAGCCCCTTTTCAGTGTGGACCTGGAAAAATTCGGTAGACCAGGCAATGGTGCCGGGAACCAGCTATCCTTTGCGTGAAGTCATACTTAGAGACAACCATCATCAACCCATCCCGTATAAGGATGGGGACTGGGGCTGTTTCCCGATCGATCCGACGCACCCGGCTACCCGGCTGGGCATTATTGCTCAATTACAAAAGGCAAAGGCCATTAATGCCCGCTTCTTAAAAATAGATTTTCTGACAGCGGGTTCACTGGAATCCAGTGTCCGTTACGATACCACCATAAGGTCTGGGATACAGGCATACAACTTCGGCATGACCATGCTGAGACATCTGGTCGATTCCATCATGGGGCCGGATATCTTTATCACGCAGGCGATCTCGCCCATGTTCCCCAGCCAGTACGCACATGCCCGCTTTGTCTCTACGGATGTGTATTCCCACCTTCGCAACGACCAGAAAGGATTCCCCTCCTGGGGTAGCACGGAAGCTTCACTGGCGACGGGTTCGCATATGGGATGGGTCCAGGGAACGCTTTGGCCCTATACCAACCTGGACATAACTATCATGCAGCATTTTCAGAAAAATCCCGATTTGAGTGAGCAAGAGATTAAGGTCAGGATATATGCCCTGATGGTAATGGGCAGCATACTCGGAGATGGGTCCGATTACAGGCAACCCCTGGCGGTTGAACGCGCCAGGATATTCCTGAATAACCCGGCGGTCGATGCCTGGTTTAGCCATCCACGGGCATTTACACCCCTGAAATGGGCGGACGGAGACAGTATGGATCAACAGATGGTCTTCCGCCTGAAGGGAGATACGACTTTCTTGTGCCTGTTCAACTTCAGTAAACAGGCCGCGTTCACGGATACTTTGCGTACCCGGGATATGGGACTCTCCCGGAGCCGCTATGTGATCCAGGACTTTTTAACCGGTACTGTGCTGGGGCAGGTAGAAAAAGATCAGACTTCTTTCATACTGACAGTACCCAAAGAATCTGCCCTGATGGTGAGGCTGGTACGTAAAGCACAACAATAAAACGGAGCCCTATGATTGAGGAAGTTGCAATATGGATCGAAAAGGTGACGATTCCCACCTACAGGACCGGTCAACCCGAAAAGAACCCTATGTTCCTCGAAAAGCGCGTGTACCAGGGTAGCAGCGGGGTGGTGTACCCGCACCCGGTGATAGAGAGGATAGCAGACGAACGGACTGATCAGGAATATACCGCCGTGTTCCTTGAAAACGAATACCTGAAGATCATGTTGTTGCCTGAATTGGGAGGCAGGGTACAGCGGGCATATGATAAGGTCCGGAAACGTGATTTTGTATATTATAACCAGGTTATAAAGCCAGCCCTGGTTGGGCTGGCGGGTCCGTGGATATCGGGAGGCATAGAATTCAACTGGCCCCAGCACCACCGGCCTTCCACCTTTGAGCCCGTGGATTTTACCCTTCAATCAAACCCTGACGGAAGTAAGACCGTATATGTAAATGAAATTGAAGTCATGTTTCGCACCAAGGGCATGGCTGCTTTTACTTTATATCCCGATAAGGCCTACCTGGAGATCAGCGGTAAATTATTCAACCGGACGCTTTTCCCCCAAACCTTCCTATGGTGGGCCAACCCGGCAGTCAAGGTGAACGACCATTATCAATCTGTATTCCCGCCCGACGTTTACGCCGTCTTTGACCATGGGAAAAGGGATGTGTCGGATTTCCCTATCGCTACAGGCACTTATTACAAAGTGGACTATGCTCCCGGAACCGATATTTCAAAATATGCCAATATCCCGGTACCGACTTCTTATATGGCTATCCGCTCCAAATATGACTTTATGGGTTGTTATGAGCACGATACTGGGGCGGGTATGCTGCACGTGGCTGACCACCATTTTTCTCCCGGAAAAAAGCAGTGGACTTGGGGGAACGGGGACTTCGGTCAAGCCTGGGACAGGAACCTGACGGATGAAGACGGCCCTTATATCGAGCTGATGACAGGCGTTTTCACGGACAATCAGCCGGATTTTTCCTGGCTGCAGCCCAACGAGGAAAAATCCTTTGAACAATATTTCATGCCTTACGCGGAGATCGGGATGATCAAAAACGCGACGAAGGAGGCTATGCTGAACCTGGAATGGGAGGGCGGCCAGGGGCATATCAAGGTATACGCCACAGCGGCCTATCCGGGGGCTCTTATCCGCGTCTTCAAGGATGGAGACCTGGCCAGGGAATACATATTTGACCTGGCCCCGGCGTCCATTTTCCAGGTATCTTTTGAAGCTGATTCTATTTCGTTTCCCGGAACTGTTGCCTTTGCAGCTACTGGCGCCGTTATTCCGGCATCGTGGAAGGTAACAGTATCCGATCAGCAAGGCCGCGAGTTGGTATCCTACCAACCCGAAGTATATGAAAAACGGGATAATCCTGAACCGGCCACGGCCGCAAAATTACCTTCAGAGATCGATCAGGTGGAAGACTTGTACCTGAACGGGCTGCACCTGGAGCAGTATCGCCATGCCACGTTTGATCCTATAGATTATTATGAAGAAGGATTAAGTAGAAGTCCTAATGACATAAGATGCAATAACGCCATGGGACTTCTCCTGCTTAGGAGGGCACAATTTGAAAAGGCGGAGCCCTATTTCAGGAAAGCCATTGGGACCCTTACCCGCCGAAATCCGAATCCATATGATGGGGAGCCTTATTATAACCTTGGGCATTCGTTGCAGTTACAGGGGAGATACGATGAGGCCTACGAAGTCTTTTATAAAGCTACCTGGAACGATGCCTGGCAACACAGCGGGTTTCTGGCCCTGGCAAGACTGGCCTCCTGGAAGGGCCGCCCGGATGACGCGCTGGCGTTCATAGATAAGTCATTGGTCCACCAATACCATAGCCATACCGCCCGCCACATAAAGGCCATATTGCTCAGGCAACTAGGTCGTCTCACAGGTAGCCTGGCGATAATAGCGGATTCGCTGAAAATAGATCCCTTCAATTTCGGGTGCCTCTTTGAAAGATACTGGCTGAACCGCGCCGCCGCCGACCTATTCGAATGGAAAACGCTGATGCGGGGCGCCCTCAACAACTACCTGGAACTATCCCTGGATTATGCCCACGCAGGGTGTTTCGAAGAGGCCATAGAAATACTGGCCATATACGCTGAAAACAGGGAAGGCCTGAGTCCGCTTGTGTATTATTATATGGGCTGGTTTGCCCAGCAGTCCGGCCATAAAGAAAGGGCATCGGAGTTTTACCGGTCCGCGTCCGCCCAGCGTCCGGACGGCTGTTTTCCCAATAAGATCGAAGAAGTACTGATATTGCAAAGCGCGATATTGTTTAACCCGGAGGATCCAAGGGCTCCTTACTACCTGGGTAACTTGTGGTATGACAAACGACAATATACGGAGGCCATTGCCTGCTGGGAACAAGCAGGCCGCCTTGACGAGGCCTATCCTACTGTATTCAGGAACCTTTCCCTGGCCTATTACAACAAACGACATGAAACGGAAAGGTCACTGGAATACATGGAAAAGGCTTTTCGATGCGACCCGGCCGATGCCCGCGTATTCATGGAGCTGGATCAATTGTACAAGGTGATGGGCCGCCCTTCCGGCGAGCGCCTGGACCTCCTGGAACAGCACGCAGACCTGGTAGACCAAAGGGATGACTTGTACCTGGAAAAAGTAACCCTTTGCAATCAATTGAAGCAATTTTCCAGGGCGAAGGAGCTTCTTGGCGCCCGTCGTTTCCATCCCTGGGAAGGGGGGGAAGGCAAGGTGGTGGGCCAATACCTGTTGTGTCATATGGAGCTGGCCAGACAGGCTATAGAAGACGGTGACTTTGAGCGGGCCTTTAAAATGTTGGAGTCTACGGCGTCTTACCCGGAGAACCTGGGTGAAGGCAAGCTCAATGGAACCCAGGAAAATGACCGGCATTATTTGCAGGGCTGTATATACGAAGCCCTGGATAAAAAGGACCAGGCCCTTGAAAAATTCAGGGAAGCGACAATAGGGATCAGTGAGCCCGCACAGGCCATATTCTATAACGATCCCCAGCCGGACAAGATCATATACCAGGCGCTGGCATGGCTCAAGCTGGAAGAGCGGGAAAAGGCCACGCGTATTTTTAAAAGGCTCATACAGTTTGGCGAGGAACATATCGGGGACCAGATCAGGATCGACTATTTCGCCGTGTCTTTACCAGATATGCTGGTATTTGACCAGGACCTTTCCCTTCGTAACCGGATACATTGCATGTACCTGATGGGATTAGGCTACCAGGGATTGGGCGATCATACACTCGCGGAGTCATACCTGCGGGAAGTGCTGAGCCTGGACAAAAATCACTTAGGGGCCGCCACCCATTTGCAACGTAGCGCATCAAGAATGAATGACCATTATGGGGCAAGCATCATCATATAACACGATTTATATTATAGGTATCTCCTTTATCTCTGCGTTAGGGGGCTATTTGTTTGGATTTGATTTCGCTGTTATCTCCGGGGCGCTTCCCTTTTTACAACAACAGTTTGGACTCGATTCGTATTGGGAAGGGTTTGCTACGGGCTGCCTGGCCCTCGGAGCTATTGTAGGCTGCCTGGTAGCCGGTTCCGTCTCCGATCGGTACGGACGGAGGACAGGATTATTGCTGGCCGCTGCCATATTTGGAGTATCAGCGTTGGCTATGGCGCTGGCGCCCACCAGGAACGTATTCATAGCAGCCAGGTTTATGGCCGGAATAGGCGTAGGGATGGCCTCCATGTTATCCCCCATGTATATCGCGGAAATATCCCCTGCGCATCTGAGGGGCAGGATGGTAGCCATCAACCAGCTCACGGTAGTTACCGGTATTTTAGTAACCAACCTGGTGAATTATTCTTTGAGAAATATGGGGCCTGATGCCTGGCGCTGGATGTTTGGCCTGGGCATTATACCAAGTGGCCTATTTTTCCTGGGAGCTTTATGGCTTCCTGAAAGCCCCCGATGGTTGGTGAATGCGGGCAGATCGGCGGCGGCCGGCGCCATTCTTGAAAAGATCGGGGGACCTGTTTTTTCTAAGGCTTCTCTGAGTACTATGGAGCGCTCCCTGGGGAGAAGCCGCCCACTGAGCTATGCAGCTGTCTTTCAAAAGTCGGTATTGCCCGCTGTACTTATCGGGATTGGTCTGGCCGTTTTCCAGCAATTATGCGGGATCAATGTAGTTTTTAATTACACTCCCCGGATCTTTAAAAGCATAGGCATGGCACAGGACGGCCAGCTCCTTCAAACCGTTTTTATAGGAGGAGTAAATCTGGTATTCACCTTGCTGGCCATGTTGCTGGTGGACCGGCTGGGACGCAAACCCCTCATGCTCCTCGGTTCCTGCGGCCTGGCTATCCTGTACATTATCATAGTACGCATGTTGTCCGCTGGCTCTGCAGGTGTATCCTGGTATTTATTGGCTGCCATCGGCACCTATGCATTGACGCTGGCCCCTGTGACCTGGGTATTGATTTCGGAAATATTTCCGGGAAAGATCAGGGGGGCAGCTACTTCCATTGCCGTGCTGAGTCTTTGGGCTGCTTATTTTGTGCTGGTCTTTACCTTCCCCATCTTGTTTGATCGCCTGGGAGAGAAGACCTTTTACATATATTCTGCCATCTGCGCCTTTGGCCTGGTATTTATCTGGCTGAAGGTAAAAGAGACCAAAGGCAGGACTTTGGAAGAGCTGGAAGGCGACATTGTGAGGCATTAGCCGGAGCGCAACAATGGCCCAATAAGCTAAAAGTCCATCTGGTTCATTCAATAAGCCATTTTTCATACGCTGATCACATTCGATCTTTGACCTTCAAACGCATAAGATGAAGATAATACGCTTGCTTGCTTTGTTTCTATCGCTCCTTACCCTCCGTTCATTTGCTCAACAGGTCGTAGTGATCAGGATTGGGACAAAGGATAACCTGCTCTTGCTGGGAGTGGATAAGGATAAGCAGCTCCAACAACTCTACTACGGGGTCCGGCCCGCGGCCGCCGACCCTGCCGATTCCCTGTTACCTCCTGGCTCCTCCGCCTATCCGACTTACGGGAAGGGTCATTCAGAAGTCGCCCTCCGCCTGACGCATAGTGACGGGAATACAACCACCGACCTGGTCTATGATAAATATACTTCCCAACGGATAGACGACAACACCGAATTAACCACTATCTCGTTGCACGACAGTTATTATCCGGTGTCAGTGACCCTGCTCTACAAGGCCTATCTGAAAGAGAACGTGATCGCTCAATGGGTGTCGGTTACTAGTAAGGAAAAGGGCCCTGTGACGTTATACGACTTCGCTAGTGCGGGGCTGTCCTTCCAGGCGGCTTCTTATTACCTGACGTCTTATTATGGGGATTGGGCCCACGAATTCAATATGACCGAGACAGAATTACAGCCGGGTATCCGGATCATTGATTCCAAGCTGGGCGTCCGTAGCGATCAATTCAGTAACCCTTCCTTTCTGCTGTCCCTGGATGGGCGGCTCAGGGAAGATGCAGGACAGGTAATGGGCGCCACACTGGCATGGCCGGGGAACTGGCAGCTCAAATTTGAAGTGAACGGCGACCGGCAATTAAGCGTACTCTGCGGTATGAACCCCTATGCGTCGGCCTATACTTTGGAGCCCAACACCGTTTTTACAACGCCTTCTCTCCTGCATACTTTTAGTGACCAGGGGTCGGGAGAAATAACCCGGAGGTTTCACCGCTGGGCCAGAACCTACGGCATCAGGGATGGGTACGGTTCCAGGGACGTCCTGTTGAATAACTGGGAGGCAACCTATTTTAATTTTGATGAACCCAAGCTGACCAGTATCATCAAGGAGGCCGGGGCAATGGGCTTCGACCTGTTCTTGTTGGACGACGGATGGTTTGGAAATAAATATCCGCGCAACAATGACGACGCAGGCCTGGGAGACTGGGAAGTGAATACGAAAAAATTACCCCACGGCATTCCTTACCTGGTGGACCAGGCTTCACAAAACCATCTGAAATTCGGGATTTGGATGGAGCCTGAGATGGTCAATCCCAAGAGTGATTTGTATGACAAGCACCCGGACTGGGTGATCACCGCTCCTCACCGGTCTGTGGATCTGCAACGTAATCAGTTGATCCTGGACCTCTCCAACCCGGCAGTACAGGAGTATGTATATCATTCTATTGAAAAGCTGCTTTCTGAAAACAAAGGGATCAGTTATATCAAATGGGACTGTAACCGTTATATCACCAATCCGGGTTCCTCCTATCTCGGCAAGGACCGCCAGTCCAACCTGTTCATTGATTATCCCAAAGCGCTGATATCGATCATGGACAGGGTACGCAAAGCCTTCCCTGCAGTGACCCTGATGGTGTGTTCGGGTGGCGGTGGCAGGATGGACTATGCCACGATGCCGTACTTTCAGGAATATTGGCCCAGTGATAACACGGACGCGGCGGACAGGATCAGGATACAATGGGGGCTGGGATACTTTTTCCCTTCCGTAGGACTCGCTTCCCATGTATCCAATGTACCCAACGGGATCACGGGCAGGACGACGTCGTTGAAATTCAGGTTTGACGTGGCGATGACCGGAAAATTGGGAATGGATCTGCAACCGATGCAGATGACACCTCCGGAGAAGTTGTTTTCAAAAAATGCTATCCAGACCTATAAAGGAATACAAGACATTGTGCTGCATGGTGACCTGTACCGGCTGTTATCACCTTATGAAGGACCGAAGACGGCATTGATGTATGCCAGTGAGGACAGTACAAAGGCGGTGGTGTTCTCCTATCTTTTGCAAAAGAGCATCAACGGAGAGAAATCGGTACTGAGACTGAGAGGGTTACAGCCGGAAGGCCGCTACCTGCTGATGGAGCTGAACAAGGGGGATGTTAGCCGCCTGGGCGCTTTTGAAGGGAAGACGTTCACCGGGAGCTTCCTGATGACTGAAGGCTTGCAGTTTGCGATGTACAATGAATTCGAAAGCACCGTCTTTAAACTAACTGAATGATATGAAAAGAGCAGCGTCGGATCCGATGCCGGAATATCAATTTTTATCCAGTGAAAAGGTGTTATGTGACGACCTGAATGGCCGGCACGTATATGATATCACATTGAACAATGCAGAAACAGAAATCCATATCACCAACCTGGGCTGCGCCATTACGGAGATTTGCATCCCCGACCGCATGGGTGTCAGGAGGAATATAGTCGCCGGATACGATCACCTGGAGGCATATGGGCGAAACCCTCATTATTTTGGTTGCATCATAGGCAGGAACACAAACCGGATCGCGGATGGCCAGTTTACATTGAATGGACGGACTGTCCAACTCTCCTGCAATGAGGGAGAGAATCACCTGCATGGAGGGTTTGATGGATTCCATAAAAAAATATGGGAGATCGGGGCCATGATTCATTCAGAAGAGGCAGTAGGGGTGATCCTGAAGCACACCAGCCCTGACGGGGAAGAAGGATACCCGGGAACCCTTCAGGTCCAGGTGAAGTATATGCTGGACGTCTCTGGCAAGCTAAGCATACATTATACGGCGGTAACCGACCAGCCAACGCCTGTGAACTTGTCCAATCATTCCTATTTCAACCTGAGCGGGTTTGAGGACATGGTGATCTATGATCATATCCTGCATATACATGCCGCCGGTTACACAGAAAAGAATGGGAAGAATCTGCCTACGGGTAGGCTGCTTCCGCTGGGAGGGACGTTGCTGGACTTTTCGACGCCCAGGAGAATAGGGGCGTATATTGATCAGTTCCCATCCGACCGGGGATTTGACCATAATTACATATTGGACCGGAGTTTTCCGGGACCGCACCCCGCATCGGCCCCCCTTCCGAATTCAGCTACCCCCGCCATCGCAGCGGAGCTGTTTGATCCGGGATCTGGCAGGATGCTGAAAGTTGCTACCACTCAGCCGGGAATACAATTGTATACCGCTAATTGGTGGGATGGAACCATCACCGGAAAGCAGGGCAAGCCATATTGCAAGCATGGGGCAGTGGCGCTTGAAACCCAGGCCTTCCCCGATAGTCCGAATCATCCGGCCTTCCCGGATACGATATTGTATCCGGGGGATACATACCGGTCCACCACCGAATTTCAATTTGGTGTGATATAAATGCGTTCGTGGAGACCTTCACAACTCAGGCCCCGGGGCTTTTCGCCTTAGTATCCTGAACCTGTCGGGGGAGACGTTCATGTATTTTTTGAACAGCCGCGAAAAATAGTAAGGGTCCTCGTACCCGATGGATAATGCGATGTCCTTTATTTTTGTATCCCCGTTGTAGAGCAACAGGCAGGCCTTTTGTAATTTGAGGTGAATGAAGTAGTCCATGGGAGACATCCCCGTGGCTTTGCGGAACAGGCTGGAAAAATGGGAGATGGAGAGGTTGTTTTTCTGAGCCATGTCCTGTATGGTCAATTTGGCATCCAATTCCTTCCGCATGTAGAGGATGGTTTCATTGATCATATCCCTGGCGTCCTGTTTCTTCTCATTAAAATGTTTGTCGGGGAACAGGAAGGTGGCAATAAAATGATAGAGGCAAAGATTGGTATTGGCCAGGTTCTCTTTGCTATAACCCATTTCCAGGTTTTGGTACATGGTGTCCCATATATGCAGCCCTTTTTCGTTGAAGAAGACCTTCTGGGGGCCGTCAAACAAGCCGATTCCGAAGCCCTGATTAAAGGTTGTCATATCCCGCCCGGAGAAATGTACCCAGTAAATGGTCCAGGGGTCATCGGCGTCCGCCCCGTATCTAAGGTATTCTTTGGTGGCGGGAAGCAGCATGAATTCATTGGCCTCCATTTCATACTTCCTGTCCTTTATGATGTACCAGCCTTTTCCTCTCAGGCAATAGATAAGGATATTGTCGGTGCATCCGTTCCTTCTTTCCCGGTAATGGCAGGCAGCTTTGGGAAAATACCCGATATGGGTGATATATAATTGACTTAATACCGGATTTTCCTTTATCGCGTGCTTCCATACCGATTCCGGCAAGCTGATGATTTTCTCCCCTTCAAAACCATCACGCCTTCTGATATCCATCGTCTTGATCATTTACTTACAAGGTAAATATATCAGAAGATAATCCATCAAAATAACTGAATTTGCTATTCTTTAACATATCTATGCTTTTTACCTTCGATTAAGTTTACATAATGCTTATTTAATTATCTACTGCCAAAACGATTGCTGTATGTCAATGCTTCTCCGATTAGGTTTGCGCGGACTTCCTGTATGCCGATGTCTGTTATTATTTTTTCTCCTCTTCATTGGCCACGAGGCTTTTTCGCAGGCGAGTTCAGGCTCCAGGATCACCATTACAGGAACGGTCAGGGACTCCACCAAAGCCCTCATGCGTGGCATTAATGTCACCGTAAAAGGGAATGGTAAAATTGGAACCACGACTGATGAAAACGGGCGTTTTATCCTGGATGTGCCCGAAAATTCCATCATAGAATTCAGCAGTGTGGGCTTTGAGCCCCTTGGATTGGCGGCCAGGCCGGTGATGAATGTCACCCTGCACCCTGCAAAGGGGAGTTTGGGTGAAGTCGTCATTACGGCTTTTGGTAAAAAGCAGTTGAAAGAAGCCGTCGTAGGTTCGGTGACTACCGTAGATCCTGCGGAGTTGAAGATCCCTGCCAGCAACCTGACCAATGCGCTGGCCGGCCAGGTAGCGGGCGTAATCGCTTATCAGCGAAGCGGTCAGCCGGGCGGAGACAACTCGGCCTTCTTTGTCCGGGGAGTTACCACTTTTGGCTACAGCGCGAGCCCGTTGATATTAATAGACAATATTGAATTGACAGCCAGCGATCTGGCCCGTTTACAGGTGGACGACATCGCCAGCTTTTCGATATTAAAGGATGCCAGTGCGGCGGCCCTTTATGGAGCAAGGGGCGCGAATGGAGTGATCCTGGTGACAACCAAGGAAGGAAAGATCGGAAAGGCAAAGATCAATTTCCGGTATGAGAACTCGATCTCCAAGCCGACCCAAAATGTCCAACTGGCCGATCCGATCACCTATATGAATGATTACAATGAGGCAGTAACGACCAGAAACCCTTTGGCCACTCCTTTTTTCACCCCCAATCAAATATTAAATACGGAAGCCACCGTGAACAACGCGCCGGGGAGCAATCCTTATGTGTATCCGGCGGTTAACTGGATGAAGTCTCTCTTCAGGCCTCAGACAACGACGGAAAGGGCCAACTTCAGCGTAAGCGGTGGTACCAATTTCGCCAAATATTATATAGCTGGATCGTATAACAAGGATAATGGTATCCTTCAGGTGAATCCCGTCAATAATTTTAATTCGGGAATGAAATTTGAAAATTACCAGTTGCGGTCTAATGTGAACGTGAACATCACTCCTACGACAGAAGTTGTGGTGCGCCTGTGGGGTAATTTCAATGACTATACCGGGCCCATTACCAGTGACCCTTCGGGCGCCACTGACCTCTATTCCAAAGCCTTACATACCAGCCCGGTGATGTTTCCGGCTTACTTCCTTCCGGACAGCGCCAATCTGCTTACGAAGCATATCCTGTTCGGCAATTCCACTTCCACCACCGGGAGCTTGCAGGATAATCCATATGCGGACCTGATGGATGGATATGAAAACCTTTCCCAATCCAGGATGTCGGCTCAATTTGAGCTCAATCAAAATTTCAAGTTCATTACCAAGGGGTTGACCTTTCACGGTATATTCAGCACCAACCGGTATTCTTCTTTCAACCTCGACAGGCAGTATAAGCCCTTTTATTATGATATTGGAAGTTATAACCAGTCAACCAATAAGTATACCCTCAATTGGCTGAATAATGCCCCTGGCGCTGCACAGGAATTTCTCAGCTATTACCCGGGCGTTGATAGTATTACCACCTACATTTATATGCAGGGATCGATTGATTATGCCCGTGTCTTTGGTAAGAGCAGCATCAGTTCCACCGTCATTGCCACCCGGGAACAAACGCTCAATGCTAATGAGCCTACCTTGCAAGCTTCTTTGCCTTACCGGAATATAGGCTTTGCGGGAAGGGCCACCTATTCCTACGCAAGTAGGTATTTCCTGGAATTCAATTCAGGCCTCAATGCATCGGAGCGCTTTTCCACCGAACACCGGTGGGGCTTTTTCCCCACCATCGGGGCCGGCTGGGTGGTCTCTAACGAAAACTTTTGGGAAGGAGGCATATCCCATTTCATTACCCGTTTGAAGTTCAGAGGCAGTTACGGGTTGGTGGGTAACGACAATATAGGCAGTCAACGTTTCTATTATTTATCCAGCGTAAGCGTGGACGGAGGCCCCGGGGCTACGTTTGGAACAACCAATGGCTTTAGCCAGAACGGGACGAGCATTCAGGCGTATCCCAACCCCAATGTAACGTGGGAAGTCTCCCGCAAGGCCAATCTCGCCGTGGAAATGACCGTGTTGAAAAAACTGAATATCGTGGCGGAGATCTACCACGAATACCGGTATGACATCCTGGAGAACCTGGGATACGTGCCCAATACCGACGGGCTGGAAGCCCCGATTGCTGCTAACCTCGGCACGGCCTATGCAAAGGGATTGGACCTGAGCCTGGATTACAAGCAAAACTTTACCAAGCATCTTTGGGTCGTTGTAAGGGCCAATCTGACAGCCACGTCCAGCAAATACGGAAAATATGAAGAACCCCAGTATACCTATCCATGGGAATACACATCCGGAACGCTGATCAATCAGTCCCGGGGGTATATCGCCGAAAGGCTTTTTGTAGACGATAAAGAGGCCGCCAATTCCCCCACGCAAATCTTCGGAGGCTCACCGCCCCCCATAGGAGGAGATATTAAATATAGGGACGTGAATGGGGACGGAGTAATAGACCAGCATGACATGGTGCCCATCGGCTTGCCTACCAGCCCGGAAATAATATATGGCTTCGGGTTTTCAGCAGGATATAAAAGCTTCGACCTGTCCACCTTTTTTCAGGGACTGGCGAGAGAATCCTTCTATATAGATCCCAGCTCCGCTGGCACCGCACCCTTTGTCAATAACGCGCAATTGTTGCAGGCCTATGCCGACAACCATTGGTCCGAAGCAAACCAGAATCTGTACGCATTATATCCCCGGTTGTCGACGACGGATATTGCCAATAATGAACAGCCCAGCACCTGGTGGATGCGGAACGGTAGCTTTCTGAGATTGAAGTCTTTGGAAGTAGGGTATTCGGTTCCCCCCAAAGTGGCCAGACACCTGTATTTCGACAATATAAGGATATACTTCAACGGGTTGAACCTGTTGACATGGAGTCCCTTTAAACTTTGGGATCCGGAAATGGGCGGGAATGGCCTGGGCTATCCCATCCAGAAGGTATTCAACATTGGCGTAAACCTTAATTTCTGACATTTTTTTAATGACATTATGAAAAAATTCATAAAAATATTCCTGGTAGGCCTCCCGCTGATTTTCGGAGCAGCCTCCTGCAAAAAGTACCTGAATGTGGTCCCCGACGATGTGGCGACGCTCAACAGTGCCTTTGCCAATGCCAACGAGACGCAGGCCTATCTTTTCGGATGCTATTCCACATTGCAGGCCCTGGCCGATGTGCGGGGAAACGCCGGTTTTAGCGCTTCGGGAGAGATCATCTGGCCTTATCCCTTGTCCGATCTTACTACCCTGGGAGGCTCAGGAGGAGATGACGGCTTTGAGCTGATGCGCGGTTTTCAAAATGTGGCTAACCCGTTGCTGAATTTTTGGGACGGTTATAACCTGGGACAGTCTATGTGGGTGGCGATACGGAAGTGTAACACTTTCCTGGCCAATGTAAATATACCACTGGACCTGCCTCTGTATGAAAAAACAAGGATGATCGGGGAGGCCCAGTTCCTGAAGGCCTATTACCATTATTATTTGCTGAGGTTATATGGCCCTATCCCTATTATAGACGTCAACCTTCCTACCGACGCTACCGCAGCGCAGGTAAGGGTAAAGCGGCAGCCTGTCGATTCCTGTTTTCATTATATCACCAATTTACTGGATAGCGCTGCGGCCAACCTGCCCGCTATCATTCAGAACCTTACAGTAGAAGATGGCCGCGTTACCTCTACCATTGCTTTGGCGGTGAAGGCTGAAGTGCTGGCGACCGAGGCTAGCCCATTATTCAACGGCAATCCGGACTACGCTTCCATGACGGATAAAGACGGAGTGAGTTTATTCTCCACCACGGCAGACCCCTCAAAATGGCAAAAGGCGCTGGCGGCTTGCCAGGCTGCATTGACTGCCGCTAATACAGCGGGGGCTGCCTTGTATCAATTGAGGATCAATGAGGCGGTAGTGCATATGTCGGACAGCACCAAGGAGCTGCTTACCATCCAGGGGGCCCTGACGGATAGCTGGAACACAGAACAGATCTGGACCCTTAATCCTTACTTTGGGTGGCAATACATGGCATCCCCAAGGGTGACTTCAGACGCTGCGTCCAATGTTTTCGCCGTGTATTCCAATTTTTCGGTACCTATCAGCGAGTCGGAATTATTTTATACCAATAATGGAGTGCCCATTACCGAAGACAAAAACTGGGACTATACCAACCGATATACCGTTCAAAATGGTGATTCCGCACACTTTTATTATATAAAGTATGGATACCCGACGGCCAAGGGGAATTTTGACCGTGAACCCAGGTATTATGCGGACGTCGCATTTGACGGAAGTATTTGGTTCGGTTCGGGTACGACAGATGACAATAACGCCAATTACATCAATGCCGTGAGTGGGTTTGCCTCCCGGATTGATAACCTGAGATACAATACCACAGGATATTGGGCTAAGAAGCTGGTGCCCTGGCAAACAGTGTTTGGCCAGACGAGCGTTGGACAGAATTATTCCTGGCCCTTTATGCGACTCCCGGCCCTGTGGCTGCTATATGCCGAATGCCTCAATGAAGTGAGCGGCCCCAGTGCCCAGGTATATCAATATATAGACCAGGTAAGAGCAAGAGCGGGTCTGCAAGGTGTAGTGGCCTCCTGGTCCCAATATTCAAATAACCCGGGCAAGCCGTCTTCTCAAGCAGGGTTGAGGGAGATCATCCACCAGGAAAGAAGGATCGAACTTGCGTTTGAAGGCCAGGCGGGTTGGGACTTAAGAAGGTGGAAAGAATTACAAGGTGTTATGACAGGCCCTATGCAGGGATGGAACGTGTTCAATAGAACGGTGCCTGGTTTTTATCAATTGATGAACGTTTTTCAACCCCTGTTTGGAGTGAAGGACTATTTTGTCCCGCTACAGGAGTATGACCTGACGGTGGACCCCAACTTGGTGCAGAACCTCTATTGGTAAACTCATTTTAATTCATTTTATGCAAAAGATACATCGAATTGCCTGCTTTATAATTGCCATCATGGCCATCGCCACTTGCCAGTTCTCGTGCTCCAAAACGGACGGGTACAATGGGGTGGTTTCAACCGACAAGACCAAGCCAGGTCCCGTCACCAATGTAAATGTGGTCAACTTTAACGGAGGAGCATATATCACTTATTCCTTGCCTAATTCTCCTAACATCCTTTATGTGCAGGCGAACTATATGATCAACGGGAAGACTAGCCGGCAGACAAAGTCCTCCTACTACTCCGACAGCATCACCGTCAGCGGGTTCGCCCAGAGCCAGGACTACCAGGTCACACTAAACGTGGTGACCAGGGCAGAGGTACAGTCGGATCCTGTGGTGGTGACCGTCCATCCGGGCACGCCTCCCTACCTGCTGGCACTTCCGACCGTCGTAATGGTGCCGGATTTTGGAGGCGTGAACATTACCTGCATTAACAAGACGCTGGCTAACATCGGTATTATTACCATCAGTCCGGACAGTACGAACAAACTCCAGATCATCAACCAGGATTATACGAACCAGGACTCCACAAACTTCAGTTTAAGGGGCTACGATACGTTACCCAGAAAATTCGGGATATATATTACCGATCAGTTTGGGAATGTATCTGATACGGTGTTCGCTACTATAAAGCCCATCTATGAGGTGCAGATGAACAAAGCATTATTCAACGCGTATGTACTTCCCTCCGATGTGGCCTCCTATAATAGTTATTACGGACTGCAAAACTTATGGGATAACAATACCGGAGAACCTACTTATAATACCGCACAGCCGATCACGCCTTTGGTATGGCCGGCCTGGATGACCTTTGATATGGGGCAAGCGGCAAAACTCAGTCGCTATGTAATGTGGGACCGGGGCGTGGACGGGAGCGGGAATTTCCTATGGGGGTTCGGCGCCCCGGAGACATGGGTGATATGGGGAAGGCCTGATCTGCCGGTGGACGAGATCATGCCCGATAGTACGAGCTTCCCGCCGTTGGGACAGGCGACTCCAAACGGTTGGATTAATATGGGAGAATTTATAGCACCCAATCAACCGTCCGGTCTGGTCAATCCCCAGTATACCAGCGCCGACCTGGCCTTTTGGAATGCAGGGTTTGGGTTTAATTTTTCGCTCACACTACCCGCAGTACGTTATATTCGTTTTGAGTGCTTGTCCAACATGGGGCAGACGGATAATTTCTTTGATATAAATGAAATGTCATTTTTTGGCAACCCCCAATAGGGATATCACGAACACAAAAAAGAAGTCAAAATGAACGTGAATAAATCTTATTATAAAATCGCAATGCTTTTGGCAGGATCCTTTTTGGTGATCCTTTCCTGTGGTAAAAAGGCAACCGACTTCCGGTCATATTTGGGGGGCCATGAAATTACTTATCCGGGTATCATCGCCAACCCGACCGTGCTTCCAGGTAACGGCCGGCTGCTCCTGGAGTGGAATCCCAATTCTGACCCCAGTGTGACCAAATATGTAGTGTACTGGAACAACTATGCAGATTCCGTTACGGTGAAGGCCGTTTCTCACAATCCTTCCGACACGGTAAAATGCTATATTAATGGCCTGTCAGAGTATACATATACCTTTTTTGTAAACTCCTTCGATAGCAGTGGCGACAAATCCGTCAACACCGAAATCGATAATGCAAAAGTATATGGCCCCCTCTATCAAGGCGCCCTCCATAACAGGCTGCCCAATGCGTCCACCCCTTATGTGGTCAACAGCGATGGTTCCGTTACCATGTATTTTATCACGCCGGATACGATCAATATCACCACCAATATCACGTATACCAATTCCGCGGGCGTAGTGTCGCAAACCTCCATTTCTCCCGATAGCGGTTCCGTGACTATCCCCAGCTATTTATCCGGCGCTCCTGTACTGTATCAATCTTCCTATATCCCGGTAAGGCGTGCAATAGATACTTTTCTGACGTCTAAACCCGATACGTTCCCCTCTATCTTTAATCTGGTTCAATGCGATAAAAGCCTTTTTGCAGAGATAGACGAACCCACCGATATGCACCCCTATCAGTCGAATACGAATGTAGCGGTGCTTTGGAATGGAAGCGTGGGCCCCCAGGCCTATCCGAATATCTTTCACAGCGACGGCGCCTCATCATTGCCCGGAACGATCACCTTCGATATGGGAAAGACCTATAACGATCTGGGCGTGATTGAAGAAACAGGAAGGAACTGTTGCCACAATCCGACGGATTTTGAGGTATGGGGTATCAACGATACCACGGGTGCATTCCCCACCTTAGCCAGCAATGATCCGGGATGGAAGGCGCAGAACATAGCCATGGGATGGACATTATTGGTGGAAGCGTTCCGTACAGATGATGGGCAAGCGCCGATGAAGTTCAACTTCATTAGCAATCCGCCAAAGGTGCGTTTCATTCGCGTAAGGGTGATCACCACCGAAGACAGCCAGAACTATTGTAATATGAGTCAGCTTACGTTTTGGAACAAGCAATAAACAGTAAACAATGAAATACCTGCTCCTTTCAATATTCGCTTTCTGCTGCATAGTAGCCTGCAGGATCAAAGGATCCCGGCAAGTTCTGCACCTTGCCGGCGCCTACAGTGTAGGTGATTTTAAATTGGCTAATCATCCAGATAGCTCTGCGGGAAAGGAGCTGGAGAAGGCGTTGGGCAGTGCCCGTTCTCAATTCCGGTTTTCTCAAGGGGATAGTGTTTATATTTTTCCCTCCTTGGGTATGAAGTATTTCGGTGATTCTGTATTCAAATACACGGTTATTGGTGATACGTTGGTCCTTGTAAACGGGGATATTACACGGAAGTTACCTGTAGTGACGGATGGTAATCTCATACGCTTGTTCGGGATCGGACATGATATCGACCATATCTCTATCGCGCCCGCAAACGCATTGTAAATCAAAATTTATTAGTACCAGCAGATACGCCATTTTTGTATATGACATCGAAGATGCCCGAGCTTAGAAAGATATTGTGCCGCGCGGCCGCCGCAGTTCCATTCGTTTTTTTATCCATGTCTGGTTTCGGTCAGCAGCAACCACTTAGGTTGTGGTATGACAAGCCCGCTGACACCTGGGAAGAAACCCTGCCTTTGGGAAACGGACATTTGGGAATGATGCCGGACGGGGGAGTGACTGAAGAGAAGATTGTATTAAACGACATTACCTTATGGTCCGGGTCACCCCAGGACGCCAATAATTATGATGCCTACAAAAGCCTTCCCCGTATCAGGCAACTCCTGCTGGAAGGCAAGAATGATTCTGCCCAGGCGTTAGTAGATAAGTCATTTATATGCACTGGAAAAGGCTCCGGGGACGTTCCTTTCGGATGTTACCAGGTCCTGGGTGACCTGCACCTGCAGTTTGCTTATAATGAGGTGGGGCCAGGCACAGGGAAGCCTGCGGGCCGGGCTTCCAGCGCAGGACAGTCCACTGGCGCTGGCCCGGCCTCCGGCGCCCCCGACCATTACGAACGTGAATTATCATTGAACAAAGCCCTGGCAAAATGTACCTACCAGGTAAACGGCGTTACCTACAAAAGGGAGTACTTCACCAGTTTCGGGGACGATATCGATATTATCAGGATCACGGCGGACAAGCCGGGGCAGTTAAATTGCACCGTGTCGATCGATCGGCCGGAAAGATCGACCACTTCCGTTTCCGGCGCCGAACTGCAGATGTACGGGCAGTTGGACAATGGCACAGACGGCAAGGGAATGCAATATCTGGCGAGGGTAAGGGCACAACAGAAAGGTGGTTCCCTTACCACTGGTCAACATACGATTGTAATTCGGAATGCTACTGAAATAACCATTTACGTGGCCGCGGCCACCGACTGGAAGGGCGCTCCCTTCAGGGAAGAAACCGCTCAGGTCATGGAGGCGGCCATGAAGCGGCCATATGCGGAACAACTGGAACGGCATGTGGCAGCCTATCAAAAGCTATTCAACAGGTTGAGCCTGGAACTGGGGCCGCCCGCCATGGGACATCCCGCGACCGCCTCCGACCTTCCCACCGACCAGCGCCTGGTCAATTTCCACAAAGACCCTCTTTCCGATAATGGCTTCCCTGTCCTGTTTTACCAATTCGGGCGCTACCTGAGTATTTGCAGCACGAGGGTCGGCTTATTGCCCCCTAACCTCCAAGGGCTTTGGGCTAATCAGATCCATACTCCCTGGAACGGAGATTATCACCTGGACATTAATGTAGAAATGAACCACTGGCCCGTTGAGGTTTCGAACCTTTCCGAATTAAACCTCCCGCTTGCCGACCTGGTAGCGGGAATGGTTGCTCATGGAGAAAGGACCGCCAAAGCTTATTATAACGCCGGGGGTTGGGTGGCACACGTGATCACGAACCCATGGGCGTTTACCGAGCCGGGCGAATCGGCTTCCTGGGGCGTGACCAAAGTGGGGGGAGGGTGGCTTTGTGACAACCTTTGGGAGCACTATGCCTTTACGAATGACAAGGCCTATTTACAAAAGATCTATCCGATCATAAAGGGAGCTGCTGAGTTTTATAACGACATGTTGATTGAAGATCCCGAAAACGGATGGTTGGTGACAGCCCCTTCTTCTTCTCCGGAAAATTCATTTTACCTGCCGAACGGGCATACTGCCAGTATCTGCATGGGCCCGACCATAGATAACCAGATCATCCGGGAGCTGTTTGGGAATGTCATCACCGCCTCGAAAGTATTAAGGATGGATGTCGCATTCAGGGACACGTTGGAGGCGAAGCTGAAAAGGCTCCCGCCCCCGGGTCAGGTGGCGTCAGATGGCAGGCTGATGGAATGGCTGAAGGATTACAAAGAAACCGAACCCCATCACCGGCACGTGTCGCACTTATATGGGTTGTACCCTGCCTCCCTGATCACTCCGGAATCCACACCCGACCTGGCGGAGGCTTGTAAAAAGACGCTGAATGCCAGGGGGGATGACGGTCCCAGTTGGAGCATCGCTTATAAAGTATTGTGGTGGGCCAGGCTGCATGATGGCGATAGAGCGTATCAATTACTTATACAACTCCTCAATCCCACGCTGAAGACAGGAATCAATTATGGAGCGGGGGGTGGGGTGTATCCCAACCTGTTTTCGGCCGGTCCCCCGTTCCAGATCGATGGCAATTTTGGGGCGGCAGCGGGTATCGCCGAAATGCTTATCCAAAGTCATGCGGGCTATATAGAATTACTACCCGCCATTCCCGATAACTGGAAAGCCTCCGGCACAGTAAAGGGCCTGAAGGCCAGGGGTAATTTTACCGTGGATATTACCTGGAAAGAAGGAAAGGTTATCCATTACAGGATCGCTTCTGCCCAGCGCCGCCCCGTAAAGGTGAAGGTCAATGGAGTCGTTAAAGAAATCGTATCCCAGCCCTATTCATTATGAATCGTCCCGATATAAGCAAATGGACATTCTTATCCTTGGCCGTTTTTTATTTTGGTTTGTCAACGGTCTGTTTTGGACAACAGGCGCCGCCCAAACAGCAGGACCTGCTAAAGTTGCAGCAGGCGCCGCGTAGTTTGCGTCAGGCGCCGCTCAAGCTATGGTATGCTCAACCCGCGAGGCAATGGGAAGAAACCCTCCCCCTTGGCAACGGGCGCCTGGGTATGATGCCGGATGGGGGCATTGTCAAAGAGACGATTGTATTAAATGATATTACCTTATGGTCAGGCGCCCCCCAGGATGCCAATAATTACAACGCCTATAAACAACTGCCCCGGATCAGGCAGCTGCTGTTTGAGGGTAAGAACGATTCTGCCCAGGCCATCGTCGATCAATCCTTTATTTGCACCGGGAAAGGATCAGGCGGCGTTAATTACGGATGCTTTCAGACCTTGGGCAATTGCCAGCTGCAGTTTGATTATAATGGAATTCAGCATGCGGACTCGGCAGTGAGCCATTACGAGAGGGTACTCTCCCTGAATAATGCCATTGCAAAATGTACTTATCAGGTGAACGGCGTTACGTATTCCAGAGAATACTTTACCAGTTTCGGGGACGATATAGACATGATCCGGGTAACAGCCGACAAGCCCGGTCAGATCAATTGCCGTATTTCAATGAACCGCCCCGAGCGGTTTGTGACTTCAACGGCCGGTACAACACTTCAGATGTCAGGGCAATTGGATAACGGCATAGATGGGAAAGGAATGCGGTACCTGGCAAAGCTGGCGGCGAAATTGCAAGGAGGTAGCCTCCGCGCGGATCAACAGTCACTGATCATCCAAAACGCTACGTCCGTCATTATTTACATATCCGGGGCTACGGATTGGAAAAGCCCATCTTTTGAAAAGAAGGTAGATAAGATCCTCAGTGCTGCCATGAAAACACCGTACACTGAACAAAAGAAGCAACATATTGCCCGATACCAACGATTATTTAATAGGGTCAGCCTGACCCTGGGAGCGTCCGTAGCAAACGGGGATCCGGCACCAGGGACGGGCGCCACCGTAGCGGACACAATACCCACGGACCAGCGACTGGCCCGGTTTCACGCTCATTCTGCTTCGGACAATGGGCTGCCTGTACTGTTTTACCAGTTCGGCCGGTATTTGAGCATCTGCAGTACCAGGGTCGGGCTGTTGCCTCCTAACCTGCAAGGTTTGTGGGCCAATCAGATTCAAACACCCTGGACGGGTGACTACCACCTGGACATCAACGTAGAAATGAATCATTGGCCCCTGGAAGTATCCAACCTGTCCGAACTGAACCTGCCCCTGACGGAGTTGGTGAAAGGGATGGTGGCGCACGGAGAAAAAACCGCCAGGGCTTACTATAATGCTGACGGATGGGTGGCTCATGTGATCACCAATATATGGGGCTTCACCGAGCCGGGAGAGTCTGCTTCCTGGGGAGTGACCAAGGTTGGGTCAGGCTGGCTATGTGATAACCTTTGGGAACATTATGCCTTCACCAATGACTTAGCCTACCTGAGACGCATATATCCCATTTTAAAAGGGGCGGCAGCATTCTATAGCAGTATGCTGGTCTATGATCCTAAAAGCCGCTGGCTGGTTACTTCTCCGTCTTCTTCCCCGGAAAACGGCTTCTACCTGCCCAACGGCAATCATGCGAGTATCTGCATGGGCCCGACTATTGACAATCAAATCATGCGGGAGTTATTCAGCCATGTCATTACTGCGGCACGGCTACTGGGAGTGGACCCTGGCTTTAGCGCCTCGCTCGCCGAAAAATTAAGAAGGATTCCTCCTCCTGGTAATATAGCGCCGGATGGGCGAATGATGGAATGGCTGGAAGATTATAAAGAACTGGAACCCCACCATCGCTGCATATCCCATCTATATGGATTGTATCCTGCCGCCCTGATTACACCTGAGTCCACCCCAGGCCTGGCCGCTGCCGCCAGGAAAACACTGGAAGCAAGGGGAGACGATGGCCCCAGCTTTTCCATCACTTACAAGATGTTGTGGTGGGCGAGGCTGCACGATGGGAACAGGGCGTATAAATTGTTTGTTCAACTCATTAATCCTACGCTGGCTACCAACATGAATTACGGGGATGGGGGAGGGGTGTACCCCAACTTATTGTCTGCCGGCCCTCCTTTCCAGATCGACGGAAATTTCGGAGGTACCGCAGCCATTGCTGAAATGCTGATCCAGAGTCATGCAGGATATATAGAATTGCTGCCCGCCATTCCTGATGCCTGGAAATCTTCCGGGGAAGTGAAAGGGTTAAGGGCCAGGGGGAATTTCACCCTGGATTTCAAATGGAAGGACGGCCAGGTTACCAGTTATAGGGTTCTTTCGGGCGTCCCACGCAAGGTGAAGGTAAAAGTCAATGGACTAATCAGCGAAATCGATACGGAACCGCTCCACTGAAATCAATGGACATCAACCTTCCAATAATCATAATCAGCGGATCGTCCATCAAAATAACCGAATCCCCTATTTGCCGACCGGCAAGGGGGGAATAATTTTGGCAGGCCAGTAAATTTGCCGATGCTTGCATATGAAAAAGATATTTTCCATCCTCGTTATCGCTGTCCTATTTTTTTCATCAATCCCGTTCTGCGTTAAGGGGCAATCATTGTCTTACGCCGGTTACTTCTCTGCAAGAGGAGGCCTGGGTCACAGTTATGCGGCCATAACCAGGGAAAGAAAGGCCACCGTTGCCTTTCTGGGGGGGTCTATTACCTATAATCCCGGCTGGAGGGACAAGGTTTGCGCGTACCTGAAAGAACGCTTTCCACAAACCGAATTCCGTTTTATCGCCGCAGGCATCCCTTCCCTGGGAAGCATTCCACACGCCTTCAGGATACAAAGAGACTTGCTCGACTCGGGCCAGGTCGATTTGTTGTTTGTGGAGGCAGCGGTCAACGACCGGGTGAACGGAACCGATAGCACACAACAGGTCCGGGCATTGGAAGGCATCGTGAGACACATCAAAAGAAATAACCCCGCCACGGACATTGTCATGATGGCTTTTGCGGATCCTGACAAAACAAAGGACTATGAAGATGGAAAGGTACCCGTGGAAGTGAGCGTACAGGAATTGATAGCAACCCATTATGGGATACCCTCCATCAACATAGCAAAGGAAGTACACGATAAAATACGGAATGGAGAGTTTAGCTGGGAGAAGGATTTTAAAGACATCCACCCGGCTGAATTTGGTCAGCAATTGTATTTTGAAAATATTAAGGCGCTCCTGGAGACCTATTTCGCCGCGGCCGCGCGCTCAGCCGCCCCCTCCCATCCCCGGTTGCCCCGCCCCCTCGATCCGGCGAACCTGGGTAATGGCCGGTACGAGGCCGTTGAAAATGCCCGCTACGACAAGGGTTGGTCTCTCAATAATAATTGGACTCCTACAGATAGTGCCGGTACCCGTCCTGGATTTGTACATGTTCCCGTATTGAGTACAGTAACGCCAGGTGCAGAACTGACCTTTTCCTTTACCGGCACGGCCGTGGGGATCGCAGTGGTGTCCGGACCTGACGCCGGAATAATTTCCTACGCCATAGACGATAACCCGTCTCAGGTTCAGGACCTCTATACTCAGTGGAGCGGTCGGCTACATTTGCCCTGGTACCTTTTACTGGGAAGCGGATTAACCGATGCTCCCCACATTTTACACCTTAAGATCAGCGGGGAGAAAAACGCCCATAGCCAGGGGAACGCTTGTCGCATCGTACATTTCTTGGTGAACGCGCCCGGCGGCGGCAACGCGCCCGAAACGCGCCATAACAATCCGTCCGACGCAGGCCAAGGCGCCCCTCCCGACGCCATCTCCGGCAAACAAACTCCCAGGGCCGTGATGGCTCATTTCATGGACCAGCGCTTCGGCATGTTCATTCACTTTGGCCCGGTAACCCTCCGGGGCACAGAGATCGGTTGGAGCCGGAATAATGAAGTTGCCCAGGCCGATTATGACAGCCTTTATAGAGAGTTCGACCCTGCATTATTCAATGCAGACGCGTGGGTGTCCGCCGCAAAAGCCGCCGGAATGAAATACCTGACCATTACGGCAAAGCACCACGACGGATTCTGTCTTTGGCCCACCGCTTATTCTTCCTACAATATCATGCATACTCCTTTTAAAAGAGATATCGTAGGAGAACT